>Ga0134126_10007318_pt1 | contig 13858 bp, 10 predicted proteins | sample KB31752_FD_96881 | JGI IMG/M metagenome (GOLD analysis project Ga0134126, IMG submission 96881) | Terrestrial soil microbial communities with excess Nitrogen fertilizer from Kellogg Biological Station, Michigan, USA - KB3-175-2 | ecosystem: Environmental > Terrestrial > Soil > Unclassified ... | reverse complement strand
GTCATCTCGCTGCGCACGCAGTGCGCCGATCCTGTCTTCTTCGAAATGTTCGGTCTCGACATCGCCAAGGCGCGGGTCGTCATCGTCAAGTCGCGCGGTCATTTCCGCGGCGGCTTCGATGAATTCTTCCGCCATGAGCAGATCGTCGAAGTCGACCTTCCCGGCCTGACCTCGCCGATGCTCACCCGCTTCGACTGGACGCGCCTGCCGCGCCCGATCGTTCCGCTCGATCGCGAGGTGAGCTGGACGCCAAGCTGCGCGAGTTTCGGCTAGAGAATATTTGTAGGGGGCGGGTTCCACCGGCCTCTCGCGCTTTCGCGGGCGAAAGCGCTGGCGGCAGCAGGATCGCTCGCGATCCTGCGAGAGCCCGGGCGGGGCAGAGCCCCGCCCCTACAAATACAGGTATGTCGACGTCAGGCCGCCTGAACGAGCGGGTTCTTCTCGCGCTCGAGTATCTTGCGCACCGCCGGACGCTGCAGCATGCGATCTTTCCAGGCCGTGTAGTTCTTGAGATCCTTGACCGGCAGCTCGATGCGGTTGCCCCAGGAATAGAAGACCAGCGCGTAGGGGTCGCAGGTGGTGAACTGCGCGCCTTGCAGCCATTGCTTGCCGGCGAGCAGCCCGTCGATCTCCTGGAGATTGGCGAAGAACGACTGCTTGCCGGATTCCTTGATGCCGGCATGCGCGCTCTCATCCGCCGAGAAGCGCTCGGGCCGGAAGATATGCGTGAAGCACGGATGCACCGTGTTCGACAGCCACGCCATCGTCGAGATGCAGCGCACCTCGCCGAGGAGATCTTTCGGCATCAGGTTCTTCTCGGGGAAGCTGCGGGCGAGATAGGTGAGGATCGCCGTGTTCTCGGTGATGACGTCGTTGCCGACCTTGAGCGCCGGCACCTTCTGGCGCGGATTGATCTTCTGATAGGATGCGGTCTTGTTCTCGCCCTTGGCGAGCAGGATCGGCACCGCCTCGTAATCGGCGCCCGTCTCCTCGATCGTGATGTGCGACGCCATCGAGCAGGCGCCGGGGCTGTAATAGAGCGTCAGCATGGGCTCGACCTCCGGTTTGTCTTGTACGGCCCGTCGATCTTGCCGAGTCCGCCGCTCAATGTCCACGCACACCGGGTCAACGCTCGCCGGCGCGATCACGGCGGAATGCGCCCATCTCCGATATTGCCGCCGGGCGTCGCGCATGCGAGTCTCGTCGTCATGCCGAATCTCACCCTTGAAGAAGAATGCGGCGGTGTCGTCTGCGGCATCGACGAGGTCGGGCGCGGTCCGCTCGCGGGGCCGGTGGTGGCCGCGGCGGTCGTGCTCGATCTCGCGCACATGCCGCGCGCCTTGCGCCGAAGCATCGACGATTCGAAAGTCCTAACCGCCGAGGCGCGCGACGAGTATTGCCGCGCGATCCGCCGCTGCGCCGTCATCGGCATCGGCGCCGCCAGCGTGCGCGAGATCGACCGCATCAACATCCTGCGCGCCTCGCTCTTGGCGATGCAGCGCGCCGTGCGCGCCCTCGGCATCGTGCCGGATGCGGCGCTTATCGACGGCAACATCGCGCCCGCCCTGCCTTGTCCGGCGCGTACGGTGATCGGCGGCGATGCCAGGAGCCTGTCGATCGCCGCCGCCTCCATCGTCGCCAAGGTGACGCGCGACGGGATCATGTACGAACTGGCGCGGCGTTACGTCGGCTATGGCTGGGAGAGCAATGTCGGCTATAGCACGCGCGAGCATTGCACGGCATTGACGGCGCTCGGCGCGACGATCCATCACCGCCGCTCCTTCGCGCCGGTCCGGCTGGCGCTGGCCGGCGGCACGTTCGAGCCTGAGCTGCCGCTGCCGGTGATGGACGAACCGGCCGCCCCTCACAGCCGCGTTTCAACTGGCCTCGACGGATAAAGTTATCCCCAGGCGCCGACGGATGGGGATTTCTTCTTCCAGAGTCAGCGAACCGGTCGATAAGCCATTGAGTCAGCAAATCTATTGACGCGCCGATTCGGCTCGCCCATTGTGCGCGACCATGGGGGAAACCGCACCACCGGTCGACCAGGTGATGGTCGGCGACTGCGTCGAGCTGATGAACGGTCTCGCCGAGGGATCGGTCGATCTCGTCTTCGCCGACCCCCCCTATAATCTGCAACTTGCCGGCAATCTGCTCCGGCCGAACAACAGCCGCGTCGACGGCGTCGACGATGCGTGGGACAAATTCGCCGATTTCGCCGCCTATGACGACTTCACCCGCAAATGGTTGACCGCCGCCCGCCGTCTCCTCAAGCCGGACGGCGCGCTCTGGGTGATCGGCTCCTACCACAACATCTACCGGGTCGGCGCGATCCTGCAGGATCTCGGCTTCTGGATCCTCAACGACATCGTCTGGCGCAAGACCAATCCGATGCCGAATTTCCGCGGCCGGCGCTTCACCAACGCGCATGAGACGCTGCTCTGGTGCGGGCGCTCGGCGGAGGCGCGCTACACCTTCAACTACAAATCGATGAAGGGCCTCAACGAGGAGCTGCAGATGCGCAGCGACTGGCTGATCCCGCTCTGCGGCGGCGCCGAGCGGCTGAAGGGCGATGACGGACGCAAGGCGCATCCGACGCAAAAGCCCGAAGCACTGCTCCACCGCGTCGTCCTCGCCTCGACCAAGCCCGGCGACACCGTGCTGGACCCCTTCTTCGGCACCGGCACGACCGGCGCGGTGGCACGGCTGCTCGGCCGCCATTTCATCGGCATCGAGCGCGACCCCGACTACGCCGCGTTGGCGCGGTCGCGCTGCGCGGCGGTCGCGCCAGCCGATCCCGATCTCGTCAATGCCCCGGCGGAGCGCGACGAGAAGCGCATCCCCTTCGGCACGCTGGTCGAGCGCGGCCTCATCCGCCCCGGCGCCATCCTGTTCGACGCGCGGCGGCGCTGGACCGCCAAGGTGCGCGCCGACGGCACCGTCATCTCGGCGGATTCGCGCGGCTCGATCCACCAGGTCGGCGCCCAGGTTCAGGGTGCCCCCGCGTGCAACGGCTGGGAATTCTGGCACGTCGAGGTCAAGGGCCGGAGCGTGCCGATCGATCTCCTGCGGCAGCAGATCAGGGCCGAGGCGATGTGACACCGGCGCGGGCTGGGATCACATGCTGGCAAGGACCACGACGCCGATCACCACCGCCGAGATCAGGCTGCCGGGATCGGTGGCCGCGAAGACGATCGGGTCGCTGTGCATCTCGCCGCGATGGGTCAGCATGACGACACGGCTGATCCAGTGGATGAGCACGATGCAGATCAGCCAGAGAAATTCCGGCGAGCGGTAAAGCACCATCACCGGCGGGCTATTGATGTAGAAGGCGAAAACCAGCGCAGCGACATAGCCGCTGGCCACCGCCATCGCCTCGAGCACCGGCATGTCGCGCAATTGATAGCCCCGCCCCGAAGGCGCATCGCCGCCCACCTCGAAGCCGCCGATCAGCTCGGTGCACCGCTTGACGATGGCGAGGCTGAGAAAAAGGAAGATCGAGAAGGCGATGAGCCACGGCGACAGCGGCACGAAGACGGCGGCGCCGCCCGCCACCAGACGCATGCCATAGAGACAGGCGAGCATCAACACGTCGACCATCATCTCGCGTTTCAGCCGCAGCGAATACGCCAGGGTAAGGACGTAGTACCCGGCCAGCAAAGCGATGAACCGGGCCGGCAGGAAGAGCGCGAGGACGACGGCGACGGCAATCAGGCCAAACACCATCAGCATTCCGTGGGCGAGCGGGATCGTGCCGGCGGCGAACGGCCGCTTGCGCTTGACCGCGTGTCGGCGATCGTTGCCGAGGTCGAGCAGATCGTTGAGCAGATAGGCGCTCGACGCGAAGAGGCTGAAGGCGAAGAAGGCAAGCAGCAGCGGGCCGATCGTCGATGGCCCGAATTGATGCGCCGCCAGGGCGGGAACGGGAATCAGCAGGTTCTTGAGCCACTGATGGACGCGCAGCGCACGAACGTAGTCGATGAGCCTGGCCTTGCCGACGGCAAGCCCTTGTATGTGCGGAAAGCGCCATTGCGCATGCCGCAACGCGCGCGGTTTCGCGCCGACCATCACGATGTCGTGCGCGCAGCGACAGATCTCGACGTCGGCGTCCGCACTACCGACATAGTCGAAGCCGCCGTCGCCGAAGGCCGCGCGCAGCGCATCCGCCCTGGCGCAGTCGCCTCGATCAGCCCTCCCGTCGCCGGCAAAGACGCCATCGAACATTCCGAGCCGTCCGATCAGCGGCTCGAGGCAGCGTCGATCGAGGGCAGAGACGAGATAGATCTTTCGGCCATTCGCCCGAGCCCGACGCAGCAGCGCGAGGACTTCCCGATTGAGAGGCGCGACATCGAAGGCGACCGGCGTGAAACCGCCCGACGTTTCGGCGGCGATGCGCGCCCGCAAGGCCGCTTTGCCGCGGCACAGCGTCGCCAGCGCGCGCAATCCGCGGATCGGATGGCGTGACAGCAGCGTGAAGACAGCTTCGCTCACGAGATCGGATTTGATCAATGTGCCATCGGCATCGACGACCAGCGGCAAGTCGCCTTGCACGAGCGCGCGGGCCGCATCTTCCTCGGCAGCGCAGCCAAGCTGCGCTTCTTTTTCTTTGCCGGCCACGCGGTAGCGCCGCGCTGCAATGGCTTCCGAACCAGCGGCGAGCTTGCTTGATAGTTTCGTCGCGAGCGGTGTCATGGCGATCCGCCAGATTGACCCGGACTTCCCTTAGATTCAGATGTCCTGTCGTGGCGAAATATCCGACGCTCCAAGGGACCCCTGTTTCCAGTGATCAAACTGTGACGGACGATGGCGAGCATCCGACGCGTCATCGCGCGGCGGCCGGCGGAAGCGTTATGACGATCTCGCTGGTATCCGGCACCTCTTGCGTCGAGAGCGCATTGAGATCTCGTGCCAGGTCGCTTGGCGCGCTCCACTTGTCGGTGACGATGGCCGTCACGCCGAAATCCTTGATGGCCTGCCGCATCGCTTCCAGCCCGTTGGTGACCAACGGGATCGAGCGGATCCCCGTCGTCGTCGTGAACGGCGCGGGATTTTGCACCATGGCGACGGCGGTCGCCGCCTGGCCGCCGGCCGCCGCGATGATCTGCGCCTCGGCGCGGTATTCGGTCAGAATCTGCCGATAGTCGTTGAGCAGGGTGCGCGCGCCGTTGATGCCATCGAGCGCCGAGAACGACACCACCCCAACGGCAAGGGCGATGAAGGCGCGGCGCGAAATGGCGACACGCGCGATGCCGACCGCCGCCAACGCCGCCAGGATGGGGAGGAAGCCCGTATAGCTGCGCGCCGTCGCGTGGTCGCCGATCGTCGGCATCGCGAGGGCGTAGAACGCCACGATCGAACCAAGGAACGCCAGCGGTCCCAGCAGGCTCCCGCCGCCTTCGGCGCGCCCGCGCCGGGTGGCGCCGAAGGCGATGGCGATCAATGCCATGAGGGTGACCGGCTCGCCGAAGCGCACCAGCAGGTGGTGGAGGATCTCGGCGAGGACGTGAAGCCGCAGCTCGATCAGCGGCCGGATGCCGTTCGCCAACCAGGTCGCGGCATCGGCCCGGCTGCCGTAGAACCAGAAGTTAGCGACGTCATTGAAGAACAGGACGTTCACGATCGACGCATTGGTGAAGCGGCCGGTCGTCAGATAGATCAGCAGATGCGTCGGCAGCAGCGCGGCGACGAAGCCGGCGGCGAGGGCGATGGTGTAGGGCAGTTCCCGGCGCCATGTGCCGCGCGCGGCCTGCTCGCTCATCCGCATCGCCAGCACGGCGGCGAAGGGCACGGCGAGGATGATCGCGTCGTTGCGGATCAAATAGGCCGCGCCGACACACAAAATCGCCAGCACGTCGCGGCGGCGACTGTCAGATCGGGCGGTGAACAACGCGAGGAACCATGCCACGGCGGCGCCGTAGAACGGCGCCGAGTCGGCGCTCAGCGCTAGCGTCCAGAACGTCGGCAGAACGAGGGCGATGAGGTAGCCGAGAAGCGCGATGGCGCGGTCCCGCGTCATCGTCCAGGCGAAATCGGCGGCGGCGAGCGCGGCGAGCACCGTCGCGATCGTCGCGATGACGGCGCTCGACCGCAAGGTGACGCCGCCGAAAGGCAGCGCCAGATCGAGCAGCAGGCTGGTGCCCGGCCGCCAATATTCCATCGCCATGCTCGGGAGCTGGACATGGCCGACCTGGTAGTTCCATATGAAATCGACGAAAAAATCGTGCCTGGCGGCTATTTCCTTGGCCAAGGCGACGTAAAAACAGGCATCCGCCCCGCCGCAGAATTCAATGCGGCTGACAAAGGCCAAGCGGACGGCGAAAACGAGGAACGTCGCCAGCAGCGCGGCGCCGATATAGAAGGTCCGGGCGTCGACCCGCGCCGCATCTTGCGCCGGCAACCGATCAATATCGTTCATCCCGCTCCGCGACCTCGCTACGGCGGCAATCCGCCGAACGCGAGCGCGCCGCGGATCGATGACTCGAGCTGCAAACAACCGCAACGAGAACACCGCGAGAGGGTATCTGTTCCGTGCGGCGCGGCCCGATGCCCGGCTGCGGGCTTGGGGGCCTAGGTTTACCGCGCTATCAACAAAGCGTGATTCTATGAGCGATCCGGCGGCGCAAGATGCTTCAGCGCATGGGCGACCACCTTCTTCATCAGCGCGGGCAGGGCGTGGTCGCCAAGCCGGTCGAGCGCGACCCAGACACCGTCGCCGCCACCCTGTCGCACCGTGCCGGCGAGGATTACGATCTCGAGCTCGAAATGCGTGAAGCCGTGACGGACCACGCCCGGCAATCTTCGCCAGCGCGAGGCGAGGGGTGCCGTGCCGCATGCCTCGACGACGGCCCAAGGTTCGGCGCGCCACGCCGTCGACGGCACTTCCATCATGCCCCCGAGCAGCCCGCTCTCGGGGCGGCGGCGCAGCAGCACCGCACCGTCGCCGCGCACCGCCCAGAAGGCGACGCCGCGCCGCAGCGGCCGCGCCGCCTTCGCGCGCCGCGCGGGGAGCGCTTCGGCGATACTCCGGCGCCGGGCGCGGCAGGGCTCGCGCCACGGGCAGAGAACGCATTTGGGCTTGTGCCTGGTGCAGATCGTCGCGCCGAGATCCATCAACGCCTGGGCGTAATCGCCGGAACGGCGCGCCGGCGTCAGCGCGGCGGCGAGCCGACGCAGCGCCGGCTTGGCGTCGGGCAGCGGTGCCGTCACCGCGCGCAACCGCGCGATTACCCGCTCGACATTGCCGTCGACCGCCGTCGCCTTGCACCCGAAGGCGATGGCGGCAACCGCTGCGGCGGTATAGTCGCCGATGCCGGGCAGCGCGCGCAGCGCCGCCTTGTCGGCGGGGAACCTGCCGCCATGGCGCTCGACGATCTGGCGCGCGCAGGCATGGAGGTTGCGCGCCCTTGCATAGTAGCCTAGCCCCTGCCAGGCATGCAGAACCGCGTCGAGATCGGCGGCGGCGAGGGCGGCGACATCCGGCCAGCGCGCCAGGAAGGCCGTGAAATAGGGCGCCACGGCAACCACCGTGGTCTGCTGCAGCATGATCTCGCTGAGCCAGACGCGGTATGGGTCGGGCGCGGTGCCGGGCGGCGCCCGCCAGGGCAGGACGCGGCGATGCCGGTCATACCAGGCGAGCAGCCGTTCCGGCAGCGACGCCGCCGGCACGGCGCGCGGTTTCCGGGCTGGGGTTGCGGTCGACGCCATCTGCCGCCTCCTCTATCATGACGCCGCGGCGCATGCCATCGGAGAGGGCGTTGGGAAGCAAGAGCGCGGACGAGCGGCGCGGCGTCATGCAGGCGATCGGCGCCAGCCTGCCGCGCATCGCCAAGCCGGTGCTCGGCAAGCAGGGGCTGGGCGAGGCGCAGCTGCTCCAGGAATGGCCGGCGATCATCGGCGACGAGCTGGCCCGCTATTGCTGGCCGATCAAGCTGTCCTTCCCGCGCGGCGGGCGGCGCGACGGCACGCTGCGGCTGCGCGTCGCCTCGGCGCTGGCGCTCGAGATCCAGCACCGCGAGCCCGTGCTGCTCGAGCGCATCAACGGCTATTTCGGCTATCGCGCCGTGGTCCGGCTGGCCCTCATCCAAGGTCCGCCGCCCCTCAAGGAGCGCGCGCCACCGCCGCCGGCGCCGCGCCCGCTGGCGGCGGCGGAGCGGCGGGCGCTCGAACGGCGCCTCGACGGCGTCGCCGATCCCGCCCTGCGCGCCGCGCTCGAGCGCCTCGGGAGCGCCATCATCGGCAAGCAATGATGCGGCCGCAGGGGCGGCTTGCAAAGACCAATGAACTTGCCTAGCATCAACATCTAGTAGGTTGGAGACGGTTATGCGTAAGATTTGGTTGATTTCGGCCATGCTCGTGCCGCTTCTCGCCGGTCCGGCAGGGTCGGCGCAGGTGCTTGCCGCGCCGGCGCCGGGGCCGCTCGTGGCGCAGGCCGACGCGGTGCCGCAGCTCGCTCCCGACGACCGCATCCTCGGCAAGGCCGACGCCCCGATTACCATCTTCGAATATGCCTCGCTGACGTGCCCGCATTGCGCCGCCTTCGACAAGGAGATGCTGCCGCAGATCAAGACGGACTGGATCGATACCGGCAAGGCCAAGCTGGTGTTCCGCGACTACCCGCTCGACGGCTCGGCGCTCAAGGCGGCGATCGTCGCGCGCTGCGCCCCGCCCGAGCGCTTCTACGGCTTCATCGACATATTGTTCGCCCAGCAGGCGTCGTGGGGGCTCAGCCCCGATCCGGTGCCGGGCATCGCCCGCATCGCCAAGCTCGGCGGCATGAGCGAGGATCAGGTCCAGGCCTGCCTCAAGGACGATGCGCTGCAGAACAAGATCCTCGCCGGAAGGCTGACCGCCGAAAAGGACTACAAGGTCGAGTCGACGCCGACCTTTTTCATCAACGGCAAACGCGTGGTCGGCGCGCGCTCGGACGAAATCCTCGACGCGCTCAAAGCGGCGTCGAAGACATGAGGACGCTGCCCGCCGGGCCGACCTCCGCCGCCATGAACTCCGCACGGTAGCCCTCCTTTGCAGTTCACCCGACTCAGCCTCGCCGGATTCAAGTCCTTCGTCGACCGCACCGAGCTTGCGATCGAGCCCGGCATGACCGGCATCGTCGGCCCCAACGGCTGCGGCAAGTCGAACCTCGTCGAGGCGCTGCGCTGGGTGATGGGCGAGAACTCGGCCAAGCGCATGCGCGGCGGCGAGATGGACGACGTCATCTTCGGCGGCACATCGACGCGGTCGCCGCGCAACCTCGCCGAGGTCGCATTGCTCGTCGACAACGAGGGGCAGGACATCAAGCTGCCCTTCGCCGAAGGCAACGATCTGGAGATCATGCGCCGCATCGAGCGCGGCGAGGGTTCCGATTTCCGCATCAACGGCGCGCAGGTGCGGGCGCGCGACGTGCAGCTCCTCTTCGCCGACGCCGCCACCGGCGCGCAGTCGACCGCGCTGGTCAGCCAGGGCCGCATCGGCGCCATCATCAACGCCAAGCCGGTCGAGCGGCGCAGCCTTCTCGAGGAAGCGGCGGGGATCAGCGGCCTGCATTCGCGCCGCCACGAGGCCGAATTGCGGCTGCGCGCGGCGGAAGCCAATCTCGAGCGCCTCGACGACGTCATCGTCACCCTGCAGGCGCAGTTCGAGACGCTGAAGAAACAGGCACGGCAGGCGGGACGCTATCGCCGCCTCTCCGAGCACATCAAGCGCGCCGAGGCGATCCTGCTGCATTTGCGCTGGCTCGAAGGCCAGGCGGCGGCGGAATACGCAGCCGCGCGGCTGCGCGCCGCCGAGCGCGAGGTCGGCGAGCTCACCGGCGCCGCGCTCGCCGCCGAGCGCGCCCGGCTCGCCGCCGCCGACGCGCTGCCGGGCCTGCGCCATGAGGACGCGGCGTGCAGCGCCGAGCTGCAGCGCCTGGTGCTGGCGCGCGACGCGCTCGACCAGGAGGAGCGCCGCATCACCGAGGCGCGCGGCGAGGCGGAACGCCGCCTCCATCAGCTCGCCCAGGACCGCAAGCGCGAGGACGAGCTCGCCGCCGATGCCGCCGCCGCCCTCGCCCGGCTCGGCGAGGAGCGCACCGGCCTCGCCGCCGCTCAGGGAGACGAGACGGCGACCCAGCAGGCGGCCGGCGACCGGTTGCGCGAGGCGACGGCAGCGGTGGCCGCGCTCGAAGCCGAGGTCGCCCAGCTCACCGACCGGCTCGCCGCGGCCGAAGCCTTGGGCGCCTCGCTGGCACGCCAGCAGGCCGAGGCCGAGGAGCGCCAGCGCCGGCTGGGCGAGCGCCTCGCCGAGACGACGCGCCAGCGCAATGCCGTCGCCGCCGAGCGGCCCGACCCCGGTGTGCTCGGCGCCGCGGCGCGCGAGCTCGAGGCGGCGGAAGTCGAGGTCGAGCAGACGCGCGCCGCCGCCGAGCAGTCCGAGCAGGCGCTCGCCGCCGCGCGCCAGGCCGACAACGACGCCCGCGTGCCGCTGCAGGAAGCCGAGGCGCGGCGCGCCAAGTTGCGCGGCGAGATCCAGGCGCTGCAGGAGCTGCTTGCCGCCGGGCCGGCGGGCAAGAGCCCACCCCTGCTCGATGCGCTCAAGGTCGCCTCCGGCTACGAGGCGGCGCTCGCTGCGGCGCTCGGCGACGACCTCGCGGCGCCGCTCGATCCCCAGGCGCCGAGCCATTGGCGCGAGCTGCCGCCTTACGATTCGGTGGCGAAGCTGCCGGCCGGAACGCGCAGCCTGGCCGAGCATGTCAGCGCGCCCGCCGCCCTCGCCCGCCGGCTGGCGCAGATCGCCGTCCTCGCCGATCCCGCCGAGGCGGCGGCGCTGGTGCCGCATCTGCTGCCCGGGCAGCGGCTGGTCTCGCGCGACGGCGCGCTGTGGCGCTGGGACGGCTTCACCGTCGCCGCCGGCGCGCCGACGATGGCGGCGCAGCGCCTGCGCCAGCGCAACCGTCTTGCCGAGCTCGCCGGCGAAACCGAACCAGCCGAGCAGGCGGTGGCGACGCTGCGGCAAACACTCGACGCGGCGACGGCGCGGTCGGCCGCCGCGGCAGCGGCGGAAGCGGCGGCGCGCCAGGCGATGCGCGAGGCGCTCGGCGCCGTCGGCGTCGCGCGCAACGCGCACAACGCGCTGATCCAGCGCGAAGCCGCCGTTCAATCGCGCCTCGCCGCGCTCGCCGAGAGCGAGGAACGCCTCGCCGGCGACCGCGCCGAGGCCGCGGCGCAGCTCGCGGCGGCGCGCGACGGCCTGGCCGAGCTGGCCGACCCGACGAGCAGCCGCGAGACGCTGGCGCGCCAGCGCGCCGCGCTCGGCGAGCGTCGCACCGTCCAGCTCACCGCCCAGGGCGAGCACGACCGTCTCCTGCGCGAGGCCGGCGTCCGGCGCCAGCGCCTCGCCAGCATGGCGCTGGAGGAGCGCTCGTGGCAGAACCGCGTCGACGGCGCGGCACGGCAGATCGCGGCGCTCGGCGAGCGCCACGCCGCGCTGACCGCCGAGATCGAGCGGCTGGCACGGCTGCCCGCCGAAATCGCGGCGCAGCGCGGACGCCTGGTCGAGACGATCGCCACGGCGACCGACAAGCGGTCGGTCAGCGGCGATGCGCTGGCGCGCGGCGAGACCGCCCTCGCCGAGGCCGAGAAGGTCCTGAAACAGGCCGAGGCGGCGCTCGCCGCATCGCGCGAGGAGCGCGTGCGCTGCGAGGCGGCCGTCGAGCAGGCGGAGCAGATGCGCGGCGAGCTGATGCGGCGGATCGGCGAGCGGCTGAGCTGCGCGCCGGAAGCGATCCTCGAAACCGGCGGCATCGCCGCCGATGACGAGCTGCCGCCGGTCGGCGAAGCCGAGACGCGGCTCGAGCGGCTGGTGCGCGAGCGCGACGGCATGGGGCCGGTCAACCTCGTCGCCGAGACCGAGGCGGCCGAGCTCGAGGAACGCATCGCCGGGCTCGCCACCGAGCGCGCCGATCTCACCGCGGCCATCGCGCGGCTGCGCCAGGGCATCTCGCAGCTCAATCATGAGGGCCGCGAGCGGCTGCTCGCCGCCTTCACGAGGGTCAACGAGCATTTCGGCCATCTCTTCGTCACCCTTTTCGGCGGCGGCCGCGCGCATCTTTCGCTCGACGAAGGCGAGGACCCGCTGGCCGCCGGGCTCGAGATCATGGCGAGCCCGCCGGGCAAGAAGCTGCAGAGCCTGTCGCTGCTGTCGGGCGGCGAGCAGGCGCTCACCGCCCTCGCCCTGCTGTTCGCCGTCTTCCTCACCAACCCGGCGCCGATCTGCGTCCTCGACGAGGTCGACGCGCCGCTCGACGACGCCAATGTCGACCGCTTCTGCAAGCTCGTCGAGGAGATCGCGGCGAGCGCCCAGACGCGCTTCCTCATCATCACCCATCATCGCGTCACCATGGCGCGGATGGATCGCCTGTTCGGCGTCACCATGTCCGAGCGCGGCGTCTCGCAGCTCGTCTCCGTCGACCTCCAGGCCGCCGAGCGCTTGCGCCAGACCGCCTGAGGCGGGAGACTGCCGGCCAACGGGAAACGGGAGGACGCGGCGATGGACCTCAATCTGAGCGGCAAGACGGCGCTGGTCACCGGCGCCTCGAAGGGCATCGGCCTCGCGGTGGCGAAGGCGCTGGCCGCCGAGGGCTGCAACCTCCATCTCGTGGCGCGCGGCAAGGAAACGCTGGAGGCGGCGCGCGAGACCGTCCGCAAGCGGCACCAGATCGCCGTCGCGCTTCATCCGCTCGACCTGTCGCGCAGCGAATCGGTCGGGCAGCTCGCCGAATCGTGCCGCGACGTCGACATCCTGGTCAACAACGCCGGCGCCATCCCCGGCGGCACGATCGACATGATCGACGAAGCGCGCTGGCGCGCCGCCTGGGACCTCAAGGTCTTCGGCTATATCAACCTGACGCGCGCCTTCCTGGCGCTGATGGCGGCGCGCGGGCGCGGCGTCATCGTCAACGTCGTCGGCCTCGCCGGCGAGAAGATGGACGCCGGCTACGTCGCCGGCAGCACCGGCAACGCGGCGCTCATCGCCTTCACCAAGACGGTCGGCAGCACCAGCCTCGACAAGGGCGTGCGCGTCGTCGGCTGCAACCCCGGCCCGGTCGAGACCGACCGCATCGTCACCTTGATGAAGACGCGCGCCGAGCGCGAGCTCGGCGACCCGTCGCGCTGGCAGGACTATCTGAAGAAGCTGCCGCTCGGCCGCGCCGCCAAGGCCGAGGAGGTCGCCGATCTGGTCGCCTTCCTCGCCTCCGACCGCGCCGCCTATATCAGCGGCACGGTCACCAACATCGACGGCGGGTTGGGCGCACGGAATTAGAGAGAACTGAAAGAAACGCTTGAACCACGAAGGGCACGAAGGGCACGAAGAACACGAAGCCCCCACCCCTGCCCTCCCCCGCAAGCGGGGGAGGGATAGATAGAGGGCGCGAAGCGCCTGAGAATTGAACCTTCGTGATCTTCGTGTCCTTCGTGGTTCAACCTTTTCCCTTCTTTATTCCGGCGGGATCGCGCCCGTGCGCTCGGTGATGAGGCCGTAGGCTTGCGGCTGGCGGTGGCGGGCGAAGTTGAAGACGGTCTCCTTGTAGGATTTCGTCAGGTCGAGATCGCAGCGCGCGACGATGAGCTCGTCGCCCAATGTCGCCGCCTGCGCCATGATCTCGCCCGAGGGCGCGATGATGGCGCTGCCGGCGATGGCGGGCACGCCCTCCTCGTCGCCGCCCTTGGCGACGCCGACGACGAAGGTGCCGTTCTGATAGGCGCCCGCCTGCATGACGAGATGGTTGTGGAAATTGGCGAGGTTGTCGTGCTCGGGCGCCGGCGGGTTGTGGACCGGCGTGTTGTAGCCGAGGAGGATCATCTCGACGCCCTGCAGCCCC
>Ga0134126_10007316_pt1 | contig 13861 bp, 13 predicted proteins | sample KB31752_FD_96881 | JGI IMG/M metagenome (GOLD analysis project Ga0134126, IMG submission 96881) | Terrestrial soil microbial communities with excess Nitrogen fertilizer from Kellogg Biological Station, Michigan, USA - KB3-175-2 | ecosystem: Environmental > Terrestrial > Soil > Unclassified ... | reverse complement strand
TCGATCTTGCGCGGGTCGATGACGATGAGTTTGGCGCCCTCGCGCAGGCGCCTCTTCATGCGCGAGGCGAACACCGGGTGCGCGTCGGTCGGATTGGCGCCAATGACCAGGATCACGTCGGACTTCTCAACCGATTTGAAGTCCTGCGTGCCGGCGGAGGTGCCGAAGGTGTTGCTCAGCCCATAGCCGGTCGGCGAGTGGCAGACGCGGGCGCAGGTATCGATGTTGTTGTTGCGGAAACCGGCGCGCACCAGCTTCTGCATCAGAAAGGTTTCCTCGTCGGTGCAGCGCGAGGAGGTGATGGCGCCGATGGAATCGCGCCCGTATTTGGCCTGGATGCGCTTGAGTTCCGAGGCCCCGTAGGCGATCGCTTCCTCCCAGGAAACCTCGCGCCACGGGTCCTCGATGCGGGCGCGGATCATCGGCTTGAGGATGCGATCCTTGTGCGTCGCATAGCCATAGGCGAAGCGGCCCTTGACGCAGGAATGGCCTTCGTTGGCCTTGCCCATCTTGTCGGGCAGCATACGCACGACCGTGTCGCCCTTGACCTCGGCCTTGAAGGAGCAGCCGACGCCACAATAGCCGCAGGTGGTGACGACCTCGCGCTCGGCCTTGCCGTACTGGATGATGCTCTTCTCGTTCAGCGCAGCGGTCGGGCAGGCCTGCACGCAGGCGCCGCAGGAGACGCATTCCGACGACATGAAATCCGTGCCGCCGGGCGAAATCTGGCTGGCGAAGCCGCGCCCCAGGATGGTCAGCGCGAACGTCCCCTGCACCTCGTTGCAGGCGCGCACGCAGCGCGAGCAGACGATGCATTTCGAGGATTCAAAGGTGAAATAGGGGTTCGATTCGTCGTTCGGCGCATCGAGGTGGCCGGCGCCCTGGTAGCCGTAGCGCACGTCGCGCAAGCCGACGACGCCAGCCTGCGTCTGCAACTCGCAATCGCCGTTGGCCGAGCAGGTCAAGCAATTCAACGGGTGATCGGAGATGTAAAGCTCCATCACGCCGCGCCGCAGCTTGGCGAGCCTTTCGGTTTGCGTATGCACCACCATGCCGGCCTCGGCCGGCGTCGTGCAGGACGCCGGCGTGCCCTTGCGGCCGTCAATCTCGACCAGACACAACCGGCACGAGCCAAACGGCTCCAGGCTGTCGGTGGCGCAGAGCTTGGGGATCGGCGCCGCCAGCAGCGCCGCCGCCGCCATTACCGACGTGCCCTTGGGCACGCTGATCTGGCGGCCGTCGATCGTCAGCGTTACCTCGGAATCGGCGACGCGGATCGGCGTGCCGGTGTCCATCTCGGTGCGGAAAGCCATGGCTAGCCTCCTATTCCGCCGCCTGCTGGGCCAGGCGGCGGGTGAAATCCTCGGGGAAATAATCGAGCGCGCTCAACACCGGGTAGGGCGTCAGCCCGCCGAGCGCGCACAGCGAACCGTCGAGCATGGTCTCGCAGAGATCGCGCAGCAGCGCGATATTGGCCTCGCGCCGCTCGCCGGCGACGATGCGGTCGACCACCTCGACGCCGCGCGTCGAGCCGATGCGGCAGGGCGTGCATTTGCCGCAGCTTTCCACCGCGCAGAACTTCATCGCGAAACGCGCCTGGGCGGCAAGATCGACAGTGTCGTCGAAGACGACGATGCCGCCGTGTCCCAACATGCCCTTGGCCGCCGCCATCTCCTCGTATCCGAGCGGCGTATCGAGCAGGCGATCGGGAAAGTAAGCGCCGAGCGGGCCGCCGACCTGCACCGCGCGCACCGGCCGGCCTGACCGCGAGCCGCCGCCAAAATCCTCGACCAGACGACGGATCGTCGGGCCGAAAGCCAGCTCCACCAGGCCGCCGCGCTTGATGTTGCCGGCGAGTTGGAACGGCTGCGAGCCGAGCGAGCGGCCGATGCCATAGGCCGCATAGGCAGCCGCGCCATGCTCCAAAATCCACGGCGTCGAGGCGAAGGTCAGCACGTTGTTGATGACCGAGGGCTTGCCGAACAGGCCCGAAATCGCCGGCAGCGGCGGTTTGGCGCGCACCTCGCCGCGCTTGCCTTCCAGGCTCTCCAGCAGCGAGGTCTCCTCGCCGCAGATGTAAGCGCCGGCGCCCAGCCGGACCTCCAGATCGAACGCCTTGCCGGAGCCGAGCACGTTGGCGCCGAGCCAGCCGGCCTTTTGGGCGACGGCGATGGCGGCCTTGAAGGTCGCGAAGGCGTGCGGATATTCGGAGCGGATGTAGATGTAGCCCTGCGTCGCCCCGGTCGACAGGCCAGCGATAATCATGCCCTCGACGAGCAGCAGCGGATCGCCTTCCATCAGCATGCGGTCGGCGAAGGTGCCGCTATCGCCCTCGTCGGCGTTGCAGACGACGTATTTCTGATCGGCCTCGACGCCAGCGACGGTGCGCCACTTGATGCCCGCCGGGAAGCCGGCGCCGCCGCGCCCGCGCAGGCCGGAATCGAGCACCGCCTTGACCGTCGCCGCGCCGCCGATCTCAAGCGCGCGTTTGAGGCCGCGGCCGCCGCCGTGGGCGAGGTAATCGTCGAGCGACAGCGGGTCGGTGACGCCGCAGCGAGCGAAGATCAGCCGCTGCTGCTGCTTGAACCAGCGGATCTCCTCAACTGGCCCGAGCGCTTTCGGATGCGGCCCGCCCGCCAGCACGGCCTCGGCGTCTTCCGGCGCCAGCGGGCCGTAGCCGAGGCGCGCGCCGTCGCGTTCGATCTCGACCAGCGGCTCCAGCCAATAGGCGCCGCGCGAGCCCGTGCGCACGATCTCGACCGGCGCGCCGTTGCGCTTGGCCGCCGCCTCGAAGGCGCGCGCCACCTTCTCGGCCCCGAGCGCCAGCGCCGTCGAGTCGCGGGGGATGAAGATGCGCGTCATCGGCCGAGCTCCGCGAGGCAGGCGTCAAGGCTTTCGCGCGTCAGCCGCGCCATCGGCTCGCCGTCGAGCATGGCGGCGGGGGAAGCGGCGCAATGGCCGAGGCAATACACCGTCTCGACTATCACGCGGCCAGCGTGGGAATCGGCGACGAGGCCGTGGCGATGTTCGAGGTGGGCGACGAGATCCTCGCAGCCGGCCGCCTGACAGGATTCGGCGCGACAGATCTTCAGCACCGGCCCGTTTACCGGAGCGCGGCGGAAATCCTGATAGAAACCGACGACGCCGATGGTGTCCGCCCTGGAGATGTTGAGCGCCGAGGCGATCAGCGGGATCGCCGCTGCGTCGATATAGCCGAAGCGCTCCATGAGATCGTGCAGGATCGGCAGCATGGCGCCCTTCTCGCCCTTTCGAGCTTCGATGAGCGTATTGGCTTCCGCCTCGCTCCAATCGGAATGCACCATCGCATCGCCTCCCGCCCGACGCATATCGCCGGACACCGTCGCTTAAGTCGCTCGGCCTACGCCAAGCTTGAGCCTCGATCAGGGAACTAACATGGCGTGTGCAAGGTTCAAATCGAACTTATACAACGGTTCATAGATGAAATCTATCGACTCGCCTTACGCAGCGGCATAACGCCAGCGACGATGACCTCCGGCAGCGGCATCGCCATCAGGTTGCGGGCGAGCGGGGCCGGGGGGTCGCGGTCGGCGATGATGAGGCCGATGGAGCGGCGCGCCGTCGGCTCGATCAGCTCCAGCGCCCGCGTGGTCTCGGGGATGCTGAAGAATTGCAGCAACTGGCGCGGCACGATCGCCGACCAGTGGCCGGAGGCGGCGTGGCTGACGAGGTTGAAGATCGAATTGGTCTCCACCGAGGGCCTCGGCGTCGCCCCGACCGAGCGGAACACGCCGTCGATGATGCGGCGGTTCTGCATGTCGGGGGTCAGCAGGCAGAGCGGCGCCTCGGCGGCCTCGCGCCAGGTGAGCGCGCTCTTGCCGGCGTAGGGGCCGCCGACCGGCGTCAGGAAAGCGTATTCCTCGACATAGACCGGCCGCGCCCGCACCCGCTCCAGCGGTTCGTTGTCGAGATAGGTGAGGCCGGCGTCGAGTTCGAACTCCTCGATGCCGCGCTGGATTTCCTGGCTGGTGTGCGACATCACCGCCACCGTGACGCTCGGGTAGCGGGCGAAGAACGGCGTCGTCAAATGCGAGACGATCGGCAGCGCCGTCGGGATGACGCCAATCCGCAACCGCCCGGAGACGCCGCGGTCGAGCCCCTCGACGCCGCGTTTGAGCGCGTCGACCTCGGCGAGCACGCGATGGGCGTGCTCCAGCGCCAGCTTGCCTTGCGCGGTGAGGCCGAGATAGCGGTGGCCGCGCTCGATGATCGGCGCGCCGAGTTCCGCCTCAAACTGCCGGATGGCGGCCGACAGCGTCGGCTGGGTGACGTGACAGGCTTCCGCCGCGCGGCCGAAATGCTGCTCGCGCGCCAGCGCCACAAGATATTCGAATTGCCGGATCACCATGACGGCAGCTTAGCGCAGGCGTGACGCCGGCGCCCAGGGTTTGCGGAGTGCATCGAGGAGGGCGCCACGCGTTCTACAGGCGGCGTAAGCTGCGGGCGGTTTCGCGGCGATCCGCCTCATTGCTTTCGCCCGCTTCGCGCCTAAAAGCGCGCTTAGCTTGGCAGCCGGCTTCTAGCAGGCCATTGACCGCCGAAAGACGTAAGGGATGCAATGCCGAAACCCTCCGACAGGCCGTTTCCGACCCGGCTGGCGATCATGGCCTCGGGCGCTGCGCTGCTCGCGGCGGCCTTTGCGGCCTATCTGACGCCCTCGCGCTCCGGCGCACCGCTGATCGGCGGCCCCTTCGCCTTGCAGATGGCGGACGGCAAGACGCTGACCAACAAGGATCTACTCGGCCATCCCTATCTCGTCTATTTCGGCTACACTCATTGCCCCGATGTCTGCCCGACGACGCTGGCGCAAATCTCCGACGTGCTGCGCAAGCTGCCGGGCAAACCGGTGAAGGCGCTGTTCATCACCGTCGATCCCGACCGCGACAGCGCCAAGACGATGGGCGATTACGTCTCCAGCTTCGACCCGCGCGTCATCGGCCTCTCGGGCACGCCGGCCGAGATCGGCAAGACGGAGAAAGAGTTCCGCGTCTATTCCAAGAAGGCGCCGGAGAAAGACGGCGACTACTCGATGGACCATACCTCCGTCGTCTATCTGATGGACCGGAACGGCCGTTTCGCCGAGGCGTTCAACCTTGAGCGCAGCGCCGACGAATCCGCCAAGGAGCTCGCAACCTACCTTTGAGGCACAAGGAGAGCCCGCCGATGTCGACCCACAAGATCCTCAGCGATATTGAAATCGAGACCGCGCTCAAGGGCGCGCCGGGCTGGAGTCGCAAGGGCGAGAACATCGCCAAGACTTTCGCCTTCGAGACCTTCCGCGACGCCATCGCCTATATCGTGCTGGTCGGCATCGAGGCGGAGATGATGAATCATCATCCGGAGTTCCATAATTCCTACAACATCATCTCGTTCGCCTTCTGCACCCATGACGTCGGCCGCAAGATCACCGACACCGACATCAAGCTGGCCGAGCGGCTCAACGAGATCGCCAAACGGTTTCCCAATGTGAAGTGAGGCCTGCGCTTCCGCGAATTGGCGCCGGCGGCTTGGCAAGGCGGCCCGCGCCGGGTTAGGCCAGCGCGCCAGGGGAGGCGCGCCATGGGACCGCTGAGCGGATTGAACGTCATCGAAATGGCCGGCATCGGGCCGGCGCCGTTCGTCGGCATGATGCTGTCGGATTTGGGCGCCGACGTGCTGCGCCTCGACCGCAAGGCCGCCGGCGGCGCCGATTCGTTCGATCGGGTGAAGGCGCCCAATTTCGTCGATCGCGGCCGCCGCTCGGCCCGCCTCGACCTTAAAAACCCGCAAGGCGCGGCGCTGGCGCTCGATCTCATCGCCGGGGCCGACGCGATGATCGAAGGCTTCCGCCCCGGCGTCATGGAGCGCCTCGGCCTCGGCCCCGAGGTCTGCCTGGCGCGCAACCCGAAGCTGGTCTACGGCCGCGTCACCGGCTGGGGCCAATACGGCCCGCTCGCCGACACCGCCGGCCACGACATCAACTATATCGCGCTGACCGGCGTGCTGCACGCCATTGGCGGGGCACAGGCGCCGCTGCCGCCGCTCAACCTGATCGGCGATTTCGCCGGCGGGGCGATGATGCTGGCTTTCGGGCTCGTCTGCGCCCTGCTGGAGGCCAAGACCTCCGGGCGCGGCCAGGTCGTCGACGCCGCGATGACCGATGGCGCGGCGACGCTGGCGGCAATGATCCATTCCTTCCACGCCGCCGGCCGCTGGCGCGACGCGCGCGCCGCCAACCTGCTTGATGGCGGCGCGCCGTTCTATCGCGCCTACGCCTGCGCCGACGGCAAGTTCGTCGCCGTCGGCGCGCTGGAGCCGCAGTTCTTCGCCGCGCTGTTGAAGGGGCTCGGCGTCGCCGAGAGCGAGCTGGCGGACCGATGGGACGCTGCGAACTGGCCGGCGATCGCCGCGCGCTTCGAGGCGACGTTCAAGACCCGACCGCGCGACGCCTGGGCGGACATCTTCGCCGCGACCGACGCTTGCGTGACGCCGATCCTGACGCTCGCCGAGGCGCCGGGCCACCCGCACAATGTCGCGCGCGAGACGTTTCGCGGCCCGGAGCCGGCGACTGCGCCGCGCTTCTCGCGCACGCCGGGAGCGATCGCCGGGCCGCCGGTGTCGCCCGGCGAGGGCGGCGAGGCGGCGCTGACGGCGCGCGGTGTGACGGCTGGGCGCATCGCGGCGCTGAAGGCGAGCGGGGCGCTCTGAACTCAGACCTCTAGCGACGGGCTCAAACGCCAGCGCAGCACCGCCAGGGTCACGCTTTCGAGCGCCTGCGGGCACAGAGAATCCTTGGACAGAAACGCATGTGCGCCGGCGCGGAAGGCGAGGCGGCGGATGTCGGGCTCGTCGAGATCGGTCAGCACGATGCACGGCGCGCCGTCATGCGCGGCCATATCGTGGATGAAGGCGATCGTCGTTTGCGAGCCGAGCCAATATTCGAGATAGACGACATCGAAGCGCTGCTGCGACACCAACGCTTTCGCCTCGTTGAGCGACTGGCAGGCGGTGATGCAGATTTCGAGTTGCTTCGAGCGGGCGGCGATGCCGTCGAGAGCGACGCTGTCGAGCGCGTCGGCGTCGATGAGCAGGGCGTGGATTTTCTCCCGTGCGGGGGCGCTGAAAATGTTCGCCGCGGCGGCGGCGTCGAAATCGGGGGCCACGAAATTGGGTACATTCGACAACATGCTGCGCCTCACAGGCTCAGGCTTGGCTTGGCTCCGACGCACGGCAGAACTCTCGGACGAGGCAGAGACTCGCGGCGACAAAGAGGCTTGCGGCGACGGAGGATTTTGAGCGACTGACCAATTCTGAGCGGCGCACGGATTTTGTGCGACGCACAAATTTTGCGTTAGGGACGACGACTCCGCCTGGCTTGCTTTTTTCGGCGACCCACCGTCGTAAATTTCTGCTAGCGCGCTCATGTAAGCTGACCCATCTGCAACGCTGAGGCAAGCTTTGCTTGCCGTTTCCTGGTTGTCGCCAACCAGATCAGCGCGATTCGATTTGAGGTATTTTTGCTGAATTCGATACCGCGTCAACGCAATGCGTCTAATGTTTCCACAGCTTCATGATTCGGTCGTGAATGTTGGTCAGAGATGAAGAATTTCGTCATTTTGATTCAAATCATCAATAAATACATGCTTACGCTGAGAAAATGGCGATCATTTTGTGATTGCATTGCTGAATTTCTGGTAGCGAGAGCTGCGACGGTGCGATGTCGCGATCAATAGCTCAAACTTATGCGGAATAACGATTTTCCCAGCGGCGTGTACAAAGCTGCAACGGCGCGGCGTCAGGGCGGCAGGGTCCGGCGAAGACTATTTTTTCGTCCCGCCGATCCAAAATCTCCCATGCTTCAATTCGAATCGGATCGGAATCGCCGCCAGCACGTCGGGAGCGCGTGCGCAAGATATGGATAAATCCGCCAATTCCGTCGCTGGGCCGGCCTCGCCAGCGCAAGCCTGCGTGGAGGTCCGGAGGCTTTCGTTTTCCCGGGATTTCTGCTCGAAGGCCGGTGTCAGCCGTTCGGAGATCCTGCTTAGACGGGCCGCCGCGCGGCGCCCCTTGGCGCCGCCAGATAGGAGACCGAATGGCCCGGCCCGACACCCTCCAACCCACCCTTGCCGGCTGCGTGATGGCTTGCGTCGGCTTCGCCAGTTCGTTCGCCGTCGTGATCCAGGGCTTGACGGCGGCGGGGGCGAGCCAGGCGCAGGCGGCCTCCGGGCTGATGGCGGCGGCGGTGGCGATGGGCCTTGCCGGCCTCGTCCTGAGTTTGGCGCTGCGCCAGCCGGTCTCGGCGGCGTGGTCGACGCCGGGGGCGGCGCTGCTGGCTGCCACCGGCGCGGTCGAGGGCGGCTGGCCGGCGGCGGTCGGCGCGTTTCTGATCGCCAACGGATTGCTGGTCGCGGCCGGCCTGATCCAGCCGCTCGGCCGCGCCGTGGCGGCGATCCCCGGCTCGCTGGCCAACGCCATGCTGGCCGGCGTGCTGTTCGGTCTCTGCCTGGCGCCGATCAAAGCTTTCGTCGCGGCGCCCGGAGCGGCGGCGATCGTCATCTTCGTCTGGCTCGTGGTGCTGCGCTACCGCCGCGTCTATGCGACGCCCGCCGCGGCGCTGGCGGCGGCGCTGGTGATCGCCCACAACGCGCCGAGCCTCGCCCTCGGCGCCGCCGATGTCGCGCCGACGCCGCTGTGGATTTGGCCGCGCTTCACGCTCAGCGGCTTCGCCAGCATCTCGCTGCCGCTGTTCATCGTCACCATGGCGTCGCAGAATCTGCCGGGCATCGCCGTGCTGAAGGCTTACGGCTACCGGCCGCGGCCTTCGCTGCTGATCGGCGTCACCGGGCTGTTCGGCATACTCGCCGCGCCCTTCGGCGGCCATGCCGTGAACTTGAGCGCGATCACCGCGGCGATGTGCGCCTCGCCGGACGCAGCGCCCGATCCGGCCCGGCGCTGGATCGCCTCGGCGACCGCCGGGGCGGTGATGGTCGGGCTCGGCGTCAGCGCCGGGGCGGTGATGCAACTGGCTTCCGGCGCGCCGGTGCTCGTCGAGGCGGTGGCGGGGCTGGCGCTGCTCGGGGCGCTAGGCTCGGCGCTGCACAATGCGCTGATCGAGCAGGCCGAGCGCGAGGCGGCGCTGGCGACCTTCCTGGTCGCCGCCTCCGGCGTCGCCTTCTACGGCATCGGCGGCGCCTTCTGGGGACTGATCGTCGGCGCCGTGGTGCTCGCCGTCACCCGCGCCGGCGCTTTGAAATTATAAAGACGCGGCCGCCTGTCGGCGGCGCGCTTTCGCTTCGACCGCCAGCGCCGCCTGCGTGAACAGCACCTGCGCGCCGCATTGCGCGGTGACGTTGGTGGCGTCGTAGTTCGGCGCCACTTCCACGACATCGGCGCCGACGAGGTCGATGCCGTCGCAACCGCGCAGAATGGCCAGCGCCTCGCGCGGCGTCAGGCCGCCGACCTCCGGCGTGCCGGTGCCGGGCGCGAAGCCGGGATCGAGGCTGTCGACGTCGAAGCTCACATAGGTCGGCCCGCCGCCAATGACCGCGCGCGCCTTGGCGACCACCGCCTCGACGCCGATTGCCGCGAATTCCTCGGCGTGAATGACGGTCATGCCGGAATCGTAGGAGAACTCCCACAGATATTCGGCCCCGCCGCGGATGCCGATCTGGATGACCCGCTGAGGGTCGAGCACGCCGTCGAGCACCGCCTGGCGGAACGGGCCGCCGTGGTGGAACTTCGAGCCCTCATAGGGGCCGCCGGTGTCGCAGTGGGCGTCGATGTGCAGCATGCCGACTGGGCGGCGCTTGCCGACGGCCTTCAGGATCGGCAGCGAGATCGAGTGGTCGCCGCCGACGCTCAGCGGCACGACGCCAGCCGCGACGGCGCGGTTCATGAACGCCTCGATGTCCTCGTGGCAGGACGCCAGCGAAAAGCGCGAGCGCATCGGCACATCGCCGACGTCGGCGAACTTCGCCATCGTCAGCGGCGCGCGCCCGAGCACATGCTCGTAGGGGCCGACGCGCTCGACCGCGCGCACCGCTCGCGGGCCGAAGCGGGAGCCAGGGCGGTTGGTGACGCCGAGGTCCATCGGCACGCCGATGAGGGCGAAATCGAGACCGCCGAAATCCGCCAGATCCGGCGCCTCGGGGCGGTAGCGCGCGCTTAAGAAAGTGGCGACGTCGGCGAACGGCCATTTGCGCCGGTCGCCGGAGGCGAATTGGCTCTCCGCCACCGCCTTGAACTTCGTATTGAACATCTCGCCGCCGAGCGCATCGCCGTACCGCTCGCGCAGCCGCTTCAGGTTGGCTTCGTCCATGTCACGCTCCGTAGAGCCAATCGTAACGCTTCAGCAGCCGGTCCGGGCCGAGGCCGCGCATCGCCAGATCGCGCGCCAGCGCCATCGGTCCACTCATATGATAGACGCGCGTCTGCGCCAACGCCTCACGCTGCACCCGCGCCCCTCGGGGCGCGCGCGCGGCCGAGTAAGCCGCCAGCGCCCGCGCGGTATCCTCGTCGGCGGCGAGCGCGCGCGCCAGCGCGCCGGCGTCCTCGATCGCCTGCGCCGCCCCTTGCGCCAGAAACGGGACCATCGGATGCGCGGCATCGCCGGTCAGCGCGACTCGGCCGGAGGCGTAGGAGGGCAGCGGCGGGCGCGTATAGAGCGGCCAGGCGCGCCATTTGCGTGGCGTCTCGATCAAGGCGCGCGCCGGCGCCGACCAGTCGGCGAAGGCGCGGGCAAGCGCCGGTCTATCGGCCTCGCCGTCCCACGGGTGGCCCGGCGGCGCGCCGCGCCAGCCCGCCTCGATGACAGCCACCAGGTTGATATAGGCGCCCTGGCGCAACGGATATTGCACGAGATGCGCGCGCGATCCGAGCCTGAGCGTCACCATGGCGGCGCTCGCGGCGCGGCCGAGGGCTGCGGCTTCGAGCGTGGCGCGGAAGGCGATTCTCCCGGCGAATGCCGGCGCATCGCCGGCCCCCAGGCCGAGCTTCTCGCGCACCTTCGAGCGCAGGCCGTCGGCGCCGATGATGAGGTCGCCTTCCTCGCTGGTCGTCAACAGGCCGCGCTTGAAGACGGCCTGCGCCTTGTCGCCGTTGGCGCCGTAACCGACGAGTTCCGTGCCGAGGCGCAGTTCGATTCCTGGCTGGCGCGCGGCAAGCTCGACGAGGGCGCGTTGCAGATCGGCGCGGTGGATGACGAGATAGGGCGCGCCCCAGCGCGCGGCGGCGTTGGAGAGATCAAGCACGCAGAGCGCGGCATCGTCGCGCCCGCGCAGGATGCGGATGGCGCGCGGCGCCGTGGCGAGCGGGGCGATGGCGTCGAGCGCGCCGAGGCTCGCCAGCACCCGCGTCGCGTTGGGCGACAGTTGCAGGCCGGCGCCGAATTCCTCAAGCGCCGGCGCGCGCTCGAAGACGATCGCCTCCAGGCCGGTTTTGGCGAGCGCCAGCGCTGAGACGAGGCCGGCGACGCCGGCGCCGGCGATCAGCGCGCGGCGCATACTTGGCTCGGCCCGCGGCTCAGGCCCTATCGCTCCATTCGCAGACCGCGGGCGAGGCGTGCGAACCAAGCGTCGGGTCATAAACGTAGCGGGTCGAGCAATAGGCGCAGATGGCCTCGCCGTCGGTTCCCAAGTCGATGAAGATATGCGGGTGGTCTTGCGGCGGCGACGCGCCCATGCACATGAACTCCCTGACGCCGATTTTGATGCTGGCGACGCCGGGGTCGTTGTGGAAGTGGGGAATGGCGTGATCCGCCATGCTGCTAATCCTCGCTTGGCCGTTGCTGACCGGGCTTAAAGCATTTTTGCGGGCAGGGGGGAAGCGGGCGGCGCCCGGGCGAGGCGGTCGATTCGGGTCTCGATGTTTGGGGCCGGCGGCTCGATGGAGTCGCAACCGCCGCGCATCAAGTTCGATCCGGACAGAGATTTGATCGTTGACCTGAACGGTCCTTCGCCGCAAGCGGCGGGCGGCCGGTTGAGCCTAAGGCTTCTTCAGAAGCAGGCAATCCATGATCCAGCCGTGTTTTTGCCGGGCCTCGGATCGGAGTCTTTCAATGTCGTCGACTACGTCTTTGAGCTTGCCTGACACCAGAATCTCTTCGGGCATGCCGACATAAGCTCCCCAAAAGGCTTCAAGCTCGCCATCCGCGCTGCGCAGCGCTTTGTCGGCGTTTAGCAGCACGACGACGCTGTCGACATTGTTCGCAAACCCTTCCGCGAGCGCGCGCCCATTGGTTACGAGGATGGGGCGGCCGATCGCGTTGATCGCGACCCGGTGCTGCGCCGCCAGCGCTTGCACGCTGCTGATGCCGGGGATCACTTCGCATTCGAGATCGACGCCGGCCGTCGAACGAATATGCTCAAGGATCCTGAGTGTGCTGTCATAGAGCGTCGGATCGCCCCAGACCAGAAAGGCGCCCATTTCCGTCTCGGCGAGCTCCTCGAAAATGAGGCGACCAAATGTCTCGCCGATTTGCCTATGCCACGCGGCGACGGCGCTTTCATAAGGCTCACCTTCTACGACCCGCGACGGGACGCGGTACTCAAGCGTCCGGAAGGGCCGATCACGCACATGACGGTCGATGAGTTCGCGGCGCAGGCGCGCGAGTTCCGCCTTTTCGATTCCCTTGTCGGGCACGAAGAAGACATCGGCCCGGTTCATCGCATTGATCGCCTGGATCGTGATGAAGTCCGGATTTCCGGCGCCGATTCCGATAATCATCACCTTGCGTTTCATCAAGCGGCTTTCATTTCGAGCGACCGAGCAGTTGGTGTTCAACTTTCGCGCTTCTTCGCGCGTCGGGGGGCGAAGAAAGCATTTTTGCATGGGCTTGGCGAATAATGACTGGGAACCGGATTATTATTTGAGATCAGGTAGACATATCCAGAAACAATAGCCTCTCCTGGTCCTGACGGTATCGCGATTTTGCAGATCAAACAAGATTTCCGATACCGTCCGATATATCGTCAGATCGAGGCTTTGACCTCCGATAGGCGCCGATAGAATGCAAATGGTTTTCTTTTATTTATCAGAGTCATAAGGCGTGCTATGGCGTACAATGGAATACCTCCGGATAGCCCAAAATCATTCCCACTCGATGGTTTTGAGAAAGTGTAACGCACTGATTTTCAAGCACAAAAGTTTTCTTCAGAGTGTCTAAACCCGACAAGCGAGCCGTCAAATATCTTCCCTTTTGATTTCGCAGAGAAATTTTCCGCGATCCCATTTTTCTCGGTTTCGACGACAATCGAGATCAATCGGTCGACCTTTGAAATCTCCGGCGAGAATGGCCTTGTCGGCTTGGCAACGGAAAAGACCGTCAGTCCGAGCTATCACGGTAGATCGTTATCCCTCAACAGCCGCCGTCCATCATGCAACCTTGCCCCGCAAGCTGTCCGCGAGCGCCGAAAGCGCATTGGCAAGTTGTCTCGCGGCTTCCGGCGATGGCAGCGGTATTTTGAGGTTTTGCGCACCGGTGACCGGATCGCGCTCAATCCATGGATGCGCCGCAGCGTCGGGATCGTTGGCAGCCGACAGAGCGGCAATAAACTGCGCACCGACGTGCACCAAGGCTTGCCATGGATCGGGACCTGTATTGCGCGATGGTGCTCCGACCCCATCAGTGCGCGCGATCGCAATCTCTCCAGCGCCAATGTTTACATTCGCATTTACGTCGTCCAAGGACCCGACGTCGCCAGCAGTGATGACATTCCTCACTTCCTCAGCCGGGGTCACAGCCAGGGCTCCGAATCCGGGTTAACGGTCTGATGCGTTGAATGCGATGGTGAGATAGTCGTTTTTCCAGCTTGCGATTTTTCTTCGCAGCGCGATGCTCGTGCGT
>Ga0134126_10007315_pt1 | contig 13861 bp, 9 predicted proteins | sample KB31752_FD_96881 | JGI IMG/M metagenome (GOLD analysis project Ga0134126, IMG submission 96881) | Terrestrial soil microbial communities with excess Nitrogen fertilizer from Kellogg Biological Station, Michigan, USA - KB3-175-2 | ecosystem: Environmental > Terrestrial > Soil > Unclassified ... | reverse complement strand
CACATGAAAGATGTGAGTTTCTAGGAGGAGCACCGTCGAAAAGTCTGTTCATGTGAGCTGGAGAGCGGCGCTTGCCGCCCTGTGTTTGGCATTTTGCGCTTTCCTTACTGTGTCAAATGCATATGCGCAATTTCCCGACGATCAGCCGGAGACAGTACACATCACTTACCATGTGCAAAAGGGGCACGAAGATGAGCTGAAGAAAATTCTCGCGGACGCGTGGCAGGCTTATACAAAGCAGGACATGGTCGTGCCGAACTTCCACATCATTGTGCAGGGAAACGAGGACGGAAATCCGTACTTTGCGGAGATTTTTACGTGGAGGAACCACGATATTCCGGATCATATGCCGGCGTCGGTGCAAGCGATTTGGAAAAGCATGAATGCCATTTGCGAAAAGCGAGATGGCAAGCCGCCGATTGACGGAGGAGAAGTTCAACTGATTGCTTCGCAGCACTGAATAGAGTGTTTGAATTTGCGCGAATGTGAGTAGGTACCGGACTTCAGGCGCGACCGTAAATGAGGAAGAGCAGTCCCGCGATAATGAGGACGGCTTCGATGATTATCACAAAGATGCGCTCAGGCAGTCGGTCGACAATTTTCTTTCCCAAGAACGAGCCGAGGATCATCACCGGGCCAAGCAGTAGGCCGACCGACACAGCGTTCCACGTGAGTATGGCGGCTTGATGATAGGCGACGAGAGTGGCGATGCGCATGACCACCGTCGAAAGAGCTTCGGTGCCGATGTAGGCGCTCTTCACAAGGCCGTACGCGAGGAAAAAAGGCGCCATGATGGGCCCAACGCTTCCGAGCAGCGCGGAGAGGAAACTCGCGCCCGCGCCGATTCCGGCGAAGGCCTCCACAGCAAACGGCTTGGCTTTTGGGCGAACGTGACGCCACAGAACCACCAGCAATAAAAAAGCTCCGAGCAGGCGAGTGAGCGCCGCGAGCGGAGCTTTCGCAAACAAGTAGCCTCCCAAAAGAGCCAGCGGGACTGCCCCTACCGCAAACCATCCAACGACGCGCCAGTTGAGCGCCCGGCGATGAAACCAGACGCGGCTGCCATTGCCGATGAGCTGCGCGACCGTGAGGATCGGGACGGCTTCGCGGATACCAAAGAAAGCTACGAGCGCGGGGAGCAGAACCGCTGCGCCGCCGAATCCTGTGACGCCGGCGAGCGTGGAAGCAACAAGAGCAATGAGTGCGAGTATTAGCCAGCGGAGAAGGATGTGGAGCACTGCAGAACCTTAACAGCGCGACAAAAGTTTGCCTAGCGCCCATGAAATTGACTTTTGGGCTCGCGAGAAAAAACGAGTACTGAATCAGCTTTCGTCGACAGGTTCGGGGTGGATGGTGAGACGGTAGATTTGGGGGAATCTTTCTTTGACGCGGTCTTCGAGGGAGGCGGTGACGTCGTGCACCTGAGTGATGGGCAGATCGCCGTTCATGGAGCAGTGGCAGGATACGAGGATTTTGTGCTCGACGAAACGAACATGTACATCGTGGCAATCAGCAAGTTCGCGAAATTCGGCAGTGAGCGAATTGATGAAATCCTGAACGCCCGCGGCGAGTCCTTTCATTTCCTGTCCGCCGATGATTTGCGAGCCGAGCGGCTCGATATGGATGTTCACGGAGGATTCGCTGCCGATGGCGCGAAGCAGATCGTGCTCAAGTTCCGTGGCGAGGCGATGCGCATCGCGAAGGCACGCATGTTCATCCACCTCGAGATGAAGTTCGATGAACAAGCGGCCATCTACTTGATGCGCGGATAGTTCGTGAACAGCGAGTCCTCGTCGCTGCGCAACGGCACGAACCGAATCGAGAAAATTCTCCCCGGAACGGGCGCGCGGTTCCATATGGACGACCACATCCGACGGAACGATCTCTGCGATGCGGCGCTCGACGCGGTCACTGGTGGCGTGGGCTTCTTCGAGGCTGGTGGTGCGCGGCACGTCGATATTCACGTCAACGAAGTAATGCTGGCCGGCGCGGCGCAAGCGGACGCGATTTACGCTGAGCACGCCTTCGATCTTTTCCGCCGCGTCGATAATCTTTTCCTGCAAGCCCGCCGGAGCGACATCGAGAAGCGCGTCGAGAGTGCGACGGCCGAGGCGCCATCCCACGGAAATGACCACTCCGGCTACCACAAGCGCGGCGAATGAATCGGCATAGCGCAGCCAATGAATCGAGAAAATCTGGCCGAGCCACACGGCGACGAGTCCAATGAGGACGGCGCTGGTGCTCCATACGTCGGTAGAGAAATGGAGCGCGTCCGCCTCGAGAGCTTCGCTTGGAAAACGGCGGGCGACACGGGAAATAGCGCGAGCGCGGCTCCAGTCGATCATCAGCATGACCGCGAGCAGGATGATCGCCAACGCTCCGGGGCGGAGTGCGGGCGCGCGAAAAAGAATGCGCTGAAGTGCTTCCCAGATGATGTAGGCGGCGGTAATTAAGAGAAGCGCGGTTTCGACGAACGCGGAAAAATTCTCGAACTTGGCGTGCCCATAGGTGTGGTCAGCGTCGGCGGGTTTGTCGGAGATGCGTACGGAAAAGAAAGTAATGATGGCGGCGATAAGATCGAGGCTGGAATGGAGGGCTTCGGAGAAAACGCCCAGGCTGCCGGTGCGAACCGTCAAAAATACTTTGAGCGCGACAAGGATGATAGCGCTGCCGATGGAAGCCAGCGCAGCCACTTTTTTTTGATGAACGGCATCGGCAGATGAGTTCATGAAGGGGACGCTGTTGATTATACGATGAGAGAAATGAAAAGCGCTGTTTGGCGAAAGAGTGTGCGCCAGTATAGTGGAGGATTGTCGTAAACGGAGGAAAGTGGATTGGGAGAACCGGAAAAGAAGGCTGCCAAGAATGGGCGTTCGTGGTGGCGGCGCAATATTGTTGTCCTTGTCATTTTAGCGATATTAGTTGCGCTGGCGTTTGACGCGTTTCTGGTCGAGCCGGCGAATTTGCAGGTGACGCGCTATACGATTCACGCGAATATTCCTGAAACATTGAAGATTGCCGACCTGAGCGATTTGCATACGCGTGGAATGAACGTGCCGGAGCGAAAACTGCTTGCGATTCTTGCTGCGGAGAAACCGGATGCAATTCTAATTACAGGCGACACGCTGGCGGATCCGTTCGGAAATTATGAGGACGCTCTGCAGGTGTACAAAAAGCTCGCCGCTCTGCATGCCCCGATGGGTGTGTGGTTCGTGCGCGGGAACTGGGAGAATTTGCGCCCGCTGAGGCATGAGCGCGAGTTTTATCGTGAGGCAGGAATCCATTTGCTGGTGAATCAGAATACGGAACTCGCGCCGGGAGTTTGGCTGATTGGGCTGGACGATCCATACACCGGCAGGGTGAATTTGAATCAGGCGCTGCACGATATTCCCGCATCCGCGTACAAAATCGCCATGTTTCATGCGCCTTTTTTCTTTCCGCGGATTGCGGGAGACGTGAATCTCGTTTTAGCGGGGCACACGCACGGAGGGCAGATTCGCATCCCGTTCGTTAAGCCGTTCTGGTTGCCTGCCGGATGCGGCCCTTATTTAGCCGGTTGGTATGACGACGGCAACGCGCGGATGTACGTGAACCGCGGCATCGGCATGTCGGAAGTTCCCGCGCGATTTCTCTGCCGTCCGGAAGTGAGCATCATTATGCTGGAGCATTAACTTCGCGTCGGCCTGCTTCCCGGTTTAGGCTTTTCTTACTTCCCTGATTGTGTAAAATCGGCTTTATTCAGGAGGCAACATGTGGCGACCATTGTGCGTGCTTTGCTTTGGTGTGTTTGTGCTGACAATGGGCGTGCGTAGGAGCGAAGCGCAGGCGGGCGTCGCAAATGACGCAGCGAGCGTGTGGAACGCGATCAACGAGGGCGCGTTGAATCCGGAGAAGGCAGCCAGCGTGGAGAATCTGGAGCTCACGCGCGACCGGATTCGCATCACGCTCAAGGACGGCACGCTTGAGTTCACGTCGCGGGTGAATGGAATTGTGTTTGGCGCAGCGTTCAAAGGCGAGGGAAAAATTGAAATTGCGCCGCCGAATGCGGTTGAGCAGCAACAACTAGAGCTGTTCACGAAACAGAAAACGCTCGACCTGGATTTCACCGACGCGACGTTCAGTTTCACGGATGCGACATTCGACGAAATCGCCAAACAGGTGAAATGGATGAATGCCACAGATAATTCGCTGGCGCAGCTTTACCAGAGCCGGCAGCGCGACCGAGAGGATCTAGATGCAGAGATGGTGCCGCGAATTTTCGAAGGAGTGGTTTCGGAAAACCGGCAGCAGAGCGCGTATTTTGCCGCCGATTTGAAGACAAGCAATTTGGGCTGGGTGCTGGCGCGGTATGACGCGCTCAATCCGGAGGAAATCAGCGTAGGAAGATATGTATCGCGAGGAACGCCTGCACTGCTCTTTGATACCTGGATGAGTTTCCCTGCGGGCGGGGTTAGCGCTTTGCAAGTGGATCAGGAACCGTTGGCAAAGGACGTTTTTCTGGTGAAGTCATACGACATTGATACAAATTTGACCGGTGGCGCGGACATGAACGCTACGGCAAAAGTGAATTTGCAGTATCAAAAGGCGAGCGAGAAGGCACTGGTTTTTTATCTGAGCGCGAACCTGCGTGTTTCATCGGTGAAGGACGACAAGGGTGTGGCGCTTCCGTTCTTCCAACCGAGGGAGCCGAAGGACCGCTTCCCGACGTACGGGGATTATGTAGCTGTGGTTTTGCCGCAGCCGACGCATGCGAGTCAGCAGGCAACGCTGACGTTCGAATATGCGGGAAAGCACTTCATCGACAAGGTAGGCGCCGGAAATTATTTCTGCCCGAGTTACGGATGGTATCCGGGAACCGTCGACGAGTTCGCGACGCGCGCGAACTTTGCCATGACGTTTCATACGCCGAAGAGGCTCGTGCTCGTGGCTACCGGCGACAAAGATGGCCAAAGCACGGACGGAAAAATGGTAACAACAAGATGGAAGAGTCCGATGCCGCAGGCGGTGTCGGGATTCGCGTTCGGAGATTACAAGGAATTCGACCAGAAGGTCGGCAATATTTCCGTCGAGGCTTACGGAAATCAGAGCCCGGACGATTTTTTAAGCACCGTGAGCCTTCTCACGCAATCCAATTTGCCGGGTCAACAAGGAACTGGCGTTTTGCCCTCGATGGGCAGTCTGAATCCTTCGGACATGCTGAAAACTACGGGAATCGAGATCGGTAATGATCTGCGCGTATTCGAAAATTACTTTGGTCCATTTCCGTTCACGCGGCTGGCAGTGACGAACATTCCGTACAGCTACGGGCAGGGATGGCCGATGCTGCTGTATCTTTCGGTGTTGTCTTTTATGGATGAAACGCAGCGGCATATTCTGGGAATCAGCGATCAGGTGCGAATCAGCGATTTTTTCCGCGCGCACGAGGTGTCGCATCAATGGTGGGGACATGAGGTTGGCTGGAAAACTTATCACGACCAATGGCTTTCGGAAGGATTCGCACAATTTTCCGGCAATCTCTACGTGGAAATCCGTGACGGACAGAAAAAATATCTGGATCGCCTGCATACGGATCGCGACGAACTTCTGCAACGCAACCAATTCGGCCATGAATACGACAGCCTGGGGCCGATATGGATGGGACAGCGCATAGCCTCTTCAGTGGCTCCATCCGGATACCAGCCGGTGATTTACAACAAGGGCGGATACGTGCTGGAGATGCTGCGGGCGATGCTGCAGGACCCGCACAGCAAGGCGCCGGACCAGAATTTCAAAGAAATGATGCAAGACTTCACCAAGACCTTTGCAGGCAAAGCCGCTTCCACAGAAGATTTCGAGGCCGTTGCCGACCGGCACATGGCGCGCGCGATGGATCTCGACGGCAATCACAAAATGGACTGGTTCTTCAACGAATACGTCTACAGGACAGGAATTCCCGAATATCACATGGACTACACTGTGAAGAGCGAAGCCGGAAACAAGTGGCTGCTGAGCGGGACGGTGACGCAATCCGGCGTGCCCGAAGGCTGGAAGGACATTTTGCCGCTCTATTTGCACGTAGGGAACAAATCAGGTCGCATTGGCTGGCTCAGCGTGAAAAGCAAGAGCACACCGTTCGAAGTGACGCTCGGATTCAAGCCGGACAAAGTGAGCTTGAATGACAATTCGGAGATTCTGGCGCAGATGAAGTAGCGCGGCGCGCGATTGGAGTTTAGTGCAACGCAGGGATGGGAAGGAGCGGCAAGCGGCGAGGTTCGCCGTGATAGCCGCGGACTTCGACGTCTTCGAGCAGCAGCGAAGGCGCAACAATCGACGTGGGAATGCCGCCATTCACGGAGCCAAATGCGTCGAGCGCGGTGTTGGCGGCACCCCCGGCGGCCTCTTGCATGTAATTCACAGCGGTGAAGTCGTTGCCGACGCCCGCGATGGTGCGAAGGTTATGCACGCTCAAGCCCTTGATGCGCGCGCCGCGGACGAGTTCCTCGTGTCCGTCGTTCGGGTCCACTTTATAGACGACTAATGGCAGGCGATCGCCGTTGCCCAGACCATCAGAAATCGAGGAGACAATCTCGGAAAAATCGCTCTGCGATTCTGAGGCAAGCGCGGGATTATCCATGCGCTTCACTTCGAGGCAGAATTTCTGGCCGTCTGACCGGCACAGATCGAGGAATTTCTTGCGCAAATCGGCAGGCGAAAGCGTATTCGACGCCTGAAAGAAAAGATTGCTGGGCATCGGCTCAGGGCGGGAAAGCAGAGCTGAGCGGGCGTGCCCGTTGGACAAAACGAAATCCGGGCCGGGACGGCGCGACATGAGCAGGTTTTTCAAGATTCCGTCCTCGACGATGGAAACACGCTGGGCGCGGACGCCCTCGGCATCAATGGAATAGCCTCCCAATAGCGGCTGGCCCTGAAAGTCCTTCGCGCCAGGGTCATCAATCAGCGAAACGTCCAAAGGCAAAACGCGCGAATTGACGCGTCCGGTCCATTCGCTGTGCCCGCCCGCCTGCTGAACCATTTGATCGTACGCTGAAACGCTCGAAAGCGGCGGACGGGCACCGGAGAGCGATGGTTCAAGCGCTTGCGCGAGGAGCGAAGCAGCGGCAGGCTGATCGAAAAGAATCGGGCCTTCGTAATCTTCGACGTTGGGCGCGGTGCGCAGAGCCTCGAGCTGCTGCGCGGATTTGATGAGTCCCTTGCTGATATCACCCGGCTCAGGCAGCGCAGCGGGAGCAGCAGCATAATCGGAGAAATAATTGTGCAGCGGCATGCCGTCAACCGCCTGTGTGTTCATGCTGGCTTCTACGCCGGCAACTCCGTGCGAAATGCGGAGCTTCGTGCCTTCGCTGGTCAAAAAGTAATACGTGGTGTAAACGAGATAGTAGTGAATGCGGCTGCTGTAAAGGTCGGGAAAGCCGCGCAGGACTTTTGAAGATTCGCGAGCTTCGTCTTCCCAATTGCGCGAAGTCCAGTCGGACGGAACGAGCGGTTCGACATCCGTGACGGGCGCCTCGCTGGAGAAGTCTGGAATTTCCGGCGGCCGGGAGAGGCTATTGAGAAAAGCCTGCTTGTTGGAATACTGCACGAGGGCTTCTTTGTAAGCCTGGTCAGTGGCAAGCCAGAGGTCCTGGCGCAGAGAATTGTAGTCGCGATCGATCCCGACTTCGCCGGTATTGCCAAGAAACCCCTGAAAACCGTTCTGACTGATGAAATCAGAGCTATCGAGCTGCGGCGTGCCGACGCGGACGTTGACCGCCATGAAGCGATTACGCTGATGCGTGCTCGAGAACAGCGTGCCGAACGACGCGGTGATGGAGCGAACGTCAACATCGAGAATGCGATATTCGATGTAATAGGGCTTTTTCTGGCTATCGAGCTGCAGCCGCGCGACAGAGCGGTTCATTTCGGCCTGCATGGCTTCCAGGGTATGGTCATTATCGTTCTGCGCAGCGGCAGGACGGACGAATGCAAGTGCGAGCGCCGCGACGAGCAGCGCAAAAGGATAGAAGACGATGCGGCGCGGATTCATTGATTCACCTGCGCTTTTTCTTTGGCCTGCGGATCGTGCGCGGGCGGCGGCAAAATCGGCGGCGTGTCAGTGGAAGTTTCTTTCTTGGAGACTTCCATTTCCGAAATGAGAATTTCCGGCGCAACGGCGGACACAGGGACAGAGCCGGATTCCGCGCCGCAATAGCCGTTGAACACTTCAGGCGTGTCGCCAGTGGCAATAATTTTCGTGATGGAAATCAGCGGCGTGCCCACGATATTGACCCCGCGGACCATTTCGTCAGGACGACCGTCAGGAAAAACTTTGTAAACGATGAGCGGCTGCACTTGAAAAGCCTGGGGCTCAGCGCGTCCAGTGAAGGTGAATCCGCCAGCGATGTCGTCAATCAGCAGGCCAAAGGGCTTGTTCTGTTTACGAATCTCTTCGATGAAAAGCTTGCGCAGCGCCGAATTGGACATAGTTTTGCTGCTTTCGACGATGGTGTTGCCCATGCGCGCGATGGCCTGTGCGCCAAGCTGGCGGCGTCCGTGGCCATTGGAGTGTGGAAAGTCGACGAGCGGTGAGCGGCTCATCAGGAAATTCTTGAGGATGCCATGGTCAACCAAAAATACGTTTTGCGACGGAATTCCTTCATCGTCGAACGGATAATATCCGAGCAAAACTTGGCCATTGATTTCTTTTGTCGTGGGATCGTCGCGTACCGTAATGAAATCCGGCAAGATCTGCTGGCCGACCTTGCTGGTGAAGGTCTGCCCTTCGCTGACGTCTTTTTGGCGGAAACCTTCGAGACGATGGCCAAGAACTTCGTGGAAGAAAACCGCGGCGGCGCGTCCGGTGAGCAGCGTTGGTCCAGCGAACGGCTCGACGAGTGGCGCCTTTTGCAGCGCAGCGATTTGATCGGTGAGGACGTGGACCTGCTTTAGCACCTCCGCATCGCTGGGAGCCTTTGCCGGATCCACCCAATCGAAATTGGCATAGCGCTGCAGGTCCATTCCGTCAGGAGCTTTGCCCTGCACAAAAAGTTCGAGACGATAGCGAATCTGGCCGAAAGCAATTTTCGAGCCGTCGCTGTTGACAAAATACTGATTGGCCAGCCGCGCTGTGAAAGTCGCGATGGAATTCAGCACCGCGGGCGAGGCGCTGAACTCGGCGGTATATTTGCGTACGCTCTCTTCCCACGGCTTGCGGTCCACGCGAAACGACAATGGCTTGCTGATGGAGACGTGCGCAGCCTCATGGGAGAAATCGGGCGCGTGCTGTTCGGCAGATTGCGCCTGGACCTCTTTGCTGGTCTGCACGGCGATATAAGCCTGAACGGCGGCGCGATACTGCTTGTCCGTTTCGCTCCAGATTTCGCGCCGCAGAAGGGGAATGTCATCATCGAGTGTGGCTTCCGTCCCCGGGCTATACCAGGCCGGTTCGCGGCCCTGAATTTTGTGCGTGTTATCGAGTTCGTAGCTGCCAACGCGCGTTTGTACTTCGAGCCAGCGGTCGCGAGTCTCGGCGGAGGACATCAGAGCGCCATTCGAACCGGACACTGATACCGAATCCAAATCGCTCACCGTATAGCTGACGAAGTACGCAGGTGGATTAGCTTTGCCGTACGCATCTACCGAGCGCTGAAGCTCCTGCTGCATCGCCTGCAGAATAGACGAGGACGTAGAATCCGAATTCTGAAGATTGCGCGCAGCGCCCGCGGCAAAGCATACGCTCGCCGCTGCGAGCACAGCGACGGCAGGCCAGAATCGAAGGGCGCGTCGGATGAGAATCATTCGATGAGTAAAGTCCTATAGTGTAAGCCAGGCGGGACGAAATCCCAAATTCCCGGCGAGAGCAGTTTCCTGAGGCACGAATCTTAGATGCAACAAACAGGCATTACGAGTACAGCGCGCATATAACTGTAACCAGCTTGCTCCACGCGCGCCTGCTTATCGGCAGTGTGAGCGCTCGAGGCTTTACGGTTGCTGTCCGCCTGACTCCGGCGAAACAGGTTTGGCGAAAAGCGATGGATCCAGCGGTGGATTGATTTTGATTTCCTGGACTGTGGAATCCGTATATTTCGCGCCACCGCGATAGGTAACCGATTGATACGGGAATTGCCGGCCCTCGGCGGCGCGGAAATCGCTCCAGCGCTCGTCCGATTCGACTGGTCCTTGCATGCTATTGGAGGTGTATTTCGCTTCGACAAGCAGGTGCGTTGTGGAATCGAAATAGAGCTTCACAGTGCCAAAAGGCGCGAGCCAATTCAATGTGTCTGCCTGCGCGCCGTCGGCAGTTTTCTCTTGCCCAAGGTATTGGGCCTTCACGCTGCCCGCGAGAGCTTGCTGATAAAGTCCCCAGCCGCCGAAAAGGGTGATACCGCGCTGAAATTCGCCGACTCCGGATGCGGGCACTTCCTGCGTGCCTTGCGGGCTTTGAATCCATGCGGACTTGCCGTCGGAAATCTGAGTGACTTTAGCAACTGGAAGCGTGACTTCAGCATGGACTTTATCTGGGTAGGTGACTTGCCATTGCACGGTGATGGGCAATGCGCCTTGCGGCGTGTAGATGTTGCCTTTTTCCGTGAACTCGAGAGTGGAGATCGAGCGAAGCGAATCGCCGCCGGCAGCTTGCGCCGCTGCCAGGAGGATTTGCTGGCCATGTGCGAGCGCTTCCGGAGTGGCCGCAGGAGCAGCAGGCGCGGTTTCCGCGCGGCGCAGATTCGTACTCAGCAGGTCGAGCTGCGTGAACGGGATTTGCTCCCACTGTGCGTCGGGAAAGTCCGTTTTGAGCGCCGGAAGAAATTGAGCGGCGTTGCCGACGAGAACCACGTCGAGGTTCTGCCCGCTGAAATACTTCTGGGCCATTTGTTTGACCTGCTCATCCGTGATGCCGAGAATTTTCTGCTGATAAGTGTCGTTGTAATCCTCGGGCAAACCGTATTCCGCCACAGTGAGAATGCGTGTAGCGGCCTGCGCGGCCGTTTCCGACTGAATGGGATAAACTCCCGAAAGATAGTCTTGCGCGAACTTCAGTTCCTGCGGCTGCACATCGCCGGAAGACATCTGCGCAATCAGATCGACAACCAGTTTCGTCGCGTCGGCGGTTTTCTCCGTGCGCGAAAAAGTATCGGCCACGAAATCACCGGCGAAACGGTTGGCATCGAATGCCGAAGTCGCTCCGTAAGTCAGTCCCTTCTTCACGCGAACTTCGGTGTTCAAGCGGCTGTTGAATCCGCCTCCGAAGATGCGATTGGCAACAAGCAGCGGAATGTAATCGGGGCTGTTTCGCGGGATGCCGATGCTTCCGGCGCGGATTTGCGTTTGCACAGCGTCCGGCTTATCGATAACGATGAAATGCAGCCCCTGCGTTTGTGGCGGAGCGGCCGGCTCCTCGGCGGGCAGATCTTTTTTCTCCCAAGCGCCAAAGTATTTTTGCGCGAGGGCAAACGCCTGTTCGGGCGTGACGTCGCCGGCAAAGGCGAGGAGCGCGTCGTTAGGCGCGTAGGCAGAATCGTGAAATTTAACGAGATCATCGCGGGTGATTTTCGCCACGGTTTGCGGAGTGCCGTCGGAAGGCATTCCGTACGGGGACGAGCCGTAAACGACACGCGCAAACGAGGCCGAAGCCAGATAGTTTGGATCACTATACTCGATGCGCAGGCCAGAAAGAGTCTGCTGCTGCTGGCGTTCGAGTTCCTCCGGCGAGAATGCTGGATGAAGCACGGCATCCGAGAGAAGGTCCATGCCGAGATCGAGATTGCGCGAGACAACTGTCGCCGTGGCGTAGCTAGCGTCGTCAGAGGCGGCCGCATTTATCTGGCCGCCTACGAAGTCAATGGCCTGAGCGAATTGCTGCGCTGTGCGCGTCTTAGTTCCTTGCGTCAGCATGTCGGCGGTCATCGAAGCGATTCCGGGCATGTCTGTGGGATCGTGAATCGCGCCGGCAGACATGAGCACCAGCCGGATAGCGACGGACGGCTGGCGATGGTCGGGGATAACGAAAATGCGCAGGCCGTTCGAGAGCGTGCGCGTTTCGGCTTTCGGAAAATGGAACGGCCGCGTTGGCTGTGCGGCGGGCATTTGCGACACCAGCTTCACGCCCTTTGGAACAATTCCTGTGCCTTTGGAATTCTCCTGCTGCCCGCCGGACCGGGTTTGCCCGGAGACACTCTGCGATGACTGCGCTTGTGCGCGCGCTGGCGACGGCGCGCAAATGAAAATGCCGGCGAATAGCACCGCAGCGGCTGCAATTGTTATGTAACCAATGAGCTGAGTTGTTTGCGAGCGCATTATCTAGAGCTCCCGTTTGAAGGTTTCTGCTGCTTTTGCGGCAGGTAGAAGAGCACTGTTTCGTGCTTCGAGTCGAAGTACAGGTCAGCGGCACGTTGAATCGCTGCCGTTGTGACAGCTTCATATTTAGCGAGATCTGTGTTCACGAGTTCGGGATTTTTGCCGATTACGGCGGCTTCTCCCAGCGCGCTTGCTTTCTCCTGATCCGTTTCGCGCCCGATTATGTCGCTAGAAATCTCCTGATTTTTCGCCTTTTGCAGATCGTTTGATGAAACTCCGCTCTTTTTCACGTCTGTTAGAACCGAATCGAGTGCCTTCTCCCCTTCTTCGGCGGTGTGACCCGGAGCCATGACCGCGTATACCCAGAATAGATTCGGATCCTCCGTGAAGTTTCCAAAGCCCGCGGCCGCAGCAGCAATTCGCTGTTTGTACACGAGCGACTGATACAAGAGGCTACTTTCTCCTCCGGCGAGGATGTTCGAAGCAAGGTCGAGCGGGTAGGACTCGGGAGCAAAACGCGCCGGCATTTTGTAGCCCTCAACTACTGCCGGAAGCGGCACGCCGGGATAGGATTTCGTGACGGTGCGCTCAGCAGTCTGCGGCGGCTCTTTTGCCGTGACGCGGGGAATGGCATTCGGCGAGCGGGGGATGCCGCCGAAATATCTCTGCGCCCATTCGGCAGCTTGCACCGGATTAATATCGCCAACGATCACCAGCGTCGCGTTATTCGGGCGGTAATAAGTGTCGTGGAACGCACGAACTTGTTCGACTGTGGCTTTGTCGAGGTCGGCCATGCTCCCAATGGTGGTGTGATGATAAGGATGAACAGTGAATGCAGCGGCGTAGAGGTCCTCTTGAATGCGGCCGTAGGGCGAGTTGTCCACGCCGCGGCGGCGCTCTTCTTCCACTACTTGGCGCTCCGAGGTGAAATTATTTTCGTCCACAGCGAGGCTGCCCATGCGGTCGGCTTCGAGCCATAGTACGCGCGCGAGGCCGTTACTTGGGAAGGTTTCCCAAAAAACAGTGACATCATCGTTGGTGTAGGCGTTATCGAAGCCGCCCATGGCTTCGATAATGCGCGAATGCTCGTCCGGGCCCACGTGCGCAGAGCCTTTGAACATCAGATGCTCGAACATGTGGGCGAATCCAGTGTGGCCAGGCTTCTCATCCTTTGAACCAACGTGATACCAAACTTGCAGATTGACCACGGGAACGTGGTGATCTTCCGCCATCACAATTCGCAGGCCATTCGCGAGTGTGCGCGTCTGAAACGCAATTCGCGGAACGTGGAAAGTAGTTGGTTGCGCGGCGCGGCGCTGGCGTGCGGGGGGGCCGGGCAATTTTTTCTGCTGCGCGGCGAGCGGCAGCGCAAGCGCAAAAAACAGAAGCGCACAGTTTAGAGACTTTCCCATTCGGCGAATGGAATTCATGGACACTCCCTTATATGGAAGAGTTGCGGCAGCCACGAGGCAGAAGCATCGTATTGGCCGCGGGATTGGATGTCAAACACTTGCGGCAGGATGCACAGAGATTGCCGCGATCGTGCCGGTCCCAGGCTGGTTGCAAATCAGGCAAACAGCTCAACTTT
>Ga0134126_10007314_pt1 | contig 13862 bp, 7 predicted proteins | sample KB31752_FD_96881 | JGI IMG/M metagenome (GOLD analysis project Ga0134126, IMG submission 96881) | Terrestrial soil microbial communities with excess Nitrogen fertilizer from Kellogg Biological Station, Michigan, USA - KB3-175-2 | ecosystem: Environmental > Terrestrial > Soil > Unclassified ... | reverse complement strand
TTCACGGCGGTGGTGGTGCTGACGCTGGCGCTGGGGATCGGAGCCAACACGGCGGTGTTCTCGGTGCTGAGCGCGACGCTGCTGCGTCCGCTGCCGGTGCGCGATCCGGGCCAGTTGACGATGCTGTATTGGGTTGCAAAGCACCCGCCGAACGATTTGAACGACGTCGGCACCAACGCCGGGCTGCCGCTGGTGGGGGCGCGGGGCAACGGATATAAATTCGGCCTTGCGGAGATGTACTCGATCTCCTTTCCCGATTTCGTCGCTTTGCGGAACGCGGCGCAGCCGGTGGCGAGCGCGATGTTCGGATTCGCGCAGGCGGGCAACTGCATCGTCCTCGTGGATGGGAACGCGAGCAAGGCCGATGGCAGCATGGTGACGGAGGAGTATTTCAGCGGGCTGGGCCTGGAGGCCGAGCGCGGGCGCCTGCTCGATGGCGGCGATTTCACGGCGGGCGCGGCGCAGGCGGTGGTGATCAGCGATGCCTTCTGGGGCGAGCACTTCGGCCGGAGGGCGGACGCGGTGGGGAAGGTGATCATGGTGAACCGGCACCCGGCCACCATCATCGGGATTACGCCTGCCGGCTTCACCGGGCTCGAGCCCGGGCGGGCGGATGCGTTTTGGGTGCCCGCCGCGGCGGCGGACCCGCTGCTGCCGTGGTCGTTGAGGCCGGAGGGAGGCTCGGCGTACGAATCCTCGCAATACTGGTGGCTGCAGGTGATGGCGCGGCGCCGGCGCGGGGTGAGCGAAGCGCGGCTGCTGGCGGCGTTGGCGCCGGTGTTCAATGCGGCCGCGGCGGGGGAGGTGCGGGCGCTGCTCAAGCCGGGCGACGATGCGCCGCAACTGCGGGTGCATCGCGGGGCGCAGGGAATCAACGACTCGGCGGACGCATTTGGGCCGACATTGACGCTGCTGATGGCGGGGGCGGGAGTGCTGCTGCTGCTCGCCTGCGTGAACGTGGCGATACTGCTGCTGGCGCGGTCGAGCGCGCGGCGAAAGGAGATCGCGGTTCGGCTGGCGCTGGGAGCGCGGCGGCGGAGATTGATTGGGCAACTGCTGACCGAGAGTGTGCTGTTGGCCTTGACCGGGGGCGCGGCCGGGGTGGCGCTGGCGCCGGCTGTCGCGGGCGCACTGGATGCGATGCTTGCCAGCCGGTATCTCACCCCGGTGCCGCCCAGTCTGGACTGGCGCGTGCTCAGCGCCGCATTGGCGGCGGCGCTGGCGGCGGGGGTGGGGTTCGGCATCGCGCCGGCGCTGAGCAGCACGCGCCTGCAGCTCACCGACGCCATGAAGCCGGGGCCGGGGGAGCGCGGGCACGGCATGCTCCGCGACCAATCGCTGGTGGTGGCGCAAACCGCGCTGTCGTTGCTGCTGCTGGTCGGCGCGGGCTTGCTGGCGCGCACGCTGCTCAATTTTGAGCGCCAGCCGCTCGGCTTCGATCCCAGCCACGTGGTTACCTTCCGCATTGATGGACCGGCGGCGGGATATGGAGCCGAGGAATTGCCGGCCTTCTACTTGAATTTGCAGCACCGGCTCCGGGCCATGCCCGGGGTCGAGGCGGTAGGCGTGGCGCAGCACACGCTGCTGGGCGGGGACATAGGCGGCATTGCCGTCCGGGTGCCGGCGTCGTCTGATCCGGCGCTCTTGCGCGGCGCCAGGCGCAACAATATCGGTCCAGGGTTCTTCGCGGCGCTGCGCATTCCATTGCTTCGGGGGCGGGCAATTGACGAACGCGATGTGCAGAATCGCGCCGCCGTGACCGTGGTGAACGAGGCGCTTGCGCGCAAGTTCTTCCCCGGGGCGGAGCCGTTAGGGCAAAGCATCGTTCTCCCCGAGCCTGGCGGTCGCAGCACCGCCTTCACCGTGGTCGGCGTGGTCGCGGACACGCGCTTCGGGGCGCTCGGCGGCGGGTTTCCGGCGACCGTCTTTTTTCCTTACACGAGCCTGGGTGCGGTGCACGATTTGACCTTCGCCGTGCGAGCCGGCGGGTCGCCCGACTCGATCGTGGGCGAGGTGCGGCAGGTGCTGAGCGAACTCAATCCCGGCATCGTCATGGACCGGTTCCAGACGCAGGCCGAGCAAGATATCTCAACGCTGGGGTCGCAACGCCTGCTGGCGAAGCTGGCTGCGGCATTCGCGCTGCTGGGTCTGCTCTTGGCGGCGATCGGCATGGAAGGCACCATGGCGTACGCGGTGGTGCGGCGGACGCGGGACATCGGCGTTCGCATGGCGCTGGGAGCGGACCGGGGGCAGGTGGCGCGGGCGGTCGCGCGCGAGGCGCTGGTCATAGCGGGATGCGGGGCGGCGGCAGGCGCGGCGGCGTCACTGGCGCTGGGGAAGCTGATTGGAGCCCAGCTTTATGGCGTAAGCGTCCGCGACCCGTTGACGCTGGCCGCGGCGGCGGCGGTGCTGTTGGCGGTGGCGGGTTTGGCGGCCTGGCTGCCGGCGCGCCGGGCGGCGGCGGTGGATCCGTTGAAGGCATTGCGGTGCGAGTGAAATCGGCCGATTGGTTGGTCGTTGGCGCGGGGTGTTGATGGACGGAGGAGGCGAAAAATGAGGAGTTGGCGGTTCCGGTCGCGGGAGGTGCGGGAGGAGATGGCGTTCCACCGCGAGCAGCTCGAGGGGGAGGGGCTCTCGCAGGCGCAAGCCGAGCGCGCCCTGGGCAATGAGCTGCTGCAGCGCGAGCGCGCGCGCGATGCCTGGGGCTGGCGCTGGCTGGAGGCGCTGGGGCGCGACTTGAGGCTGGCGCTGCGGCAGATGCGGAAAGCGCCGGGCTTCACGGCGGTGGTGGTGCTGACGCTGGCGCTGGGGATCGGCGCCAACACGGCGGTGTTCTCGGTGCTGAGCGCGACCTTGCTGCGGCCGCTGCCGGTCGAGAAGCCGGGGCAGTTGACGATGCTGTATTGGGCGGCGCACCACCCGCCGGACGATCTGGACAGCAGCGGCACCAACGATGGCCTGCCCGAAGGCAACGCCAGCAATGGGCACATGAGCGGCGTGAGCGCGCTGTACTCGATCTCGTATCCGGACTACGCCGCGCTGCGCGCGGCCGGGGCAGCCGACGCCAGCGCGATCTTCGGCTTCGCGCAATTGGGCTCGCCGACCTCGACCTTGGTGGTGAACGGCGAGGCCGGCTTGGCGCGCGGCAGCTTGGTGACCGAGCAGTATTTTTCCGGGCTCGGGCTGCAGCCGGAGCGGGGGCGCTTCTTGGGGGCCAGCGACTTCGAGGCGGGCGCGCCGCTGGCGGTGGTGATCAGCGATGCCTTCTGGAGCGCGCAGTTCGGGCGCTCGCCGGCGGCGATCGGCCAGACGATCGCGGTGGATCGGCATCCGGCGGTGGTGATCGGGGTCGCGCCGGCGGGTTTCCTGGGCCTGGAGCGGGGATTCGACGATGAGTTCTGGGTGCCGGCGGTGCCGGGGAACGGGCTGCTGCCGTGGGGCGGGTATCAGCCGCCGAGCGGCTCGATCTACGCTTCCCGGGTCTATTGGTGGCTGGAGGCGATGGTGCGGCGGCGGGCGGGGGTGAGCCAGGCGCAGTTGATGGCGGCGCTTCGGCCGACCTTCAATGCCGCAGCCGCGGGCGATGTGCGGGCCCTGATGAAGCCCGGCGACGATGCGCCGCAACTGCGGGCCATCGCAGGCGCGCAGGGCATCAATGGGCTGCGGGACCACTTCGGCCCGACGCTGAAGCTGCTGATGGCGGGCGTGGGCCTGCTGCTGCTGCTGGCCTGCGTGAACGTGGCCGCGCTGCTGCTGGCGCGGGCGAGCGCGCGGCGGCGGGAGATCGCGGTGCGCCTGGCGCTGGGGGCGGGGCGGAGGAGATTGATTGGGCAACTGCTGAGCGAGAGCGTGCTGCTGGCGCTGATCGGGGGCGGAGTCGGGCTGGCAATCGCTCCGATCGCCTCGGGGGGGCTGAACGCGCTGCTGGCCAGCCACTACAATGCCCCGGCCGCCGCGGTGCTCGACTGGCGGGTATTCTTGTTCGCGCTGGCGGCGGCGGCGGCGGCGGGCGTGGCCTTCGGCCTGGCGCCGGCGCTGCGCTCGACGCGGCTGCGCTTGACCGACTCGATGCGGGGCGGCGCGGCGACGGCGGATGCGCGCCGAATGCGCGCGGACAAGGGCCTGGCGGTGGCGCAGACGGCGCTGTCGCTGGTGCTGCTGGTGGGCGCGGGGCTGCTGGTGCGGACGCTGGTCACGCTCGAGCACCAGGCGCTGGGCTTCGACCCCAGCCAGGTGGTGGTGTTTGGATTGGACGCGCGCCAAGCCGGCTATGCGAAAGCGGCGCTGCCGGGGACGTACCTCGAGCTGCAGCACCGCTTGGCGGCGGTGGCGGGAGTGGCGGCGGTGGGGGTTTCGCAGCACACGCTGCTGGGAGGCGACGCCGGCGGCGACGATTTCCGAGTGCCGACGTCGGCGAACCCAACGAAATGGCGGAGCACAGGACGCAACGGCGTCGGACCGGGATTTTTCGAGACGATGCGCATTCCCCTGCTGCGCGGGCGCACCATCAACGAGCAGGACGTGCGCGATGCCGCGAACGTGGCCGTGATCAACCAGGCGCTGGCGCGGGAGTACTTCGGGACCAGCGATCCTTTGGGACAATTGATCCTGCGGCAAGACCCGGGAAACAAGACCACGCCGTTCACGGTGGTGGGCGTGGTCGGGGATGCGCGCTATTACTCGCTGCAAGGCAAGTTCGAGCCGACGATCTACATTCCCTACACGCGGCTTTCTTCCTTGCAGGACCTGACGTTCGCGGTGCGCGCGGAGGCGCCGATGGCGTCGGTGATGCCGGCGATCCGGCAAGCGGTGCAAGCGGTGAACCCCGGGCTGGCGCTGGAGGATGTGCAGACGCAGGCGACGCAGGATTTCTCGACCCTGGGGTCGGAGCGCCTGCTGGCCAAGCTGGGCGCAGCATTCGCGCTGCTGGGGCTGCTATTGGCCGCCATCGGCATCGAGGGCACCATGGCCTACGCCGTGGTGCGGCGCACGCGCGACATCGGGGTGCGCATGGCGCTGGGCGCCGACGGCGGGCAAGTGGCGCGCACGATCGCGCGCGAGGCCCTGGTCATTGCGGGCTACGGCGTGGTGGCTGGCGCAGCCCTGTCGCTGGCGGTGGGCAAGCTGATTGCCTCCCAGCTCTACGGCGTGACGGCGCGCGATCCCTGGACGCTGGCGGGCGCGGCGGCGATGCTGCTGATGGTGGCGGCGCTGGCGGCGTGGCTGCCGGCGCGGCGGGCCGCCGCCGTGGATCCGCTGAAGGCCCTGCGCTGCGAGTAGGTCAGCGGGGATCGAGCTTGCGGCCGGCGTCGAGGTGGTCGAAGTTGACGATGGTGTTGAGCACCATGGCGTAGTCGCCGCGGGTTTCGCCGCGGTAGACGGGGTTGCCGCTGAACAGCACGACATGGCCCTGGGCCACCGGGACATCAATCACGGCAGCATGCTCGGCGATGGCGTCGCCGCCCTGCAGCAATCCGGAGATGAGCAGGTCGCGGTTGGCGGCGTAGCGGAAGACCACCCGCGGGCGGAACTGGGGCGGAATCAGCGTGGCGCTGTTGCGGGCCTGCTCGGGGGTGACCGGCGCGGCTTCCCAGGGCTGGACGGCCGGGCCTGGAGCGGGCGGCTCGGGGTTGGCGCGGCCCACCACGAAATCGTTCTCGTGGCCGTTGCCGCGGCCGGTGACGCGGCTGGCGGCGTCGGGGCCGCTGAGGCGGCGGCCGCCGCCGCGTCCGCCCTCGAAGTTGCTGACGCCGAACGCCGGGCACTGGTAGCAATAGGTCGCGAGCGTGTCGCCGTAGCCGTAGGCGATGGGGCTCGAGGCATCCACCACCTGGCTTTTCAGGACGCTGCCGATGATGCGTTCGCTCGCGGGCTGCGAGATCGAAACGCCGGGCGTCATGCCGAGCGCGGCGGCGAGGTTGGCGGTGTCCATCGAGGTGACGAGCACGCCGCCTTGGTGGACGAAGTTCTGCAGGTTGGCCACGCCCGACCAGCCCATGCCGGGGCGCATGTCGGGGGTGGAGTCGAGCTTGCCCAGGCTGGGGGTCTCGGGCGTGTTCTGCCAGGGCAGCGGATTGCCCCAAGCGGTGGATTGGCCGTTGACCACTTGATCCACGCTGAGGCCGCGGCCGACCGGAGGGAACAGGATCACGTCGTACTGGGAGCGCAACTGGGCGTCGTTGGTCAACGCCTGGGTGCTGATGTACTTGTAGGGAATGCGCATCATGTCCAGCGCTTCGCGCCACCAGCCTTCGGTCTGCGTGCTGGTCCAGGTGTGGAGGATGGCGATGCGGGCGGCGCGCGCCGGGTGCGTGGCCACCGCGGGCGCGGCCGGCAGGCTCACGGCGGTGAGATGCAAGTCGGCGGCGGCCTTGCCCAGATCGCCGGCGGCGACGCCTTCGACCAAGAAGCTGCCGCGCGAGAACTGGCGGCCGGCGGCCTCGAAGGGCTGCTCGGCCACGGCCATGGTGGCTTGGGGCAGGGCGTAGCGCAGGCGGGCGAGGGAGGTATCGGCAGTGGCGTTGAGGGCGAACACCGGGCCCGAGCCCTCGACCGCGGCGGGCGCATTCAAGTCGGTCACCGGCTGCATGGCGGCCTTGAGCACCGAGGCATCGGTGACGCGCGCGACGCTGGTGTTGAACAGCTCGCCGAAGGTCCAGCCGGTGTCGTCATAGGGGGTGCGCTGGGGGTCGTTGGGGGCCCAGTACTGGTAATCGAGCAGCGCGTCGGCGATGCGCGAGTAGGGCTGATCCATGCGGATGATGTAGCTGCCGGCGGGAAAGGTCTTCTGCGCTGGCGCCGCGCCGCGGCCGCGGCCCGAGGGGGCGGGCTCGGAGACGGTGAACGACGCGGTCGCGCGGTGGATCTCGACGTGCTGGAGCTGCATCACATGCAGCAGCTCGGACTGCAGCAGCGGGCGCGGATCGTTGGCGGCCAGCACATAGGCGGCGGGGCCTTCGTTCTCGGGCTTGGTGATCGAGCGCTTCGACTTGAGGTAGAAGTTGTGCAGGAACAGGGCGCGGTTCTCGGCGAAGTAGTGCAGCGAGGTCAGCAGGCCGGTCTCTTCGTAGTTGTTGTTGTCGCGCTGCGACCACATCACGCGCGACAGCGGCGGGTTCTGCTTGTACCAGGTGCGGGCGGTCTCGTCGGGGCTCAACGTCCGCTGCTCGGTGTCGGCGCCGCCGTTGCCGAAGGTTTCATAGAGGCGGCTGATGCCGTTGTGCATGGCGGCCAGGAACATGAGGTAGCCCGGCGACCAGGTGTCGAAGTTGCCGTGGGTGTAGACGCCGGGCATGCCGTACTCGGTCATGTCCTGGACGTTGCGCCAGGCGATGATCTCCCATTCGTTGGCGAGGATGGGATCCACCCAGGCATTGAAGGGACCGTCGCCGGCGGTGTTGTCATATAAATAAGGTTCCGACTCGTGCAGGTCGTGCAGCACCTGGGCGTGCCAGCTCACCAGGGTATTGAGCACGTTGCGGCTGAGGGCCAGGGTCATGCCCATGGAGTCGCGGTTGTTGTCGTGGGCGACGTAGTGGCCCCAGTAGACCAGGCCGGGGTAGTTTTGGTTGAGGTGGTCGCGGTGCCATTTGTAGAGGTCGGCCATGCGGTCGCGGCCATCCACCTCGACGATGGGGGTGATGAGGGTGATGACGTTGTCGCGGATGTACTGGTAATACGGGCTCTCGTCCACCGCCAGGCGATAGGCGAGCTCCATCAGGGCGGTGGGCGCGCCGGTCTCGGTGGAATGGATAGTGCCGGTGATGTAGTAGACCGGCACGGCTTGGCTCGCGATCTGCTGGGCGCGGGCGTCGTCGAGCTGGATGCCGCGCGGGTCGGCGAGCTGGGCGAGCATCGCCGAATTCTGCTGCAGCTTGGCGAAATTGGCCTCGCTGGTGACGGCGACCGCAATCATTTCGCGGCCTTCTTCCGAGTGCCCGATGCTGAAGACGCGCACGCGCGGCGAGGCCGAGGCCAGCATGCGCATGTAGCGGTAGACCAGGGTCGAGTCGGGCAGGATGTTGGGTGCGCCGGCGATGTCGCCGAGGACGGCCTCGGGGGTGGGAACGGTGGCCGAGGCGGGCAGATAGTTCACCAGCGGGGAGCCGAAGTAGGGCTCGGTGGTGTCCTTGAGGATCTTGGCGGTGTAGGCCTGGTCAATGGCGACGCCGGGCGCGGGGCCGGTGAAGATGGCCGGCGGCGCGGTGGCCGCCTGCTGGGCAGCCAGAGATGAGGCGAGGAGCAGGGCAGCGGCCAAGGCAAGCGTAAGCTTTTTCACCGGGTCACTGTAGGAAATCGCCGCCCGGGTGTCAAGCGCGGGTGGCCTCGGCTGCCGCCATCGGCGGAATCCGGCGCAGGACGGCGGCGCCGCCGCAAATCTTGACTTTTTAGTATAGATTTGGGAGTCTGATCTAGGGGAAACTCATGAGCACGCAGGCGCAGGACCTCGAGGCGCTCGCCAGCGCGGAATACAAGTACGGCTTCGTCTCCGACATTGACGCCGACACCATTCCGCGCGGCCTCAACGAAGACATCGTCCGCATGATCTCGGCCAAGAAGGGCGAGCCCGAGTTCATGCTCGAATGGCGCCTGCGGGCCTACCGCCAGTGGCTCAAAATGGCCGAGCCCACCTGGCAGAACGTGCACTACCCGCCCATTGATTACCAGGACATCATCTATTATTCGGCCCCCAAGCCCAAGGGCTCGGGCCCGAAAAGCCTGGACGAGGTGGATCCCGAACTGCTCGCGGTCTACGAAAAGCTGGGCGTGCCGGTGCGGGAGCGCGAACTGCTGGCGGGGGTTGAACCGCAAGTCGCGGTGGACGCCATCTTCGATTCCGTATCGGTGGCCACCACCTTCCGCGCCAAGCTGGCCGAGGCCGGCGTGATCTTCTGTTCCTTTTCCGAGGCGGTGCGCGAGCACCCCGAGCTGGTCGAGAAATACCTGGGCTCGGTCGTCCCCTACACCGACAATTTCTTCGCCACGCTCAACTCCGCGGTTTTCAGCGATGGCTCGTTCTGCTTCATCCCCAAGGGCGTGCGCTGCCCGATGGAGCTTTCGAGCTACTTCCGCATCAACTCCAACGACAGCGGGCAATTCGAGCGCACCCTCATCATCGCCGAGGAGGGCGCCTCGGTCAGCTACCTCGAAGGCTGCACCGCCCCCAAGCGCGACAAGAACCAACTGCACGCTGCCGTGGTCGAGCTGGTCGCGCTCGACCGCGCCACCATCAAGTACTCGACGGTGCAGAACTGGTACCCCGGCGACAAGGAAGGCCGGGGCGGCATCTTCAACTTCGTGACCAAGCGCGGCAAATGCCTGGGCCGGGCCTCGAAGATCTCCTGGACCCAGGTCGAGACCGGCTCCTCGATCACCTGGAAATACCCCAGTTGCATCCTGCAGGGCGACGATTCGGTGGGCGAGTTCTACTCGGTGGCGCTGACCAAGAACCGCCAGCAGGCCGACACCGGCACCAAGATGATCCACCTGGGCAAGCGCACCCGCTCGACCATCGTCAGCAAGGGCATCTCGGCCGGCCACGGCCAGAACACCTACCGCGGCGCGGTGCGCATGCTGGCCGGCGCGGAGGGGGCGCGCAACTACTCGCAATGCGACTCGCTGCTGATCGGCGACCAATGCGGGGCGCACACCTTCCCTGTGCTCGAGGTCAAGAACAACACCGCCCAGGTCGAGCACGAGGCCTCGACCTCGCGCATCGGCGAGGACCAGCTTTTTTACTGCCGCCAGCGCGGCATCTCCAACGAAGATGCGGTCTCCATGATCGTCAACGGCTTCTGCAAGGAGGTATTCCGCGAGCTCCCCATGGAGTTCGCCGTCGAAGCCCAGAAACTGCTCGGCATCAGCCTCGAAGGCAGCGTCGGCTGAGAGCCGCGCGGAGCACAGAGGGTTCAGCCAAACACCATGCTTGAAATCAAGAACCTACATGCGGAGGCGGGCGGGCGCGAGATCCTGCGCGGCCTCGACCTCGAACTCAAGGCGGGCGAAGTCCACGCCATCATGGGCCCCAACGGCGGCGGCAAGAGCACGCTGGCGCAGGTGCTCGCGGGCCGCGACAGCTATGAAGTCACGGCCGGGTCGGTGAAGTATTTCGGCGAAGACCTGCTCGAGCTCTCGCCCGAGGACCGCGCCCGCTCGGGCATCTTCCTCGCCTTCCAGTACCCGGTCGAGATACCCGGCGTCAGCAACAATTATTTCCTGCGCGCGGCGCTGAACGCGATCCGCAAGCACCAAGGCAGGGAAGAGCTGGACGCGGTGGACTTCCTCGACCTGGTGGCCGGGAAGATGAAGCTGCTGCACATGGACGACACCCTGATGAAGCGCGCCGTCAACGAGGGCTTCTCGGGCGGAGAGAAGAAGCGCAACGAGATTTTCCAGATGGCGGTGCTGGAGCCCAAGCTCGCCATCCTGGACGAGACCGACTCCGGCCTCGACATTGACGCGCTCAAGACGGTCGCCGCCGGCGTCAATGCGCTGCGCTCGCCCGAGCGCGCCATCCTGCTGGTCACCCATTACCAGCGCCTGCTGAACTACATCGTCCCCGACTTCGTGCACGTGCTTTCGCAGGGCCGCATCGTGCGCTCCGGCGGCAAGGAACTGGCGCTCGAGCTCGAAGCCAAGGGATACCAGACCCTGGGGGCCGCCTAGGTGCCGCTCGCGCTCAAAGACTCGACCACCGGCGTCTTCGCCAGCTATCTGGCCCAGTTCGCCGGCCGCGACCCCGAACCCGGGTGGCTGGACGGCTTGCGCCAGCGCGCCTTCACCCGCTTCAGCGAGCGCGGCTTCCCCGGCCGCAAGGACGAAGGCTGGCGCCAGACGAACCTCGCCGCCATCGCCGAAGGCGTCTTCGAGCCGCAGCCCGCGCCGCCGCCCAAGCAGCTCGTCCCCCGCCTGCGTGATCTCGATTTGCCGGGGGTGGACTGGTCCGCCGACGCCCTGCGCCTGGTCTTCATCAACGGGCGGTTTGCGGCGGGACTCTCCTCCACCGCCGCGCCGCAGGGCTGCAGCATCGGCGCGCTCTCGCAGCGCCAAGCGCCGCTGGATCTCGGCCACCTCGACCACTCCGACGAGCGCGACCAAGCCTTCGTGCAGCTCAACACCGCCTTCCTGCAAGACGCCGCGGTGGTCGAGGTGGCCGCCGGCGTGGTGGTGGAACCGCCGATCGCGATCCTCCATCTCACCACCGGCTCGGCCGCCGCCAAAGGCATCTCCCATCCGCGCACGCTGATCCTGGCCGGGCGGGAGAGCCAAGCGCGGGTGATCGAGACCTCGGCCGGATTCCCCGGCGAGGTGTACTTCACCAACGCCGTGGCCGCGGTCGAAATCGGAGAGAATGCCGCAGTCGAGTACACCCGCATCGGGCAAGACAGCCTCGCCGCCTTCCAGGTCTCGAAGCTGCGCTCGCGCCAGTTGCGCGACAGCCGCTTCGCCGCCCACAGCTTCGCGCTCGGCAGCGCCCTGACCCGCAACAACGTCCACGCCATCCTCGACGGCGAAGGCGCCGAGTGCACGCTCAACGGCCTCTTCGCCCTGGGCGGCGCGCAGCACGTGGACAATTCGACCGTGCTCGACCACGCCAAGCCGCTCGGCACCAGCCGCGAATACTACAAGGGCGTGCTGGACGGCAAGTCCGCCGGCGTCTTCAACGGCCGCATCATCGTCCGCCAGGATGCCCAGCACACCGACGCCATCCAGAGCAACAAGAACCTTCTGCTCTCGGATTCCGCCGCCACCGTCAACGCCCAGCCCCAGCTTGAAATCTACGCCGACGACGTCCGCTGCACCCACGGCGCCACCGTCGGCCAGCTCGATGCCCAGGCGCTGTTCTATCTCCGCTCCCGCGGCCTCGGCCTAGAGGAGAGCCGCAAGCTGCTGATCTACGCCTTTGCCGCCGATGTTCTCGGCCGCGTCCAGGCGTCCGGGCTGCGCGAGCAGCTTGAAGGCCTGCTGTGGAGGAAGTGGGCGGTATGAAGCCAGGCAGCGCAGGAGTTGCAGGAACTGCCTGCGAACCGAAGTTGGGGGCGAGCATCCGCGAGGAGTTTCCACTGCTCGCGGCCAACCCGTCGCTGGCCTACCTCGACAACGCCGCCACCACCCAGAAGCCGCGGGTGGTGCTGGAGGCGCTGCGGAATTTCTACGAGCACGACTGCGCCAACATCCACCGCTCCGTCCACCAGTTGGGCGAGCGCGCGACGGAAGCCTATGAAGCCGCACGCGGAGAAGTCCGCAGCTTCCTGCATGCGCCCAGCACCGAAGAAGTGATCTTCGTCCGCGGCACCACCGAAGCCGTCAACCTGGTCGCGAACGGCTTCGCGCGCGCCGTGCTCAAGCCCGGCGACGAGGTCCTGGTCACCGGCCTCGAGCACCACTCGAACATCGTTCCCTGGCAGTTGGCCTGCGAAATCTCGGGCGCGAAGCTGGCCGTCGCCCCCATCAACGACCGCGGCGAGGTCGAGCTCGAGGCGTTCCGCCAACGCCTGACCCCGCGCACCCGCATGGCCGCCTTCGCCCACATCTCGAATGCGCTGGGCACGGTCAACCCGGTCCGCGAGATGATCGCCGCCGCCCGCGCCGCCGGGGCGGCCACGCTGATTGACGGGGCCCAAGCCGCGCCCCACGCGGCGATTGATGTCCAGGCCCTGGGCTGCGACTTCTACGCCATCAGCGGCCACAAGATGTATGGCCCCACCGGCATCGGCGCCCTCTTCGGACGGCGCGAATGGCTCGAGCGCCTGCCGCCGTGGCAAGGCGGCGGGGACATGATCCGCTCGGTCACCTTCGAGAAGACCACCTACAACGACCTGCCCTACAAGTTCGAGGCCGGCACCCCGCACATCGCCGGCGGCATCGGCCTGGGCGCGGCCGCGGCCTTCCTGCGCGGCATCGGCCTCGAGGCCATCGCCGCCTGGGAGCACGACCTGCTCGAGTACGGCAGCGCGCGGCTCGAAGCCATTCCCGGCGTGCGCCTCATCGGAACCGCCCGCCGCAAGGCCGCCGTGCTCTCGTTCGTGGTGGAGGGCATCCATCCGCATGATGTCGGCACCGTGCTCGACGCCGAAGGCGTGGCCGTCCGCGCCGGCCACCACTGCGCCCAGCCGGTCATGGAGCGCTTCGGCATCGCCGCCACCACCCGCGCCTCGCTCGGCCTCTACAACACCCGCGCGGATCTCGACCAGCTCGCGGCCGGCCTGCGCAAGGCCAAGGAGATGTTCGCCTGATGTCGCAGCTCGGCGATCTGTACCAGGAGTTGATCCTCGACCACAGCAAGCGGCCGCGCAACTTCGGTTCGCTGGGCGAGGGCAGCCGCAAGGCCGAGGGCTTCAACCGCCTCTGCGGCGACCGGCTCACGCTCTGGGTGGCGCTCGAGGGCGACCGGGTGAGGGAGGTGAAGTTCCAAGGCTCGGGCTGCGCCATCTCGACCGCTTCCGCCTCGCTGCTCACCGACGCGGTCAAGGGCAAGACGCGCGCCGAGGCCGAGGCCCTGTTCGAGAAGTTCCATCAACTGGTCACCGGCAAAGCCGAGGCGGATGCCAGCCTGGGCAAGCTGGGCGCCTTCGCCGGCGTGAGCGAGTATCCGGCGCGCGTCAAGTGCGCCAGCCTGGCTTGGCACACGCTCCACCAGGCCTTGGCCGAGCAGCCCGAGGCCGCGGGCCCGGTCTCCACGGAGTAGCGCCATGGACGACTTCCTCCTCCGCGAAGCCGAGCACAAGGAGCGGGTCGCCTTCGAGCTGGAGAAATCCGCCGAGCCCGCCGTGCTCAAGGAGGCCGCGCGCCAGCGCGATGCCGCCGCCGAGCTGCGCGCCGAATGGGAGCGCCGCCAGAAGCCGGCGCCGCTGGCGGCCGCG
>Ga0134126_10007313_pt1 | contig 13862 bp, 7 predicted proteins | sample KB31752_FD_96881 | JGI IMG/M metagenome (GOLD analysis project Ga0134126, IMG submission 96881) | Terrestrial soil microbial communities with excess Nitrogen fertilizer from Kellogg Biological Station, Michigan, USA - KB3-175-2 | ecosystem: Environmental > Terrestrial > Soil > Unclassified ... | reverse complement strand
GGGCAAGATTTGGGGACCAGAAGCGGTCGCCAAGCACCAATCCACCTCGTTCTACGGCGAAATCGTGGCCATTGCGGAGTCGCCAATTCAGGAGGGATTGCTTTATGTGGGCACCGACGACGGTTTGATCCAGGTCTCGCCGGATGGTGGGACGACGTGGAAGAAGCACGACACATTTCCGGGCGTGCCCGATAATTCATTCGTCACGCGGATCACGGCATCGAGCCGCGACGTCAACACAGTCTACGCCGCGTTCGACAATCATAAGAACGGCGATTTCCATCCCTACCTGCTCGAGAGCACTGACAAGGGCGACACGTGGACTTCCATCGCTTCAAATCTTCCGCAGCGCGGTTCGGTGTTGGCGTTTTGCGAAGATCCCGTGGACTCGAATCTGCTCTTCGCGGGGACGGAATTCGGCCTGTATTTTTCAACCGACCGCGGCAAGAACTGGGTGCATCTCACCGGTAATTTCCCGGTGATCTCGGTCCACGATCTGACGGTTCAAAAACGCGAAAACGATCTTGTCGTCGCCACGTTTGGCCGAGGCTATTACATCCTTGACGACATAACCGCGCTCCGTAACCTCAAGCCCGAGGACCTGGATAGGGGCTCCATATTGTTCCCTGTCAAAAAAGCGCCGCTCTATATCGAATCCACGCGCCTCGGCGGGTCGGGAAAAGCCAGCCAGGGCGCATCGTTTTTCACCGCGCCGAATCCCCCATTCGGAGCCACCTTCACATATTTCCTGAAGGAAAAGCTGCTGACGAAAAAAGAGCAGCGCGAAAAAGCGGAAAAAGCAGCCGAGAAAGCAGGCAAGACGCCCCCCTACCCGGCTGATGCGGAATTTCGCGCGGAAGCCGAGGAAAAACCGCCGGCTCTCTTCTTCACCATTTCGGATTCTTCCGGGAAAGCCGTCCGGCAGGTTCCAGCGATGAACGCCCCGGGAATTCACCGCACCACCTGGGATTTGCGCTACGCCGCGACGACCGTTCCGCTCCAGCCATCGAGTCCCGAAGGAGAAGCATTTTCCCGCGGGCGCAGCCGCGGCCCTCTCGCTATGCCCGGAGTGTACACGGTCACGCTATCGCGGCAGGTGGATGGAGTGATCAAGCAAATTGCCGGGCCGCAATCTTTTGAGGTGTACCCACTTGGGGCAAAAGCCATGTCTCCCGAAGACCATGCCACCTTGGCACAGTTCCAGTTGCAGGTCGCACACTTGAATGGTGCGGTCACGGGGGCAGTGGCAGCGTCGAACGACGTTGACACTCGCCTCAGTACCATCGCGCGCGCACTCGAACAAACGCCCGGCGCGTATGTGAGTCTGATTGCCCAGGCTGATGCCATCCAGAAAGAGAATTCGGCGATTCTGCGCGCGCTGAGCGGTGACCGCGTGCTCCGCGAACACGGGGAACCGGCGCCTGAATCTATCTCCCAGCGCGTCGGAACGATCATGGAAAGCGAGCGGATGTCCAGTTCGCTGCCCAGCGGCACGGACCGGCAAAGCTACGAAATCGCTTCGCGGCAGTTCGCGCAAGCACTCGCGCAATTGCGTCGCGTGATTGAAGTGGACCTCTCCAACTTGCAAAAAGCCATGCAGGCCGCGGGCGCGCCATGGACTCCGGGAACAATTCCGAGCTGGCCTCAGAAGTAAGTCGCGAGAGGCCTCGAACAGGAGCAGGAATCAGCCGACCCTATATCCCTATATTATTGAAATCGAACGAAAAGAATGGTCGGGGCGAGTGGATTTGAACCACCGACCTCCTGGTCCCGAACCAGGCGCTCTAGCCAGGCTGAGCCACGCCCCGATGGTTCACGTAGTTTAGCAGATTGCTCGAAAACTCGGCATCACTTCTCGCCCCGCCGCCCAAGCCTCGGTTCCCGCGCCGAACGTGCCCCCGCGCCCGGCAACGCGGAATTTACAATTCGAGCCCCCTTTCCCCCGCGCATAGGTATATAGTCTGAAAAGGCCTAGTAGCGCGAACCCCCGGGGCGGGCGCGCAAAGGTGGTGCGCCATGCGTCAAGCAAGATTCCTTCCGATTTTGGGTTTAATCCTTTTAGCGGCCGCGGCAGGCGCGGTTTTCGCGCTCCCGGCCCGCGCAAACGCGAACGCAAACGACGATAGCTTCAGCTACGCGCGCATCGTTCGGCTTAGCCTCGCCGAAGGCGACGTGCAAGTGGTTCGCCCCAACACCTCAAACAAGTGGGAGCCGGCCGTTGTCAACATGCCCTTGCAGCAGGGCTTCGCCATTGGCACCAACGACGGCCGCGCCGAAATCGAATTCGAGCACGGCGGCATGATGTGGCTCTCGGTCGATTCCGTCGCGCAATTCACGGAACTCGCACTCTCCGATGGCGGCCGCATCACGCAAATCAGCGTCTCGCGCGGCACGGCGACTTTCGCCGCGAATCTCGCCCCCTCCGACTCGTTTCTGGTCACCACGCCGGCGTTTCAGATCAAGGCAGCCGGCAATTCCGAATTTCGCGTGGATGCGTTCGACGACGGCGGCTCCGTCAGCGAACTGAAGGGCAGGGTTTCGGTCCTATCGCTGGTTTCGGCAACTGCGCCGGCGGACTTGGCCAAGGGCCAGACGTTCGCCGTCCGCGACGGCGGCAAGAATCAATTGGCGCTCAAGCCCAATCCCTCCCCGGACGATTGGGACAAATGGGTGCGCGACCGCCTCAACGCCGCCACCTATGGCGAGCAGCAGGCAACGCCATACGCCAACGCCCCCGTCTCCTACGGCCTCGCCGATCTTTCGATGTTCGGCAACTGGAACTATTTTCCCGGCTATGGCTACGGCTGGCAGCCCTTCGGCATGACGGCCGGCTGGGCGCCTTTCACCGACGGCCAGTGGATGTTCTATTCCGGAATGGGATGGACCTGGGTTAGCGGCGAGCCGTGGGGCTGGATGCCATACCATTTCGGCAGTTGGGCATTTTCACCCAGCTACGGATACATCTGGGTTCCCGGCAATTACGGCTTCTGGAATCCGGCGCCCGTGCAGTGGGTGAGCGCCGGTGGCCGCATCGGCTGGCGTCCAACGAGCACGCGAACCCCAACTTCCTCTATGCCGGTAATCGTGGCAACGAAATCCATCGGGAAATTCGGGCGCAATCGCGTCGTGAGCAACGCCAAACTCGCCGGCCAGGTGCAGGCGCTCGCCGCGCCCCCGCTTTCCAATGGGAAAATCGCGCGCAGTGAGGCCGTGCCCGGCATGTCTTCGCGCTTGATTCAGTCGCGCCCGCTGAAGAACAACGTTCGCACCGGCGCCGCGTCCTTCAGGGTTCCCACCGCCGCGAGTCTGCGCACCTTCCAGCGCGCCGCCGGGTTCCGTCCTGGGCAGCCCGCCGTGGCGCGGCCGCCCGCAGCCAGCGCGCCGATGGCCCGTCCGGCAAACGCGATGCCCGCAAACGCGATGCCCGCAAACGCCATGCCCGCAAACGCCATGAACGTTCCGCGGCCCCCGATAGCGAGGATGACCAACGCGATGCCGGCCGCGCCGCGCATGATCAATGCAATGCCGGCCGCGCCGCGCATGCTTCCTCCGCCCCCGCCGCGCAGCTTCTCGCCGCCAGCCGGATTCAACCGCCCGGCATACCAAGGCCAACCGGCCCAATCCAGCAACGGCCGCACGTTCGGCCCGCCGCGATCTTCCGCGCCGCCGCGCGCCTCGGCGCCGTCAGCCCCGGCCCGTGCGCCGGCCCCGGCAGTTCGCGTAGCCCCGGCCCCACAGGCCAGGTCGCACTGATTGGATGGTTCGCTGATTTTTAAGCGGTGAGCACAACGGACTGCGCGGCATCTGTCGCGGCGGGTATCTCCACCTCTACGCTCGCCCCGTGCGGTTCCTTATTAGCCAGCGCGATTTCGCCGCCGCATTCCTGCACGATTCCATAGCAGATGCTCAGGCCGAGCCCCGTGCCTTTGCCCACGGCCTTCGTCGTGTAGAAGGGATCGAACGCGCGATTCAGGTCCATGAATCCGGGGCCCGAATCGTCGAACTGAATCACGATTCGTTCATGCTGCCTGGTCGCACGGATTCGAATCACGCGCTGCGCCGCGTCTTCCACCGCATCCATCGCATTCGCCAGGATATTCAGCAGCAGTTGCTTCAATTCGTCGTCGCCAATCCCGAGCGGCGGCAGCATCGGCTCCACGTGAACCTCAACCTCCACGCGGCGCTTCCGCAGATGATATTCCTGCAGTTGCAGCACGTCGCGCAGCGCCGCATCCAGATCGGCCGCCCGCGCCGTCAAATTGCTCTGCCGCGCGAACCGCAGCAAGCCGTCCACGATCCTCTTCATGCGCCGCGCCTCGTTGCCCAGCTTTTGCACGCGCCGCACCGCGCTTTCCTTTTCCACCTCTTCGCCGAGCAACTCCGAATACCCGATAATCCCGGTAAGCGGATTGTTCAGTTCGTGCGCCACGCCGGCCACCAGTTGCCCCAGCGCCGCCAGCTTTTCCGAACGCGCCACCCGGCGATGCAGCCTGGAATTTTCGATCGTCACCGCCAGGTCGGACGCCAGCATTTCCAGCTGTGCAATCTCGGAGGTTCCCGGAGCCAGGGTCCCCTTGGCCCCGCTCAGCAGCAGGAAGCCCAGCATCGGGCCGCGCGACGAAGCCAGCGGCAGAAGCATTTCATCCTCGCTGCCGGCCTCTTGAATGTGGAACGAGCTGCTTCCCGCGCGACGCCCCTGCAAGCACAGCGCCTTGATGCCCTCCTCGGTCCATTTGCCCGCGCGTTCTTCCAGCCGCGCGGTTCCCGCCGCCGAAAAACCGCACGCGCTGGCGAGGTTGATGCTCTTCGGTTCGAGGGTCAGGAAAATCGCCGCCTGGCGAAAGCTGCTCGCTTCCGTCACCGCGCGGACGATCTCGTCGCACAGTTCGCCTTGCTCCTTGCTCGATAGCAGTTGCGACGTGGCTTGCGAGAAGCGCAAAAGAAGCTGGTTTTCCGCGCGTTCGCGCCCGCGCGCCCGTTCGATGATTACGGACTTATCCTCCACCAGCGTCAGCACCATGCCGAACGCCACCACGAATTTCGGCACGTTCCAGAACTCCGGATTCACCGGGAAGTTGACCGAAAAATGCCCCAGCGCCCAGCACACCGGCCACACCGCGCCCCACAATACGAATCCCCCGGCCGTGGCCACCACGCCCGCGGTTGTCCGCGCATATCGCTTCCAGAAGAGTATTCCCGCCAGCGCAAAGCCCGTCGTCAGAATCGCGTTGATCGCCGGCCCCGAATTCCCATGTAGCTGGAAATAGATCGCCCACACGCCCGTGCCGGCCAGCGTCGCACTCAGCGCCCGGCCCGCCCACGACGATCCGCCCCCCGCCCGCAGTGCGAACGCGGCAGCGCCAATGAATATCACGGCAAGCATGCCCGAAAGGGTCCAGGGCATTTTCCAGCCGAACATCACCGCAAGCGAATGAAACGCCGTGGCCGGAATCAGCAGCAGGAGCAGCCCCAGCCGGTGCGCCTGCTTTTCCACCGTGGGAATCAGCGACACCGCGAACACGATTCCGCACAGCTCCAGCGTGCCCGTATCCGCCCACGCCAGCAGGCTTCCCGCCGTCCCGCCGTGCTCCCCGAAAAGCCGGTCCCCGAAGTGCAATAGAATCAGTAGCCAGGCGCATGCCCACAGCCGCGAACGCGCCGACGGCGCATGCCTGCGCAGCGACAAAAATGTCCCCACCATCGCCGCAAGCACCAGTATCGAAGGAAGCCCATTCCAGAAGGCGGTCACAGGATTATCCCCGCCTTCAACTTACGTGCCCCCTCCACAGTGCCGCAATAGAGCCCTCGTACCAACGTCGTTTCGGTGTCCAATCGGTAAGCGCCGGCAGGGAAGTGGACCACTTAGAAGCTTGCTGAAGAATTGTGCAAAGAGACCTGCCCGCCGTGGCCGGAATCTGCAGTTCGCCGTTGCACTTTGCTCTGGCCTCGTGCGGGCCACAGCCCCGCGCCGAGCTTCGCTTGCAAGGGAACGCTGTGCCCGCCGTCTTCAGCCGTGCCCGCTAACTCCGATGCGCCCGCGAAACCCGCAGCTCCAGCGCCACTTCCGCCCCCTCAGGCAGGTTCAGCGCCTCAACCGGCACCAGCACCCCACCCGAAAAACGTGCCCGCACCCGCATCGTCCGGACGGGGCTGCTACCGGGTGAAGGAGGTGAATCAGAGGAACCAGCCGAATCCGCGCCCCGCCGCCCCGCCGCAGACGATTCCACCGCCGCCCCGGAACTCGCCCCCGCCGAATCCAGCACGGCATTCGCCAGTGCGTCCGCCTCGCGATTCATTTCCCTCGGCACATGCTCGATCGTAAAATACGAAATCTGCCGCGCCAGCCGCGACGCGCGCTCATGCAATGGCTTCAGGCCGGGACTTTTCACCTTGTATCGCCCCTGCATCTGCCGCACCAGCAGTTCCGAATCGCTCCGGATGCGAAGCGACCGGATGCCGTGGCTCGTCGCATAGTCGAGCGCCGCCAGCAGGCCGTAATATTCCGCCACGTTGTTCGTGTCGCGGCCAAATTTTTTCCCCATCTCGAACACAGTCTTTCCCTCAGGGTCGCGGACGAGCACCGCATACGCGGCGGGGCCGGGATTGCCGCGCGACGCGCCATCAATGTATGCGGTATGCACGCCCGCGGGCGAACTGCCTTCGGGCTCGCCAAAGAGCCGCGCGCTGCGCGGGGCAGGGAATTTCGGTGGAGGGCTCATCGGTCTTGCGGCGAGTCTTTGCGGCGGCCCAAAGCCGCCAGGAAACGACGATTCATCGAGCGGGAGCGCCGGAGCGCGACGCAGCGGCGGACGATTCTTCCCATTCCGGGTAGTACAAAATCCGCGTGCACGTCTCGCAATGAAATATCTCGGCGCTTCCGGGCCGGCGCATCTCCTGGAACACGTGCGGCCGGATGCGCATCCCGCACGCCGCGCACTTTTCTTCCTGCACTTCCGCCAGCGCGATGCCGTTGTGCTTCTTGGCGATCCGCGTGTAATGGTCCAGCATGTCTTCCGGAATCGCTTGCACCAGTTCGCCGCGCTGCGTTTCGAAGGCCGCCAGTTCCTTCTCCGCGGCGCTCTTTTCGGCTTGAATGCGCGCTTGCTCCGCGCTGTGCGCTTCCTCCGCCGCTTTCAGCGCCTTTTCCGAGAATTTAATCCGCCGGTCGTACTCCTCCGCCGAAACCATCTGTTCGAGCAGGCGATCCTCGGCCGCCGCCATCTCGGACTCGGCCCCTTGCACCTCGTGTTGCAGCGCCTTGTACGCCTCGTTCGTTTTTACCTGCGACATCTGGTCCCTGTACTTCCGCGCCCGCTCTTTCCATTGCTCCACGTCAAGCTCATAGCGCTTGCGGTCCCGGATGGTTGCCAATTGTGCGGCTTTGCTGGCGTCCAGTTCGCCCTTGGCCGCCGTCAGCCGCGCCTCGGCCTGGGCCAGCTTCGCGGGAATCGCTCCAAGGCGCAGGCGCACCGCGTTTAATTGGGCGTCGAGATTCTGCAGATCGAGCAGGTCGTGAAGGACTTTCAGCACAGCGCGGCCATTCTAGCACACGCCAAGGTGAAGGAACCCCCGGTCTCCCAAATCCGCGGTGCCTCCGCGCGAAATTTCCTGCCCGTCACGCCAGGAGCGAGCGTTCAAATTAGCGGTCGCGAGTCGAAATACCGCGGATTTCTGTTGACTTTATCGTCAACTCATGCTACAAACTACGATGGCGGTTTTTTGGCCAGAAAGGAGGGGTTGGCGGATGGTCCTGGAAGCGCGGCCAAGCGCCCGATGCCCTGCTCACTCACCACCAATCGCTAGCCGCTGCCCCTTTCTAATCTACGGTACGGGGATTAGAAATGCCCTTAACCCTCATCATTGCAACACAAATTCCGTTCTAATCTACGGTAACCACGTTTCCCGCGGATTATGTTCCCGCGATTCCCGGCCAAGGAAACCAGTTTCCCTCCGCCGGTTGACAAACCCTCGGATTGCATCTAATGGTGCTGTGGCGCGCGAAACGGAGGGTCTGGCTTGACCACGGAGATCGCATCGCAAAAGCGTTTGGGCACGGCGCTGCTCTTTTACGGCATCGTCGTCCTCCTCGCCTATTTGCTCGTTCTGGTCCTGGAACCGTTCCTTGTCCCGCTCGCCTGGGCCGTGGTCCTGGTCGTGGTCTCCTTCCCGCTGCACGAAAGGCTCGCTCGGCGGTGGGGACCCACGGCATCCGCCCTGATGGCGACAATTGTAGTGACCCTCGTCCTCATCTTGCCGACCCTCGCGGTGATCGGCGCGTTCGTCACGCAGGGCATGGACGCGGCCCATGGGATCCAGCGCGGCATCGCCTCCGGCGATTTTGCCTGGGTGAACGGCGCATGGTCGGAGATCCAGCATCGCTTCGCCGGGGCGAGCGGCGCCGATTTGGGCACGCTCCTGCACCGCTATGGAGAAAGGGCGGCGGAGTACGTGGCGATGCGGGCTGGCGCCGTGCTGAAAATGACGGCAATCTTTCTATTTCATCTGAGCGTAACGATCCTCGCCATGTTTTATCTGTTCCGCGATGGAGAGGCTCTCATGAAGCGCGTCCGCGAGGTCCTGCCCTTTGAAACGGAGCATCGCGACCGCATGCTGGGCAATGCGCGGGAATTGATCTCTGCGAGCGTCTTCTCCACGCTGGCCGCGGCAGCGGCCCATGGCATTCTCGGAGGTTGCGCCTTTGCGCTTACGGGAATTCATTCCCCGGTCTTCTGGGGCGTGATGATGGGATTTTTCTCGCTCGTTCCGGTGGTGGGCTCCGCGATGATCTGGGTGCCTGCCGCGATCAGCCTGGGCGTCACCGGCCATGTCGGCATGGGCATCGTGCTGGCCATCGTGTGCGGCCTGATCGTGGCCACGGTGGACAATCTGATTCGGCCCTGGCTCATCAGTGGGCGAGCGGAAATGGGCGGCCTGGTGATTTTTATCAGCGTTCTGGGCGGCATCAGCGCCTTTGGGATGCTGGGCCTCGTTTTAGGTCCGGTGATTGTGGCCACCGGAGCGAGCCTGCTTGAACTCGTGGCTCCGCGGCAACCCGCCCGCGAACCATCTGCCCGCAGAGCCGGGGCCGTGCTAGAGTAACGCGCTCGGCGCATAATCAGCGAACATGAACACGAATTCACATCCGCGGCCAGGCAGCCTGCCACCCGAAAAGCTCCGGTGGCATTGCGATCTCGCCATGATTCCGTTTGAAACCACCGCCGATATCCCTCCGGTGATGGGCGATCTGGGCCAAGAGCGCGCCCTTCGCGCCTTGCGGATGGGCGTCGAGCTTACCGCCTCGGGATATAACCTCTTCGTGTGCGGCCTTTCGGGCACCAGCCGCGGCGGGATGGTCGTCCGCCTGATTGAGGAGCTGCACCCGCAGAATGAGCCCGCCCCGGATCGCTGCTATGTGAATAATTTCAAAAATGCCGACCGGCCGCGCCTGCTCACCCTTCCCAGAGGACAGGCGAACGCCTTCAGGAAGGAAGTCGAATCCGGAATCCAATTCCTGCGCCGCAGAATCCCCCAGGTCTTTGAGGGCGAGCCCTTCCAGCGCCAGAAGACGCGAATCGTCGAGCGCTTTACGCAGCGCGAAAAAGAGCTGATGGACGACTTCACGCGCCGCATCGCGCGCGAACAATTCGCCCTCGGGCGCATGCAGGTGGGCGCCGTCGCCCTGCCGGAGATTTTTCCGGTGCTCGAAGGCCAGATGGTCCCCATCGAGGAAATTCCGAAGATGGTGCAGGAAGGGAAGATCGAGAACACAGCCGCGGAGGAACTCGAGCGCAAGTACGACCAGTTCAGGCAGGAGTTTACGGTCGTTTACCGCAAGACGCTTTCGCTTTCCCGTGAGCTGGCCAGCGAGACCAGCTATCTCGAGCAGGAGGCCGCTTCCGTCCTGGTAGACGGCGTAATCGAGGAATTGAAGGAGAAATACGCGAGCGCGCAGGTGGCGGAATACCTCGAGGAAGTGCGGCACCACATCCTGGACAATCTGGATCCTTTCAAGGAGCGCGAGGGCGAAGAGGAGCAGCCGCCCTCGGAAGGCGGGGGCGGCCAGCGGCCTGAGCGCGCCGAGCGCGATCCCTTCCGCGTCTACGGAGTCAACGTAATCCTCGCGCACACGGAGCAGGACAAGTGCCCGGTGGTTTTCGAGACGATTCCGACTTACGCGAACCTCTTCGGCACCGTGCACCGCAGCTACGACACGCGCGGCGCCTGGAATTCCGATTTCATGGATTTGCGCGGCGGTTCGCTCTTGCGCGCCGATGGCGGCTTCCTGGTGATGTACGCGCTCGACACGCTCACCGAAACCGGCGTGTGGCGCACCCTGAAGCGCACGCTGAATCATGGCAAGCTGGAAATTCAGCCCGTGGACACATTCTTCCCGCTCTCGAATGCCGCGCTCAAACCCGAGCCGATTGACGTGCACGTGAAGATTATTTTGATCGGCGACCGCGAAATGTACGAAATGCTTTACGGTTACGAAGACGACTTCAAGAAAATCTTCAAGGTCCGCGTCGAGTTCGATGAGGAAATGAAGTGGAGCGACGAGGTATTGCGGCAATACGCCGGGCGCCTCCGCAAGCTCAGCGACGACGAAGGCCTCCCCGCCTTTGATCGGGGCGCTGTGGCGGCCATTGTCGAGCAGGGCGTTCGCCTGGCGGGACGGCGCGGAAAGATCACGTCGCGCTTTTTCGAGCTTGCGGATTTGGCCCGCGAAGCCTCTTACGCCGCGCGCAACAATTGCGGCAAAGTCGTCTCCGGCGATCATGTGCGGAAGGCGCTCGAAGCCAAAATGGAGCGCCACAATCTCACCGAAACGAAAATCCGCGAGATGATCGAGCAGAACGTCCTTTTGATTGATACCGATGGAACGCGAACGGGCCAGGTGAACGGCCTAAGCGTCCTCGAAATCGGGGGATACGCCTTTGGCAAGCCGGTGCGCATCACGGTCTCCATCGCGATGGGCAAGGCGGGCATCATCAATATCGAGCGGGAATCGAATCTCAGCGGCCGCTTTCACGATAAGGGCGTTCACATCCTTTCCGGCTACCTGCGGCACACGTTCTCGCAGGATAAGCCGCTCTCGCTCGCGGCCAGCATCTGTTTTGAGCAGTCCTACAACGGCGTGGATGGCGATAGCGCGAGCTGCGCGGAAATTTACGCCCTTCTTTCCGCGCTGGCGGAGCTTCCCATTCGGCAGGACGTGGCCGTCACCGGCTCCGTCAATCAGCACGGCGACGTGCAATGCATCGGCGGCGTGAACGAAAAAATCGAGGGCTTTTACGACGTCTGCCGAATTCGCGGGCTTACCGGCAATCAGGGAGTGCTTATTCCCGCCGAAAACGTCGAAGACTTGATGCTGCGCGAGGATTTGGTGGCCGCCGTCGCCGCCGGACGATTCCACATCTATCCCATCGCGCGGATCGAGCAGGGCATCGAACTGCTCACGGGCACCCCGGCCGGAAACCACGGCGATGCCGGAAAATTTGAGCCGGGCAGCGTCTTCGCCCGTGTGGATTCGCGGCTGCGCAAAATGGCCGAAACCCTGCGGCGCTTCGAGTCGTGATGCTGCGCCGTCGGTGCGGTCACAATCGAGCGATGGCGCCCGTTCCGCTGCTCTGGCTGGCGCTCGCGTGCGCCGCACTGGCATTTGGCGTGCCCGCGCATCCCGCGAGCGACCAAGCCGGTGCCGCCCCGCAGCAGGCCGTATCCGCCCGCTTCGCGCTTGGCGGAAACGCCGCCGAAATCCCGGCAAAATTCGTTGGAAACCTCGTATTTCTTCCTGCCCGGGTGAATAGCGGCTTGCCCTCTTCCTTCGAATTGGACACAACGGCCGCCCGATCCGCTGTCGCACCGGCCCGCGGAGCCGCCGCGACCGGCTCGCTTCCCAACGCGGTGATTGGCTTTCCAGGCGTCGAATTTTCCCTTGCCGCACTCCCCATCGCATCGCGCAGCGATATAGAGGCCGCCGTCGGCGAGGAATATCACGGCAAGATTGGCGACGACGTTCTCTCCGCCATCGTGCTCGTGCTCAATTACCGGCGGCAGACCGTGCAAATGTACGACCCCGCAGCCCATCGTCCCGAAAAATCACAGACTGCGGCGCTGCCGCTCAGCTTCTCCGGCGACGTCCCCGTGATTCACGCGCGGTTCATCCTGGAGAAGGGCAAGCCCGTCGAAGGCGAGTTCGCCCTGGACACATCGCTCGATGCCTCCGTGGTTTTCTCCAACGCCTTCGCCGAGCGCCACAAGATGTTCTCGTCTAGAGTAAAAACGGTCTCGACCATTGATCCCGAGTTGGGCGCGGACCGAAGCGTCGCGCTGGCTCGCATGAAGACGTTTGAAATCGGCACGAGCTCGATGGCGAATCTGATTGGCGAATTCCCGCAGCGCGGTTGGACGCCTCCGGGTGGCGCCTCGCTCGCCGGCGCTATCGGCGGCGGCATCTTGCGCCGATTTACGGTCACCCTTGATTTCCCTCACCACCAGGCATATTTAGATCCCAACGCCCGCTTCGAGGATTACGACCAGGAAGATAAGAGCGGGCTGGCCCTGATTGCGGCCGGGCCGGGGCTGAAGCAATTCGAAGTCGTTTACGTGCAGGCAGGCTCGCCCGCCGCCAACGCGGGAATTCAGAAGGGCGACCTGATTGCCGGCATGGACGGCGAAGCGGCCGCGGATATGACGCTGGCCGATGTTCGGGACCTGCTGCGCGGCGCGGGTTACAAGCGGAAACTCGAAATGGAGCGCAACGGGAAAACCTACGAAGTCACACTCGATCTGACGCGCCTTTTATAGGGCACTCGAGCCATCAGTGCGCCGGGGCCAGATAGCCCTGGCGCGCAAGAACCTGATAGCTGGGTGCCGGCTTTGCGGCGCCGCCCGTGGGCGGCAGGACCCGCACGGTGATCGGATGAAATTCACCATCGTGCTGCGGGGCAATGCCGAGGACATATTCGTGGCGCACGGCGGCGGCAATCTGCCGATAGATTCCCGCGAAGTCATTTGCCGATTGCGGGAAATAGGCGCGCCCGCCGGTGATTTTTGCGAGCGATTTGAGCGCGCCATCCGCGGTGCTGAACGCAGCAGCCGCCGCGGAGCTGGCCGGAAGCGAAGGGCTAACCGTGCGGTCGGTGGCGCTGGAATGGCGCTGTTTTTTCGATTTTGTCCTTGCAGGCTTTTCGGCGGCGGTGCGCAGCGATCCGCCAAGGGCCACACAGAAGATCACATCATCGCGCATGCGGACTTTTTCGGCCAGCGCGCTCAGCCGTATGGCCGGCGCAGGATCAAGCCCGGTCGTGATCAGCACGATGCAAATCTTTCCGCCGCGCGGCGCAAGCCAATCAAGCACCTGCGAAACGGAATCGTAGAAATTCAACTGGCCCGAGCCGATTCCATATTCGAGTCCGCCAATTGCCGCCACGGCCGCCTGCTTGTTCGTCGTAAACGGCAGAATGATTTTCGGGGCGCGGTTATAGGCGATCACAGCTACTTCGTCGGCCGGGTCGAGCGCACCGAGCAGGGAATAGGCCGCGAGCAGATGGGTGTCGTGGATCAGGTAAACCGAGGGGCTCGCCTCGATCATCAGGACGACTTGAGCCGGCGCCTCGGTGGGCATGAAGAGGGTCAGCGGCCGCTCGACTCCATTATCGAGCACCCTGAAATTTTTCTGGCTCAGGCCCGTAACAAAATTTCCCGCGCTATCGAGTACGGTCACGTCAATCTTGACGAGGTCCGAGGTAGCTTGAATCTGGCCTTGCGCTGCGGGTGCCTGGCGGGTCGGCCCGCGCGGTCGCGCGGCGGAACCCATCGCCCCGAGCGCAACGGCAGCGACAACGAGCAGTCCAGCCGAG
>Ga0134126_10007310_pt1 | contig 13866 bp, 7 predicted proteins | sample KB31752_FD_96881 | JGI IMG/M metagenome (GOLD analysis project Ga0134126, IMG submission 96881) | Terrestrial soil microbial communities with excess Nitrogen fertilizer from Kellogg Biological Station, Michigan, USA - KB3-175-2 | ecosystem: Environmental > Terrestrial > Soil > Unclassified ... | reverse complement strand
GATCATTGAAGTGCCCAGAAATAATCGTGAATTTCAATCTTGGCTCGAGCGGAGGCATCCAAATAGCCGAGTAACCGCCGTAGGACAACCCGTAGTACCCGATTCTGTCCCGATCTACGAACGGCAAGGACTGGAGAAAATCAACTATGCGGTGTAGTTTGGCCAGCTCAATGCTCGTCCGCATCATTCCCAGCGCCGCCGCTTCCCGCACAATGGGGTTGACAAGATCCGCACGATGGAATTCTCCAGGAGGACGAGAGTCAGCCGGCACAGTTATGTATGGTGCGAAAACTACGTAGCCACGTTCCGCGAGGCGCTCGCCAAAACGATGATAAAAATGATCATTGGATTCGATATCTGTGCCGATACCAGATATAAATTTGGGGGCTCCTCCAAAGCCATGCTGGCAAACGATGGCAGGGAATAACTTGTTTGGGCTCTCCGGCGCGACCCTTGGCACCAGCAGATGGCCGTAGGCTTCCAGGCCTGGCACGGTGTCTAAGAGCACTTCATATGCCAAGAATTTATCGGTCTTTCCGATTAATAATGTCCGTGGGTGAAGCGGAATACTTTGGTCAGGTAGTTCTCCCATCAGAGTTTGCAATTCCGTCCGTAGGTTCGTCACTTTTCGCTGGCGGTCTTGCGGCGCAGTCATGGCCAGTTTCCAGTAGGCAGTCCGGTGCGAGTCGCTATCCATACACAACCGTCGAAGATATCGATATAGGGCTTCAAAGTGCTCGTTACGAATCACGAGAATCTTTTTCGTCGAAACTCGCTCCTCTATTTGTAGGGGAACTCCCTGTTGCTTAGCTCCAAGCATCGAGGCTGCTGCAATTGCTCCCGCGCTTGATGCATCGTTCGATACTTCCAGCATGGCCAATTTGTTTTCCGCATGCAGTCCACGATAAAAACGCTGTGCTCTTACTACTTCGGTCTGGACACTCTCAGGGCTGATTTCCCCTTGCTGCCGCGTCACAATGCTTAGAGGACGAGGCGCCACTAAGGCAGAAACCTCGGCATCCCCAAATTCGTTCAATTGACCATACAACACACGATCGACCGGTTCTTCCCAACTTTGTTCCCGCTGCTGAAAATAATCTTGCACCGTCACGCCCGCGATTCCCTTGTCTACAGCGGCAGCGTACAGGGCCGTCATCCCCCCTTGACCCACCCCCCAAAGTCCGATCTTTTCTCCGTCGATGTTTGGCTGCCGCGACAAATAATTCCTAAGCGCCATGACCTGCTGGACTTCCACCCCAACGAGCGTTCGCCCCACAAGGAAACCGAGCCGCCACAACATCCGGCGCCGGTCGTGTCCTCCAGATTGCAAACACAGCGCATGATCAGCGCGACGTTCTACCATTACAGGAATTGCCACTGCTACGTTCCGTCCCAGGAGATTTCTCAACCATTCAGCAGGAGACGCCCCTTCTGCGATGCCCGCAAACTCTTCTGGGCTTTTATCCGCATCTGGAATCGCAATCACGACAGGTTGACGGCCCCGGCCTTGCGGAACAAAAATCAACGCCTGCGCATCCAGTCCGCTTTGAGATGTAATCTTCACCCTCTCAATAGTTTCGTTCTCGTTTTTCGCCAGAACCGTTGTCTCTGCTTGCGAAGATGCCAGATCTGCCAGTCCCAACATCTTTCGAAGGTGCAGACGATGGGCCTCGACCGACAATTCGTAGCCATGAAGAGATGAAAAATCAGGCTGCCAGCGTTTATCACGAATGGCGGGAGTCGCCGCGATCCGTCCGGAAAGGTACTGACGAATTTGGTCATACTGCTTTCTATCGATTACGTGTCCGGGATCGCTTCCGACAGCTTGAATTGTTTCTGTATGGTCCAGCAAATCTGTGCCCGGCAATGCAGCGCCGGCTGAGGAGATCGAATCGGTCTGTTCTGGTTCACCGTTAACAACCGCAGTGTTGGGTGTTGATGTTGCGGCAGCTGAAACAATGCTAACCATCAGGATCAATCCGATAATCGCGATTCTGTTCCCGTTCCCATCACTAAGTTTCACCTGACTCCTTCGCACCGTTTGTTATTTGCAAAAATTCCTGTTCTTCTTATTGACGACTCGCATGTAAAACTCGCGAACCAATGTACTCGGAAATGTCCTTTATTGCAAGCGCTTGTAAGGACGCGCTGGCAAGCCACTATATTAGAAAGAATTAATAGGTTGAGACTGATGGACTGTCGCGCCGGGTCTCAGCGCCTGATTCTCAAAACGTTTATCGTAGAGCGTCATTCATTGGCAAGCTGGGAAGCTTGCCGCAGCATTTCTTATATTTTCTGCCGCTGCCACAAGGACAAGGGTCGTTTCTGCCGGGATGTTTCTTTGGAGCTCGCTGAAGGTCACCCAGGCAGATCCATTCCATTACATTGGCAGGCGGTCTGCGGTTGCGCAGTTCAAAGGCCATGTACTTCATATAAGGGTCGATGTGTCTAAAGAACCTCTGGTACCCGGCGCATAAGTAATTTAAGCCTGCTTCGCCATCGGGAGTAAGAGTGAATCGATGCTTTGGGCACTCTCCATTGCATGCGAACCTCACGTCGCAACTACGGCAATATTGTGGCAGAGAGTTGCATTTCTCATTCCCAAATTGTTGCTGTGCTTTACTGTTTACAAGCGACTGTAGCGGCTGCTCCATGATATTGCCGAGCTTGTTCTTCGGATACACAAAATGATCGCAGGAATAGAGGTCGCCGTTGTGTTCCAGAGCCAAAGCTGTTCCGCACGTTGGGCGGAAAATACAAAGGCTGGAGGCAAGCCCGGCCCATGCCTCAAGAGCCACGTCAAAGAGTTGCACAAAATAGCGACCGACATCTTCGCGTACCCACTCGTCGAAAATAGCGCAAAGAAAATTTCCATACTGTAAAGGCTCGACCGACCAGGACGAAACTTCGGCCATTTGTGGGTGGCTCGGAGCGATTAAATAAAGGCCGTCCCGATCGGGCCTTGCGGCGATTCTTTCCACAATCGGGATAAATTGCATGAATCCGCTACCGATTTCTTTGAGAAACCGATAGACCTCTAACGGGTGATAGGAATTTGTCCTATGGACCACTGTGAGCGTATTAAATTGCACACAATGTTTTTTCAAAAAGCCTATTCCGCGCATCACGCGGTCAAAAGTGGGCCGATTACCTTTATCTACACGGTAGCAATCGTGCAGGTGTGCTGGACCATCAACCGAAAGACCAACCAAAAAGTTGTTTAGAGCGAGGAATTCTGCCCAGTCGTCATCCAATAGCAGGCCATTTGTTTGCAGTGCATTCTCGATCTGTTTCCCATTGGAATATTTCGTTTGCAATTTGACGACGTTGCGAAAATACTCCACTCCCAGAAGAGTGGGCTCACCGCCTTGCCATGCGAAAGAAACGGTTGGAGATTGCTGGCTTTCGATATATTGACGAATATACTCCTCGAGTAACGCGTCGGGCATAGCCCAATTTCGTTCTTCAGGATAAAGGCGCTCTTTTTCGAGATAGAAGCAATACTTGCAGTCGAGATTGCAGATCGGCCCCACCGCCTTAGTCATGACATGAAAATTCGACGGGCGACCTGGGAGTGGCGAATTGTACTCCATGGCCACGGGCCCGGATCTCGCCGCTTGAGGATCACGGATCCACAGGGTGGATTTCTCTGAACCTATCTCAGATGCTGTAGATTTTTTCTTCATCGCGAGTTCCAGCTGCCGTTAACTTTTCCGATCCTATCAGCATTTTCCTGCCGGCAGCCTTATTCTCATAAGGGTTTTCTTCGAAATTTGTCAGGAAATTGTTGACAACGTCACGGCCGATCAAGAATATATAGCAAGCGCTTGCAAAATGCACCTCGAGATTGAGGATGCGGAAACCGCTTAAATCTGTTAGGCGGAACTGCAGGTTCTGGAAATGGAAGGAGCGTGAAATGGCGGCACCCTTAACGCGCAGAGAATTCGCAAAGATTGGTGCAACGTTGACATCGGCGGCATTCCTTGCCCCATTCTCCGGTGCCGTCCCAGTCGGTAGAACCAACTCTCGGGGTCCCAATGTATTGCTGGTCCTTACGGACGATCAGGGCTATGGCGACTTGTCATGCCATGGAAACGAACAACTTCGAACTCCTAATATAGATAGTTTCGCCGCCACAGGCGTTGAAATGACTGAATTTTACGTATGCCCAGTCTGTGCGCCATCTCGTTCAAGTTTGCTGACCGGGCAGTATAACTATCGTACCGGAGTGCAACACACCTCGCGTGGAGGAGCGTTGATGGCGACGGAGAAAGTTACGATCGCGGAAATGTTCCATGCCGGCGGTTACGCGACCGGAATCTTCGGAAAATGGCATCTTGGCGATGACTATCCATTGCGTCCTATGGACCAGGGCTTTGAGGAATCTCTTGTATTTAAAGGAGGCGGTATCGGATCGGTCCCCGACCTGCCAAACAGCTACTTCGATACCCGGCTCTATGAGAATGGAAAGCCCGTAGAAGGAGAGGGTTATTGCACCGAAGTTTTCACCGACGCAACAATCCGTTTTATCGAAACAAATCGTAAGCGGCCCTTTTTTGCCTATCTGCCTTATAATGCGCCTCACGGTCCGCTCGTTGTCGATAAAAAATATAGTGAGCCTTTCCGAGCGATGGGTCTGGACGAAAAGGTTGCCGATCTTTACGGTATGGTCGTAAATCTTGATCAGAATTTCGGACGGATTCTCAACAGATTGCGCGAGTTGGATCTCGAACAAAACACCATCGTTATATTCATGAGTGACAACGGTGCCTGGAGTGGAGCTCGCCGGTACAATGCTGGACTGGCGGGATGGAAAGGCAGCGTACAGGACGGAGGGATACGCGCTCCATTCTTTTTTCGCTGGCCCGCAGCGGGCTTGCAAGGCGGGCGCAAAGTGGATCGGATCGCAGCGCATATAGATGTGCTACCGACCCTACTAGATGCGACAGGAGTCTCAAAGACCGACGGCATTGAATTCGATGGTGTAAGCCTCATGCCGTTATTCCGTGATGGCAATGCCAACTGGCCCGACCGCAATCTTTACTTCCAATTTCACCGCGGCTTGGTTCCGCAACGTTACCAGAACTGCGCCGTTCGGAATCAGCGCTGGAAGGCATCCTCGCGAGCGGGTGATGAAGTGCAGCATGACACAAAGGATCTACCACTGCAGCCTGCGTTCAAGCTTTATGACATGGAAAAGGATCCCGGTGAAACAACTGACTTGGCATCACAAAATCCTGAGATCGTCCAGAAAATGAAAGCTTCGTATGATGAATGGTACGAAAAAATGGAGCATTCGCGGGATTGGGCCGTTGGCGTAATTCACATTGGTTCTAAAAACGAGCCGGTAACCCACCTTTCTGTCTATCAGGACAATTGCTATAACTTTAACCAGCCCACCGGATGGTCGGTCGAAATCGAGCGCGGCGGACATTACCGCGTCACTATCAATCGGCCAAATTACCCACCAGCCAATCTGGTAGTTAAGTTTAATAATAAAATCACAAACCTTCCCCTTGAGCAGGGGGAGAATTCAAAAATCGTCAAATTGCCCGCTGGCCAAGGGATGCTTGACATTTGGGTCGAACCAAAGAAAGTGTCGTCCGCCGAGGTGGGTCAAAGGCCGGTGGTTGCCTTGGCAGGAAATTGGGAAGTGACGGCTACTTCAACCGCAGGGGACTGCGATATCGAATTTTTAAGGGAATAACCGGAGAGCAAACAGCAATTTCAACCGTGTCGCATGCCAGGAAAACTCAAAGATGATCGCGCCAGTAGACGAAAATCTGCAGTGGCTTTGGCCGACCTTTTCCGCCTGAGCCTTCAAGCTGGGTTTCGCTGGCTTTTGCAAGAAAAATTCTGGTCAGACTCTCCCGATTTTTTTGGCGGGGGCGCTGGTCGAATTCCGTTCTACAATTTGGACCCCAAACTGCCGATGTTCCGGAACGCGAAGGCTTCCATCCTTTGCGAGTCCTAGCAAAAGTTCAACTGCGGCGTGCCCCATTTCATATTTAGGTTGATGGATAGTAGTAAGTGGTGGCCGCACGATATTCGCCAATTCCACATTGTCGAAACCTATCAAAGAAATGTCGTCGGGAATCCGCAATCCCGCTTCGAAAATGGCGCGCGCCGCACCAAAGGCCGTCACGTCATTTGCGGCAAAAATTGCCGTGATACCTCGCTTTTGCTGCAACAGTTTTTTTGTCATCTGGTAGCCACCCCCAAAACTGGGAGATCCATGCACGACGATGGAGGTTACCTTCTCAGAACTCAATGCGATTGCCTTCATGAATCCCTTGCCGCGTTCAATGAAATTAGGATGGCTTCGAGAGCCGCTCAAAAAGGCGACCGTCTTGTGCCCCAAGTCAATCAGATGTTTTCCTCCCAGAATGCCACCTTCAAATTGGTTTACCGATACCCCTGAAAAACTATATGCGTTGGGAGGGCGGCATAGCAGGACCACCGGAACATTTGAATTTGCAAGCTCCTTGACCTCGGTTTTGCTCAGTGCATCCACAGAATGCATCAAAATCCCTTCGACCCGCTTATCCAGTAGAGACCGGATGTATTGAACCTCTCGTGCTGGATCGAGATAGCTGTTGCAGAGCAACAAATGATAACCGGCCGAATACGCAGCGTCCTCAGCACCACGGAACAACTCTGTTACAAATGGATTCCCGACATCTGGAACCAGCAGGCCCAGCGTATGAGACCGCCCCATCGCCAGACCGCGAGCCAATAGATTGGCACGATAGTTCAGGCGTTTTGCCACCGCCAGAACTTTCTCCCGCGTAGCCTTGCGGACGCCGTAAGTCCCATTCAAGGCGCGCGAGACTGTGGCTATGTCTACCCCAGCTTCCCGCGAAATATCCTTCAGTGTTATCGTCATAAAATTGCAAGCGCTTGCCATTCTTCACATTTTTATAGCCACGTGTCAAGGGGTATTGCTGTCAGGAAGGGAATCGTCCTTTGGTCCGGCTCAACACTCGTTGCAACGCTGCAAACTTGCGATGCACAAAGCGTTTCCATTCAGAAAATGTTGTATTATCGGCGCAAATGTGCGGCCGAGTTCAGCAAGCAAATAAATACCTTTGCAATTTTCAATCGTTTTTCCTGAAAAATGAGTTGACAAGCAGAAACTCCATATATAAAGTAGCAAGCGCTTGCAAGAAATGATTAGGCGCGGCTATGCAAGGCGCGACGAGTTTTTGTTTGAGGGGGGCAACAATTGTATGAAATTCGATAATGACTGTCGCATCAGCTTGAAGTTTGGGATGTCTGGGTTTGTTCTGTTATTGATTTGCCTGCTTGGTGCCCTTCACGTCGCGGCTCAAGTCCAAACGTATAGTGAGATCAGCGGAACTGTGTCAGATGCAACAGGCGCAGTGGTTCCTGGCGCCGCGGTTACATTAAAGGAACAGAACACCGGCGCCGTGCGGACGATTGTTACAGGAGCTAATGGCGCATATTCCTTCTTGTCGATTCCGCCGGGCACGTACACAGTGAAAGCGTCCGGCGCCGGATTCAAGACGGTAGAAGTTACCAATCGTATTGCACAGGTGGGGCAGCCAGCGCGAGTGGATTTTACGCTAACCGTCGGTCAGAGTTCTCAAACGGTAGTGGTGTCCGCTTCCAGCGCGAATCTTCTCGATACGACCACTGCTGAAATTTCAGGAACGATCGGACGCCGTATGGTCAGTGATTTGCCGCTAAATGGACGAAACTTCGCCGACTTGGCGGCAATGACGCCTGGTTCTGCGCGTTCCGATGCGCTCGGGGGCTGGAGCAATAGTGGAAAAGGGCAAGTATCTTTTACTCAAACCGCATTGATGCGCGTCCGGGCTGCAGGTCTGGTGATGAATTCAGGAATTTTCGCCGCGGGAAACCGGGATAGCGCTTCCAACGTTGCAATCGATGGATCGAATGTTCAGTTGGCGCATTTTGGAGAAACGACGCAGTTGCAATCGCCCGCCGACATTCAAGAAGTGAAAGTCGAAAGCGGCACAATGAGCGCGGAATTCGGCAATGGGGTCACCGCAGTGAATATCGTGACGAAATCGGGAACGAACCAGTTCCATGGCGAAGCGTACGAATTCCTCCGGAACGATAATCTGGACGCGACAGACTATTTCGTCAATTTGGCCGGCCTGAAGAATCCAGAGTACAAAATGAACCAGTTCGGCGGGGCGCTGGGCGGGCCCATCATTAAGAATAAGCTTCACTTCTTTGCAAACTATGAAGGTCTCCGCGTTTCGCAGGCGTCATTCGGGCAGGCGGCGGTACCTACGGCCAACCTTCGCAATGGAGACTTCACGACTCTGGGCCGCTTCGATGCTAACGGCAATCCAATTCCTGCGCCCACTATTTATAATCCATATCGCACCGACCCCGTCACCGGATTGCGGGAGCCCTTCCCTGGAAATGTGATTCCCACAGGGGCCACGACTCTGTGCAGCCCGCGTCCCACATGTATTGATCCCGCGATGCTTGCTTACCTTAACTACACTCCAACGCCGAACGCTTTGATTGATGGCATTCCCGAATATGTGGGGACGTCTCCGACGACGATTCGGGCAAATCAGTACACTGGAAGAATTGACTGGGAGAAGAGTGAAACTTCGCATATCTTCGGTCGCTTTACCCATTTCAAGAACTATTCGCTCGCGGCGGGGCTACTTCCGCTCCAAGGGGAAGAGAACCCCTATGGTTCGATCAACCCCACTGTCTCATGGGTGAAAATTCTCTCGCCAACATCTGTAAATAACTTGACGATTTCTTACACGCGTGGCACTTGGGGGGATTCCCGTGCGAGTCAAGGCGTCGGAGACGTCTCAAGTCAAATTGGGCTTATGAATACGTCCACCAACCCCGGTGGCGCAGCTATCACAGTTGCCAATTACACAATTGCCAGTTCCGGCTACAGTAAAGCCGCGGTTCTTCAAAATACCTATCAGCTTAGAGATGATTTCAGCATTGAGAAGGGGCGGCATAGTTTGAAGTTCGGATTCCAGTCGAACGAGCGGCGTGTTGGGTATGCAAACAGCCAGTTCGACAAAGGAGTTTTGTCCTTCCAGGACCTTTATAGTGCAGCATGTCCCCTGGGCAATACTGCTTGTGCGACCGCAATGACCAATGCAGGAGAGGCCATGGGGGGATCTGCGCTAGCGGACTATCTCCTTGGAACCGCTCAGGAAGCGAAACTGCAGATCCCTGGCGCTGTTTACAATGGAAACCAAAGATACTATGGAGCGTATGCGCAGGACTCCTGGAGAGTTTCCCAACGGCTCACAGTAAGCGCGGGTCTCCGCTACGAATATTGGAGTCCCTGGTTAAATGTTCGCAGAATGGCTGCGCGGTGGGACGCAAATTCCGGGACGGTGGTATATGCCCTCAAAAATCCGCTCGATTATCTTAACGCTTCGACGGATTTTGGCAGGAATGCTGAACTTACCCCCGGCGAATCCCCGGCAGGCTATACAAGCGGGAAGAAGAATTTCGCACCCCGCGGCAGCTTAGCCTATCTCCTTACCCCGAATACAACTTTGCGAGCAGGTGCAGGGATTTATTTCGATGGTAATACCAATCAAAATGAAATGAGTCAGATTCAAGGGACAGTTGGGCCTTTCGGCTTATTCTATGACAGTGTGGTGGCTGGAAACGAGAGTGCCCCGCCTCTCCTCGCATCAGACCAGTTTCCGGTGCCTTCTCCTACAGCAATTGCCCAGCCAAGCACTACAAAGCCGGCCACGGTTAGGGTTCTGGGAAGTAATTACTATCCCACTCCAACTGTGTACGAATGGTCGGCGAGCATGCAACGTGCCCTTGGTAAGAATTGGGTAGCAGAAGTCAGCTACCTTGGGTCGCATACGATTCACGAGCAGCAATACGTTGATCTCAACATCCCAGATCTGCCGCAGGGATCTCTGGCCTCACTCAGCCTTCAGCAGCGTCGTCAGTTTCCCGACTGGGCTGCAGTACAGTCATGGATGAACATTGGCTGGGCCAAGTATGAGTCAATTACCACTAGTATCAAGGCTCCTAATTGGAATGGCCTTACCTTTATGTCCTGGTTTACGTGGTCAAAAGACATGACAACCAGTGCAGTTGGAGTGAGCCAGCAAGGCAATCTGGATCCCAGGGTTTTCGATATTTGGGCGGGACCCAGTCTCATGAATCCAGCACTAAGGAATGTTAACTCCTGGAATTATGAATTGCCGTTTGGCACTGGTAGAAAATTTGCCCTGTCCGGACCATTGAATTGGGTAGCCGGGGGCTGGGCGATCAGCGGGGTTGCGGAATTTTCACAAGGTGCACATCAGGCAGTCACTACGACTGACACATCGGGGACAGGTCAAGCATATCCCATGCCCGATGTGGTTGCGGGATGCAACCCGAACAGTGTCGGTGGAGGGAAGAACAGGCTTGAATGGTTTAACCCTGCCTGCTTTGTGAGTCCAGCTTTTGGAACGTATGGAACGGCTAAGCTTGGCGCCTTTATTGAGCCCGGAATCAATAACTGGAACCTGGCTTTGGCTAAATCGTTTCCGATCGCACGTTCTGAAACGAATCAGGTGCAATTCAGGGCTGATCTCTTCAATGCCTTTAACCACACCCAATGGGGATTCGTTGACAACGCCTTAAACTCGGCAACCGTAGGCCAGGTTCTAGGAACCCATCCCGCACGGCAAATTCAATTCTCGCTCAAGTACCTTTTCTAACGATCAAAGAAGCCTCTCTTGTCATTTGTACCGCAAATGACAAGAGAGGATAAATATCGGTTCGATGCAAAAGGGGCATCAGTTCACATGAAATTGGACGGCAAGGTTTGTTTGATAACTGGCGGTACAAAAGGAATTGGGGCTGCTGCAGCCGTTAAGTTGGCACAACTAGGCGCAAATATTGTGATAAACGGCCGTAACGCCGATGTGAAAGCAGAGTCGGTAAAAACGCAGATAGAGGGATTAGGCCGGAAATGCCTTGTGCATATCGCCGATGTTAGTAAGAGCGCTGACGCCGTGAATTTAGTGAATGCGGCGGCAACGGCTATGGGCGGTGTGGATGTGCTTATTCATAGTGCGGGTGGCGGAGTACCTGGCACGCTTCTGGACGTTGATCCCCAGGCCTGGTACCGGGCATTCGATGTTCACGTCCATGCCGCTTTTCACCTGTGCCGCGCGTCCATACCGTTAATGAAAAGGAAAAAAGAGGGAGCAATCATCCTGATTTCCTCTGTTGCCGGCTTGCGTGGCTGCCCGGGAGCGTTTTCTTACGGCGTCGTAAAAGGCGCCCTTCCTCAATTTGCCCGGGCGTTGGCGCGCGACCTTGGAGATGAAAATATCCGTGTGAATTGCGTATCGCCCGGCATTATACGGACGCGTTTTCATGACGTTCTTACGCCGGAGCAAGTGAAAAACAATATCGAGAAGCGCATACCCCTTCACCGCGAAGGCACAACACAGGAAGTTGCAGAGGTGATCGCCACGCTGGTCTCTAATGATTTCATCACGGGAGAGAATGTTGTGATTGATGGCGGAATGTCAATGAGGATCGTTTAGGCGCACGAACCGTTAAGACTGGGGAGAATCGCGTGATTAGAAGAACATTTTTAAAAGGCGCCGCAGCCGGTATTGCTTTATCCGGACTTCAGCCACCGGCCTCTGCAGAACGCTTGGCGGCGATTGGAAAAGCTGCTCTGCCTCAAACGGATTTTCCTTCCGATGACTACGAAGCTCCCGAGTGGCTGCGTTATGCGAGAACAATCTTATTTGATGGATATTCGCCACCTGTTTATCCACATGTGGCGGACTTTGACGCGCGCCGCATCGTGGAAGGTGTAAAGAACGTCGGGGGAAATTTACTTAGATTCCAGCCTGTCGGGTATTGGGCGTATTACCCCAGCAAGACGTTTCGAGTGCATCCGGAGCTGGGGAGCCGGGATTTGATCGATGAAATATCGCGAGAATGCCGAAAGGCCGGTATACGTTTCTATTGTTATACGGGATATGGACATCCCCATATGGAGTTGGGCTGGGCTGACCGGCACCCTAAATATGCTGACTGGATATTACGTGATCCTGATGGGAAACCTTATGGAACGTATTGGCATATCGGTTGGGCAAACCGGCAGAGAGTTTGTTTGACGGGGGATGCATACCGCGATGGAATGCGGGAAGTAGTACGCGAACTCTGCAGACATGATATCGACGGAGTCTATATTGATGCTCCGGGCGCTTTCGGCTATGTAGGCGTCTGTTTTTGCGAGGCCTGCCGGATTAACTTCAAAAAATTCAGTGGGATCGATCTTCAGCGTCTTGCCAACCTTGCCAGCCTAAATGGACTGCCCTTCGAGTGGGGCGATACGCTTCCCGCAGGTACGGATGTCAAAGCGTTGACGGCTTGGTACGCCTGGGCAAACGAGTTGATGCGGTAAGATTTATTGGATTATCGCAAAATCATCCACAGCAGCGGCAAGTTCATGCTGTGCCATAACGGGCATTCATGGCACGGAACTTCTCTTCCGTTCCAATATCACATGCCCGATGGCTTCATGGTTGAGGCGAGCATTGAGACCCACGAACGTTTAATGACCGGTCTTATGGGTGCTTCGATGGCAAGACCTTATCAAAAGCTCGCACAGATGTATATGGGCGGATATTCGCTGACAAATTTTAACCAGCCCCAGCATGAACATCCCTGGGTTGTCCACAATACAAACCTGGAAGATGGGGACGAGATTCTGATGGAAGGATTTACGAATCTCGCTTGTGGCAATGCGCCGATCTATGGCACTTCGAACCGCCTTTATTTTGGTGTTGGCGGCGGGACCACAGAACCGGCCAAAGAAGTTTTCGAACTGATGCAACGAGTGGAGCCGTTTTTGAAGGATAGTAAGCCGGTTCCCTATATGACGATCGTGCCAACGTTTCAATCCATGCAGTTGTGGCAAACGCAGAGAAAAAGTTGGAACTGGCCAATGATGAGCGGCGCAATGGGATTGGCCATGCTGGATGAGCGAATCAGCTTTGACGTCAATCCCAGCACCGAAATGAGCAAAGAGTGGCTCCAGCAACAACATGTCATATGCCTGTGCGGCGCGTCCGGAATATCTCAGGATGACGCCAGAAAGCTGAGTAGTTGGGTGTGGGATGGTGGCTCGCTGCTCGCTACCTATGACACGGGTCTGTACGACGAGCATGGCAAGCCACGGGACGATGGAGGCGCGCTGCAGGAAGTTCTTGGAGTTGAGCTGGGTGGCGAGGCGCTTGAAAGCCAACCGGAGTGTTACTACCGCGTTCAGCTGCGACATGCGGCGCTGGAGGAGCGTGAACCGGGATTTCTGGTCCAGGGGGATGGACGGTTGATGCCGGTGAAAGTCCGAGATGGAGCCCAAGTACTGGCGGATTGCTGGAACCTTGGTACGAAGCAGTCACGTGGCCCGGCTATTGTGGCGCACACATATGGCAGGGGGCGAACGATTTATGTAGCCGGCAGTTTGGAGGCCTATTACCTTACGAGTCGCGTCGCGTCGGTGCGGCAATTATTGGGGTCTATCGTGAAATACCTGGGACTTGGTACGCCGCAGCCCTTTGAACTGATGGGTCCCCGCGGTACATACGGGGTGTTGCGCCAGGCAGTGAATGGCGATTTGGTGCTGTGGATTCTCGCAAATGTCGGATTTAAGGATGCTGACATTGGGCGTATGAGGCAGGAATTTGTGCCCATTACCGACATAGAAGTAAAGGTTCGCATCCCCGACGGGAGAAATGTGAAATCGATGCGTCTGCTGCGATCAAATACAAACGCAGAATTCAGCAAGAGTGACGGGTATGCAATCACGGTTCTCCCGAAGGTACACATCGCCGAGATTGT
>Ga0134126_10007309_pt1 | contig 13868 bp, 10 predicted proteins | sample KB31752_FD_96881 | JGI IMG/M metagenome (GOLD analysis project Ga0134126, IMG submission 96881) | Terrestrial soil microbial communities with excess Nitrogen fertilizer from Kellogg Biological Station, Michigan, USA - KB3-175-2 | ecosystem: Environmental > Terrestrial > Soil > Unclassified ... | reverse complement strand
CTATTGCCACCAGAAGGGCATCTTCCCCGCGCGCGAGGCGGTGGTGATGCAGCAGCAGGCGAGGGGTGTCACCGGAGTCACGGCCGAGGAGGTCTTCATCGGCAACGGCGTCAGCGAGCTCATCGATCTCGCGCTGCGCGCGCTCCTCAACAGCGGCGATGAGGTGCTGGTACCGAGTCCGGACTATCCGCTCTGGACGGCGGCCGTGACACTGAACGGCGGGCGCGCGGTGCACTATCCCTGCCGGCCGGAAAACGGCTTCATACCCGATCCGGAGGAGCTCGCGCGCCTGGTGACACCGCGCACGCGCGCCATCGTCATCATCAATCCCAACAATCCGACCGGCGCCGTGTACCCGCGGGCGGTGCTCGAGGCGCTGGCGCACCTCGCGGAGCGCTCCGGGCTGATCGTCTTCAGTGACGAGATCTACGACCAGATGGTCTATGACGACACGGAGTTCGTCCCGATGGCGACGCTCGTGCGTGACACGCTTTGCGCCACGATGTCCGGGCTCTCGAAAGTCTATAGGGCGTGCGGCTATCGGGTCGGCTGGGCGGTGTTCTCCGGACGCACACGCCCCGCGGCGGATTACCTCAGCGCCCTCGAGCTTCTGAGCTCACTGCGGCTCTGCAGCAACGTGCTGTCTCAGTGGGCGGTGCAGACGGCGCTCGGCGGCTATCAGAGCGTGAAGGACCTGGTCACTCCCGGCGGCCGACTCTACGAGTCGCGGCGCGCCATCCTGAGCGCGACCGATGGCAGCCGCTTCCTGCACCTGGCCCCGCCCAGAGGCGCGATGTATGCCTTCGTCGGTGTCGACACTCGCGTGCTGCCGGCCTTCGATGACCAGAAGTTCGCGCTCGATCTCTTGGAACAGAAGCACGTGCTGGTGGCGCCCGGAGTGAGCTTCAATGTTCCTTACCGCAATCATTTCCGGGTCACGACGCTTCCTGACCCGGCCACGCTGCGGGAAGTGTTTGCGCGCATCGAGGAGCTGCTGCAGAGCTACGCGAGCGCCGCCGTCATTGGCACCGCCGCGACCGCAGAGGCTGGCCCGACCAACGTGGTCGAGGCGACCTCACGTTTCAAGTAAAAGCGCAAGAATCCGCGCTAAGTTCCTGTATTGCTGAAGATTCCGAGCCATCTTTGCGCAGTCCTCGAGCGCGGGGGCACGGTGGTCGTGCCCTCGCGCCAGCGGGCGCATGCGCTGGGGCTGGCCTACTCGGCCGCGCAGCTCGCGCGCGGCAGGCGAGTATGGCCGAGTCCGGATGTGCTGCCGCTCGAAGGCTGGCTGATCCGCGAGATCGAGCGTTTCGCCGCCCGCAGCGATAGGCGGCACGGGGTGCCGCGGTTGCTCTTCGCGGCGGAGGAGTGGCTCCTCTTCCGGCAAAGCACGGCTGAGGCGACCGAACACCTGGGTGTCCTCAACCGCGTCTCGCTCGCGGAATCGCTGCGCCGCGCGTGCGGTCTCGGCGCGGACCTGGGTATCGACCCGCACGCGCTGCGCGAATCCGCCGGCAGCGAGACGAGCCTGCTCGCGCAAGTGCACCGAGCCGTGATGCAACGCTGCGGCGAGCTCGGCGCCGCACCGGTGTCGGCGGCCCTCGCGCGGCTGCCCTGTGTCGGCGATGACCGTCCCGTCCTGTTTGCGGGCTTCCTGGCGCCGTCGCCGCGGCTGCGGTCCATTGTCGCCGGCCGTACGCAATTCGGCTTCGAGACCGCGTACTCGCCCGGGGCGGACCCGCCGTTGTCGGCAGCGCCACGGGTCGTGACACCCGCGGATGAGCGCGAGGAGCTCGAGCGCATCGCGGAATGGTGCCGGCGACGGCTGACCGCTCAGACCGATGGCCGTCTTCTCGTTCTGCTGCCCGGATCCGCCGGCCGGCGCGAGCGGCTGGCGGCGTTGATCCAACAGAGCTTCCTCGGCCATTGGCCCCTCGCGACGTCGGCTTCCACGGCCGGCGAAAGCCAGTCGCTCGTGGCCATCGAGGGCGGTCAGCCGCTCGCGCGCCTTCCCATGGTCGCGCACGCCCTCGCGAGTCTGGCGCTGCTCGCGGGGGAGGCGCTGGAAATCGAGAGCCTCCTCGAGTGGCTGCGCGCGCCTTGGTGGACCGAGCCGGACGCGGCGCAGCGCGCCGGGCTCGATCTCTGGCTGCGCGAGCAAGGCCGGCTGCGGCTCGATCTCCCATCCCTCCTGGCGGCGCTGCGCCGCGCACCGGCCACGCTCGCGGCGCCCGCGAAGGCGATCAGCTCGCGCCTCGAGCAGGCGGCCCGGTCGGTCGCGGCGCGCTCGGGCAACCCGCGGGAGTGGTCGGAGAGGTTCGAGGCGGCCCTGCGGATCGCGGGCTGGCCCGGGGGACAGACGCGCGGCAGCGCCGAGCAACAGACACTGGCGCGCTTCCATGAGCTCCTCGAGGAGTTGGGCCAGCTTTCCGGCGCCGCTCAAACGCTGAGCTTCGATGTCGCCGTGCGGTGGCTCACGGAAAGAGCGTCTCTGACACCCTACCGCCCCTCCGACGACGATGCCGCGGTGACCCTCTCCCCCGTCTATGTGGATCCGGTCACTCGGTATGACGGAGTGTGGGTTGCCGGACTCAACGCGGAAGCGTTTCCACAGCCCGTGGCACCGGATCCCTTTCTGCCGCTTGCGGCCCAGATCGCCGCCGGGTGGCCCGCAGCCAGCGCCGCGGGCCGCCTGCAGGAAGCGCGGGCGCTCCTCGCGGCCTGGCGCGCCGCGGCGGCGGAGTTGGTCCTCAGCGCCCCGGCACGCGCGGAGGACATCGAACTGTTGCCGAGCCCGCTGCTGGAGGAGTGGCGGACCGCGGCGCGCCCCTCAGCCAAGACACGCGGCTCGATATGGCTGCCGGCGCGGCTGCACCGTCCGGGGTTGCTCACGGAGTGGCGCGATGAAGCCGGTGTCCCGTGGAGCTCGCAGCAGCCGCTTCCCTCGGGCACGCGCAGCCTCGAGCTGCAGAATCAGTGCCCCTTCCGGGCCTATGCGGAGCTGCGTCTGGGGAGTCAGCAGCTTGGCGTGCCAGAGCCGGGCATTGCGCCCGATGCGCGCGGCCAATTGCTGCACGCCGCTTTGCAGCAACTCTGGGATCAGCTCGGCGACTCGCGTGCGCTGATGGCGCTCCCCGCGCCGGAGCTCGACGAGTTGCTCGACGCCTGTATCGCGAAGGCGGCGGCAACACTCGAGGCCGCGGGCGAGGACTCGATTCCTCGTCCAGCGCTGGCGCGCGAGTGTCGCCGCACCGCGCGGCTCATCGCAAGGCTGCTCGAGATCGAGCGGGGACGCGCTCCCTTTCGCGTGCGGCATACGGAGTACCCGGCGCGCCTTCGCCTGGCGGGCCAGGAGCTGCGCCTGCGCATCGATCGCCTCGATGCGCTCGAGAGCGGCGGGCTCGCGATTCTCGACTACAAGAGCGGCCGGCGAGTGAGCCCCGACTGGTACGGCGATCGGCCCTCCCATCCGCAGCTGCTCGCTTACCTCGCGGCGATCGGGGAAGAGGTGGTTGCCCTGGCGACCGTCAACGTCACGGCGAGAGAGGTCAGATACGACGGGATCGCCGTCAGCGAGGCACTGCTTCCCAAGGTGGCGGGTGTGAAGGCCGCCGCGGGCCAGTCGCATGACGCATGGCAAGAGCGTGTCCGGGAATGGCACGGCCTCGTGGAGCGGTTGGCCGCTGCTTTTGCCGCCGGGCAGGCGGTGGTGGATCCGAAGCCTGGGGCCTGTGACTACTGCCACGTCGCCAGCGTATGCCGTGTCGGTGACAGTCTCATCGCTACGGAGGATGACACTCTCGAGGATGGGCTGAGGGGGACTGATGACGAATAATCCGTCGAGCGCGGAAGTCGTCGCTGCAGCCCAGGCCGATGAGCTGGCGCGCGAGCGTGCGATCGATCCCAGCCTCTCGGTGATCCTGCAGGCGCCGGCGGGATCGGGCAAGACCACTGTCCTCACGCAACGATTGTTGCGACTGCTCGCGGTGGTGGACGAGCCGGAGGAAATCCTCGCGATCACCTTCACCCGCCGCGCGGCGGCGGAGATGCGTGCCCGGGTCCTGCGGGCGCTGCGGGGCGAGATCGGTGACGGTGCGCAAGCGGAGCGCCTCCGTCAGCTTGCGGCCGCGGCGCTCGAACGCTCACAGGCGCGCGGCTGGCGCCTGGCGCACGATCCCGGCCGGTTACGCATCCAGACGATCGATTCCTTCAATTTCCGGTTGGCCAGTCAGCTTCCCGTCACCGCCGGGGCCGGGAGTGAGCTCGCGGTCACCTCCCGTCCGGAGGAGCTCTATTTGCGCGCCGCGCGCGAGACGCTGTTTGCGGCGGAAGAGGACGCGGAGCTCTCCGCGGACCTGGAGCTCCTCTTCGAGCGGCTCGACAACCGCTGGGGTCATGTCGAGCGCCTGCTCGCGGATATGCTGCGTCTGCGTGCACATTGGCTGCCGCACGTGTTGGGTGACGAGCCCGATGCGCTCTGTCGCCGCGTGGCGGCGAGTCTCGCACGGATAGTGGAGGATCGCCTGGCGTGGGCCCGGCGGTCGCTCGGTGCTGATGCCTGCGCGGAGGCGGCGCGGCTGCCTGGCGTGGGTCCGCTCGAGTCGCAGGCGGGTTGTCTCTCGTCCTGGAGAACCCTCGCGCGGCTCGCGCTCACCAACGATGGCGATTGGCGCAAGGCGATCACCCGCAAGCTGGGAGTGGGATTCGAGAACGGGGCCGGCAAGCAGGCGTTGCGAGCCTGCATCGAGCGCCTCGCGGCGCTGCCGTCGGCGCGCGCGACGCTGCTCGAGGTGGCGACGCTGCCGAGCCCGGATCCCGCGCCGGAGGATGCGGCGGCCCTCGCAGCCCTGTCGCGGGTGCTGCGCGCCGCGGCGGCGCAGCTGCAGGCGCTCTTCGCACTGGAAGGCCGCGTGGACCATACCTACATCGCCGGCGCGGCGCGGGCGGCGCTCGCCGAGTCGGGATTGCCCACCGACCTGGCGCTCAACACCGGTCTCGCGCTGCGCCACATCCTGGTCGATGAGTTCCAGGACACCTCGGTGTCGCAGCTCGAGCTGCTCGAGGCGCTGACCGCGGGCTGGGAGTCGGGCGATGGCCGTACGCTCTTCGTCGTCGGCGATCCGATGCAGTCGATCTACCAGTTTCGCGAGGCCGAGGTCGGCTGTTTCCTGCGCGCGCGCGAGCTCGGCATCGGCACCTTACGGTTGACGCCGCTCCGCCTGCTGCGCAATTTCCGCTCGCTGCCCACGCTCATCGAATGGACCAACGAGACCTTCGGCCGGCTCTTCCCGCAGGTGGACGATCTGCGGGCGAGCGCGGTGGCCTTCACGCCGAGTCTCGCTGGCAGGAGCGACGAGCCGGTGAACGAAAGTCACCCCGTGGAGCTGCGCCTGCTCGGCGCGGACGACCGCGTGGCCGAGACGGAGGCGATCGTGGCCCGCGTGGCGGATCTGAAAGGGCGCGATCCGCAGGCCAGCATCGCGATCCTGGTGGCGGCCCGCACGCACGCGCAGGCGATCGTCGCCGCGCTGGTCGACTCCGGCATGGATGTGATCGGTGTCGATCTGGTGCCACTCGCCGAGGTCCCCGTGGTGCGCGATCTCGTGGCGCTCACGCGCGCGCTGTGCCACCTGGGCGACCGTACCGCGTGGCTCGCGGTGCTCAGGGCGCCGTGGTGTGGGGTGTCGCTTGCGACCCTCACGCGGCTCTCCGCACGCGGCGACCCGCGGCTCATCTACGAGATGTTGCGCGATGCGGATCGGCTCGAGGAGTGTCCGGCGGACGAGCGCACGCGGCTCGAGCGGGTCATGCGCGTGCTGGAGGAAGGTCTGACGCAGCGCGAGCAATTGCCGCTCGCCGAATGGTTGGAAAGTGTATGGATGGCCCTCGGTGCCGCGGATGCCTATCCGCTGGAAGAATTGCGGCACGCGCGCGCCTTCTTCGATGCGCTGAGTGAGCGTACGGCTTCGGGAGAATGGAGCGGGATCGGAACGTTGAGCTCCGTCCTGGCGAACCTCTATGCGCAGCCGCGGGCACGGACGGCTGCGCCGGTGCAGGTCATGACGATTCACGGCGCCAAGGGCCTCGAGTTCGATCACGTGCTGGTGCCGTGTCTGGATCGCGAGCGCAATCGCGGTCGCGAGCCGCTCCTGCGCTGGCTCGACCTGCCGCGCGCGGAGGATGAGCGCAGTGATCTCATCATGGCGCCGGCGCCCGTGATCGGCGATGAGGCGCCGGGGGAGGTCACGGCGTTTCTCAAACGCCTGACGGCGCTTCGCGCCGCCAACGAGCAGGTGAGGCTCCTCTACGTCGCGGCGACGCGCGCCAAGCGGTCGCTGCACCTCTATGCTGCGCCCGCACCGCGCGCGGACGGGCTGGTGGTTCCTCGTCAAAGGACGCTGCTCGCTACTTTTTGGCCCGCGCTCGCAGGAGCCTTTCAGGACGCGCCTCGGGAGGCCGCTGCCGCCGTTCCCGGCGACAACCAACTCGAGCTCTTCGCCGGCTCGCCGCCGCGCGCGCCGCTGCGGCGGCTGAGCGGCGACTGGGCGCCGCCGCAGCTGCCTCCCGCGCCGCAGCTCACCCCGCTGCCGCTCGCGCAGCGGTCGCTCGAGAAGTTGGAATTCAGTTGGGCGGGCGAGACGCGGCGCCACATCGGCACCGTGGTCCATGCCGCCCTGCAGGCCTTCGCTGCGGCCCCGGAGCTGCCGGCGCGCGGGTGGCTAGAGTCCCGGTCCGGGCTCTTCCGCGAGCAGCTTCGCCGCCACGGTGTGCCGGAGCGCGATCTCGACGGGGCGGCGGCCGATGTCGTCGCAGCTCTGACACGAACCGTGGAAGACGCGCGCGGACGTTGGATTCTCTCTCGTGAGCACGGCCAGGCGGGCAGCGAGCTCGCGCTCACGGGAATGGCGGACGGCAGGCTCACCAACGTCGTGATCGATCGCTCGTTCATCGATGAGGACGGAACACGCTGGGTCATCGATTTCAAGACCAGCCCCCACGAGGGGGGCCGGCTCGCGGATTTCCTGAACAGCCAGCTCGAGCGCTATCGGGGACAACTGGAAAAATACGCGGCCCTGGCCCGCGGTCTGGGCCCGGAGCCGGTGCGGGCCGCGCTCTACTTCCCGCTGCTCGCGGCTTTTCGCGAGCTTCAGTAGGTCCCTGACAGCGCGAACTGACGCCGTCCCTGCGCATCCGGCGAGCCGAGGAACTGGACGGCATTGATGAGTGCCGGCGTCGCGTTCTGGCGCGGCGTCACATAGCCCGACAGGTCGTATCCGGGTTGCGGCGTGAGAATGAGCTTGCCTTGCACCGCCAATGGACCGCCAGCATCCTGCAGATCACCCGTCGGCTGTGGCGTTCCGCCTGGAAAAGTCACGATGAAATTGCCGAGCGGCGTGACGTAGCCGCTGTGGTCGACGAGATCGCTCGCCTCGATGCGGCCCTTGAGGTCGTTGACGACGCCGCTCTTGGTGACCCTCGCGACCGTAAGGTCGAGATGCAACGTGCCCGACAATGTCGGCGGCGCACCCGGAAGCAGCCTCGGGTCGAGTGGCAGCGAGGCTGTCAGGTTGTGCGCCACGACCGTACCCCCGAGCCCGACCTCGACATCACCCTGGGCGGAGGTCGTGGGGGGATGCTCGATGTCGATGTGCGCCGCCAACTTGCCGAGCAGCAGCCGCGTCGGCCGGAGCTGCCAGGCGAGATCGCCCAACGCCGTGCCGTGCACCTGGAATCCGCTGCAGTAGCCGCTCCAGAGGGAGCCCGCGACGGTCGCGCAGCTGAAATCCGCGCCGCTGGAAGGCAACAGCCAGCTCGCGGGCAGACGCGCGAGCACGATCGCGGCGAAAGCCACGATCATCAGAACGATGACGGTGAGGGTCCGCTTCATGCGAGCAAGCCAGTCATATCAGTTCCCATAGCTCGATCGTCAAACCATGTAGTAAGGCACAGGGAGGTGCCCGCCACCGGAGGCGGCGAGCGGCGGGCAAAAGTCGCGCCTTTGCACGCCGCGCGCTGGGCCGGGCGGGATGCCCGGATCCAGCGCTTCATACTAGGGACTCTTCAAGACCAGCGACGCGTTGACGGTGCCGGGCTGGCCGGCGGTGTCGATGGTGGCGCTCTCGATCTGCACGCCGTTCTGCTGACTCAGCCGTGCGAGCCACCCAACCAGCGCGTCGAACGGCGCCTTCTCCAACTGGACGTTGAGGCTCCCGGCACCGCTCGGCTGGCTCCCCGCCAGCGAGTTGCCGAGCCCGGACTCTCGCGCCGACTGATCGACGATGACGATCAGCGACTCGCCGGAGTTGCCGCGCACCGGTCCCGCGGCGGCGATCTCCGGCGCCGCGTTGCGCATCCAGACGAGGTCCTCCTGCTTGCGGGCCACTTGGGTCTTCAGGTGCGAGACCCTATGGTCGAGCGGCAGGATGACGACCAGCAGAAACAGGATCGCGGCGATCACGCCGCCCACGATGAGCGTGCGGCGGTCGCGGGCTGAGAGCGACCGCAGGGAAGCAGAAAGGGCCAGGGCGCGCGCCATGTCAGCTCCCGGGGGACATCTGGATACGGCCCTCGTATGAGGAGCCGGACGGATTGCCCGCGATCAGACGCGCTTGCCAGCCTTGCTGGCGAAGCTGACGACTCAGGCGGTCCAGTGACTCGACGCTCGGCGCCGACGCTTTGAGCTCCAGGGCGCCATCTCGAAAGGTCAGCGCTTCGAGCACGGCTTCGGGCGCGGCGCGGTGCGCCTGCACGAGTGCCTGCAGCGCCAACATGAATCCGCCGGCAGCCTGATTCGCGCGCGCCGCGGTGAGGCGCTGCTCCATCTGACGCCGCGCCTCGTAGGTGTTCGGCTGGCCGGGCATCGCCGTGTGGAAGACCTGCTCGATCGAGGTGTCGAGCCGGTGGTCGGCGTGCTTCAGCACGGTGAGCTCGGCGGCCTTGCCGGCAATGTGCAGCCCGATGAAGCCCGCGAGCAGCATGGCCGCCACCCGCCATGCGCTCCAGCCGACCGAGTGCTTTGCGGCGGGGGTGTAGGGGCCCTGCAGGAGGTTGGTGGCCGTGGTCTGCGGCAGTTGCTGGGCGAAGAGCGCCAGCGGTCCACCGGTGAGGAGCTGGATCTGGATGCCTTCGAAACGCTCCCGCTCTGCCTCTACGGTGGCGGCATGCTGGCGCCATTCCGCCGCGCCGGTATAGAGGATGAGGCCCCGGCCGCCCGGAGTGCCGGGCTCGATGCCCGACAGTGCGATCTCGAGCGCCTGGCCCAGGGCGTCAGCGGGTAGCGTCACCACCGCACCTGAAGGTGGACGTACTACTACAGCGTCCTCCTCCAAGAGGGCCACGGCCTGACCCGGATTCTGCGGCAGCAGCTCGCTATCGGCGTACAGTGCCTCGGGCTCGAGGCCGTTGGACTTCAGGAGGCTGGTCCACTCGTCCATGAGCTTGCGTGCTACGACCGATACGGGCACCCGTGGTGACTCATCCTGGCGACGGCCGACGGCGAAGTGCAGCTCCTCGATGTCGTCGGCGAGCTGCTCCTCGAGCGCGTAGGGGACCAGCTGCTGCAGCTTGGCGCCGGCTTTGGCCGGGGGCAGCTCCGGCTGGGTGGCCAGCACTTCCGTGCCGGGCACCAGAACGACGACGTGCCGCCCCGCCGCGCGCGGGGCGGCGAGCGAGAGCGGTCCGCCCTGGGCAGGGCCGGCGGCGGCCCCGCGCGCGTCCGCCACGAGCCAGGTCGCCTGCTCTTGGGTATGGCGAGGGAGCCGGATGAGGAGCCAATCAGCCATGGGACCCCATACTAGCAGCGGCCGGCTCAGTCGGGCGTGAAGCTGCGCATCATCGGCCGCACGCCGGTCGTGTCCTGGAAGAGCACGGTATACACCGCAAACTCGCTCGACCCCACGGTGATGAAGCTCGAGAGCCTGAACCACCTCGATGTCTGGCCGACGAGGTCCTGGGGCGTCGTCTGCTGCGTGCCGTTGGGGGTGCCGGTGCTGCTGCCGAGGCTCCCGGTGCCGCCGGTGACGTTCGCGGTGGACACCTTCACGGTCGCCAGGGGCGGGAAGCAGCCGCTGGCAGCCTCGCGGTCCTTCTCGAATTGCTGCGGACTAATGGCGCTGAACTGCTCGACGCCGGTCAGAGCATCGAGCACATAGCCGTCTGCCGAGCAGACATTCACCTTGGTGCCGATCGGCAGGGCGACGATGTGGGGCGCGAGCTTGTCGAAGTCCGCGCGCGTGAAGCCGGGCAGCGCCATGAGCTCACTGATGCTCGTGACGGGCATGTTGGCAGTGCGGTACGGCGGGTCCATCTCCATGTAGACGCTGTCCTCGGCGCCGTCTGGAGACATCGGAGTCGAGTTCTGATCGATCCAGTCGAGCGCGTAGTAGGCCCATTTGGGATCCATGTCGAGCCGCTGCAGGAGCCGCTGGAAGACCGCGATCGCAGTCGGGTTCGGCGTCTCGCCGTCGTTGTTGACGAGATTGTTGATGTTGAAGCGGCCCTGCATGTCTTCCATGTAGGCTTCCAGCGTCACGCCGGGAGCCACTTCGGTGGGCGGAAGCGGCTGGCTCCACGCCTGACCGGGACCGATGTAGGTGGCATTCATCTTGGCCTGCTGCGCGAGCCCATAGGCTGCCAGCGCCTCGCCGCCTTCCGCAACGAGCAGTGCCTGGTCGAAGCCGAACGTCGCCGCGGAGCGGCGCGCGGTCATCGCGTTGTCGTAGGCCATGGCGGCGGCGATGATGGTGCCGAGGGCGACGAGCAGAATTGCGACGAGGAGCGCGACTCCGCGCTGATGGCGCCGCGAGCTCATTGGGCGATCTCGAAGATGCGCACGATCTTGCCCCAGTCCGTCGTGTCCAGAGTGACCTCCACCGCCATGGGCCGCAGGCGGTAATAGGCGTCGAGACCGCCGCCCAGCGGGGCGCCGGCGGTCGGCCAGGTCGTGACCCAGGCGTGCGTCGTGGGCTGCAGGTAGCGGAAGGTCACGTTGCGCAGATGCTTCAGCAGGTTGCGCTTGATCGGTGCGCTCGAGAGGGTGGCGTCGAGCACATTCCAATGCTCGCGCACCAGCGTGCCGTTGTCCAAGACATAGGCGACGCGCTCCAGCTCAGACCGTTGCACGCCGGTGGAGTTGCTCCAGCCGGCGCGAGTCAGGACGACGAGCGGCGCGGAAGTAGCGGAAGTATCGGAAGCATCCGAGGTGTCCGGTGTGTCGGATGTTGCTGACGCGGGGCCTCCCTGCAGGCAGGGCAGGTAGCCGTCGCCGACCGGCTGGCGCACCGGCCGTGGCGCGAGCTGGACGAAGTCCTGCTCCATGACCTGCATGGTGGTCTGGAGCGCGACGAGCTTCTCCTGGTGCTGGCGGATCGTGCCGCGGTTCTGCAGCGCCTGATTGATGGCGCCGTAACCCATGGCGAACATGAGTGCCGCGATGAAGAGCGCCACCAGGAGCTCTATCAGGGTGAATCCGCTGACACCCGGGCGCAATGCAGTCCCTGGTCTCATTGCGTGCTCGGGTTGCCGCCCGGCTGCGGGGTTCTCGGGTTCTGTGGGGTGCTCTGGTTCTGTGGAGTGCCCTGGTTCTGTGGAGTGCCCTGGTTCTGTTGCACTCCCGCCGCGCTCGGGGACGACCATGTGGGCTCGGGGGCGTTCGCGGGCGCGAAATCCTTGCCCATGAAGCCGGTCGCACTCGCGTACCAGCCGCGATCGTCGCCCGCGTCGCTGTCGGCGGGCCGCACGTCGATCTCGATCTCGCGCACGTCGGGAATCTGGGTCGTGGTGACCTTCTGCTGCCACTCCCAGCTTCGCCCGGCGTAATCGATATGGTCGCTGCTCGAGCCCGCCGAGGGGAAATTTCCGGAGAGCCGCACGGTCTCGAGGCGGTTGAGGGCGACCCACTCGGCGAAGGTCTTGTCCTGCAGGAACGCCGCGGTGTTGGCGGAGGAGGTGAGCGCCTCCAGGACGGCGGCCATGCCGATGGCCACGATGGCGAGCGCCACCAGCACCTCGATCAGGGTGAACCCCCTGATCGTCCTCATGTGCCGCTCCGATCCTGGACCATCGGCTTCTGCACGATGTCACCGTCCTGGTTCTCATCCAGCGTGATGCTGCGGCCCGCGGCCGCGCGCTCCACCGTGATGCTGAAGGAGGATAGATCGCCGCTCGAGAAGATCATCACCTGCGGCACGAAGGCGTGCAGGCTGGAATCGGAATCCGAGTCGGAGCTCGCGTTGGAGTCCGAGTCCGGATCCGATTGCGGGATCGGGCCCGTATGCGGTGAGGATCTCGCCTGCGACTGCGCGTCCGAGTCCGAATCGGACTTCGGGCTCGGCGGCGCCTTCAGATCTTCGCTCAGGACGATCGGGCGCGCATCGACGACCAGTTTGAAGTGGAGGCCGCTCGAGAGCGTCCGGTCCCGCAGAGCATCGTCCTCGGACACTGAGCGCCATGCGCCTTCACGCACGTCGTAGACGACGAACTCATAGCCATTCTCGCTGAAGAAGATGCCGTAATCGCGCGTCTGCAGCTCCGCCTGCTCCCGCGCATAGTTCATGAGGGACAGCAGCCGCTTGCTTTCGGTCTCGAGGTCCGTGTCCTTGCCGGCAAAGCTCATGGACAGCAGCATCCCCGCGGTCACGACCCCGATGATGACGACGACGACCAGGAGCTCGAGCAGCGTGAAGCCGGCGAGTCGCGACGCACGCCCTGCACGCCCGCCCGCGGCGCGCGGCGCCACGCCAGCCTCACTCGGCGAGGTTCCAGTTGCCAATGTCGGTGTTGGGGCCGTCGCCGCCCGGCTGATTGTCGGCGCCGAGTGTGAAGAGGTCATAGGGCTGTCCATGCGTGCCCGGATATGCGTACTGGTAATCATGCCCCCAGGGATCCTTGGAGAGCCGCTGGATGTAGGGTCCGTGCCAGTGAGTGACCGACGGGTCGTTGGGCTGCTTGGTGAGCGCCTGCAGGCCGTCGTCCGAGGACGGATACACGGAGTTGTCCAGGCGGTACTCGGTGAGTGCCGTCTCGAGACTCTGGATGTCCTCCTTGGCCTTCGATTCCTTGGCCTCGTCCACCTTGCTGATGACCTCCGGAACGATGGCGGCCGCGAGCAGCCCGATGATGATCACCACCACCATGATCTCGATCAGGGTGAAGCCGCGCGCCCAGCGGCGTTTTCCCAGAGCGCGTGCGAGAGCAAATTTCAGGGAGTTTCGTGGCTGAGTCATGATGAGCGGAAGGTCCTGCGGCGGATACGCCTGATGGGCGCGACGCGGAATCATAACCGCGGACGCGAGCGCCCGTATTTGCGCTTTTCGACAGTCCCTCGGGAGGCCGGTTCCGGGGGCGGACGCTATAATCGCCAGAATTTTTTGACGACGCGGGGAAGAGATGACGTTCGCCTTCGTATTTCCGGGCCAAGGCTCGCAATCGGTCGGAATGCTGGCGGCACTCGCGCCGCCGGCGGAAGCCGAGCCGGCGATTCGCGACACCTTCGCCGAGGCTTCGGCGGTGCTCGGATACGATCTTTGGCAGCGGGTGGCGCAGGGACCGGCGGAAAGCCTGAATAGCACCGAGTGCACACAGCCCGCCATGCTCGCCGCCTCGATCGCAACCTGGCGGCTCTGGCGCGGCCGCGGCGGAGCGGAGCCGGCGGTGCTCTGCGGCCACAGCCTCGGGGAGTTCTCGGCCCTGGTGGCGGCGGAGGCGCTCGATTTCCGTACCGCGATCGGGCTCGTGCAGTTCCGGGGCCGGGTGATGCAGGAGGCCGTGCCCGCGGGGACGGGGGCCATGGCCGCCATCCTGGGGCTGGATGACGCACAAGTGATCGATGCCTGCCGGGAGGCTGCGCAGGGCGGGGTCGTCGAGGCGGT
>Ga0134126_10007308_pt1 | contig 13870 bp, 11 predicted proteins | sample KB31752_FD_96881 | JGI IMG/M metagenome (GOLD analysis project Ga0134126, IMG submission 96881) | Terrestrial soil microbial communities with excess Nitrogen fertilizer from Kellogg Biological Station, Michigan, USA - KB3-175-2 | ecosystem: Environmental > Terrestrial > Soil > Unclassified ... | reverse complement strand
CGTCCTCCTGCGGACGACCGGAGTGACACGTGAGAAGCGCTGATCAGCGTCCCCCGGCTAAGTTCAAGCCCCGCATGACCCGCACGGCTGGCGCCGTTCTTGCTCCCTCCCGGCCTCTTGGGAGGGTGACGATGAGCCGGACTTCAGCCGACCGAGAGACGTCCTCCTCTGTGTTCCGCAAGCCGGTGACGCCTCCGCCCGACCGCGTCACCGCGCGGCGCGGCACGGAAGCGCGCGGCGATCGCAGCCTCACGATCCCGAAGTCGGTGGCCGCGTCGCTGTCGCGCACGGTGCGCGAGCAGCTCGCGTACCTCACCCCCGACCAGCAGCGCGCGTTCCTGTGGCGCTATCGCGCGCAGGCCAAGTCGCCGCTGGTCGCGCTCCTGTTCCTTCCGCTCGGATGGCACTACCTCTACCTGCGCAAGCGCGGGCTCCAGGTCCTGTTCTGGCTCACCCTGGGCGGCCTGGCCGCGTGGTGGGTGCTCGATCTGTTCCGCATCCGCCGTCTCGTGCGCGACTACAACCGTCGCGTCGCGGTGCACGTCATGCGCGCCCTGTGGGGCTAGGAGCGCCCGCCCCCTTCACCCGCGTCGACGGATGCGACCTCTGCCGGGCGGCCCGGATCACGCCCTGGCACCACGAGGACGACATCTGCTGGGTCGCGGAGTGCGACGTGTGTGACGTGCCGATGGTGGTGTGGCGCTACCACGGCACCGAGCCTCCCGTCGACCACAAGAGCCACATGCACGCCCTGCTGCGCGAGATCGCCACCCGCGTGCTCGGCGGCGAGTGCTACATCGACGACCACATGCGCAACATCCCCGACCACTACCACGCCCACGGCCGGCCCAAGGGCGGGTTCTTCGGTCCCCGCACCCGGCGGTAGCCTCCGGGCGTTCCCATCCAGTGATGAGGGAGGGTGAGATGGCCGAGAGCGAGCTGCACCGCAAGGGCAACGAGATCCGCCGTCAGCTGCTGGGCGACAAGTACGTGGAGCGGGTGAACGCCACCACGTACCAGGACCCGATCATGCGCACGTTCATCGACGTGGCCACCGAGAACGTGTTCGGCGCGCTGTGGGCGCGACCGGGCCTCGATCTCAAGACCCGGACGCTCGTGTGCGTGGTCTCCGACGCGGCCACCGGGCGGGAGCCGGAGCTGCGGATCCACCTGCGCATGGCGCTGAACCAGGGCTGGACCGAGAAGGAGCTGACCGAGGTCCTGATCCACATGTCCGGCTACGTCGGGGTGCCGATCATCCGCGAGGCCATGATCTGCGCCCGCGACGTGTTCACCGAGGTCCGGGCCGAGCGCTGACCCGGCGGCCGCGAGCGGGCACGAGTGTCAGCCCGGCGGGCGGTGTCGAGCCACAACCGTCCGGAAAGATTACCGATTAGCGCAAGTAGCTAATTTTTTGCGTATCCCGGGCGGGCCGGGGGTGGCACTTTCCGTGCACACCCACCGGCCCATGGCCTCCGGCGCCGATATCCTCGTCATCGACGACGACCCGGTCATCCGGGAGACGGTGGGCGAGGTGCTCCGCGAGCGCGGCCATCACGTCGACCCGGTGGACCGCGGAGAGGATGCGCTGGAACGCATCGGTCGGGCTCGCCCGGTGGATCTGGCGATCGTCGACTGCCGGCTCCCCGACATCTCGGGGCTCGACCTGCTCCGGCGCATCAAGACGCGCTCGCCCGACACCGAGGTCATCCTGCTGACCGGGCACGCTTCCCTCGACGGCGCCCTCGCCGCGATGGCGGGCGACGCCTCCTCGTACCTGGTGAAGCCGGTGGACACCGCGCAGCTCCTGTCCACCGTCGATCGGGCGCTGGCCCGCAAGGGGCTGCTTCGCGCGCTGCGCGACTCCGAGGAGCGCTATCGCCTGATCGCGGAGAGCATGACCGAGGCGCTCTTCCTGCTCGATCTGGATGGCGCGCTCGCGATGGTGAACGCCTACGGCGAGCAGCTCACCGGCTTCCGCTCCGACGAGCTGGTCGGCCGCCCGGTGTTCTCGGTGCTGGACCGCACCGGCGCGATGCTGGTGCGCGAGGGGCTGGAGGCGGTGCGCGCCGGGCGCAAGGTCGCGCCCCAGTTCGAGTGCCAGGTGGTGCGACGCGACGGCCGGCGCACCCCGGTGGAGGTGACCTGCACCAGTATCGTGCGCAGCGGCGAGGTGGTGGGCCGGCTCGCGGTGGCCCGCGACATCAGCGAGCGCAGGCAGGCCCAGGCGGTGCAGGCCTTGCTCTCCTCGATCGTCGAGTCGTCCGAGGACGCGATCGTCGGCCGCACCCTCGAGGGCCGCATCATCAGCTGGAACCCGGCCGCGGAGCGCCTCTACGGCTACCGCGCCGAGGAGGCGATCGGCCGCTCCATCTCCCTGATCGTGCCGCCGGAGCGCCGCGACGAGCTGCCCGGCATCCTGGTCCGGCTGCACCACGGGCAGCGCATCAGCAACTTCGAGACGGCGTGCCTCACCAAGGGCGGCCGCCGGATCGACGTGAGCCTGACCATCTCGCCGATCCGGGACGCGGCGGGGCGCGTGACCGGCGCCTCCACCACCGCGCGCGACATCACCGGGCGGCTCCGCGCCGAGCGTACCGCGCGCGCCCTCTCCCAGGTCGGCCACGAGCTGCTCGGCACCCTCGACCTCGACCAGATCGCCACCCGGATCGTCCGCGCGGTTCTCGACGTGTTCCGGGCCCAGCGGGCGGTGCTCTACGAGCTCGAGACCGAGTCCCGCACCCTGGTGTGCGTGGCCGCGGCGGGGCCCGCCGACGCCGCGAAATGGGTGGGCTGCCACCTTCCAGCGGGGGCGGGCATCGCGTGGCTCGCGGTGAACGCGCGCCACATGGTGGCCTCGGAGGGCGCCACGGTTGACGGGCCGCTCGCGGAGCGCGCGCACGAATCCTTCGTGGAGGAGTCGGGCCAGTCGGTGATCGCGGTGCCGCTGATGGGGCAGGAGCGGGTCCTCGGCGCGCTGATGGTCGGCAGCGATCCGGATCGAGTGTACTCGGCGGAAGAGCAGCACCTGCTCGCGGTCTTCGGCGACCAGGCGGCCCTGGCGCTGCGCAACGCGCAGCTCTTCACCGAGACCGAGCGCGGCCGCTACATCGCGGAGCGCCTCGCCGCGGTGTCGCGCAGCGTGCCGCACTCGCTGACCTTCGCGGAGCTGGGCCGGCAGATCGCGGACGGGATCGCGGGGCTGCTCGACGCCCGCGGCGCCGCGGTCTACCGCCTCGACCCGGAGACGTGGGACCTGGCCCGGATCGCCGTCTCGTCGGGCCGGGACGCCTCCCTGCGGGCGGACCCGGTGCTGCCGCGCGGGGCCGGCATCGAAGGCGTGGCCGCGGCCACCCGCCAGCCGGTGCCGACCGGCGACCTGCTCGAGGATCCGCGCGTGGTCCTGAGCCCGGAGGAGCGCCAGAGGGTGAGCACGAGCGGCTGCGCGGCCGCGCTGGCTCTCCCGCTGCTGGTGCAGGGCCGGGTGGTGGGCGCGCTCGCGGCGCGGGACCGCACCGGGCGGAGCTGGAGCGCGGAGGACATCGCGCTCGCCCGGGCCTTCGCGGACCAGGCCGCGGTCGCGCTCGAGAACAGCCATCTCTACCAGACCCTGCAGTCCGCGCTCGACGACGTGCGGTCGGGCCAGCAGGAGCTGATCGAGACCGAGCGGCTCCGGGCCATCGCGTCGCTCACCGACGGGGTGACCGACTACGTGCGCCAGGTGCTGCAGATGATCATGGGCAAGGTGCAGGTGGTCCTGCCCCAGCTGGAAGGCACCCCCGGGCACGAGCAGCTCGCCACCATCAAGACCACCGTGAAGGAGGCGGCCAAGGTGCTCAAGCGGCTGCAGTCCTTCGCGGAGGTGCGCACCGTGGGCGCCGCGCCGCCGCTCGACTTCAACGAGGTGGTGCGGGCCGCGCTGGACGCCACGCGACCCTGCTGCACCATCGGGGACGGGGCTGACGCCCGCCACGTCGAGGTCTGCTTCGATTGCGGCGCGCTTCCGCCGGTGGCCGGCGAAGCCTCGGTCCTGATCGAGGCGATGACCGGCGTGCTGATGAACGCCATCGAGGCCCAGCCGGAGGGCGGGGCCATCACCGTGAAGACCTGGGCCGACGCGGCGCACGTGCTCTGCACGGTGCGCGACCACGGCGCCGGCATCACCCCCGACGCGCAGCGCCGGGCGCTGGAGCCCTTCTTCACCACCAAGGCCGGCGAGCACAAGGGCCTGGGGCTGAACGTCGCCTACGGGCTCCTGCGGCGGCACGGCGGCGACCTCGAGATCGCGCCCGCGCCCGGGCAAGGCACGGTGGTGACCGTGCGGCTGCCGGTGCTCCGGGCCGCCGACACGCCCGGCTCGCGGCCCGCCGGCTCCGGCGCCGCCTAGCCCGCGCTCGGCGCGGGCGGCTCCGTTGCGACGGGCGCGCCGGGCAGCTCCACCCAGAACGTGCTGCCCGCTCCCTCCACGCTCTCCACCCCGATCCGCCCGCGGTGGGCCTCCACGATGCGGCGGGTGATGGCGAGCCCGAGCCCGGTGCCCGCGATGCCGGAGGTGGAGGCGTTCCGGACCCGGAAGAACTTGTCGAAGACGTGCGGGAGATCGCGCGCGGGAATGCCGATCCCGTTGTCGACCACCCGGAGCCGGACCGGGGCGCCCTCGCCCGCGCTCGGCTCCACCACCACCTCCACGCGGCCGCCCTCCCGCGAGTACTTCACCGCGTTGCCGATGAGGTTCACGAGCACCTGGGCGAGGCGCGCCCGCACTCCGACCACGAGCGCGGCGGACGGAGCCCGCCGCGAGACCGCGATGCGCTTGCCCTCCGCCTGCACGGCCTGGGCCCGGATCGCCTCGTCGATCATCGCGACCAGGTCGAGCGGCTCGCCCGGCCCCTCGAGGCCGGCCTCGATCTTCCCGAGGTCCAGCAGGTCGGTCACGAGCTCGGTCATCTGCCCCGCGCTTCGCAGGATGCGCTGACAGCGATCGCGATGGGCGTCGGCCCCGGTGGGCGGCACCGTCTTGGCCAGCAGCTCGGCGGTCATCGCGATGGCCATGATCGGGCTCTTGAGGTCGTGGGAGACGGTGTTCACGAAGTCGTTCTTCATCTGCTCCAGGTTCTTGAGCAACGTGATGTCGCGCAGGATCGCGGCGAGGCCGACCGGCTCGCCGTACTCGGTGGTCACGAAGACCAGGCTCGCCTGCGCGGTGCGGCCGTCGGGCAGGGCCAGCTCCACGACCCCGGGCTGCCCCCGCTCGAAGAGGCGGCGCAGCGGCTCGTGGGCGAGCGCCTCCGGGAAGGGCCGGCCGACCGCGGTCTCGGGGCTCAGCCCGATCATCGCGCGGGCGGCCGGGTTGACGAGCAGCACCAGGCCGTCCTGGCCCACCATCACCACCGCATCCGCGGTGCTGGTGAGGACCGCGGCCAGCGTCCCGCGCTCGTCGGCCAGCGACTGGTAGGCGCGGCACGTCTCGAGCGCGCCCGACACCCCGGCCGCCAGGAGGCCGGCGATCTCCATGTCGTCCAGGGTGTAGGGCGCGCTCTGGCGCGCGAAGAGCAGGGCTCCCAGCACCTGCGGCCCGCGCCGGAGCGGCACCGCGAGCGCGGCCTGGAGCCCGGCCCGCACGAGCACCCCGTCCAGGTCCGGGGCGCCGTCGGCGATGCGCTCGAGCTCGCCGACCAGGTGAGCGCGCCCGGTGCGGATGGTGCGGCCGGGCAGGCCCTCGTCACGGGTGAAGACGCGTGTCGCGATCGGCTCGCCGGGCAGGGTGGAGAGCGAGTGCACGAGGTAGCCCTGCTGGTCGACGTCCTCCAGGCAGACCGCGAGATAGTCGTGCGGCATCACCGTCACGGCCTGCTCGGCCAGGGTCTGGAAGAGATGCGTCGGAACGGGAGAGCCGGAGAGCCCGATCAGCATCTCCCCCACGCGGCGCAGCCGGCCGGCCAGCGGCTCGATCGACTCCGCGCCCGACGCCATGTCGCCTAGCGGCCTTCCATGATCTCCCGCATGCGCCGGAAGGCGAGCACCCGGCGGCGGTTCGCCTCCGGCATCTTGTCGAGGTCCACCGGCTGGGTCACGGTGAGGCCGTAGGCCTCGTAGGTCGGGATGTCGCCGTTCGGGAGCGCGGCCATCTTCCCCTTGCGCGCGAAGGCGGCCGCCACGTACGGGGCGAGCTCCTCCGCCTTGCGGGCCGCCCGCGCCGCCTCGCGGGCCTTGAACTCGGGCATGACCGTGGAGGCGAAGAGCTCGAGCGCCTCGCAGATGTGCTCGTGGCGGTTCTTGCCGCCCTGCTGGATGAAGATCGTCTGGTCGACGCCGTACTCCTCGAACGCGCGCAGGGACGCGCGCAGCTCGTCGGGGGTGCCGATGCAGCCGGTCCCGCCGCCCAGCACCTCGAGGTCCAGCTCGGCCCGCACGCGCTCGAACTTGTCCCAGATGTCGGTGCGTCCCGGGGTGTGCTTGCCGAAGACGTAGTGGTGGCCGAGCGCGAACTGGAAGAAGCGGAAGCCGTCGATGCCCCGGCGGCGCGCCTCCTGGCCGTCGGGATGGCAGAAGAACCCGGTGACCATGGCCACGTTGGGATTCACCGCGTGCCCTATCGGCACGCACTCGCGCTTGAAGGTCTCGTAGTAGTCCTCCACCCAGTGCCTGGCCTCGGCGGGGTCGATGAACGCGAAGGTGAGCGCGCCGATGCCGAGCTGGGCCGCCAGGTGGATGGTCTCGCGGTTCGAGCACGCGACCCAGAGGGGCGGGTGCGGCTTCTGCACCGGTTTCGGCACCACGTTGCGGACCGGCATGGAGAAGTACTTGCCCTGGAAGCCGGGATAGGGATCCAGCGCCAGCATGCTGGCGACCTGCTCGGTGGTCTCGCGCCACATCGCGCGGCGCTCGGCGGGATCGATGCCGAAGCCCTCGAGCTCCGCGCGCGAGGCCGACTCGCCGGTGCCCCAGTCGACGCGGCCATTGGAGACCAGATCGAGGGTGGCCAGCCGCTCGGCGACGCGAGCCGGATGGTTGTACCCGGGCGGCATCAGGACGATGCCGTGGCCCAGCCGGATCCGGCGGGTGCGCTGCGAGGCCGCGGCGAGGAAGACCTCGGGGGCCGAGGAGTGCGAGTACTCCTCGAGGAAGTGGTGCTCGACCTCCCACGCGTAGTCGATGCCCAGCCGGTCGGCCAGCTCGACCTGGTGGAGCGCGTCCTGGAAGAGCTGCTGCTCGCTCCCCGCCGCCCACGGGCGGGGCAGCTGGTGCTCGTAGAAGACCCCGAATTGCATGGTCGCTCGTGCCCCTTTCGCGCCGGCCGCCGGCCGCGCGGGGTCATCCTAGCGCAACCGGCGGCCGGGAGGCGAGGAGGGGAGCGCTACGGCGATTCGGCGAACGGGAGCGTCGGGGCGGGAGCGGTGGGGATCTGCGGGACGATCGGAGCCGAGCTCGTCTCCCCCCACGGGCGGGCCGCGGGCTGCGGGAGCAGGTCGCCGTCCTGCAGCACGACCTGGGAGGCGCGCTCGGTCCGCGGGGCCGTCAGAGGAATCATGCTGGGACGCGAGCCCGCGGGAGCGGCGAGCATGCGGACCGCGGGGACGGGCCGCGTGGTGCGGGAGGTCCACACCGGCGTCGGGATCGGGCGAGCCATCACGCGGTCCGCCGCCTGCCGGTCACCCATCTTGCGGAGGACCCGGGCCACGAACCGGCGCGTCTCCGGATACGGCGGGATCCCGTGGTAGCGGATCACGTTCTGCTCGCCCGCGTTGTAGGCCGCGAGCGCGAGCGGCAGGTCGTCCTTGAAGGTGTCGAGCATGGCCCGGAGATGGCTGGCCCCCGCGTCGATGTTCTGGTCGGGGCTGTGGGGATCGCGCACTCCGATCGCGGCGGACGTCTGGGGCATGAGCTGCATGAGGCCGCGGGCGCCCTTGGGAGAGACCGCCTCGTGGTCCCAGTTCGACTCGACGGTGATGACCGCGGCGATCAGGGACTCGGAAAGGCGATGGCGCTGGGACGCCGCCTTGATGTAGTCGGGGATGGCACTGAGATCGTACTCGGGGGAATCCGGCTCGTCGGCCTCGGCCTCGGATGCGCGCTCTTCGAGCGCCACCACGCCCTTCGCGGCCACCGGGACCGACGGCGTGCCCACCGCGAACAGCACGAGCAGGCCCAGCGCGGCGGCGATGGACGGCATCGGCGCGAGCCACAGCGCGCGTTCCCAGTCGGGGAAGAGCGCGAGCTGCCGTTCGTCGGCATGGCGATACCGGTTCCAGATCTGGATCAATCGGGAGAGCATGGAGGACCTCCGGCTGGGTCCCTTCATGCGAGGCGGGTGCCAACCGGGACGCCGATCCCGGCGAGCGATATCGGCTAGTTGCGGGGCGACACGGGGCGGCAATGCCGCGGCGCGGCCAGTGTGACGGCCGCCAAGTCAGCCCCCTGACAGTCGGCTCAGCTGCGGGTGATCTGACCGATGCCGGGCAAGCGGCCGAGGAAGTTTCCCGTCACGCCGCCATCGACCACGAGGTCGTGGCCGTTCACGTAGCGCGCGTCGGGTCCGAGCAGGAATGCGATGACGTCGGCCATGTCCTCCGGGGTCGCCACGCGGCCGATGGGCACGAGCGCGTCGCGCGCGCCGGCCACCGCCTGATCGGCGTACACCTTCTCGGTCATGCCGGTCCGCACCATGCCCGGCGAGAGACTGTTGACGCGGATGCCGTCGCGCCCGAACTCCTGCGCGAGCACCGACACCAGCATGATGAGCGCGGCCTTGCTCGGCCCGTAGGGGCCGAGGTTGGCGTGCGCGTTGCTGCCCGACATCGAGGCCACCGCGACGATGGCCCCCCGCGAGGCCGCGAGGGCGTCGTGGGCGGCCTTGGCCAGGAGCCACGTGGCGCGCGTGTTCACCGCGAACATCCGATCCCAGTCCTCGACGGCGTAGCTGACCAGCGGGCCCGGGCGATTCACTCCCGCGTTGCTCACGATGCCGTCGAGCCCCCCGAAGCGCGCCGCCGCTTCGCCCACCACCCGCGCGGGTGCGTCCACCGTCGCCATGTCCCCGTGGAGCGGCAGCGCGGCCGCGCCCAGGTCGCCGAGCTCCTTCACCAGCGCGTCGCGGGCGGGGGAGGGACCCCCGGTCGAAGGCCAGAGGTCCACCGCCGCGATCTGCGCCTTTGCTCCCGCCGTCCGGGCGTCGCGCGCCAGCCGCAGGCAGGTGGCCCGACCGATGCCGCTCGCCGCACCCGTGACCAGCGCGCGCACGCTCACGCTCCCGTGAAGGTCTTGCCTTCGGTGGCGAGCCGGTCCAGCAGCGGAGCCGGCTTCCAGTCCTCGCCCTGTGTCTTCCGCCACTCGTTCATCCGGTCACGGATGGCCTTGAGCCCGACCTGATCGGCCCAGAACATCGGGCCGCCCCGGTAGATCGGCCACCCGTAGCCGTAGACCCAGATCACGTCGATGTCACTCGCCCGGATCGCGATCTTTTCCTCGAGAATCTTGGCCCCCTCGTTGACCATCGGGTACAGCAGGCGGGCCAGGATCTCGTCGTCGGAGATCTTCCGCCGGGTGATGCCCATCTCGCTCGCGACCTCGACGATGATCTTCTCAACGTCCGCGTCGGGAATCGGGGTGCGGTCACCTTTCTCGTAGCGGAAGTAGCCCGCGCCGGTCTTCTGGCCGAAGCGCCCCAGCTCGCAGATGCGGTCCGCCACCGCCGACTTCACGCCCTTGCCCTTGCGGATGCGCCAGCCCACGTCGAGGCCGGCCAGGTCGCCCATCGCGAAGGGGCCCATCGGGAAGCCGAAGTCGGTGAGCACCTTGTCCACCTCGTGCGGGAGCGCGCCCTCCAGGATCAGCTTCTCGGCCTCGCGGCCGCGCTGGTGGAGCATGCGGTTGCCCACGAAGCCGTAGCAGACCCCCACGAGCACCGGGACCTTCGCGATCCGACGGCCGACTCCCATCGCGGTGGCGATCACGTCCTTGGCCGACTTCTTCCCGCGCACGACCTCCAGGAGCCTCATGACGTTGGCGGGGCTGAAGAAGTGCATGCCGATGACGTCGTCGGGCCGCTTGGTGGCGGAGGCGATCTCGTCCACGTCGAGGGTCGAGGTGTTGGAGGCGAGCACCGCCCCCGGCTTGCAGATGCCGTCGATCTTGGCGAAGACCTCCTTCTTGATCGGCATCTCCTCGAACACCGCCTCCACCACGATGTCGGCGTCGGCGATCTTCGACCAGTCGGTGGTGCCGGAGATGAGGCCCATCCGCTTCTCGACGTCTTGGGGCGTGAGGCGGCCTCGCGCGGCGGTGGCTTCGTAGTTCTTCCGTACCACCCCGAGCCCGCGGTCGAGCGCGTCCTGGGCGACCTCGACCACCGTGACCGGGATGCCCGCGTTGGCGAAGTTCATCGCGATGCCGCCGCCCATGGTGCCGGCCCCCAGCACCGCCGCCTTCTTGATGTCGCGGCTCTTGGTGTCGCCGGGCACGTCGGGGATCTTGGCCGCCTCGCGCTCCGCGAAGAAGAAGTAGCGCTGGGCCTTGGACTCGGGCGAGATGATCAGCTCCTGGAACAGCTCGCGCTCGCGCTTCATCCCCTGGTCGAACGGCAGGTTGACCGCGGCCTCGACCGCCTTGATGCAGTTCTCGGGGGCGCGGAAGCCGCGGGTCTGGCGCGCCACCGACTTGCGGAAGTCGGCGAACACCTCGGGCTTGCCGCGCACCGTTGCGACCTTGTCGTCGAGGTCGCGGATCTTCTTGAGCGGCCGCTTCTCCCGCACCACCTTCTCCGCGAACGCCACCCCCGCCGCGGTCAGATCACCATCCACGATCTCGTCGATGAGGCCGACCGTGAGCGCCTCGTCGGCCCCGATCGGATCGCCGCTCACGATCATCGAGAGCGCCTTGGGCACCCCCACCACGCGCGGCAGGCGCTGCGTGCCTCCCGCCCCGGGCAGGATGCCGAGCTTGACCTCGGGCAGCCCGAAGCGCGCGGTCTTGACCCCGACCCGGTAGTGGCACGCCAGCGTGACCTCGAGTCCTCCGCCCAGCGCGGTGCCGTGGATGGCCGCGACCACCGGCTTCGGCGCGCCCTCGATCAGATCGAGCACCGCGTGGAGGCCCGGCTCCTTCGGCGGCTTGCCGAACTCGGTGATGTCGGCGCCCGCGATAAACGTGCGCCCCGCGCACGTGATCACGATGGCGTCGACATTCGGGTCCGCGGCGGCCTGCGTCAGTCCGTCGCGCAGGCCTTGCCGCACGTGCTGGCTCAACGCGTTCACGGGTGGGTTGTTGACGGTCAGCACCGCGACGCGGCCGCGGCGGTCGAGATCGACGGACTGGGTGATGGCGGTCATGGCCTTCTCCTCGTTGAGCGGTGGAAAGTGCCGCCCATGATAAGCGCGCGGAGGGGCGCCGGGAAGGGGCAAGCCGGGGTAGGAATTACATGGTCCCTCCTTCCCCGGCTATGGCGTCCTTGCCGCACCCCGTGCCGTAACTGCGCGCCCTGATTGCCTTTGCCGGAAGCCGGGAACCGGCATCCGCCATGCGTACTCCCAAGGGTGGGAGGACGACACGTATGAGGACCCCATCTATCGTGGCCTTGCTCGTCTTCACCGTCCCGCTGGCACTGACGCCGGCGGCGGTCAACGCCGATCCCTTGAGCCTCAAGAGTCATCCGGCGCCGATCGATCGCGTCGCGCCGCCGGTGCCGGATCGTGATCTCTACCCGCAGCGTCCGTCGCTGCCGCAGACTCCGAAGTTCATCGGCCCGCTCTCGCGTCCCACCGCGACCGGTCAGGCCGGTGTGGCCGGATACACCGCGCCCAACCCGCCGGTGGGCTCACGCGTGGCGGGCGACCATGAGAACCCCGGCTGGCCCTCGATCGGCTTCGTGATCGAGTGGGGCCGGAGTCAGCGCGCGAACTAGCGTCGGGCGAACCGGCGCTAACGGATCTCGCGCGAGGTCTTCTCGACGAAGCGGGTGACGCCGTCGGCGTCGAGGGAGCGGGGTGGCATCAAGACGAGGCGGTGGACGCCGAGCGCGGCGAAGCGCTCCGCGCTCGCGCGGTCCATCGCCTCGCCGCCGCGCGTGGGCCGCGGGGTCACGCTGATCTCGAGCGACCCGAGCGCGGCGGGCCGGGGGTAGCGGACGGCCGCCTCGCGGAGGCCGTCCAGGCATCGCCGTACGCCCGCCTCGTCCAGCGCGAAACCGTACCAGCCGAAGCCCTGCTCGACCGCGCGACGGAAGGCGGGCTCGGTGTGCCCGCCGATCACGATGGGCGGATGCGGCCGCTGCACCGGCTGCGGATGCGCCTGCACGTTGTCGAACGACACGAAGCGCCCGCGGTGCGCGGGCTGCGCTTGGCCCCAGATGGCGCGCATCGCGGCCAGGTAGTCGTCGGTCATCGCCCCCCGCGTCTCGAACGGGATCCCGAGGGCGCGGAACTCCGGCTCCAGGTAGCCCACGCCGACGCCGAAGATCAGCCGGCCGCCGGAGAGGACGTCGAGCGTGGCGAGCTGCTTGGCCAGGACGAGCGGGTTGCGCTGCGGCAGGATGATGATGCCGGTGCCCAGCCGGATCCGGGTGGTGGACGCGGCGAGGAACGCGAGGGCCACGATGGGGTCGGTGATCCGATCCTCCGGGGCGAGCGGCGAGGGCGGCGCCTGCGGATCGGGCAGCACCACGTGCTCGCCGCCCCACAGGGAGTCGAAGCCGGCGGCCTCCGCGGCCCGCGCCACCCGCACCGCGCCGTCCGGGTGCGAGCACGGCCCGGTGGTCATCGAGAACAGCCCGAGCGCGATCGCCATCAGGCGGAGACCCGCAGCGCGAGCGCGCGCTCGCGCAGAGCGGGGGGCAGGGGCGCGGGCCGCCGCGCCTCCTGGTCGAAGTGCACGCCGGACTGCTCCAGCGAGGCCACCACCTCGCCGGCCGGCTCGCGCGTCATCACGTGGAGTAGCCGGAGCGACGAGTTGCCCACGTGCACGAGGCCGGAGCGCACCCGCAGCCGGTCGGCCGCGCGGAGCGGCGCGCCCACCTCGAGCTGGAACTCGAAGGTCGAGAAGCCGCGATGCTCGCCGCGCATGTAGGCGGGCGTCATCCCGAAGGCGGCGATGGCGTGGCCGTTGGCGGCCGAGAAGCGGTGGACGTAGTGGGAGAGGGCCACCCCGCCCGAGACGTCCAGCTCCGCCGGCTTCACGGTGTCGCGCGCGCTGTCGCGGAAGCCGGTCCAGCCCGCGGGCCGCGCCCGCCGCTCGCGCGCCGGCCCCTCCCACGTCACCCGCCGGCGGTCGACGCGCCGGGTGGTCTCCGCGGTCAGGGCGGCCGGCACCCGCACCCGCTGCTCCACGGTGGTGCAGAGCGCTCCCGCTCCGGAGTCGATCAGCTTGTGGCCCAGCAGGAGCGCGCCCGGCTCCGCCCCGATCACCCCGCTCTCCACGTGCATGAGGTCATTCACCCGCAGCTCGCGCTGGTAGCGTACGAAGCAGTCGATGGTGCGGGTCTCGTCCGGCCCCAGGCCCAGATCCGCGAGGAGCTCCGCGCCCGCGTCGGCGATGCGGGCGAAGTAGTACGCCACCGTGAAGTGGTCGTTGCCGTCCACCTCCCAGCGGAAGACGGTGCCGCGATACGTCTCGAGCCAGTCGCCCACGCTGCCCGCGCCGGGGTCAGATGTAGACCGACTTCATCGCGCCGCCCGGATAGCGCGTGCCCGCCGCCGCGCCCACCGGGACCGCCTCGCTCAGCGCGGTGACCTCGGCCGGCGTCAGCGAGACTCGAGCCGCGGCCACGTTCTCCTCGAGCCGTGCGATCCGCTTGGTCCCCGGGATGGGCACGATGTCGCGCCCGCGCGCGAGGAGCCAGGCCAGCGCGAGCTGTCCGGGCGTGCAGCCCTTCTGCCTG
>Ga0134126_10007305_pt1 | contig 13871 bp, 12 predicted proteins | sample KB31752_FD_96881 | JGI IMG/M metagenome (GOLD analysis project Ga0134126, IMG submission 96881) | Terrestrial soil microbial communities with excess Nitrogen fertilizer from Kellogg Biological Station, Michigan, USA - KB3-175-2 | ecosystem: Environmental > Terrestrial > Soil > Unclassified ... | reverse complement strand
GGCAGCCCTACGCCGGGCTGGTGTACTTCCACCTGCTGCTTGACGCGCTCGCCGCCCGCGGCTATGTGGGGGAGGCCGGGTGATGGCAGAAGATGCCGAGTTCACGGTGGCAGCCAAGCGTCAGCGGACCCCGGTGATCACCGAGTTGCTGCTGCGCCCGGCCGGGCCGGGCTGCGCCACCAGCCAGGCCAGTACGTGCTGCTCGGCGACCCGGACGCTGAGCTTGTGGCGCGCTCCTACTCGACCGCGAACGCGCCGCGCCGTGACGGCCTGATCAGCCTGCTGGTCACCCGGGTACCCGGTGGCCAGGTCTCTGCCTGGGTCCACGACGTGCTCCGCCCCGGCGACCGGGTGCTGCCACCATCACTTCCAGCCAGTGCCTCGGCGCCTGCCGGGCTGTGCCTGGCCGCCGGGTGTCAGCCCGGCGGTGTCCCGCTCGTCCTTCCCATCCGTGCCGATCTGCACGAAAACGTCCTCGCCGTCGGTCCGGACACTGTAGACGGCGACCGGCTGGGTGGCCGGCGATGAGAGCACCCGGCCGGTCGCCAGGTCGAAGCGGGACCCGTGCAGCCAGCATTCGATCGCTCCGCCGGTCACCTCGCCCTCCGACAGCGACACGGCCTGATGGGTGCACTCATCGCGCAGCGCGTACACCGCGCCGCCGGTACGCACCACGCACAGCGGGCACCGGCCGAGATCCATGTGCACCGGCTCGTTCTCGCCCAGCGCGGCCAGGCTGCGCGCGCGTACCCCAGCCGTCCGTGCTTCCCGGCGCGCTCATGGCAGGTCCGTGCCGTCGGATTGCGGCCGGTCTTGCGCCGGGCTGGCGCTGTGACCGGGCGCCTGCCCGGGCTCCCGGCCCGGCCAGGCCGTGCCGCCGAGAGCCATCAGGGCCGCCGGTTCCATGAGCATCGCGCCCTCGGCAAACGTCATCAGCAGCCGCCCGGCCGCTGCGGCGAGCCGCAGCAACGCCGCCGCCAGCACGGCCAGGACCAGCAGGTAAACCTGCCGGCCTGGGCCGGCCCAGCGCAGCACGCCCTGGAGCAGGGTCAGCCGCCACGCGAACCCGCGGTCGGTATCCCGCAGTTCCTTCTCGATCTGGCGTAGTTCTTGCTGCTCACCGGTGGTAAGCATGACGGTCATCTTCTTTCTATTCCTGTCCTGGGAATGGGGTCACGCGGGGCGGCCCGGTGGCGATGACGCGCAGCGCGGCCTGGAAGTCCTGACGCGGGTGCTCGAGCACGTCCAGGGAGACGACCTCGCGCGGGAATAGCAGCGCCAGCGTCCAGTCCGAGACCACGTGGAGCCGCCGCTTCATGGTCGGCAGCTTCAGCAGGTGGTAGGTGCGGTGGGTCATCCAGGCGGGGAAGCCGCGCATCCGCAGCCCGTAAACCTCGGCGACGCCGCGGTACAGGCCCAGGCTCGCTACCGACCCGGCAGAGGCGTGCCGGTAGGGGCGTGGCGTGCCGCCGCGCAGCATCGCGGCGACGTTGCCGGCGAGCCGGCGTGCCTGCCGGTAGGCGTGCTGGGCGGTCGGCGGGCACCAGGCCCCGTCGCCGGCGGCCAGATCGGGGACGGCGGCGCAGTCGCCGAGCGCCCATGCGCCCTGGTGGCTGAGCTCGGGATAGCGACCGCACGCGTCGAAGGCCATGTCCTGCAGTTCGGCCAGCGCCTCCACCCCGGCGTAGCCGCCGCCGGCGAACACGAACGTCAGCGCGGCCCGGCGAGCCCCGGCCGAGCTGGCCGACGCCGCGGCATCGAGCCGGCCTAGGACGTGGTTGCGCAGGTGGATGGCCTCGCCGATGGTCTTGAAGCCGATTCCTGCCTCGGCCAGGCCGGGGATCGGGAGCACCCGGGAAATCGATCCCGGTGCCAGCACCAGCATGTCGTAGCCGACCGGTCTGTCGCCGCCGCCGTCGGCAAGGTAGGCGACCCGGCGCCCGTGGTCGATGGAGCTGACAGTCGCCTTGATGACCTGGGTGCGGTGCAGGACGCCGCGCAGCGGGACCACCACGTGCCGGGGCTCCAGGTTTCCGGCGGCCGCCTCTGCAAGCAGCGGCTGGTAAGTCATGTACGAGCGCGGGTCAGCGACCATCACCGTCGCCTCGCCCGGGCGCAGCAGCCGTTCCAGGCGCAGCGCGGTGTGCATGCCGCCGTAGCCGCCGCCGGCGATCAGGATCCGTGGCCCGCTGCCCATCATTTCCTCCAGCGTTTGTTGATTAAAACCATCTATCTATGTAACTATTCCGCGCAGCGTGCATCCGCGCAAGCCCGCCGGGCACCTGGACACCAACCAAAGGGCAGGCGAGCCACGGGTGGCGAGGGCGACGCAGGCCAGCTGCGGCACGAGGCAGCGGCCCCCGGAGCCGGGAACGGGCACCGCGCGCATGAACCACGACGGCAACGACGCCTCGGCGGCTCACGACACGGGCCGGCCCGGCGGGCCTTCCCGGCCCGGCGGGCCTTCCCGGCCCTGGCGACGGCCCAGGCGGCGGCGGGCATGCCAGGCGTAAGTGCCTGCCGTATGATATTTTCTAGTCTCTGCTAGAAATACCGGCCTGGCCCGCTGGCGGCCGGGGAGGAGGTGCACCGTGGCAACTGTGGACGCGCGGCCGATCATCGCGGCCGGCGCCGAGCCGTTTGACACGATCATGGCGGCGGTGGCGGCCCTGGCCGACGGGGAGGAGCTGGTCGTGCTGGCGCCGTTCGAGCCGGTCCCGCTTGAGGGGGTGCTGGGCTCGCAGGGGTTCAGCTACAACGCCGCCGACCTCGGCGACGGCGACTGGCGGGTCACCTTCCGGCGGGAGCCGTGAGCACGCCCGCCGCCGTGCCGGGCGCCCCGGGCGGTGCTCCTGGCTTGGACGACCCGGTCAGCGTGGCGTGGAACGCGCTCGCGGGCGTCTACGACCCGGAGCTGTACCTGGATGTGGTCTCGCTCGGCCTGGTCTACGACGTGCGCGTCGACGGCAGCGCCCTCATCGTGGAGATGACGATGACCACCCCCGGCTGCCCGGTCTCGGAAAGCCTGCCGGAAGAAGCGAAGGCGGCCGTGCAGCAGGCGGCCGGGGACAGCCTGGCCGCCGAGGTCCGGGTCGTGTGGGATCCGCCGTGGGACCCGTCGATGATGGACGAGGGCGCCGCCTCGGCGCTCGGCTTCCGGATGATGTGACCTGCCGCCAGGCGATGGTGCCGATGACCGGCAAGCCGTTATTCTGTCAGACGCTAGAGAATCACTCCGGGAGGGTGCCGGTGACGGCGGACCTGCAGCGTCAGGCCAGGGCGCTGGGTGACCCCACGCGCCACCGCCTGTTCCGCTACATCGCCGGCGCCCAGGCACCGGTCACGGTGGCCGAGCTCACCGGCTACGCCGGGCTCAACCACAACGCGATCCGGCAGCACCTCGCAGTGCTCAAGGACGCCGGGCTGGTGACCGAGGAGGCCGAGCGCCGCGACCGGCCCGGGCGGCCCCGGCTGCTGTACCGCCTGCACCCGGAGGCGGCCGGCGAGTGGGGCACGCCCGGCGCCTACGCCTGGCTGGCCGGCCTGCTGTCGTCGGCGCTGCGGCGCGGGCAGGACCCGCGGCAGGCCGGCCGGCAGGAGGGGCACCGCCGCGCCGCGGAGATGGCCGGCCCGGGTGATCCGGCTGACCTGCTGGAGCAGGAGATATCCCGGCGCGGGTTCCGCCCGGCCCGCACGGACCGGGGACCGCAGATCGAGTTCACCCTCGGCCGATGCCCGTTCGCCGAGGTAGCCGCGGCCGACCCTGACACCATCTGCCGGCTGCATCTCGGCCTGGCCGAGGGACTCGCCGAAGGACTCGGCGGCCTGATCACCGACCGCCTCACGGTCAGGCCCGCCCGCCGCGCCGGCTGTCGCCTGACGGTGCGCAGGGCAACGGCCGAGCCGAGGATCTCGGCGTAATCACGGCCGCCCAGGTTCATGGAGGGAAAGAGATGACCAGCGACCAGCCTCCACCGGGACGGAGCGAACCCGCCGCTGATCCCCTGCGAGCGGCAAGCCAGGCACGGTCCCGCGCCGGATCCGGGGATGCGGGGATGCGGGGGACGGCGGCGACCCGGCCCGCTGGGCTTGCCTGGTCCGCGAGGAATGCGGGGCCGTGATCAGCGAGGGCCACCACGCCGGATGCCCCCACTCCTCACACCCGGCCAGTCCACTGGGGTCCGGTTCGTGACCACTCGGCGTCCCAGGCGGCAAGTCGGCGCATGTCCAGGGCACGCCTGGCGAGGAACCCGGTAACCGCCACGACGGCCCCGGCAAGCACAGCGGCCGCCAGAGCCTCCAGAGCCTCCGAGATGGCCACGTCCGCGCGCTGCACCAGGGATCCTTCCACCTTGCCCGACCGGTCGGTCCACACCGTGACGGTCGTTCTGGCCTTGGCACCGCCGGGTGCGTAGACCTCGCCCTCCCGCGACGCTCTGCCGGGCGCGGCGCAACGCGTCCGCACCAGGGGCTCCAGCGACGCCCGCCGTTGACAGAACGCACTTCTCATTTTTACTATGAACTTAGTAAAAATAAGAAGTGGAGGGCGTCATGACTGAGGTAGACCTGGAGCCGAGGCGCGGGCAGCCCCTGGGATCTGCTGGCTCGACCGTAGGGCCGCCGCTGACGCTGGCCGAGGAGCACGTGCTGCTGCTTTGGCAGGTCACGGCGCGCGCGGAGGAACTAGTGGCCGCGATCGCAGATGGCGGGTGGCCCGGCGTGGAACTGGCGGCGCTGGCGGGCTACGCCCAGGCCGAGGTGCTCCGGCAGGCGTCTGACGAGGAAGCACTGCTGTTCCCCGCCGTCTCCGGCCGGGAGGTGGCCGGGCTGGCCAGGGACCATGCCCGGCTGCGTTCCGCTGCTGAGCTGCTGGCCCGGGCGGCCGCCGGTGAGCAGCCGATGTCTCCGGGGCAGGCCGCCATCGCCGCCCGCGACTTCGTCACCCAGCTCGAGCGTCACCTGCTGGCCGAGGAGAACCTGCTGGCATCGGGGCGCGCGGCGCAGCAGGGCGTGCCGGGCACCGCGGCGCTCGGCGGGCACCGGCACGAGTGGTACCCGCTCACCGAGGGACCCGTCGTCGACCTCGACGCGCTCCCCCAGGACCAGGTGGTCGCCGCTGCCGTGGACCGGCTGCTGCGGATGCGCCGCGGCGAGCAGGTCGAACTCCAGTCCGGCACGGACTTGGAGGTGGTATGGCGGGAGATCAGCGAGCTCATCCCAGGGGGCTACCTGTTCACCGCCTTGCAGGACGGACCACCCCGGTGGCGGATGCAGGTCACCCGTCGCCAGGCGGCCAGCTGACCCGCAAGCCGCACGAAAGCGAGCAACTCCCGCAGCAGGAGGTATTCATGGCAATCGCGATACGAAAGGCGCTGCGGCTCGGCGAGCATAAGGCCGTCCCGGAACGGCTGGCCATCACCGCCACCGTCACCCTCGACGAGGCTGGCGGCGTCCCGACCATCGTCTCGTCTCACCTGGATGTGACCGCCAGGGTGCCCGGACTCGCCCCAGACAGCTTCGACGCGGTGATCGGCGAAGCCAGCGAGCTGTGCCCGGTCTTCCGGCTGTTCGCAGGGGCGAAGATCACCGTCGACGCGACGCTGGAGCCCGCCGCGTGACCACCGGCGCAGCTATGACGCTCACGCTGCCGCAGCCTGCCGAAGCCTCGCTCACGGCCGTGCTGGTGCTCGCGACGGCGGTCTGGATCGGCGGCCTGGTCGCCATCTTCGTGGTGGCCAGGGTCGCGCACGCCACCTTGGGCGCGGCCGAGCGGGTGGTGTTCTTCCGCAGCCTGGGCCGTGCTTACGGGCTGGCCGGCGGCAGCGCCCTGGTGGTAGCGCTGGCAAGCGGGGCCGTGCTCGCGTCCCGGTACCGCTGGGATGGCCAGCTAGCCGCCAGTACGGCGGTCGCGGCGGGCCTGGTCGCCGCGACGGCGGCAGGGGTCACGCAGGCCCGGCGGATCACGCGGCTGCGGCAGGACGCGCTGCGCGACCCCGGCAGCGCTGAGCTGGCAGCGAAAGTGCGCCGGGGCGCGCGGAACGCCGCTGCCCTGCGCGCCACGATCGCCGCGCTCAGCCTCGCGCTTCTCGCCCTCGGGACCGTGATCGCAACGTGACGTCCTTCCGTGCCCCCCGCGAGAGGGGCAGGACCTTGGTCCCTGGCCACAGCGGCCTGACGGGCCTAGCGTCTGGCGATGAGAGCCGGCCGCCGCCCCTGCCGGCCACGCCCCGTGTAGCGCGCGGCGTCCGAGGGCAGCATCAAGCTGACCGGATCGCATCCAGGCGCTACCTGACCGCCGCCCTGGCATGACGAAGGAGGCAGTGCGTTGCAAGGTGAGCGCAGCCCGGGGACGTTCATATGCGGCCCGCCCGGCCGGTGACCCGGCCATGACCGTCATCGCCGGACAACGCCCGCGCGCGGTTAGCTCCCCGCCAGTTAGCGTTCCGGCCGGCCGGCCGGCCGGCGGCACCGCGGTGATCAGGATCAGGCTGCTCGGCCGGTTCGCCGTGAACCGTGACGGCCGGGAGATCGCGCTGCGGGAGTTCGGCGGCAGGCAGGCCCGCCGGCTGCTTCGCCTGCTCGCACTCCGTCGCGGGACCCTGGTCCCGAAGGACCTGATCGCCGACGCGCTGTGGCCGGGCGGTCCCCCGGCAGAAGCCCCAGGGAACATCGAGGTTCTGGTCAGCCGGCTCCGCCGGGCGCTGGGTGACCGGACGCTGATCCGGACCGGCCCGGGCGGATACATCCTGGCCGACGGCAATCAGTGCTGGGTCGATGCCGAGGCGTTCGTGACGGCGGTGCACGCCGGCCGGGCCACGCTCGCCGCGCGCCCGGCCAGTGCCCTTGCATCGTTCCGCACCGCGCTCAGCATCTGGCGCGGCGAGCCGCTTCCCGAAGACACCTACGCGGACTGGGCGCAAGCCGACCGGCGGCATCTGTGGCTGGCCTACCTGGAGGCGCTGGACGGGGCCGCAGCCGCCGCCCTGGACAGCGGGGGAACAGCCGCCCTGGCGGAGGCTGTCTCCGGGGCCGGGCAGGCGGTGACGGCCGAGCCGCTCCGCGAGTCCTCGGTGCTGCTGCTGGTCCGGGCCCTCGCCGCTGCTGGTGACCAGGCCGGGGCGCTGGCCGCCTTCGATCAGTACCGGGACCGTCTCGCCACCGAGACGGGCCTGGAACCCACGGCACAGGCCCGCGAGATCCGCCAGCGCATGCTGGCTGGCCAGCCAGCCGGCAGGCAGCCGGATCCCCGCCATGGGCCGCGGGCGGCCAGACCGCACGGCTCGCCCTCCGGCTGCAGGGACCTGTTTGTCGGCCGGGAGCAGGAGTGCGCGGTGATCGCGGGGGCGGCGGCCGGCCACGGTCCCCGGGTCGTGATGGTCACCGGGCCGGGCGGCATCGGCAAGTCCGCGCTCCTGGCGGAAGCGGTGCGACGGGCGGACGTGCTCGTGCTGAGCACGCAGGCGTTCGCCCCGGACCAGGATGTGGCCTGGTCGCTGGCCGGCCGGCTGCTCGGCCAGGCCAGCAGGCGGCTGCCAGCGCCGGTAGCCACGGTCCTGGCGGAGCCGGAGGCCAGCGCGCTGGCCGAGGTGGTGCCCGGGTTCGCGGGACCGCACGGCAGCTTCCTCAACGGCCTGGATGGGGAAACCGGCCGCGTGTTCGCCCTGCAGGGCGCGGTCCGCCTGGTCGCGGCCGCGGCACGGCCGCGCTGTCTTATCGTGGCCGACGACCTGCAATGGGCGGACCCGACCAGCCTCACCCTGCTGGGCCTGCTGCTGCGCCGCCTGGACGGCGTTAGCCTGGCGGCCGCGTACCGGCGGGACGGCAACTCTGGCTTCGATCCTGCAGAAGCACTCGGCCTGCCGGCCGCCCAGATGGCCAGCATCATCCTCGGGCCGTTGCCGGCTGGCGTCATCAGGGGCCTGTTCAGCGACCAGCTGCTGGCCGAGGCGATCCTCAGACAGGCCGGCCGTACCCCGTTCACCGTCACCGAGGTCATCGCCGCGCTGGCCCGGCAGGGGGTGATTGCCCGTGACAGCGAGCACCGGTGGTGCCTGCGGCCGGGCCGCGACGCCGCGGGGGCGGCGAGGATCGTCGCCGCCGGGATCGAGCACGCCGCAGGGAACCGGCTGGCCGGGCTGCCCTCCCGATGGCGGGAGATGCTGGGCCTGCTCGCGCTGCTGGGCCGCCCCGCGCCGCCGGCACTGCTCGCCGCCGCGAGCGGCGCCGACCTGCGCACCATCCTGGACACCCTGGAAGGACTCGGCAGCGCCGCCCTGGCCGGCCCCGGGCCGCGCGGGTGGGCGCTGAGTCACGAGCTGGTCCGCCAGGCCGTCAGCGCCGCGTTCGGCCCCGCCGAAACCGCGCGATTCCACGCGCTGCTCGCCGTCGCGCTACGGCAGTGCGGGGCTGCCCCGGACGAGGCCGCGATCCACCTGGCCGCCAGCGGTGACAATGACGGCGCCGCCATGGCGTACGCGGACGCCGCCCGCCGCCAGCTGGAGCAGGTCTGCGACGGTGAGGCGATGCGCCTGGCCGGGACCGGGCTGTCCCTCGACCCGCCAGCCAGCATCCGGGCGGCACTGCTGGAGGTGCGCGGCGAGGCCCGCCGGCGCCGCGGCCAGCTCACCGCCGCCCGCGCCGACTTCACCGCCGCGCTGGGCAGCCTCGACGATCCCGCCAGCCGATCCCGCGTCCTCGCTAAGCTGGCCATCCTGGACGCAAGGACCGCCGGCGCGGCCCGCGGCGGCGAGCTGGCCGAGCTGGCGATCGCCGAAGCCGGCGACCAGCCCGCCGCCCTCGGTCAGGCCCTCGCCGCGGCCGCCATCATCGACCTGACCCAGGCCAACCTGGCCCGCGCCCGGTACCGCGTGCGCCGGGCGGCCCTGCTGCTGGACCAGGCCGGCGACAGCTGCGGCAGCGCCCGCCTGCTGTACTGGCGGGCGATGGAATGCTTCATTGACGGCAGGCTGCACGATGCCGTCACCCAGCTCGGTCACCTCGTCCACCTGCCGGTCACCCCCGGCGAGGTGTACCGGCTATGGAGCCCGCGCGCCACCCGCGGCCACGCCCTCGCCTTCCTCGGCCGCGCCGCCGACGGCCTCGCGGAGATCGGCGAGACGCTCGCCTGGGCCCGCGCCGCCCGCCACCCGGCCGTCGAGGCCGAGTGCCTGTGGCGCCGCGCCGAGGCCCTGGCCATCCTCGGCCAGGCCGGCGAAGCGGTCGAGTCCGCGGAGGAATCAGCCGGCATCGCCGCCCGCATCGGGCACGCGGAATGGACCGCCGCCGCGCACCGCGGCCTGGGCATCGCCTGCGAGGCCGCGGGGCTGCCCGGACGCGCAGAATCCGCCTACCGCCGCTCCCTGCAGGCCGCTGAGGGCAGCCCGTTCTTCCGCGCCTGGACAGCCGCCCGTCTCGGCGCCTTCCTCGCCCGCCAGGGACGACCGCGGCAGGCCGCCCCGTACGTCCAGGCCGCCCTCGCGGACGGAACGCCGCTCACCCGCCACGAGGCCCGGTGGGCGCATGCCGAGCTTCTCGCCAGCCAGAGCGACGACGAGGAATGCCGCACGGCCGCCGCCACCGCCCTGGAACAGGCTCAGGACGCCGGCTACCTGATCCTGGCCCCGCGGCTACGCGAGCTCGCCAACCGCTGACGCCGGCACGCGGCGCCCCCGCCAGCAAACGCAAGGAGCACCCGGTACCACGGAACCGTGAGCATGCCCCGTGCGGGCGGGTCGCGGCCGTGCCTGAGCAACCGGGGTCAAGACGCTGCGCGGCGGCCTGGCCGCGCACATCACCGGCATGCGGATCACAGCTGTCAGCATCCTGGACCGCAAGGTCTTCCGGCAGGCCCGCTGACGCGATCACGCAGGGGGTCCACGGCCGCCAGGTCGGCGGCGCAGCGTGCCGCGGCAACGATCCTGGTCCTCCGCGAGCCCGGCGACGCGCCGGAGGAATGCGGCAGCCTGTCCCGCGATTTGTGCGGCACGCCGGTCATCCGTATCACGGCCGCGGGCCGCGCGGCGAACGTCTGCCCGTGCTGCCAGCAACGCCAAGAACGAGCATGTTGCCGGCAGGTTGCAGGGAAGCTGCAAGCCGGGGCCGCTAGCGTGACGGCGCAACGCCTGTAGCGGCGGAAGGAGATGCCGTGTCAGCAAGATCGGGATCGCAGGCCATCCCGTGTGCCCGATGCCGGTTTGCGTTCCCGTGTCCTGCCGCACCGGCACCCTGGCGGGCTTCGCGGTGTGCGCGGCGAACGGCCACCTGTTCTGACTCAACCTCGCGATCGCCTCAGCATCACCGGCACTGGGACGGCCGTCCCTGGCCGGCCTAGCCGGTGTCAGCCGGCTGGACACTGAGCATTCCCCGTGGCCGGGGGCCAAGACGGCCGACCTGCCGTACACCGGGGTTCAACCTGATCGCACCCGGCCTTTCCCTCGCCGCGATGGGGTCCTTCGTGACCACACGGAAAGACAGCGCCGGGAGAGAAGTTCACCCGGGAGCGACAGCACGGACACTCCATGGCGCCAGACTGACGAGGGGGCTATGTGGGCGAGCCAATCACACGGCATGCCGTCACGCGTGACGGGCAGGGCCTGACCACGCCGGGCGGCCAGGCCGGTGACCTGCTGGCACCGCTGCTCCCGGCGGGGGAACCCGTCGAGCAGCTGCTGCGCAAGGCGCAGTTCTTCGTCCCCGGCGGGGCACCCAGCTCCGACTTTCGCGAGGTGCACCGCAAGGGGGGCCGGAGCGCGGAAGAGTTCTACCGCGAGCGGTGGCGGCACGACAAGGTGGTGCGCTCCACCCACGGGGTGAACTGCACTGGGTCGTGTTCCTGGAAGGTGTACGTCAAGGACGGGATCATCACCTGGGAGACCCAGCAGACCGACTATCCGTCGACCGGCCCGGACTCCCCGGAGTACGAGCCGCGGGGCTGCCCGCGCGGCGCCTCGTTCTCCTGGTACACCTACTCACCGTCCCGGGTCCGGTATCCCTACGTGAGGGGCGAGCTGCTCCAGCTCTGGCGCGAGGCGAAACAGCGCCTCGGCGACCCGGTGGACGCCTGGGCGGAGATCACCGGCGACTCCGGCAAGTCAGCGCGCTACAAGCAGGCCCGCGGCAAGGGCGGCTTCGTCCGCTCTACCTGGGACGAGATCACCGAGCTGATCGCCGCCGCGCACGTGCACACCGTCAAGGCCTACGGCCCGGACCGGGTGGTCGGGTTCTCGCCCATCCCGGCGATGTCACAGGTCTCCTACGCGGCAGGGACCCGGTTCCTGTCCCTGATCGGCGGCACGATCTTGTCGTTCTACGACTGGTACGCCGACATGCCCATCGCCTCGCCGCAGGTGTTCGGCGACCAGACCGACGTGCCGGAGTCCGGGGACTGGTGGAACGCCGCGTACCTGATCATCTGGGGCACCAACCTGCCGATCACCCGGACCCCAGACGCGCATTTCATGACCGAGGCCCGCTACCGGGGGCAGAAGGTCGTGGTCGTCTCCCCGGACTACTCCGATCACACCAAGTTCGCCGACGACTGGCTGCCCGCCGCACCGGGCACCGACGGGGCGCTGGCGATGGCGATGGGGCACGTGATCCTGGCCGAGTTCTTCCGCGACCGGCAGGTGCCCTACTTCACGGACTATGTGAGGACCTACACCGACGCGCCGTTCCTGGTGACGCTGCGCGAAATCGGCGACGCATACGTCCCGGACCGGTTCCTGACCGCCGCCGACCTGGGCGAGGCGGCGGAAGGCGCAGCTCATAAGACGGTTGTCCTGGACGCCGCGACCAGCGAACCGCGGATCCCGAACGGCTCGCTGGGCTTCCGCTTCACCGAATCCGGCATCGGCAAGTGGAACCTCGACCTCGAAGGCACCGACCCGCTGCTCACCGTGTATGGCCGCCACGACGAAGCCGTCCCAATCGACCTGCCCCGGTTCGACACCGGCCCCACCGAGGGCGGCACGTCAGTCCGCCGCGGCGTGCCGGTCATCCGGGTGAACGGCCGGCTGGTCACCACGGTCTTCGACCTACTGATGGCACAGTACGCGGTGCTCCGCGAGGGACTTCCCGGCGAGTGGCCGGCCGGCTATGACGACGCCAGTACCCCCGGCACCCCGGCGTGGCAGGAGCCGATCACGTCCGTGCCCGCCGCCGCGGCGGCCCGGGTGGCCCGCGAGTTCGCCCGCAGCGCGGAACTCTCAAAAGGCCGGTCGATGATCGCGATGGGCGCCGGGACCAACCACTGGTACCACTCGGATGAGATCTACCGGACGTTCTTCACGCTGATCATGCTCTGCGGCTGCCAGGGCGTCAACGGCGGCGGCTGGGCGCACTACGTCGGGCAGGAGAAGGTCCGCCCGCTGGCGGGCTGGCAGCAGGTCGCGTTCGCGCTGGACTGGCAGCGCCCGCCCCGGCACATGACCGGCACCTCGTTCTTCTACACCCACACCGGCCAGTGGCGGTACGAGAAGTTCGGCCCCGCCGAGCTGGCCAGCCCGCTCGGCCGCGGCCTGTTCGCCGGGAAGACGTTCGCCGACTGCGTGGCCCAGGCATCCCGCCTGGGCTGGACCCCGTCGCACCCGGCGTTCGGCCGTAACCCCCTCGACCTTTGCGATGAAGCCAAACGGGCCGGGGTTCCCGTTCCCGAGTACGTGGTTCGCGAGCTCCGGGAAGGCCGGCTGCGGTTCGCCGCCGAAGACCCGGACGACCCGGCGAACTGGCCCCGGGTGCTGACCGTGTGGCGGGCCAACCTGCTCGGCTCCTCGGGCAAGGGCATGGAGTACTTCATGCGGCACCTGCTCGGCACCCACGACGCAGTCCGGGCACAGGAATCGCCAGAAAGCCTGCGCCCGGCCGAGGTCACCTGGCGGGACCAGGCGCCGCGGGGCAAGCTGGACCTGCTGACCGCGATCGACTTCCGGATGACCAGCACCTGCACCTTCGCCGACGTGGTGCTGCCCGCCGCGACCTGGTACGAGAAGCACGACATCTCCACCACCGACATGCACCCGTTCGTGCACTCGTTCAACCCGGCGATCGCGCCGCCCTGGGAGACCCGCACCGACTTCGATGCCTTCACGCTCATCGCCGGGGAGTTCTCCCGCCTGGCCGCCGCTCACCTGGGCAAGCGGGCCGACGTCATCGCCGCGCCATTGATGCACGACACCCCGGACGAGCTGGCCCAGCCCGGCGGGACGGTCCGCGACTGGAAGCGCGGGGAATGCGAGCCGGTACCCGGGGTCACCATGCCGCGGCTGGTCACCGTCGAGCGCAACTACCCGGCGACGGCGCAGAAGATGGCCGCGCTCGGCCCGCTCACGGACACCCTCGGCAGCTCGGTGAAGGGCGTCACCTGGGTCCCGGCGCACGCCGTGGACTACCTGCGCCACGCGAACGGGACGGTGCGCGGCGGCGTCGCGGACGGCTGCCCGGCGCTGGCCCGTGACGTGCACCTGGCTGAGGCGATCCTGGCGCTGTCCGGCACCACCAACGGCCAGGTCGCGCTGCAGGCCTGGCAGGAGCTGGAGAAGCGGACGGGAGTGCACCTGGCGGACCTGGCCGCCGAGCGGGCCGGGGACCAGATCACGTTCGCCGACACCCAGGTGCAGCCCCGCGCGGTGATCACCTCGCCGGAGTGGTCCGGCAGCGAGACTGGCGGGCGGCGGTACTCGCCGTTCACGGTCAACGTGGAGCGGAAGAAGCCGTGGCACACGCTGACCGGGCGGATGCACTTCTTCCTCGACCACGACTGGATCGCCGAGTACGGCGAGGCGCTGCCCGGCTACCGGCCGCCGCTGGACTACCGGCGGCACTTCGGTGATCAGGGCCTGCCGCAGGACGGCCGTCCCGAGATCACGGTCCGGTAT
>Ga0134126_10007303_pt1 | contig 13872 bp, 9 predicted proteins | sample KB31752_FD_96881 | JGI IMG/M metagenome (GOLD analysis project Ga0134126, IMG submission 96881) | Terrestrial soil microbial communities with excess Nitrogen fertilizer from Kellogg Biological Station, Michigan, USA - KB3-175-2 | ecosystem: Environmental > Terrestrial > Soil > Unclassified ... | reverse complement strand
TATCAACGACCGGATCCAGCGCATGGACGAGAGCCAGATCGGCAAGGTCTGGGATTCGTTCGCCAAGGAGCAGCCTGCCCTGGTAGGCTATGTATTGGGCGAAAGCCGCGAGCTGAAGATGCCAGATGCGCGAGAGGATGTGGCGTATGTTCTGACGGTGATCCTGTTAACTTTCCGGGAGCTCAGCCCGGGCATTCCTTCGATCCACGAGGAAGAATTCGAACGGGCCTTCAACCTGGAGTTCGATGAGATGGAAGCGGTGTTCCAGGATGGCTTCGATGAAGCCGATGCTATGGCCGTGATCGAATCCTTTTGTCAGCCCGATCTACTGCAATTCGCGGCTGCCACTATCTACAGCGAGGATGAGGACGAGCAGGAAGCCAGCAACTTCACGGAAGAAGAAGCTGGGCTTTTTATCGTGATCTTCAAGACGGCGATTGCGCTGTTGCACAAGAAGGCGGGGAGTATTATCTAAGCGTTCACGAAAATTTATTTCCCAAAAGTCTTGACTCTTACCTTAGGTCATAGCCTAGCTTTGTATAAAATGCATTCAGCATGGGGGATGTCCGTTATTCCGTTAAACAATTGGCCGGTTTAGCCGGCGTGAGTGTGCGCACACTGCACGTCTATGATAAACTGGGACTATTGACGCCACAAGTTCGCACAGATGCCGGTTACCGCTATTATGGCGAGGCAGAACTGCTGAGGCTGCAACAGATCTTGTTCTATAAGGAACTGGATCTGCCGCTCAAGGCGATCGCGGAGATACTGGACGATCCCGGTTTCGATCTCGCCCGGGCGCTTACCGGCCATAAGCAAGCCTTGATCGCGAGACGCCGCCGGCTCGACCTCCTGCTGAATACGATCGACAACACCATTGATCATCTAAAAAACAACACCATGTCGAATTTTGAAAATTTATACGAAGGTCTCGACGGGGCTGCGGCCCTGCGGCAGGAAGCCATTGACAAATGGGGCGAGGAAGCGATCGTCCGCTCCGAAACTGCGCTGGTAGAAATGGGCCCGGCGGGTCTCGAACGGCTAAAGGCGGATCAAAAGGATATCGACCAGCGGCTACGGGCCCTGGCCGGCGAAGACCCGCAAAGCGACGCCGTGCAGATGCAGATCGCCCGGCATTATGAGCTGATTCGCGGGTTCTGGGGGCTACGGGCAGGAGAGCCGATGAAAGCGGCGGCTTATAAGGGGCTAGGTGACCTGTATGCTTCCGATGAACGCTACGCGGCTGCCGGTGGGAAACCCCATCCGCGATTTGCGCAGTTCATGCGGGCGGCGATGGCGCATTTTGCGGAAACGAGGTTGAGTTAAAAAGGCTAACGGATAGTTTGTATCTCGAAAAAGAAGGAACGCAAAAAATAGGGCGACACGCGGTGCCGCTAAAAATACTACCAAGTGTTAGTTTGATAAACAACTTTTGCTATTTTTGGGCAAAAGGCCCATATGCACTTTCAATTTTCCGAAGAACATTTGATGATCCAAAAGGCGGCCCGGGACTTTGCGCGCCAGGAATGTCTGCCGGGGGTGATCGAACGGGACGAGCATCAGAAATTTCCAAAAGAACAAATTTTGAAACTGGCCGAACTGGGTTTTATGGGCATGATGGTCGACCCCGCCTATGGCGGTTCGGGGATGGACACGGCGAGCTATGTGCTGGCCATGGAAGAGATCAGCAAGATCGACGCCAGCGTCAGCGTCTGTATGAGCGTCAACAACAGCCTTGTCTGCTGGGGACTCGAGGCTTATGGCAGCGAGGCGCAAAAACAGAAATACCTGACGCCGCTGGCGCAGGGGAAAAAAGATGGAGAGCTGTATATCGGCGCCTTTTTGCTGAGCGAGCCGGAAGCGGGCAGCGATGCTACGTCGCAGCATACGAAGGCGGAAGACAAAGGCGACCATTACCTTCTGAACGGCACCAAGAACTGGATCACCAACGGCAATTCGGCTTCGGTGTACCTGGTGATCGCGCAGACGGACGTGAGCAAGGGCAGCCATGGCATCAACGTCTTCATCGTAGAAAAGAACAGCCCGGGTGTTGTGGTCGGGGCCAAGGAGAACAAGCTCGGCATCCGCGGCAGCGACACGCATAGTATCTTATTCAATGATGTGAAAGTGCCGAAAGAGAACCGCATAGGAGAAGATGGGTTTGGATTCACATTCGCAATGAAGGTGCTGGCCGGGGGCCGTATCGGCATCGCTTCGCAGGCGCTGGGCATTGCCAGCGGCGCCTATGAGCTGGCCCTGAAGTATTCAAAAGAACGCAAGGCGTTTGGAAAGACCATCTCGGAACACCAGGCCATCCAGTTCAAGCTGGCCGATATGGCCACGCGGATCGAAGCGGCCCGGCTGCTGTGTCTCCGCGCTGCCTGGGACAAGGACCAGCACCAGGACTATGCGACAAGTTCATCGATGGCCAAGGTCTTTGCAAGCGAAACCGCCATGTGGACGACTACCGAGGCCGTACAGATACATGGCGGTTATGGTTATGTAAAGGAATATCACGTAGAACGACTGATGCGCGACGCCAAGATCACCCAGATCTATGAGGGGACCAGCGAGGTACAGCGGATCGTTATCAGCCGTTCCCTTCTGAAGTAGCCTTGTGGCGTTCACCGCTGAGATCCTTACCGAAGGAATAGGTGAAGCTGAGCTTCAGCACCCGCGTCTCCGGTTTGGTGATGGCGTCCTGGTAGAAGCTGCCTTCCGAATACGTGTCGATCCGGCTGCGATATGTATTGAAGACGTCGGAAAGGCTGAGCACCAGCGTGCCCGATTTATGTGGTAAAAAATCCTTTTTGATCGCCGCATCCAAACCGCCGCTAGGCAATACCTTGCCCTGGGCGATGACGCTTGCCGCAGTGTATTGGCCTGTGAGCTGCAGCGTATAGGTGTCGAACAGCTTCATGTTCGAGTTCAGCTTGGCGAACCAGCTGAAGCCCGAATTGGAAAGCCCGTCGGACAGGTTATTTGCGTTGATATCGGTTTGATACAGGTTGAAATTCGTGGTAGCGTCCCACCATTTGACGATGGGCACCCGGACGATGATCTCGGCACCGTACGTGTTGCTGTAGTTGCCGTTCTCGTAGGTACTCAGAAGGGTATCGCTGGACAACGGCTTGTTAAAGGCCATCATGGGATCCAGCGTATTCTTAAAATACAGCGTAGTATTGACACTTAGGTTCGCGACCTGGGTGTTGTAGGCCAATTCCGCGAGATTGGTATTCTCCGGCCGGATATTGGGATTGCCCACCTGCGGGTTCTGCGGATTGGTATAGTTGGTTTGCGGGGTGATCTGCCACCACTGCGGCCGGTTGACGCGGCGCGAGAAATTGAGGTGCAGGTCGTTGTTGTCGTCGAATTTTTCGGTGAGATAGACACTGGGATAAAGCCCGTTCATATCATAGCCGAAACTCTTGTTCTCATCGAGGAGATGTCCCTGGTAGGTATAGCGTTCAAAGCGAACCCCAGCCTGATAGCTGAACTTGCCAATAGTCTGGCTGAAGCTGGTATAAGCCGCATAGGTGTTGTCGTTATAGCTATAGTTGTAGCTCGCGTTCGTATCCACGATAAAACCCTGGTTAACGCCGTCCTGGAAATCGAGATAACTGCGGCTGCCATGGATGATGCTCTTAACGCCGGCTTCGAGCTTGGCGTTGCCATCCAGCAGGGGATCGGTATAATCGGATTGCAGGGTCAGGTTATGTGCGTTGCCAAAACCAGCGTATTGCTGGGGATAAGGGCTCCCGAGTTCGGCGCCGTTCTTGTCCATGTACTGCATGTTGTAGTTCCCATGGTCGTGGCCATGATAGGTCTCGAGGGCCGCGCTGGCCGTGAGCTTTTCGCTGGACTTCTGGAAGGTATGCGCGTAATCGAAGTTGGAGTGTGAGAACACGAAGTGGCTTCCGTCATACGAAGTCCGGGAACCGGTGGAGTCCAGTGTAGCACCGCCCTTTTCGTAATAATCGGTGAGCTGGGTGCCGCCGGTGGGGTGATAGCCGAAACCCACGTTGCCGGAAAGGCTAAACGTGTTGTATTTATCCGCATTGTAATCCACGCCCCCCCGGAAACTCTGGAACGGCCCGATCCTTACGTTGTAGCCATGTTGGACGAACGTGCTGTTGTCGGCGAGGTTATTGAGCGTAGTCGTCGTGTTGGAGACAGAACGATGCTCATGCTGCATCATGTTGAACGTGAAATTCCACTTGTGTTTAAAGACGTTGAGGTTGGCGAAGGCATAGGTCTCGCCGAGGGTGCTGCCCACACCGGTGACCGACCCGTTGAGACCGGGTTTGCGGTTACGTTTCAGGACGATATTGATGATCCCATGATTGCCCTGCGCGTCATATTTTGCCGAAGGATTGGGCATGACCTCGATGCTTTGGATCTGATCCGCGGGGATCTGGTCGAGCGTGAGGGCCGTTTGCTTGCCATCCAGCAGGATGGTAGGCGAGCCATTTCGCAGGGTGACGTTCCCCGAGGCGTCGACATTCAGCGTGGGCACCTGCCGCAGGGCATCCTGGGCCGTGCCGCCTTTGCTGGCGAGGCTCTGGTTGACGTCAAAGACCTTTTTGTCGACCTCGGTCCGGAACACCGGCCGGCGGGCGACGACCGCTACTTCCTGCATCTGCGTGGCAACGGGCGTAAGCCTAACAGTACCCGTGTTTTGCGGAGCGCCATTGACGACGCCCATCGTGCGGACATATGGTTTATACCCTACTACGCTTATCTTTACGGTCACGAGTGCACTCGGCAGATTTTTAACCGTAAAACTGCCGTCGGCCTGACTGATGACCTCTGCGACTACGGAAGAGTCCTTGCGTAACACTTCAACGGTGGCGGCGTGGATCGGCTGTTTGGTTTCGCCATCGATGACTTTTCCGGTGAGGGTGGCTCTGCCCGAATGTGGTTTTGTTTGCTGGGCGTCTGCTATGATCGGTAAGAAAAATAGCAGGATATACAGGTACTTTTTCACGAAAGCAAAGGTAAGCCAAAATCGTTTTAGCAAATAGTCAAATATTAACCGTTCGTGGAGGTATCTTCGCGTTAAACCATTTTAACATGGCGGTAGATGCAGAGATTTATAAAAGGATGTTAAAAGAATTGGGCAAAGACGTCCAATTGGTGGCCGTTTCCAAGACCAAGACGGCGGCGGATATCTTAGCGCTTTATGCCTTGGGACAGCGGGATTTCGGCGAGAACTATGTACAGGAACTCGTGGACAAACAACAGCAGCTGCCTTCCGATATCCGGTGGCATTTTATCGGGCATTTGCAATCCAACAAGGTCAAATCGATAGTACCCTTTGACTACCTGATCCATGGAGTAGACAGCCTTCGGCTGTTAAAGGAGATCGATCGGCAGGCGGCGAAGACCGGCAGGGTAGTGGATGTGCTCCTGCAGGTACATATTGCGCGTGAAGAAACGAAGTTCGGGCTCGATGCCGCCGAGGTTGCGGAGTTGATGCAGGCGGCGCCGGCAATGGGCGCCGTGCGGGTACGCGGCCTCATGGGCATGGCTTCCAATACGGTGGATGCCGAAGCGGTCCGGGCCGAATTCAGGACGCTCAGGACGCTGCTCGACCAGTGGTTCCCAGGGGACGGCATCCTTTCGATGGGCATGAGCGGCGACTACCGGATCGCCATCGAAGCGGGAAGCACAATGGTGCGGATCGGAAGCCTGCTTTTTGGGGCGCGCGGATGATCTGGTCGCAACGGGCCCGTTTGCACGGCGCGGGCAGCATGCGGCCGGATGACGACTTGGCGGACAGCGTGATAAGGCATAAATTTGCCGCCTATGACAGACGAGATCAAAAAAGAAGAGGAAAAGTCGCTTAACTTCCTGGAAGAGATTGTGGAAGAGGACCTGGCAGCGGGCAGATACAAGAGCATCCTGACCCGGTTCCCGCCCGAACCCAATGGGTATTTACATATCGGCCACTCCAAATCGATAGTGCTGAACTTTGGCCTCGCCCTGAAATATGGCGGGAAGACCAATCTGCGTTTTGACGATACCAACCCCGTTACCGAAGACACGGAATATGTGGAGAGTATCAAGGAGGATATCCGCTGGCTTGGTTTTGAATGGGCTAACGAGTTCTATGCTTCCGATTATTTTCAGCAGCTGTATCTGTTTGCCGAAGACATGATCCGCAAGGGCCTGGCTTATGTCGACGATAGCAGCGCCGAGGCCATCGCCAGGATGAAGGGGACCCCTACGGAACCCGGTACCGCCAGTCCGTTTCGAGACCGGGGCGTAGATGAAAACCTGCAGCTGTTCCGCGACATGCGCGCGGGAAAATACAAAGACGGCGAGAAAGTACTTAGGGCGAAAATAGACATGGCTTCTTCAAACATGCACTTTAGAGACCCCCTGATGTATCGTATCAAGCATGCGCATCATCATCGGACCGGGGATGCCTGGTGTATCTACCCGATGTATGATTTCGCCCATGGACAAAGCGATTCCATCGAAAAGATCACACATAGCATATGTACTCTCGAGTTCATTCCGCACCGGCCGTTGTACGATTGGTTCATCGAAAAGCTGGATATCTTCCCCTCGCATCAATATGAATTTGCGCGATTAAATCTCAATTACACGGTGATGAGCAAGCGGAAGCTCCTGCAGCTGGTCAATGAAGGCCATGTGACGGGTTGGGACGATCCCCGGATGCCGACTATCTCAGGATTGCGCCGCCGCGGTTATACACCCGAAAGCATTCGGCTGTTTGCCGAGAAGATCGGCGTCGCCAAGCGGGAGAATCTGATTGACGTCTCCTTGCTGGAGTTCTGTGTACGGGAACATTTGAATAAGATCGCGTTGCGCCGGATGGTGGTCTTCGATCCGCTGAAGATCGTGATCACTAGTTACGAACAGCCGGAGGAATGGCTGCCAAGCGAAGACAACCCGGAAGACCCCGAGACGACGCACCGGCAGCTACCCTTTAGCCGCGAATTGTACATCGAGCGGGACGATTTCATGGAGAACCCGCCGAAAAAATTCTTCCGGTTGTCGCCGGGACAGAAGGTGCGGCTGAAGAGCGCCTATATCATCCAGTGCGACGAAGTGGTCAAGGACGCGAATGGAAAGATCACCGAGCTGCATTGTTCGCATCTGCCGGAAAGTAAGAGTGGCGGCGCGCAGTCGAATATCAAGGTGCAGGCGACGATCCATTGGGTGAGCATACCGCATGCCATCACCGCCGAGGTGCGGCTTTATGACCGTTTGTTCCGGGTGGAGGATCCCGCGAACGAAGCCGGCGATTTCAAGGAATACATCAACCCCGATTCCTTGCAGGTGCTACAGGCGGCGTACGCGGAGCCGGCCTTGCGGAATGTGAAGTTCGATGAACATTATCAATTCATGCGGAAAGGATATTTCTATCTCGATAAGGATAGTTCGGAGGAGAAGATGGTCTTCAACCGGACGTCGACGCTCAGGGACACCTGGGTGAAAGAGCAAAAAAAAGGAAGCTAGCGCTTCCTTTTTTTATAAGTTTATCTGTTACCGCCGCGTTGCGGCCGGTTTGCCTGTTCCCAATCCTGGTATTTCTTAAAGAGATCGGGCCCCAGCACTGCCTGGATACGGGCATTCTGCGCATCCATGATCGGCTGCATCTTGGCCATCCGGTCTTCACGGCTCATGCCCTGGTTGGCCGGGTCCATGAAGATGTCGCGCCGTTTCTGCATGAACTCCATGGAGATGGCTTTGATGGAATCGGCCTGAACCTGCGTGAGGTTCAGATCGGTCTTCATTTTAGCCAACCTGGCTTCCTGCCGTTGGCGCATGGCTGCGGTATCCATACGCCTGCCGCCATAACCCTGGGCGAAGGTCGGGGAGACACAGAAAAGCGCTATGACCACAGTAACGCAAGCAATGAGATTTGTCCTGTTCATGATACAAATAGTTTAATAATGGATGGATCACCAAATTTGTGCTAAAAACCTGCGCGTCGATGGGCTTTTACGTAGGCGGCAACGGCTATTTTGGCTTGTCGGTAAACGGCGGCTTTTTTGGCGTGAATATTGATTTGTTACCTCCAATCATGCATCTGATAATCAGTGGATATGAATTTGGGCAGTGGTTACGCATCCTGTTGTGGATATGCCTGCCGGGTACGGTGTTCCTGACCATGCTGGCGACCTGGATCAACTACCGGCGGAACCGCGTCGCAGCACAGCTTCCCCTGTTGCAGATGGAGGGGCTGGACGAGGGTGGATTCTCTATGGAATCGGAGGACGTCCCGAAGGCTGTTCAGCTGGACGAACGGGTAGATACGGAACGGAGTGTGAAGGAAGGTGAAGACGATTACAAGGAGAATCTCTACAAGGGCATCCTCTGGATGAAGGAGAAATATGAGCAGTACCGCGATCTGGCAGATGAGCGTCATGAACGACTTAAAGACCAGTTGACGCGGATGGAGAAGAAATACGAAGATCTGCTGATGCAGGTGCAAAGCGCCAGTCCCGACGTGCCCGAGACCGCGACGACCAGGGAGTCCCAGTGGACCGGGAACCTCGGGCTAACGGAGGTGGGAACGGTGGAATTTCCAACCGGGCGTGAGCCGCTTGAATTCAGCGGCGGGACCGAGATCGCGGTCGAACGAGTCGAAGCTGGCAGCGAGCGGGTCGAGGCCGGCGACCGTATCCGCATCCACGAGCTGGAAGAGCAACTGGCGAGGACGCAACAGCGGTTCGATGAAGAGGTCGGCAGGCTGCGGCATCAGCTGGATGACGAGATCGCGCGCGGACGCCGGCTGCACGATGAGATGGATGCCGGACTCGACGCTAAGCGACTCCTGGAGCAGCAGGTGCTGCATCTCGGCCGGCAGCTCGAAGAAAAACAGCGCATGGTCGCGGATCTGGAAGGGCAGCAGGCGACGGACCGGCTAAAGATAGAAGAGCTCGTCGCCAAGCTTCGCAACAATAGTGCGCTCCTCATGAATATCTACCAGGAGCTCGACAAATCACTGCATCTCAGCGACGGCCCGCCCCGGGATTAGGGGGTGAAGGTGACGGCCCGCCCCGGGATTAGCGTCCCGATATGGGAAGATGTCCATCCAGGAAAAGTTTGCAACGGTTTAATTAGCAATGGGTTGTAATTGGGCAGGCGGATTGTAATCCTACCATTACAAGCCTATATGTATGAAAACCATTACCGTACTCATGATCGCAGGACTTTGGATCTCCATGGACGCCCGGGCGCAGACCGCGGCCGCCTGGAGCTTTTCGGGCGAATCGGTGGAACCGGGTACCACCGGTACCGGTGTCACTGCCAGCAAGGTCACCATGGGCTCCGACGTCACCGGCGGCGGCCAGTTCAGTGGCAGCGATTTCTTCGGCCAGGATGGCTGGCCCGCTACTACGACTATCGATCACAACGCTTATATGCAATTCTCCGTAGGCCCTAACAGCGGCTACTATATCGTGCTCAACACCGTAGTGATGAACCTCCGTCATAGCACGTTGGGTACGGGCGCCGGCTCGGGGCCTACCAGCTGGATACTGAGCTCGAGTCTCGACGGCTATTCCAGCGTCCTGGCGACGGGTTCGCTGACGAGCTCCTACCAGGCCTTCACGGTCACACTGCCAGCCGCATTCCATGGGATGATGAGCCCCGTGACCTTCAGGCTTTATGGCTATAACGAGGTCATGACCTCCGGCGGTTCCAACCGTTTTGTCACGAACAGCATCACAGTAAAGGGTAGTGCCACGCCCGGAACGCTGGCGACACAGTCAATCGATCTCAGTGCCGTCGCCCGGACGCAGGCTGTCGATCTGCAGTGGCAGACGCAGGGTTTTGCCGACGGAACGAACTTTTTGTTGCAACGTTCTGCCGATGGCATGCAATTCACTACGCTGAAAACCGTCACGGGGGCCAGTGCTGTCGATGATCCGGGGGCACCGGGACAATGGTATTATCGCATCGAAGCGCAGGAAGCCGACGGCAGCAGCTATTTCTCGCCGATAGTCACGGCGATGATTAGTGGGGCTGCTGCTACGTCCGTTATCAAAGGCATCGCCGCACAGGGCAGCTCGGTACGGACGTTTCTGCATCTGCCCGATGCGGGAAGCTATCTGCTCAACATCCGGACCATCGATGGTCAACCGGTATATCATATGGAGCTGAATGGCCAGGGCGGCGATGTCACGACGGATATTGCGCTGGGGGTCCGTGCCCATGGCGTTTATGTGTTGACGCTCGCCGGCAATGGCGCGAACAGCAGCCGCGAATTCTTCTATTGATCACAACAATTTCTTCGCTTCGAAGCTGAGGGCTTCGGATACCACATTTTGCAACGAGGCTTTGGGGTTCTGCACGAGCAGGTCCAGCAGGGCGCGGTTGAGATCGGCACCGGTGGCTTCTTCCGGAAGGAACGAGGCGACCTGGTTCACGATCAGCTGGTTTTGTTCCTTATAGTCGCGGACCACGCCCCACGCTTCGGTGCTGACGTAGATCTGCTGGGTGATGTTGTGTTCGAACTCCTGGCGGATACTTTGGATCAGGAGGCTTTGCATATCGCGGGCGCCGAGGCCCGGGGTGTTCACCCGGGCGATGAGATTGGGCAAGGCGATCCGGTCCGTAAGCAGGATCAGGCGTTCATAGGCCTGGAGCTGCAGCTGCCGGGTAGAGGGGCCGCCGGCTGCGTCGGATGGGGGTGTGGCCTGTGCGGCTTCGAGGGCTTTCAATTCTTTACGTTGTTTGAGCATCAAAAAAACCAGGGTTCCGGAAACCAGCACGCCGAAAACGATCGCAATAATGAGATAGGTTGAGTCCATATTCGAAATTAACGCAAAAGACGCAAAAGCGTCTTGTCCGAAGGACAATCATTAGCGATAATCTTCGAATTAGTCTTCGCCCCGATGCAGGGTATCCACTTTGCGATAAGCTAAAAAGAACACCAGCGGAAAGATCAGCAACGCGAAGAGGGTAGCGCATATCAAACCGCCGATGACTACCCGCGCCAGCGGGCGGGAGCTTTCCGAGCCGATGCCGGTGGAGATCGCCGCAGGCAGCAGACCAATCGTTGCCATAAGGGCCGTCATCATCACCGGCCGGATAAGTTCGTTGACCCCTAATTTGATAGAGCTATAGAGGGGGCTCTCACTATGCCGGATACTCTCCAGGTTGCGTTTGAAGGCGGTGATAAGCAGAACGCCTTCGAGGATACAGATGCCGAAGAGGGCGATGAAGCCGATCCCCGCGGAGATGCTGAAATTCGTGCCGGTGATCAGCAGGGCGAGGATGCCGCCAACGACCGCTGTGGGGACGTTCAAAAAGACGAGTCCCGCGTCCTTGAGATTGCCGAACATTGCGAACAGCAGCAGGAAGATGAGCAGGAGACTTACCGGGACTACCTGCGCCAATCGTTTGGAGGCGCGTTGCTGGTTCTCGAAATCGCCCTGCCAGACCATGCTATAGCCTTTTTTCAGATGGACGACCTTGTCGACCTTCCCCTGTGCCTCGGCGATGGTACTGCCCATGTCGCGGCCACGGATCGAGAATTTGACGGCGGAATAACGGCGGTTCTCATCGCGGAAGATCAGGCAGGGACCTGTCTTTTGGGTAATGTTCGCAATCTCGTGTACAGGGACCTTGGAGCCGCTTTGTGTCGGGATCAGCAGGTTGCCGATGTCCTGCTGGGTGGCGCGGAACTGTTCGGGGAAGCGAATGCGGATATCGAATTTCCGGATGCCTTCATAGAGCTGGGTCACGGCCTTGCCGCCGATGGCCATCTCGATAACCGCGTTGGCGTCGGCGGTGCTCACGCCATAGAGCGCCATCTTGCTTTGGTCCAGATCGATGTCGAGCTCCGGCTGGCCGATATTCTTGATGACACCAAGATCTTCAATACCTTCTACCGTCTTAAGCTGCCTATATACCGCATTTGCCTGCGCTTCCATATAATTCAGCGAATCGCCGTAGATCTTGACGCATATCGAGCCTTTGACGCCCGATACGGCTTCCTCGACGTTGTCCATGATGGGCTGCGAGAAATTCAGGTCGGCGCCGGGGATGATCGACAACGCCTTGCTCATCGTATCGATAAGCTCTTCCTTGGAGATCTTCGGGTTCCACTCTTCCTGGGGATACAGCAGGACGCCGAATTCGTTGTTATAAAAACCGGCGACGTCGGTACCGTCATCGGGGCGGCCCGTTTGCGACATGATCCGCCGCACCTGCGGGAATTTCATCATGATGGCGCGCATCTGATCCGCTTTTGCCACGGAGGTATCCAGCGAGATGCTATAGGGGAGGGTCGCCCGTACCCAGATCGAGCCTTCATTGAGCTCCGGCAGGAATTCGGTCCCCAGGAAAGAAAAAGCGTACAGGCCAATGATGATACCGACGCTCGTAACTGCCAGGGTCAGCCGTTTATGCTTGAAATTAAAGCGAAAAATGCGCATGGTGAACGCCGTTAAGAAATGCACCACCGGGTTGCGTTTTTCTTTCACATTTTTCCGCAGCAGCACGTTGACGAGAACGGGTACCAGGGTAAGGGTAAAGATCAGGGCTCCCAGCAGTGCGAAACCGAGGGTATAGGCGAGCGGGGAGAAGAGCTTTCCTTCCACCTTTTGGAACGAGAAGATCGGCAGCAGGGCCGTGATGATAATAATTTTCGTGAAGAAGATGGCCTTGGCCAGCTCGGCCCCCCGTTTCCGGATCATGCCCAGCTTGGACAAGTGGTTGAACCGTTCCATGCCCACTTCATGCGCTTTTTTATCCAGCAGCACGAATAGCCCTTCCACCATGACCACGGCGCCGTCGATGATGATGCCGAAGTCGATGGCGCCCAGCGACAGCAGATTGGCCGACATGTGCATCAGGTTGAGACATATAAAGGCAAAGAGCAGGGAGAGCGGGATGATGATCGAGACGATAAGCGTCGTCCGCCAGTTGAACATGAACAGGGAGACAATAAGCGTCACCAGCAGGATGCCTTCTATCAGGTTGTGCAGCACGGTATGCGTAGCATATTTGATCAGGTCTTCGCGGTTGTAAAAGGGGACCAGCTTGGTATCCGAAGGCAGGATGTGGTCGTTGAGCCGTTCTACCGCCTCTTTAATTCCTTTGATAACGACGTCGGGATTCTCGCCCTTGCGCATGAGGACGATGCCTTCCACGGCATCCGGGTTGACACGGAGGCGGCGGTGACCGTTAGAATCTATGGCGTCGGTGCGGGCTACTTCGCCAAGACGGGGCAGGTTGGAGACCTGGACATCGGCAACGTCTTTGACGAGCACGGGGATGCCGTTGTTGTTCTCGACGATGATATTCTTGATCTCGTTGATGTCGTTCAGGAGTCCGATGCCACGGACGACATAGGCCTGCGAGTTCTTATTGATGACGTCGCCGCCGATGTTGATATTGCTTTTGGAGACCGCGTTATAGACATCCAGCGGGGTGATGCCCAGGTTATTCAGCACCTGGGGGTTCACCTGGATCTCATAGGTCTTGACCATCCCGCCGAAGCTCACGATGTCGGCTACACCGGGGACGGCCCGCAGCTCGCGGTCGACTACCCAATCCTGCAAGGTTTTGAGCTCGCGAGGGTCGCGGAAGCTGCTCTCGATGGTATAACGAAAGACCTCGCCGGTAGGACCGGTGGGCGGCTGGACATCGGGATCGACATTATCGGGCAGATCGGCGTTGTGCAGGAGGTTATTGACCTGTTGCCGTGCATAGGTGTCCTGGACGTCGTCGTCGAAGATCAGGGTTACTACCGAAAGTCCAAAGATGGTCGTGGAGCGGAGACTGGTCTTCCGCTGGACGGGGTTCATCGCCAGCTCGATGGGAATGGTCACGAATTTCTCCACCTCTTCCGCGCTTCGGCCCGGCCATTGGGTGATAATAGTG
>Ga0134126_10007302_pt1 | contig 13872 bp, 25 predicted proteins | sample KB31752_FD_96881 | JGI IMG/M metagenome (GOLD analysis project Ga0134126, IMG submission 96881) | Terrestrial soil microbial communities with excess Nitrogen fertilizer from Kellogg Biological Station, Michigan, USA - KB3-175-2 | ecosystem: Environmental > Terrestrial > Soil > Unclassified ... | reverse complement strand
GCGAGCCCCTCGATCCGCTTGTCGCTCGCGACCCGCCGCCACGTCGCCGCGCGATCGCCGCTCCACACCAGCGCGCCGCCGCGCGTCCGCCCCCACAGCTCTCCCGCCGCCACGGCCAGATCGACGATCGCGTCGCCCGGCGCCACCGACGCGATCGTCAAGTTTGGTGGAGCTTCCCCCGAAGTCCGCGCCCTGCGACGCGGCCACGCATCCCGCTGGGTCTCGGCTCGTATCACGAAATCTGCGCAAGGCAATAGGCTTAGGGTGATTTTGTCAAAATAAAGATTGCGGTGGCGGAACACCCTGACGCGGTTCTGACCGGGGGCAAGTCTCCGTGAGGACGGGGTAGCGGGCGCAAGTGAGGGGTTGCACTCGCGGCAGGAGCGCACCCGCCAGCAGCCAACCGAGGAAGACGAGCGTGAGGATGGTGACAGGATGCATCTACTCGTCCTCCTTGTCGCGTATCTCCATCGCCATGGCCGAGGTCCAGGAGAAGACTTGAATGGCGAGCACGATCGCGCCGTACAGCGCGAGGAGGTGGATGGCGATGCTCAAGAACATGGATGGCTCCTTTTCGGCGGAGAGGCCATCAAAGCCTTGGAAACGAGGCGACGGCAATCCTAGCGTCCGATAAACTTTCATCCGTTCGGCGTGGGGCGACGATATGCGTCTGATAAACTTGTCTACGGATAGATGTCGGCCACTTCTAGCGTCTTTCTTCTGGTATTTTTCGGACCTGCCGGTCTTTTACGGGTAGAATAGGCCTAATTCTAGGTTTCTGCCAGATGGACGAGCACGACGCGGCCTGGGCAGGTAAGGTTGGTTGGCGTTTGCCGTTTTACGGTAGTTGAGACGAGGGACGGCGCTGGCTGGCGCGCTGGGAGCGCGCCGGCTGCGCGTGCATCAGTCCTCGCAGTCCTCCTCCTCCTCCCATTCCTTCATGTCCACCGCGTCGCCCGTCAACTCGTTGTCCTCGTCCCGCTCGCCGTACTCGTCCGCAATCTTTATGCACAATTCTATCAAACGCTGCCGCTTCGCGTATTCGCTGTCGTAGTCAGTTCCGTCGCCCCGCAGCGAGATCTGCCAGGCTCCAAGATTTGGTGTCGGGTCGAATAGTCGTGTCTAAAGATTATGAGCCGACGAGCCGGCAGGATCATGATGCCGGGTGGCGAGAATATAAACAGCCAGAAACCCCCGGGGGTTTCTGGTTCTTCCAGGTAGGAGCGAGTAAGTCCTTGTAAACATTGGATATTATTTTCGGATCCTGTCGCCGGGGCCTTGGATCTCCGGCCAAGTTCAAGGGGGATGTCCTCTTCAATGCCAGGGTTGAGCCCACCAACGCCAAGATGCCTCTTTCTTTGTTCTCGGGTGTCTAGAAGACCATACGGAGAGGAGAGCTCTCTGGCTGTCCGCAATAGCTGGCCCTGGGGGTGCCCGGGAGTTGATTTTGGTTAGAATGAGAGGATTTCCGTCCCTGCCAAACGCGCTCCCACGCACCGTCGTGAGGAGAAAGATTTGCTACCACCGCAGGGTCGGGACGCTTGGGACACGTTCTCCCATAGGCGCTATTCGCTATAACCCTTCACTTTCTTCTCTTCTTCTCTTTTTCTTTCCCTCTTAACCACAATATAGACATTATCTTAACAAGGTCACAGACATAGAAGAAAAAAGTGTCCCGACGGGTACGACCATGCCATACCCTACTGTATCCACACGAGAAAATACCGGGACGCTTCCCGGGACACTCAAGGTTCCACGCCGTCCCGACGGGTACGGAAAAACAGCCCGAAAACGCCCCGGGACAGCAGGGGACACTTGGCAACTCCCGAAGTGGGCACCCATTTCATTCTCCAATCAGGCCATTCCAGCATCCGAAAGAGAATGGCCCCAGGATCGCGTCAGGAGCTCGCCGGCTGCGGGGCGAGAAGAATGGGCTACTGCACCCACTCCACGAAAAGATCGCGCCCACGTCCCTCCAATCGCCATTCTGCTCCTTGGACTTACCCAAGAAACCTCAGTGTCGAGACCGTCGAGGGGGTGTTTTTTATTCGTCCTGCCGCTCGGGACGCCACGTGCGATGGTAGTCCATCATGGAGATGATTTCGGCGCGCTGCAATTGCTCCGGGCCGAATACTTTGTTCACGTCGGCATCCGAATTGCTGATGACTTGCCCCGTGCGCTCCGCGGCAACCGAGGCGGCGAAGGCGTTCCAACAGTCCAATCCTTCGCCGACCAGTTTGAGGCCACAATAGGTGCGCTTGTGACTGATCCTCATTCCCGTCAAAACCCTGGGATCGGACAGCGATGACATGGCCCGACCGAGCTGGTCCGAAGACGGTACCGTGCCACCACGGTGATCGCGCCACCACACGCTGAACGCGCCGTAAAAATCGCCCGTCGTCACGTACGAGTCGGGATCGTGCTCGCAGCAATCCTCGATGAAGCCGGTCGCCATGTTCGACTCGACCCTCATGGAGTGCAGGCTCCTGTTCATGTCCCGCGTGAAGACGAAGTGTCCGCGCGCCATACCACGCTTCAAGCCGACCAAGGCCCAATTCAAGAGGCCTGCCTTCTCCTGGTTCAGCACGAGCTCGGCCGGATTGGCGTATCCCTGCTCCATGGCGAGGCGCGCCGTCCCACTCACCCGCAAGGGATCGAACGCCCGGTGCATCTCCACGATGGCGAGCCTGTTCTCCATGGCCCGGCTTGCCTCGCGAAACTGCGGAGGAACGTTCGTGCCCCAGAAGATCGGCTGCTTGAACGTCAAGGGCAGGAGCGGACCGTTCTTGACGTTGACGTGCAGGATGTCGCCGGACAGGAGCGCCTTCACGTTCGAGCTCATCTCCCAGCGGCTCTGCTCGAACGCCTCGTGCAACACCCAGGGATGCGGCTTCAGGAACATCATCAGGCCGTGACTGTGCTCGAGAGCCTGCAGCGATGTCGGGTTCTGCTCGCTGCCGACCAATCCGGCCAGGACGTTCAGAATGTTGCTCTTGCCCGTGTTGGATGGTCCCAGCATGACCAATGCACGGCGAAGGCCGCGCGGCTTCTCGACCAGCAACGCCGCGCCGGCACATTCCTGCAGAAACGAAATCGTGTCGTCGTCGAATTGGTAATCCTCCGCCAGCATGGTCTCCCACGTGGGGCAGGTCGCGGATGGGATGTACTGGCACTCGACCACGCGAGAGACGTACTGGTCCGGATGCAACGGCTCCATGGTCCCCGTGCACCAGTCGATCAGGCCACTCCTAGTCGCCACCTTGCCGTGGGCGTCCCAGGGCAGGACCTCGTGATGCAGGTCCGGGTTTCGTTGCAGCCAGGCGCGCGTCTCGTTCACGACCTTGGTGTTGGACACCATTTTCGCCGCTCTACTACCGCGCTCCACGCTCACGTTGATCCAGGTTTTCTCCTCGTCCATCGACAGGGCCTTCCAAATCCCCGCCTTGCAGAGCCAGAACTGATTCTGGTTGTAGACCACGCGCTGGTGATCGAGCTCGAGCTCCTCGAGTATCCCTTGGCCGAGGTAGACGTGCTCGTGCTTCTTCTTCAGCTTCTCGCGCACCCGCTCCTTGCGTTCTTCCCTGTCGTCGTCGCGGTCCTTGCGCGCGTCGGACAGGCTCACGATCTCGGCGGGTGGCTCGTTCAATAACTTGCCACCCTCTTGGGCCTGGTGGCTCATCTGCTCGAGCGCCGGCGTGATGTCGTGCAACGTGGCGCGCTGCGGATGCTTCTTGGCCCAGTCCGCGCACATGCCGCGGATGTTGCGCTCTTCGACCACCCAGTCCCATCCCTCCGTGCCGGCGAGCTCCTTGGTGGCGTCGAGGACCATGATGACCGCGTCCTCCTCGTCCACGCCCGTGGCGAGCAACGACGCGGTGCAGGACAATTGGGTCGCGTGGACACCCGCGTCACCGTCGCCGCCGACGATCATGTTGGCGAGGCGCTCCTCCACGTCGATGGGAGGCCGGAAACCTTGCTCGTGGGCGATCCTTTCGAAGGGGTTCAGTTGCCGGGAGCGGGAAACCATCACAGGATCGCGTAGGGAGGCGAGCCATGCGCCTATTTGGTCCAGGGTGTACACTTCCCGCCCCTCCCGGATGACGCGCACCTCGCGCCATTCTCCGCGCTTCGAGTTGTGGGTTCCGGGCACCCGCAGCAGGGCCACGCAGTGGGCGACCAGGGGATCGGAGCCCAAGGCCAGGGCCAGCTTGCGCAGGAGCACCTCTGCGGCGTCGCGCAACTGCTGGTCCGTGCAGTCGACCGGCACGTTCAAGACCCAGAAATTATGGATGCCGTTGCCGGTGTGGTGCATCCTGGTCGGCACGCAATCCAGCGCGCGGATGCGTCGCTCGATCTCGTCCGGCTCGAGGTCTATGTTCTTGAAGTCCGTGTCGCAGAACAGCCAGGGTAGACCTTGGGCGAATTCTTTCTTGCGCGGACAGTTGTGCTCTATCGTGGAGACACAGAAGAACGTGCCGTAGCCGGCCTCGTCGCGCTTCGCGATGAACGTGTCGATCTTGGTGTCGATGCGCGTGCCGATCCATCGCTCCCGGCCCTCGCCCTTGACGTTGGGGAGGGACCACAGGTGGACGTCGCCCGTGGTGTTGAGGAGCAGATAGTCGAATACGGATGCCAAGATTTCCCCCACGTCCCAGAAGACGGAGAAGGGAGCGCAGCCCGTCGGTGCGCTCCCTTCATTCTAGATCAGGCGGCTCGCGAACGAGAACGCCCTCTTGCAGGGGCCTGAGTGGGGGCAGGCTCCTGTTGGTTGGAGGGAGCGGCACCAGTGGCCGCGCTCTCGAATTGTGCCTTGGGCTCCCAGCCGACCACCGTGATCAGCGGCACCTTGGTCCGGCCGTAGACGCGGTGATTGTAACTGTCCGTGCCGAGACGAATGATCGGGTACTCGTCGGGACGGGTCCGCATGTCCTTGCCGTAGGCACGACACAGGGTACCGATCGCGCCGAGGCCGCCCTTGGAGCTCGTGGCGAAGGTGTATAGGTTCTCCTCGCTCGCGTCCTGTCCAGGTTCCTTCAACACGATGTAGTTGGAGAACTGCCAAGGGTCGCGCGGCCGTCCCTGATCGTCCACCTCCCATTCGTTCTGGTCCTGGTCGCCGAGCTCGTTGCGTCGCGGGGCCTGGTAGCCTTCCGCGACCGGTCCCATGATCTGCTCGGCCGGGCGGTTGTCCACCCATTTGATCCAGCCGACCATGAGTTGGTCCATGTTGGCGACCAGCTCCAAATTCTCGTCCAGGTCCTCGTCCTCGCCGGTGACCCAGTCACCCTTGTTGAACTTGATGAGCGTGCCCGTGATCGAGCTGATGCTCATCTGCTGGCCGTACGCCTCGAACGCGTTGCGCGTGGACGGCTGGGCGAGGGCGCGCGTCTGCTGCGTGGTCGGCAGGTTCTCCTGCTGCCGCATGTTCTCCGATCGGGATCGAGGCTGCTCCTCGTCGCGAGGTGGGACGATCGTTCGCGCCTGGGGCGCGGCCTGACGCGCGGGTGCGGCGGCTTGCGCCGGAGCGGGCTCGCGGTTCGCGGCCTGTGCGTTTCTGTTCCTATTCCTAACCATGGTTCACTTTTCCCTTTGCAATGCCCTGCGGGCCAATCCCGCAGGTTCGTTTCAGTCCTCCGACTGAATTGGTCCGCCGATCAATACTCGCAGCATGTCCGTCGGGTCTCCGACCGTGGCGAACTGCTCCACGTCGACGCCCGCGGCGATCGCGGCTTCCTTGATGGCTGTTTGATTGTAAGTCGTACGGCCCTTCACCGGAGACCATGACACAACTCCGGGCAATTTGCGCACGCTTTTCTCGCGCAATCTATTCTTTATTTGATCCTTCTTTTCGTTCAAGGCGTATAGGACTTTTTTCTGCAGTCGCGCAAGGTTCTCGTGCTCCGCGCAAAGGTCCGTCATCTCGGCCACGAATTGCGGATCGGCGGCGAGTTCCCGCTCGGGAACGCTGCGGCGGATGATGCCGCAGGGCCCTGTGAAGGGGCAATGCTCGCACTCTTTGCCGCCCGCGATCCAGCCCTCTGGTTGGAGCTCGAACGCGTTGGACGCGGTCTTGATCTTGACGGCCCGATCGTGCGAGCGGCGGAAGATTTCCTCGTTGAATTGGATGGGGAACTCGTCCACGTCGTCCCAGAAGCTGGCGTCCATGTAGCTGATGAGGGCGTAGTCCGGCTTGTAGCGCGTGAACTCCCGGATCAGTCCCAGCTGCACCTGGGTCTGGTGGGCGTTCTCCGCCTTGGCCTCGGTGAGGTTGACGCGCGGGTCGATCGTCTTGCACTCCACCACGATGGTCTGGCTGGGGCCGATGTCCGGCACTCCGAGGGAGGAGAGCAAATCACGCGGTTGGTTGATTAGCATTCCGTCCGGCGTGCAGGACAGGAAACGGTCCGTGAGGGTCGCCTGCTTCTTGCCTCCCATGATGAAGTTCTTGCCGAACCGCTTCGTCATGGCCTTGACCCAGAATTGCTCCTCCATGATGGAACCACGCATCCGCGCTCCCCAGCCGTCCACGTGGTCGGCGTCGGGCAATTGCTCGGTCTTGACCCAATACATGCGGCGGGCGCACTGACCGATCTCGCTGGCCCCTATCGTGCGCGTGCGGTCCATGATGAAGACCTTGGCCATGGCGGGACTGCGGGCGTAGCCGTCGAGCGCGGCTTTGATGATGGCCATCGTTCCTTTTCCTTTTTCCTGTCAGTGCAGAGCGTGGACCTGCAGCGCGACGAAGTAAATCACCGTCGTCCAAAAGAGGGCGATGAGCGCGAGCGAGGCCACGACGAGCCAGTTCGTGCGCCAGGGAGGATGGGCGAGGATGAGTCGTTCTGGCTCCATCACATGGCCAATGGTGCGCGTGCCGGCGTGGGGGACGCGGTCAAGGCATGACTGACGCGCACCTTGCCCTGGCAGATGCCGGTGATCGAGCAGATGACGAAGTATTCGTCCGGGTTGTTCTTGGCGAGAGTATTGGCCTTTTCCCGCGCCTTCTCCTCCGTCTCGTGGAACGAGACGTCGCCTTCGTTGTACAGATGCTTGTCCTTCTCGCCCCATCCGACCTGGATGACGACGTACGGAGTGGGCAGTAGAGTGGTGTATCGTGGGTCTACATCCTTGGGCATCAGTGTCCCTCCAGGAATTCGTCGAGCGCGCCGGTGTAGTAATCGTCCCAGTTCTGGCTGGGTCCGTACGCCTTGCCCTCGTGGTCCACGGTCAGGATGGGCAACTCCATGTCGGTCAATCGTTCACGCAGTCTGTTGCGTATTTGCATCCCGCCGCCGAGCATGTGGAAGCCCGCGCCATAGCCGCGCTTCAGGATGGCGATGTCCTCCGGCCGTATCCAGCCCTCGAGATGATCCAAACAATCCTTGCGGATGAACGGATCGATCCTGTTCCAGTTGTTCCTGCACCATAGGCGCAATTTGTCCACGCTGCCGTCGTTGTTACCGGTCATATGAAACCCTTCTCCTCCGCGAGCCACTCGGGCATGGTGAAGGTGCCGTCACCATTGTCCTCGGCCTGGGACTTCGGCACCCACTCGGTCCTCGCGCCGTCGAATAGTCTCCACGCCTTGTCGGTCTCTGCCTTGATTTCCGCGGAGATGTCGATCAACCTTTCAGCCATGGGCCTTGCCTCGCAGCGCGCTCATCTGCGCCTCGTGCTCCTCGGCGAGCGTGCGTCCCGTGTTCGGCACGACCTGCACCGCCCGGTCGTCCCATAGCTGCACCATGTTGTAATCCTTGGACGCGGTGGTGGAAAGGCGCTTGCCGATGTGAAGCTCGCACCAGTCCTGGATGACCCTGACCATCTCGTACACGGTGAACTTCTCGCCTGTGACGACGCAATAGTTCAAATGCGCCGCCACGTTCACGCGCGCGGTCACGATCTTGACCGTCTTGCCCTCGGACAGCCACTTCTTGACTCTAGCGATCATGAGTGGGATAGGTGGTCCGATCTGGTTCCACGCCACCCATTCGTGGTACTCCGCGAGCGTGCCGTCAAGGTCCACGCCAATCCAGGGTTCCGTCTCGCCCGCCATTCTTTCCTCCTCTGCCTCTCTGACTTCTGCTTCCGTCCAGCCGTGGCTCATGTGTATATGCTTCTTCCGCGACGAGTGTTGTCTAGTTCTGGGAATTGCCAGCCGCTCAATTCAGCGCTGCTCACGCTTCCCCAATCGTTGCCCCAGTCCACGTCCACGCGCAAAGGAATGTTCAATTCGCCCACGCAGTCCTCCATTACTTTTTTCATGCGCTTCAAGGCGGAGATTGAACGCGAGTCGTAGGGATCGAAATCTCCGTCGAGCTCGTCGTGGACCGTGAGTGACGGCATTCCTAGATCGTCGAACACTCCATTCTCGTCGAGGGCCACCATGGACGCCTTCATCACGTCGGCGGCGCTTCCCTGGATGCGGGCGTTGAGGGCCTTGTGGGTGAACGCTCGGCGCGCGCCGGGGACGCGATGCTGGAATATCTGCGTGGTGTTACTACCGTCGTCGTGCCACGTGGTCTTGCCCCAGGGAAAGCGCCGCACGCGTCCGAGCAGCGTCTCGATCTCTCCGGTGGTGTTGGCGCGACGGGTTGCCGTTTCCGCCAATGCCTTCATGAAGGGAACGCGCCTGTGGTACTCCGCGATGATGGCTTGTCCCTCCGTCTTGCTCACGCCGAGTTGGGTGGACAGCTTGTCCTCTCCCTCGCCGAACGCGAGGCCGAAGTTGATCGTCTTGCCTCGGCCTCGTAGCAACTTCCAAACTTCGGGTGCATAACGCGCGGGATCGCCGAACACGATCTCCGCCACCACCTCGTGGAAGTCCGTGTCAGGGTCGTCTATGAACTGCTGGCCGATTTCTTGCGCTCCGCGGAGGTTAGCCTGCATGGCGTCATGAACCATGAGCCTGAACTCGATCTGGCTATAGTCCACCTTCCACCATCGCTTGCCATGATCTGGAATGAACATAGTCCTAAGGAGTTTGCCCTCGTCAGTTCGGACAGGAATGAATTGAAGGTTGGGATTAGACGAGCTAAAGCGTCCCGATACTGCTCCTCCCTCGTCGGACTTTTGCTGGTTGAATTGGCAGTGGACTCTTCCATTGTAGTGTCCCTCCAGGATGCAGCCTTCCAAGAATGTCCCGCACATCTTGTCGAGCCGTCTGTCCTCCAGGATCAGCTTGGCGAGCGGGTGCTCCACGCGCTCCAGGAACGGCTTCGTGAACGACGGCTTGTCCGTCTTGGGCGTGCGTGGGTAGCGCAGCCCGATCTGATCGAAGGCCTGGGCGAGGGATGCGGCGGCCCACACCTGCACGTCGAAGCCGACGAGACGGCGCATCTCGTTCTGGGCGATCTGCTGCTCCCTCCGCATGCGGTCGCGCATCTCCGTGGCCTTGTCGAGGTCCACGCGAACGCCGCGCTTGCGCATCTTGTAGAGGATGGGGATCAGTTTTGACTCGATGGTGAACACGTCCCACAGTTGCTGGCGCTCGAGCTCCAGCTTCTGCTGCTTGAATATCTCCAAGGGATGGTTCACGTCGCCGATGGCGTAGGGGGCCACGATGTGGGCCGGCGCGCGCCAGATGTTACCCTTGGGGTTCTTCTTGCCGAAGTTGCTGATGAGCCATTCGTCCAGCTCGTCGTCCAGCTTGCCGATGCCGAGATACTGCTTGGACAGCGACTCGAGGGAGTAGGTGAATTTGTTCTCGTTCAGCAGAGGCTCGGCGTTCTGCACGTCGTAGAGTAATCCGCCCACGTGGATGCCGCTCTCCTCTAGAAATCCGAGGTCGTACAGGAGATGAGCGCCCACCTTCGGCTCGTCGTGCTTGAGCTCGCTGGCGAGGTAGCGGAGCACCTTGTCGGCGTCCATGTTGCCGCCGCCCTCGTGATCGATCGGGTAGTATTGCCTGAAGCCGTCCTCGGTGCCGATGGCCACTCCGGCGATGAACGTGTCGTCGCGGTGCCAACCGGGACCGTTCGTCTTGAGCAAGGGATCGCAGGTCTCGCAGTCGACGGCGATGTAGCCGCGACCGCGCAGCGAGGGGAATAGTTCCTCGTCGGATGGAGAGCGTTGCTGTCTCAATTGGGCTCTCCCTCGTCCTTGATGGAGAAGTCGACGGTGCGGGCGTCGATCGTTCCTTGGTCCAGGTTCGGGCTGATCAAGCGCAGGCAATCCTCCTGCGTCTCGCCGCCGAACAGAATGATCTTGACGGGTACACCTGCGGCAGTGAGGTCGAACGTGTGGCATAGACCGTTCTTCATGTACTCCCAGCTCGCGCGGCTCATGCCCATCACCACGGTGGGGATCGTTCCCTTTCTCTCCTCGCTGATGGCGAAGACTATCTTCTCCTTGCCAGGTACGGTGTGGTTCGTCATGGCGTCACCCGCTCGAGTACGGCTGCCTTGAAGCCCGCCTGTTGCAGCGTCTTGTTCGCGTCGTGCCAGGTGCAGATGATGTCCCCGGCGGGCCCCGCGTAACTCACCGTCATGCGGACGTCGCCGCCCTTGAGGGATACGACGTCACCGGTCTTCAGTCCCACGCTGCTTTCGCTCATATTTCCTCTTCCCCTTGGTTTGCTGGTCCCGGTACTCGGCGAGCTCCACGGCGGCGCGCAACGCCTTCAGCTCGAGGTACTGCTCCTCGAGCGAGGACTTCGGATCGTTCGGCATGGTTCCCCCTGATTGGTCTTGGTCTTACGAGGCTTGCACTCTCTCGATGGTTAAGAACGCGTGCTGGGCGCGTCCCACGCAGATGCGATTGCGGGCCACCGCTTGGTTCTCCCGTCGGGTCAAAACTACTTGGCTGTCCGCGTGGCAGGACGGACAGGGCACGGACGCGCCGCCCCGCTTGCGGCCCTTCATGTTTTTCTTGGGCTTGGCGACTACTTTCTTCCTGGGCATGGTGACGCTTTCCTTTCAGGTCGTGAAACGGATGTGGTCCGCCTTGTGCCAGACGCGGAGGTCCCGCATCTGGATGCCGCGGGCGAGGAGTTGCTCCTTGGAGAAGCCGATCTTCAGCAAGTCGTACCGGCGATGCATGTCGGTGGATACCATGCAAGGGTTCGGGGCGATGAAGGCCAGCCGCGGCCCTGTGGAGCGCGCCACGGGCTTCGGCGGCCAAGGGGGTACGGCTGCAGGGCATTTCTGGATAGGCTTACCGGTGAGCTCCTGGACGTGCTCCAGGGCCTCCTTCGTGCCGATCCGCAGGAGCATGAGGATGGCGTCCACGGGCAGGAGCGTGCGAGCCTCTATCTTGTGCTCGGCGAGGTAGGAGCCCGCGGCCATCTGCAGGTCCAGGCTCCAGTTGAACGCCACGTTCGGGGAGTCGAGTTGCGACAGCATCCTATCCCCCAATCGTCTTGACGAAGTTCTTGTTCTTGGTGTTCCAGAGCCATTGCCGGGCCACGCGCTGGTCCTTCTCCGGGAACTTGGCGAGATACTCGCGCACCGTGATGCCGCCGCGCATCTTCTCGAAGTGGTCGTGGGCGTCGGTGCCGTCGCGGTAGGGGTTGTGGTCCACCGCGATCCGAATCACTTCCTCCGCGTTGCGGGCCCGCACGTTCTTGGGCGCGCGACGGTTCGGCGCGGGCTCCTCGACCACGCTCGTGTCAATGGAGGTCACGTTCGGGGATCGCGCGGCGATGTTGCGTTGGGCGTTGGTGACCGCGTTCAAGGCCTCGGTCTTGGTGCTGAACTTCTTCTTGTCCTGTCCCGTGAGGCGATTGAACTCGGCCGTCAACTCGCCCGCCGTCATGTTGGTGAGGGTGGCCGTTGCGGTTGCGGGGACTTCAGCCGGCGGCGGTCGCGTCGTTCTGCGTACCATTTTCCTGTTCCTTTTCCTGGTTCTGATCATCGGTCCCGAAGATGTCCTTGAACAGGAGCACCATCGTGGCCAATCTCGTCGTGGCCTCCGTCTCCTCTGTGACGTAGGAGGCCATCATGTGGGCCATCAGGTCCGAAGGGTCCTCGTTCGGAAATTTCTTCATCCCTTCGGCGAGAACCCGCATCGTGTCGAACTGCAGAGCGGCTCCGTAGGCACGGAGAACTTCCTTCACGAAGTCGAGCCGGCTGTCCAACGCCACCCTGTCTCCGGCCCGCACGACCAGACCCATGCCAAGGATCGCCTTGAGCGTGGCCTTGGTGGCTGGATTGGCCGAGTCGAATTTGGCCTGCATCCTCTCGAAGGATGCCTCGGCCGTTTCCCCCGTCGTCATGTCTTCTCCTTGGGTTTGAGTTGAACGTCGTAGTATCCCGGCACGTCCACCTTGTGATGGTGTTGGCGCAGGAGGGCTAGGAGTTTATCGCTCGCGTCCACGCTCTTGGATTGGACGAGCTCCTGCTCCTCTTCTTCGTTGTATAGTCTAGTGCTCATGGCATAGGTCGACTTTCAGTTGGGCGCGCAACAAGCGCGCGGATTGGTAGCGTGGATTGCCCACGCGATGGTTCACGAGGAACATGAACAGGTTGCGCCAGCGCCAAATGATCATGACGGCCAACTATCGATCACGGTCTTGCGCAGCGCGAGGAAGATCAAGGCGCAGATGGCGAGGAGGGCGATGCCGCCCATGACCCAAATCATGGCTCTTCCCTTTCATCCTCGAGGCCGAGCACGTCGCCCTGGTTCTGATCCTCGGGCTCCACGACCTCGCCCGGATCGTCGTCCACGTCGTAGGCCTCGTCGTTGTACTCGTCGCCCACTTCCGGTTCGTCGTCCCAGTGGCTGTCGTCCTGCTCATCGTCATCCTCGAGGAGGTTGCTGACGGTGGAGCGGAGTTGGCCGAAGTCCATGATGTTCCAGGTGAGGAGACCGTCCGCGTCCGGCTGCACGACCTCGTGGCGTTGGTTCAGCCAGTGATCGCCCCCGATGTAGATGCTCACCTCCTCCGCGGGGCGGCCATCCAAGAACTGGGCGCAGACGAGCCGGCGATGATACATGTGCCCTTCCCCCTCGAGCATGTCCAGATCATGGACCGTGGCATCGTCGCACTCGAACACCTCGCCGCGCACGGGATGGCCGTCCAGGTCGTCCACGATGACTGGGAAGGCAGGCTTCAGCATCTTGTAGGTGTCCACGGTCTTGGCGTGGCCGACGAACACCGCGCGGTTGCGCAGGAGCCGGTGCCAATTGCCGTGGTTGGTCTTGAGCGTGCCGTAGACGAAGATTTTCATTTCCTGTTCCTTTTCAAGCTAGGGCGAAAGTGACGACGCTGTCCGTGTCCTCGAAGATCATGGACTGGCAGGTATCCATGAACTCCTCCGCGTCGGCCCTCTCGGGGAAGACGACGAGGTTGGTCATGGTGTCGAGCCTGCCCCAACGCGGCAGCGTGGTGTTGCTGCCGCAAAGGAACTGGTCGGGAGCGCGTTGGATTGCGTAGGGCATTGGTTCTGCTCCGTGCCAGGAGGGGTTATCTATGGGTAGACCTTGGCATGATTTGCCTTACCCGTAAACCCCCCTCCCCCACCCTTTTGCACATTTAATTTTCGGTCAGTTCCAGTAGGTCCACGATTGCCGCCAAGGGCGTCCTACCGTATCCCTGCAGCATGTGCCCGTCATCATCGGGCTCGTCGTTGCTCCACGTGGCGCACCAGTCGAACTCGCGCACGGGAATTGGCGGAAAGACGCACGTGACCACGATGTCATCTTGACGCGTCATCTGACTGCTCCCTGATCTTGAGCTCCTCGCGCATGTGTTCCATCATGGCGAGGGCCTCCCGATAGGCGCGGCTGCGCTTGTGCCATGCGGCCATGTTCGACTCGCCGACACCAAGCATGATCTTTAGTCGCTCCGTCGGCACGTCCTTGAACCGACGGAGGAGCGCGTAGGGTGTCTGTCCGACCATGGTTCACTCCGTCCCGTCGTATTCATCTTCGGTGGGG
>Ga0134126_10007301_pt1 | contig 13873 bp, 12 predicted proteins | sample KB31752_FD_96881 | JGI IMG/M metagenome (GOLD analysis project Ga0134126, IMG submission 96881) | Terrestrial soil microbial communities with excess Nitrogen fertilizer from Kellogg Biological Station, Michigan, USA - KB3-175-2 | ecosystem: Environmental > Terrestrial > Soil > Unclassified ... | reverse complement strand
GCGCTATTTGCGGCGGGGAGATGTTCATCTTGTGCGGGAGTCGCTGCGCGAGCGCGCCCTGCTGCTGCGAAACGCGCCTCACCTCGTCCGCGCGGTCCCGTTCATCGTGCCCAACTACGCGTGGTGGGAAGGACCGTACTACGGCGCGGGACTGAAACTCTACGATTTACTGGCGGGTCGATTGCGGACGACCCGGTCGGAGCACATTTCCCGCGACGAGGTGTTGAAGCGGCTGCCGACACTGCGGCCGGACCGGCTGCGTGGCGGCATCCGGTATTTCGACGGGCAGTTTGACGACGCCCGCCTGGCCATCTGCCTGGCGCAAACATTGGACGATTCGGGAGGTGCACCGGTCAACTACATGCGTGTCGAGTCGTTGTTGAAGGAAGATGGACGGATTCGAGGCGCGTTCGTCCGGGACATCGAGTCGGGTGAAGTCCACGAAATCCGGGCGCGCGCCGTTGTGAATGCCACCGGGGTGTTCACTGACACGGTTCGGCGCATGGACGACGGAGCGGCGCGGAACATCATTACCGCCAGTCAGGGGACGCACGTGGTTTTGGACAAATCATTCCTACCGGGGGACAGCGCCTTGATGTTGCCGAAGACGGACGATGAACGGGTGCTGTTCGCAATTCCATGGCACGAACGCATCGTGATCGGCACTACGGACACACCTACGGACGAGCTTTCCCCCGAACCGCGTCCATTGCGCGGAGAGATCGAATTTCTGCTCGCGCACGCCGGCCGCCACCTGACACGAAGACCTGTCGAGTCGGATATTCTCAGCGCCTTTGCCGGATTGCGTCCCCTCGTCAAAGTGAAACATGAGAGAAAAACGGCCAGACTCTCCCGTGATCACGTCGTGCTCGTCTCTCAATCCGGTCTGGTGACGATCGGGGGCGGAAAATGGACGACATATCGCCGGATGGGAGAGGACGCGGTCAACGCGGCGACGCGCGTTGCCGGATTCGAAAGCAGACCTTCCCGGAGCGAAACCTTGCGTCTGCACGCCTGGACAGCGGCGCATGAAACGACTCCGCACCGGGATGTGTATGGCGCCGACAACCCGCGACTGACTGCGATGCTGGAAGAGAACGTTGAGTGGACCAAACCGCTGCATCCGCGTCTGCCGTACTGCGCCGGAGAGGTTGTCTGGGCCGCGCGAAATGAAATGGCCCGGACCGTTGAAGACACGCTGGCGCGCCGGACACGGGCGCTCCTGCTCGACGCGGGCGCCAGCCTGGAAATCGCGCCGCGGGTTGCTGCATTGATGGCCAGGGAACTTGGGCGAAACGAACAGTGGGAAAAGGGACAGGTCGAGGCCTTTCGGGCGATGGCGGGCGGTTATCTCCCGAATTGCCCGCAACAATGAACCGTCACGCGGGAACTGAGCCAGAGTCGATCAGGGGGTCTGAAGCAAGCGCCTGCGATAAATCAAGAAGCTCAACAGCCCCAGAGCAGCAACGAGAGCATACTGCTCCGGCTCGGGCACCGGCGTTACCTGCCAGCCGACATCGGTCAATCCGGCAAAGTCGAGATCGGTAAAAAGCTTTCGCGTGCCGACGGTCAGGCTTGGATCCATCGCGGCCTCCTGGAGCGTCGAAGTGCCGGGCAGGGTGCTGGTCGTGCCATTTGCCCAATGGCCGCCGCTCGCATCCAGGGGCACGGGAGTACCGCCATGCGCCGCGACGGAAGCAGCGCCGGTAAACTGACCTCCGCTAATCTTGTTGTTCCACGATGTGGCGGTACCGATCCCCAACACATGCCCAAGTTCATGCAAGGCGACGGAATAAAAGTCACTTTGACCCCCAGGCACATCCACCGTCGAAGGGTCGGAATCGAAGTACCAGGAAGTGGTGTTGTTGAAAGAAATGGATCCTCCCCAAGGCCCGAAATCGGTATTGGGCGCGCCGGCCTGGCCGCGCTGCGAAATCAGGTCCGCCCAGGACTGCGTTCCGGAGGCGTTGAACCCACCGAAGCCGCCCAGACCGAGGGTCGAGGCGCCCAGATCGCGTGCGCCGATGTATATGACAATGGTATTTGCCGGCACCGATAAATTGTTCACGCTTTGCTGGGTGCCGGTGGTCGGATTGGAAAACGTGGCCGACCACGAATTCTGGCCGCTCGGTGTGATGGCAGACAGTGAATCAGTCAGGCGACCTGCCAGCGCGTTTGCCGCCGCCTGAAGGTCCGCTTGCGCCGTGGCATTGCCCGAGAGAAAGCCGGTGTCGAAGGTGTACTCGAAAGAGATGTTGACCTGCGCGCGCCCCGATTGGGCCAAAACAAACAGGCAGCCTAAGCACGCCATCACCGGAGGGACAACCGTTTTCATATTTGCCTTTCGCAAAGCAGTCTGAAGGCACCGCCAAGGCATGGAACGCTCCGCGACAAAAATAGTCAAAAATAATTTTCTAATCCTCCATTCCGAGTTTAGCCTCGGTTGACCAACAACCGCTGCATTGGGTGGTTTTGTTCGGTTTCTGAGCCATGCGAGTCGGCATTCTTACACGCGGCGAGGTGGAGGATCTGGACCGGGCGCAACGCCTGGGCTTCCGGTCCATGGAGTGGATGTGTTTCCATGACAGTCCGGCCGGGCCGGGCCACGCGGACTGGAAACCGTTCGCCGAAAAGTTCGCGGCCGACGCCAGGGCGCGCGACATCCGCGTTTCGGCCATCGGAGCGCTCTATCAAAACCCGCTTGCCCCGAAACAAACCGAATTTGCCCGAGCCGCGTTCCGGCGGGCCATCGACGTGGCGGCGCACATCGGCGTGAACACGGTCGCCGGATTCGCGGGCGCGATCATTGAAACCGAGCAGGACGATCGGGGCGGTCACGTCGTTTACAAGCCGTTCGAGAATTATCTGCCGCAACTGCTCGCGTTTTGGGAGCCGTTGGCAAATTTCGCCGCGGAAAAAGGCGTGCGAATCGCCTTCGAGCATTGTCCACAGGGGGCGTATCACCTGCCGTTGATGAACTACAACATGCTCGGCCAGCCGGCGATGTGGGAGCGGTTGTTCAATGCGACGAAGTGCGAGAACCTCGGCATCGAATGGGACGCGAGCCATCTGCTCTGCCAGTTCATCGATCCCGTCGCGAACATCCACAAGTTCGGACGGAAAATTTTTCACGTTCACGCGAAGGACGCCTACATCAACCGGTCCCTGCTCGAAACGTACGGCATCTGCCATCCCGGCGTGGCGGAACACCGCTTCCCCGGTTTCGGACAGGCGGACTGGGCGGAAATCATCCACGCGCTACTGCGCTCCGGATATGATTCGGATCTGAACATCGAAGGCCGGCATGATCCGGTGTTTCGCGACCACGGCGCGAACGACGGCACGCCGCTCGCGGGAATCCAACTCGAAGAGGCCGGTTTGTTGGCTGCCAAAAAAACTTTGAAGCAATACGTCGGGGAACTCTGACGCGGGGGTGGAGCAATAAAATGAAGGAAAGCCGACGAAAAGCGGCGGGCGCGAAACTGACGCAAAAGGCGTTCAACAAATCTCCTGCTCGACAGAAGGCGAATCCGGGCGCAGAGTGACCGCGTTATATGGAAACGATTACCGAGAACGAGGCCATCCTGCAAAAGACAAGAGAGCTTTGCCAGGCGATCATCGTCGAGCTTGATTTCCAGACGATCCGCCGGCAAGTGGACGCCTTTCTGGCGGACGAAGGCGTCAAGGCGCAATACCAGGATTTGAGCGATCGCGGCGCGATGTTGCAGCACAAACAACAGACGGGCGCGCCGCTCGACATGACGGAGATCGCGGATTTCGAGAAGCGGCGCGAGTCATTCCTTGGCAACCCGGTCGCCAAAGGGTTTCTTGACGCCCAACAGATAATGCACCAGGTGCAGGAATCCGTCAGCCAGTACGTCGCTAAAACATTCGAGCTGGGCCGCCTGCCGCTGGCGGAGGATTTCGACCACGGTTCATGCGGACACGGATGCGGTTGCAGCCATTGATTGGCGGTTCGCCGCGCGCGGCCGACACAGGGGAATTTCTCCTTGCCCCGTTTCGTTTCGTGGTTTAGCCATTACCCATGCCTAGAACAGTCATCTCGCGACGCCATTTTCTTTGTTCCTCTGCCGTGACGGCCACGACTTTGCTCGTTGCACCGGCTTTTTTGCGCGCCAAATCACTCAACGAGAAACTCAACATCGGCCTCATCGGCGTGGGCAACAAAGGCGCCGAGAATCTCAGGGGCGTTTCGGTCGAAAACATCGTTGCGCTTTGCGACATCGACGAAAACTTCCTCAATGCGGCGGCACAAAAAGTTCCGGGCGCGAAAAGGTATCGCGACTTTCGAAAGATGCTCGAGCAACGGGACCTTGACGCTGTTGTGGTCACGATTCCAGACCACAACCACGCTGTCGCCGCGATGGCTGCCCTCAAACTCGGCAGGCACGTCTATTGTGAAAAGCCCCTCACCCATGACATCTACGAAGCGCGCCAGCTCGCGCTGGCCGCGCGCGAACACAAGGTCGCCACCCAGATGGGCAACGGCGGACACGCGAGCGAGTCGCTCCGCTCGGCGGTGGAATGGGTGCAGGCTGGTGTCATCGGCGAAGTGCGCGAGGTGCATGCGTGGTCGAATCGGCCAATCTGGCCGCAGGGCATCACGCGGCCGACGGACACTCCTCCCGTCCCCGCGAGCATCGACTGGGACCTCTGGATAGGGAGCGCGCCGATGCGGCCCTATCATCCCGCGTATCACCCGTTCAAATGGCGCGGGTGGTGGGATTTCGGCACGGGCGCGCTCGGCGACATGGGCTGCCACATCATTGACGCCGCGTTCTGGGCGCTCAACCTCGGCCATCCTGAAAGCGTTGAAACCGAATCGTCGCCGGTAAACAACGAAACCGCGCCAAGCTGGTCTGTCGTGCATTATCAGTTCCCGGCCCGCGGTTCGTTGCCGCCGGTGAAACTGATCTGGCACGACGGCGGCAAGCTGCCTCCGCGCGAGCTGCTCGACCTCGCCGACGGCGAAAAATTCCCGGAGAACGGGTCCGTGTTCATTGGCCAGAAAGGGCGGCTCGTGCTGATGCAGGGAAAAACGGAACTGCTCCCGGAAAATCAATGGAAGGGCTTTCAGCCTCCTTCGAAAAAAATCCCCCGCTCCGCTGGTCATTACGCGGAATGGATCGCGGCGTGCAAGGGCGGGCCTCCGGCTTTCTCCAACTTCGATTATGCCGGCCCACTGACGGAAACGATCCTGCTCGGCAACGTCGCGTTGCGCGCGGGAAAGAAGATCGAATGGGACGGAAAGAACCTGAAGGCGCGCAACGCCCCGGAGGCCGGCCATTTAATCCGCCGCGGGTACCGGAGTGGCTGGAGCTTATAGATTCCGCTGATTCGTTGAAACCTCCCCTGCGGCCGGGACTGGCGGTTGCAACGACGGCGCATTGCGGCGATCAGAGTTGCGCGCCCAACCCGGGTTCTCCCGAAGGAAGCCCGAGCACCCCCGCGACGACCGATAAGTCATTGGTTTCAATTCGGGCCCCCATTCGGTCTCTCAAGAGACGGAAATAGGCGCCATCGATCGTATGACCGCGAGCTGAGAAGAGCACCGGCCTGCCGCCTTGATATTCAACCCGGAGCGGGTAAGTCTGCGAAACTCCTCCCGACGACGGAATAATCAACGTGGCCAGCATAAGCGTCCTGCATTTGACTGGGCGAAACCGTGTGTGATTCATTCTGCCCGGCGGAACCTGTTCTTATTACTCTCACGAAAAACGGAACCTCCTGATGTCGAACAGTCCGGCGACCGGCACCGGACAGGCCGCTGCTACTTTTTCTTCTTCTCCTTTAACTCGTCGAGCTTTCGTTTCGCCAGCGTGTAATCCTGTTTCGCTGATTCCTCCAGCAGTTTCATGCCGGCAGCTCCGTCTTTCTCAACGCCGTCACCGTTGAGGTAACGCAGTCCCAGCTCGTACTGAGCGGATGGGGAGCCTTCTGCAGCGCGCTTTTTTTGAAACTCGATGGTTTTTTTGAGGGTTTCCAGTTTGGCCTTCTCAGGATCGGCGGGCGGTGGCGGCGCAGGAACGGCCGTGTTGGTGTTCGCCGGAACAGGCGCGGGCGGCGTGGGAGCCGGCTTGGGTGCGGGTGCGCGGCTCGCGGACCGCGGGTCGTTGGCCGGAGTAACGACTCTTCGCGTCAATTGCCGGGCCGATTGTGCGCACAGAATTGACGGGACCAGCAGCACGGCGGCAAAGGAAAGCAGAATCGCGAAGATTCTTCTCATAGTGTGGAGAACCTTCCACACCCTTGCCTCGCGGGCAAGATGAAAGAAAATCCTCCAATTCCCAAGGATTTGTGTTAAAACCAACTCAATGAAGCCAGCCCTCTTTGTGTCGGTCATCGCTCTGTTCACGACAACCGCCAGCGCCACGAACTGGCCGGCCTGGCGCGGGCCAGATGCAGACGGAACGACGCGCGAAAGAAACCTTCCGACCGAGTGGAGCGATTCAAAAAACATCCGCTGGAAAGTTCAGCTGCCCGACGCGGGAAACTCCACACCCATCGTCTGGGGTGATCGTATCTTTCTTGCGCAGGCACTTGAAGCTGAGAACCGGCGCACGGTGATGTGCCTTGATGGCGCGACCGGCAAAATACTGTGGCAATCTGGTGTCAACTACCGGGAGAAGGACGAGTCACACGAGGCCAATCCACATTGCTCGGCGTCTCCGGTGACGGACGGCGCGCGCGTGGTCGCCTACTTTGGATCGGCCGGAGTGTGTTGTTTTGATCTCGAGGGAAAAGAGCTCTGGCACCGCGATCTTGGGAGGCAGCAACACGAGTGGGGTTACGCTTCGTCACCGGTGATTCACGGGGACCTCTGCTTTGTCTATCACGGCCCGGGTTCCGGCGCTCAACTGCTCGGGCTGAACAAGAAAACCGGCGAGACCGTCTGGAAGTTCGCCGAACCACCGGCGAAGACCGCCGGTCGCGGCGACGGCTTCAAGGGACGCGAGCCCGGCTATGTCGGCAGTTGGAGCACCCCGCTCCTGGTCAGGGCGAAGGGACACGACGAACTGGTGATGAGTTTTCCGACACTGCTCGCCGCGTTCGATCCGCAAACCGGCAGACAGCTCTGGACCTGCGAAGGTCTGAGTCCTCTCGTTTATGCCTCACCGGTTTGCGCGGACGGATTGGTCGTGGCAATGGGCGGTTTTTTTGGCGGCGCGATCGCCGTGAAGCCCGGCGGCAACGGTGACGTCACCGCCGCAGAACGTGTGTGGCTCGAGGAGCGCGCAAAGAAAAACCGCTGCGGCTCCGGCGTCGTCGTGGACGGCCGGATGTTTCTGGTCAACATGGAGGGGTTTGCCGAGTGTATTGACCTGAAGACGGGGCGGCAGTCGTGGGAGGAGCGAATGCCGAAGAAGGGCGCGAAAGGCGATTCCTGGTCTTCCACCCTGCTTGCCGGCGACAGGATTTACGCGGTGAACCAATCCGGCGATGTCATTGTGCTCAAGGCCGGCCCTGCGTTTGAAGTCGTCGCCGTCAACAGCATCGGCGATGAAACGACCAATGCCTCGCTCGTGCCTTGCGACGGGGGGTTGCTGCTCCGCACGCACAAGCATCTCTGGTGCATCGGAGGCGATCGCAAAGTGGCATCCGTGCGATGATTTGCGGCGAGCAATGCCAGATGTCGGTCTCGAAAGAAAGGACTGAATGACGCTCCGAACAGGGAACGGAGAATGCGGGCCATGCGAGTTGCTCCGCAGCTCCGCCATACCTACACTCCATAACCAATCATGCTAATCGTCCATGTCCAGGTCCACGTGAAACCCGAACACGTCGAAGCTTTCAAGGCCGCGACGCTCGAAAATGCGCGCAACAGCGTCAAGGAACCGGGCATCGCGCGCTTTGATGTGGCGCAACAACAGGACGATCCGACCCGCTTCGTGCTCGTCGAAGTTTATCGCGACGCGGATGCGCCTGCGAAGCACAAAGAAACAGCCCATTACGCGAAGTGGCGCGACGCAGTCGCGCCGATGATGGCCGGGCCGCGCACGAGCGTTAAACTCGTCAACGTGTTTCCCGATGATGCGGGTTGGTGAAAGCGCGGGACCGCGAATTCTCCCGACGTTCGTGGCATTCGGGCGCAAATGGCGGCGGCCGCCTCTCTGAAATGAATCCAACCCCGCGTTTTGAGTTTGCGTCCGCAACCCGGATCATCTTTGGCGCGGGCGCGCTGAGGGAGATCAGTGCCATTGCCAGATCGTTCGGGATGTGCGCGCTCGTCGTGACCGGCAGGAGCATTGATCGCGCGCAACTTCTCCTCGACATGCTGGAGTCGGCGGGTCTCCTCCCGTCGGTGTTCCCGATCGAAGGAGAACCGGCCATCGATTCGATTGTTCGCGGAGTCCGGTGCGCCAAAGAAAAGCGGTGCGACCTCGTCATCGGCTTCGGCGGTGGCAGCGCGGTTGATGCCGGCAAAGCCATAGCCGCGTTGATGACGAATGACGGAGATGTGCTCGACTATCTGGAAGTCATCGGCCGTGGCAGGACGCTGATCAACCCACCTGCGCCCTTCATTGCGATCCCCACAACCGCCGGAACCGGCGCCGAGGTCACGCGCAATGCCGTGCTCGCCTCGCCCGAACACCGCGTCAAAGTCAGCCTGCGCAGTCCGCTGATGCTCCCAAGAGTCGCGCTTGTGGATCCGGAATTGACATACAATTTGCCACCGGCGATCACGGCCAGTACCGGTCTCGATGCATTGACGCAACTCATCGAGCCCTACGTTTCCTGCCGGGCAAACCCGTTGACCGATGCGATCTGCACCGAAGGGATCCGCCGCGCGGCGCGTTCGTTGCGGCACGCCTTCGACAACGGCGCCGACAAGGCCGCGCGCGAAGACATGGCGCTGGCGAGTCTGTTTGGCGGACTGGCGCTGGCCAACGCCGGTCTCGGGGCGGTGCATGGTTTTGCCGCGTCCATTGGTGGAATGTTCCCCGCCCCGCATGGCGCCGTTTGCGCCGCGCTTTTGCCGCATGTCATGCAGGCCAATCTCATCGCGCTCCACGAACGCGACCCCCGGGCCGAGGCGGTGCGCCGGTACGTTGAGGTTGCCAGACTCCTCACCGGAAGCGAGCGGGCCGGCGCGGCCGAAGGCATCGCGTGGATCGGTCATCTTTGCGCGCACTTGCAAATCCAGCCGCTTCGCCGCCATGGCATCGCGGCGGGCGACTTCTCCGCGTTGATCGGAAAAGCCGCGAACGCCAGCAGCATGAAGGCGAATCCTATCCAACTCACGTCCCAGGAGATGCACGAAATCCTCGAACGCGCGTTTTAGCCGCCAAGACAACAAAACGGAGTGGCGGTGATTCGATTGTTCGCCCGCGCACGGTTGACGACGTGTCAGCCATCTGCTTTGCTCGCGAGCGATTGAAAATGAAACCACCTTTTCTGTCTTCCATCGCACGCCTCGTTCTTCGCGCGTGTCTGTTGGTCTGCGCCATCTCGTCCGCACACGCCGATGACTGGCCGCAATGGCTCGGCCCGCAACGTGACGGCGTGTGGCGCGAAACCGGTATCATCGGAGAATTTCCCGCGGCCGGGCCGAAAGTCCGCTGGCGCGCGCCGGTCGGCGGCGGGTTCGCCGGCCCTGCCGTTGCCAAAGGCCGCGTTTATGTCGCCGACCGCCGGCTCGCCCAGGGAGCACACAATCCGTCGGATCCGTTTGCGCGTGGTGAAATCCCCGGCACGGAACGCGTGCTGTGCCTCGACGAAGCCGACGGCAGGATTCTTTGGAAGTATGAGTACGATTGCGCCTACTCCGTGAGTTACGGATCCGGACCGCGCGTCACGCCCACGTTTCACGACGGAAAAGTCTATACGCTCGGCGCTGAAGGGAATCTTCTTTGCCTCGACGCGGAAAAAGGCTCCGTGGTGTGGTCCCGTGATTTCAAAAAGGATTTCGGCACGAAGACGCCGCTGTGGGGTTTCGCCGGCCATCCGCTCATTGACGGAAAGAAGCTGATCTGCCTCGTCGGCGGGGAAGGCAGTGTCGCCGTGGTCTTCGACAAGGACACCGGCCAGGAACTCTGGCGCGCGCTCAACGCGAAGGAACCGGGTTACGCGCCGCCGATGATCTACGAGTTTGCCGGCAAACGGCAGCTCATCATCTGGCATCCAGAGGCCGTGAACTCGCTCGATCCTGACACGGGCAAAATCTATTGGACCTATCCGCTCACGCCGCCGGTGCGCTCAGGCATGACCATCCCCAGCCCGCGCAAAGCCGGCAATCTGCTTTTCCTCACTTCCTTCTACAACGGTTCATTGATGTTGCGAGTGGACTCCGACAAGCCGCCGCTGGTCTGGCAGAGCAAAAAGGTCAGCGAAATGGACACCGACGGCCTGCACAGCGTTATGAGCACGCCGGTCCTGGAGAACGGCTACATCTATGGACCGTGCAGCTATGGACAATTCCGTTGTCTGAAGGCCGACACCGGCGAGCGTATCTGGGAAACGTTCGAGCCGACCACCGGCAAATCAGTGCGGTGGGGCAACGCGTTCATCGTGAAGAACGGCGACCGCTACTTTCTGTTCAACGAAAAGGGCGACCTCATCATCGCCAAACTCACGCCGGAGAAATACGAGGAAATCAGCCGGGCGCATCTGCTCGACCCGACCAACCCCGATCCGGGCCGGCCCGTCGTCTGGTCGCATCCCGCCTTCGCCAACCGCTGCGTTTATGCGCGCAACGACAAGGAGATTGTCTGTGTGTCGCTGGCCGCTTCTCAATAAGGGCCATGCAAGCCGCATTTGAACTGTTCAGCTTTGAGCGGTGAAGAAATCCCGGAAAAACTGGCTGACGATATTGGCGTTTGTGCTGCTGGCTGGCGTGTCGTTTTTTGCCTTGAGGCCGCGCGAGCCGGCTTATCACGGCAGGACGCTTCGTTCATGGTTGATGGAATTCGAGGGCGGCTACGAGTCGGCAAACACAAATGCCATCACTGCAATCAAAGCCATAGGAACGAACGGCCTGGCCATCCTACTCGCGGAACTGGAATATAAAGAGCCGGCTTGGCAAAAAAGTCTGAGTGCTCTGGCTGACAAAGTTCCGATCATCGACTTGCGTTCAGACCCACCCGGGAAAAGAAATCATCGGGCAGCTAATGCGTTCCGCGCTCTTGGCGCGGACGGTAAGCCTGCGATTCCCGAACTGGCCAATTTGATTTTTCAGAACCATCGCGCGGATGAGGCGGCGATTGCGTTGGCTGGCATCGGACAAGATGCCCTTCCTGAACTCGCGAACGCACTGAGTCACACCAACGCGAGGATTCGCATGGCAGCGGTGGGGGGACTGCGCCGTTGGCGTGGGGATGCCGGAAACGTTGTCCCGCTACTCATCAAGGCGCTGACGGACGAAAGCCATCCTGTTCGATTAAATGCGGTAAATGCATTGGGTGAGCTGGCACAAGAGCCTGTTATAGCAGTGCCGGCGTTGATTCAGGCTCTGCGTGACAAGTCGCCCGCCGTGCGCCTCAGCGCCACGGTGGCATTGGAGATGTTTGGCAAGGACGCAGAAGCCGCGCTACCTGCCTTGCGCAAGTTGAAAGAGCAAGAAGGCGCTGACTCGATGGTAGCTCCATTCGTGGATCAGGCCGTTAAAAGGATCCAAGAAAAGTCGAAGGCCAAATAGTAGTGGGGATGAAGATGTGTGTTCGTTCAGCGCGAGTCCACGACGGCCCGACGGATCATTGCGGAGACCTCGGTTGATTCAATCTGCGGCTTGCTAAGGAGCCATTGTTCTTCGCAAATGAGCACCGGCCAATCCGCAGTATTTGCAGGCCGGCAGCCATGCGAACCTTTGACCAGGGTGGCGTCGAGCGGGATCACATTCATCAACATGCGGAAACCGAGCTTTTTTTGGAGCAGGCGCCAGAGGATTTTCAGTTTCACCGCCGGAATCTTCGGGTCGAGGAACAATTCCACCGGGTCGTAGCCGGGCTTGCGGTGAATATCCACGCAGCGCGCAAAGTCCGGCGCCTTCGCGTCGTCGAGCCAGTAATAGTAGGTGAACCAGGCGTGCTCGGAAGCAACCGCGATCAGGTCGCCGGCGCGCGGATGGTCGATGCCCATTTCCTTCTTTCCCTGCTCGCCCATTACGCCGGCCACTCCGGGTGTGCTTTCGAGCAGCGCCATCACTTCCTTCTCCAGCGTGTGATCGTTGAGGTAGATGTGAGCGACCTGGTGGTCCGCCACGACGAAGGCTTTGCTCGCGCCGCAATCGAGCATTTCCAGGCCAAGCTCGTCCTTCACCGTAAGCCAGCCCTTCTCGCGGAAAAGCCGGTTCAGATGAATCGGCGAATCCACATTGGTGATGCCGTATTCGGAAAGGAGGAGGACCTGGACCGAGCGGTTTTGAAAAAAGGAAATCAGATCGCCGACGATGGCGTCAATCTGCTGGAGGTCGCGGTGAATGGCGGGGTTGGCAGGGTGCGATGTCCGGGCTGCCACGTCTGACTCGTGAGGACCGTGCCGCTGCAGATTGTAATCAAGGTGCGGAAGATAAACGAGATTGAGCGTTGGTTGATATTTGTTTTCGATCCACTTGGCCGATTCCGCGATCCAGCGCGACGCGGCGTCGGCGGAGCCTTGGGGTGTATCGACGCCGGCCGCCGGCCCCCAAAAGCAGGGAAACGGAAACTCGCCCAAATCTTTTTTGATTTCGGTGCGGATTGAGTATGGCCATGAGTAAATGTCGAAAAACTTGCGGCCATCGGCGGGATACATCGGACGTGGTGTGATCGAGTAGTCCGCGCTCGAATACATGTTATACCACCAGAAAAGCTTCGCGCAGGTGAACTTCGGGTCGAGTGCGCGCAGTTCGTCCCAGATTTTGCGCGAGCGCACCAGATGATTGGATTGTTTCCAGAACTGGACCTCGGCCAGTTCACGGTCATACCAGCCGTTGGCGACGATGCCGTGTTCCGCCGGCGTGTTGCCGGTGAGGTAATTTGATTGCGCGGTGCAGGTGACTGCCGGAAACGTCGGAACAACGTGCGCCCTGGCGCCGCTTTTCAAAAACTCTGCGATCTTCGGCGTGCGCGGGCCGATGAGCGATTCGGTGAGGCCGACAACGTTGATGACGACAGTGCGTTTCATCCGGATTCAGGCTCGACACAGAGATTCAATCACAGAAGAGCCCGGAAGAACACGGATTTTGGGAGCGTCCCATCGACGCGAAAGCAACGGGACAACATCCTTCGGCTCAGGCGCGGGCGGGAACGATCTTGCTCGTTTCCTGCGCGTGGCGCGCCTGCAATTCGTAAATGGCCTCGATGACTTTCGGCAGGTTCATTTCGTGGGCCTCGAAACCCCGGCCGATGGCTTTGAGCAGCGTGATGGTGAGTTCGCCGCCGAGATGCTCGCGGAATTCCTCCAGCCCTTTCAGGACCATCAAATTATCGTCCGAGTCCACGTTGAGCAATTCATTGGCAAACAGCTCGAAGCCGAGTTTCTCCAGAAGCCTCAGCACACGGTCGGCAGACCCGGCGTCGAAGTGGCCCAGTTTGCGCGAGTAGATCGTGTCGAGCGCGATGCCGATGGCCACCGCTTCGCCGTGACGAATGGCGTATTCCGAGAGCTGTTCCAGCTTGTGCGCGGCCCAGTGGCCGAAATCGAGCGGTCGGGCAGAACCGAACTCGAACGGGTCGCCCGACGTGGCGATGTGCTCAACGTGCAGCTCCGCGCAGCGATGGACAAGGCGTTCCATTGCTGGGGAGTCAAAATCACGCAGGAGCGCCGCGTCCCGTTCAATGGCTTCAAAGAAGTTCCGGTCGCGAATTAAGGCGACCTTTACCGCCTCGACGTAACCTGCCCGTTTATCGCGCGGTGACAACGATGCCAGCAGATC
>Ga0134126_10007298_pt1 | contig 13874 bp, 12 predicted proteins | sample KB31752_FD_96881 | JGI IMG/M metagenome (GOLD analysis project Ga0134126, IMG submission 96881) | Terrestrial soil microbial communities with excess Nitrogen fertilizer from Kellogg Biological Station, Michigan, USA - KB3-175-2 | ecosystem: Environmental > Terrestrial > Soil > Unclassified ... | reverse complement strand
TTAATATTCCGCAGGTATACGAAGCGATCATTTCAGGTATAAAAGATTATTTTTTTAAAATGAAATTCACCAAAGCCATTATCGGAAGCAGTGGCGGTATAGATAGTGCTGTAACATTAGCGTTAGCCTGCCAGGCTTTAGGTAAAGAAAATGTAAGGGCAGTTTTAATGCCCTCAGAATTTTCAACTGCTCATTCGGTACACGATGCAGAGCAGCTCAGTAAAAATTTGGACAATCCATACGATATCATTCCTATAAAAAAAATATATAAAGGATTTATAAAAGAACTTAAACCGTATTTTGAGAACTTACCTTTTAATATTGCTGAAGAAAACATTCAAAGCCGTACAAGAGGAAATCTATTAATGGCCCTTGCGAATAAATTCGGATATATTTTATTAAACACTTCCAATAAAAGTGAGCTGGCAACCGGCTACGGTACTTTGTACGGAGACATGGCCGGCGGCCTTGGCGTACTTGGTGATTGTTATAAAACACAAGTGTATGAGCTTGCTAAATTTATTAATAACGATGAAGAAATTATTCCGTTAAACATTATTAAAAAAGCGCCATCGGCGGAACTGAGGCATGAACAAAAAGACAGTGACAGCTTGCCTGAATATGATATCCTGGATAAAATTTTATACCAATATATTGAAAAGGTAAAAGGCCCGAACGAAATAAAAGCACAGGGCTTCGATGCTAATCTCGTGGATAGAATTTTAAGTATGGTAAATAAAAATGAATATAAGAGAAACCAGTTTTGTCCCATCATTCGTGTTTCTCCAAAAGCTTTTGGGGTGGGAAGAAGAGTGCCTATTGTGGGAAATTATTTGAATTAATGACCTCAATAATCTTGTCGGCTCTTTAAGATAAATTGTCTAGTCCATCATTATTTTAAACATTTTTTTGAGAGATAAGAATTAAATTGCTAAACACATTTAAGAAAAAATTTATGGAAGCATATATAGTAGCAGGCTACAGAACCGCAGTAACCAAATCAAAAAAAGGAGGTTTTAGATTTTATCGCCCGGATGATTTAGCCGTTGACGTTATTAAAGGCTTACTGGCAAGCGTACCCGAACTTGATAATAAAAGAGTAGATGACCTGATAGTTGGAAACGCAGTACCCGAAGCTGAGCAAGGCTTACAGGTTGGCAGAATGATTAGCGTAAGAGCATTGGGCATTGAAGTGCCGGGAATGACCGTTAACCGTTATTGTGCCAGCGGCCTGGAAACTATTGCTATCGCTACAGCAAAAATAAGAACGGGAATGGCAGATTGCATTATCGCAGGTGGCACAGAAAGTATGACGATGGTTCCTACATCGGGATGGAAAACAGTACCGGCCTATTCAGTTGCCTCTGAAACACCTGATTATTATTTAGGAATGGGATTAACTGCTGAAGCCGTGTCAAAAGAATATGAAGTCACCCGTGAGCAACAAGATGAATTCAGTTTGCATTCGCATCAAAAAGCAATGAATGCCATAACTAATGGTTATTTTAAAAGTGGTATACTTCCGATGCCTGTTGAAGAAATTTATGTTGATAAAAATAATAAGAAACAAAAGAGAACCTTTGTGGTTGACACCGATGAAGGCGTGCGTGCAGATACTTCATTAGAAGCGCTTGCAAAATTAAAACCTGCATTTGCATTGGGTGGAACTGTAACTGCGGGCAATTCTTCACAAACCAGTGATGGCGCTGCTTTTGTAATTGTAATGAGCGAAAAAATGATGAATGAATTAAAACTGAAACCGATAGCACGTTTGGTACAATGTGTAAGTGCAGGAGTTCATCCGCGGGTTATGGGCATTGGCCCTGTAGAAGCTGTTCCAAAAGTTTTGAAACGTGCGGGAATGAATTTATCTCAAATAGATTTAATAGAATTGAACGAGGCTTTTGCTTCACAAGCATTAGCAGTTATTAAAACGTTAGAACTTGATCCGGCCAAAGTAAATATCAACGGAGGTGCAATTGCTTTAGGGCATCCGCTTGGATGCACTGGTGCAAAACTAACGGTACAAATTATTAATGACATGAAACGCTTGAATAAAAAATACGGAATTGTAACCGCCTGCGTTGGCGGCGGCCAGGGTATTGCAGGAATTATTGAAAATTTATAGCGTACGCCCGGTTAGGCTTTTATTTTCGTACAATCATATCCGATAGTTACTGTTATAGCTTTACGCTCAGGCCTACTGCTATTAGCGATTTTAATTGCAATGCAGGTGAATCATGATTTGGGCCGAAAAGTTTTACATCATCATCGTAGATTAAATTAAGGCCAAGGCTCGCAGTAAGCAATTTAGAAACCTTGGCGGTAAACATATTATTCATCATTACATCAACGTTTTGAGGATTGTGTTCATAATTTGAAAACAGATCGAGCCGCCCATTGTAGTTAATTGTTTTACTCAAATCGGCTATGTAGGTTATACTGGCAAATGCACCAATCTCATTTTTAACTTTTTTACCGGGTGTTACACCATATTCACCCTTGGCAGATAGGCTATCATCCGCCACAATAATCCATCGCGAGGTGATGGGTGAAACAAAAATAGATAAGCCTTTTGCAGGTTTATAATCTAACCCTAAACTTATCAACACATAACCAGGCGCAAGAAAATTCGATAATAAATCTTTCGTACCATCACTGTTATAATTGTATCCTTTTGAAAATTGCGAATGAAAATTAAATAATGCAGCTGCGTCTAATTTAGGGCTTAATGCGTAACCAAATTTTGACAATAAATCTATGCGGTCATCATTTTTTCTCGTGCCGAGGCTTGTTGTATTTATAAGACCATAATTAAAATCTATTGTATTATCCCAACTGTACTTGTCCTTTTTATAAAATGCATAAAAACCAAGGTAAGATGCTATGGATAAAGAAAAATCATCTCCTCCTGCGGCCCAGTTACTTTGGCTACCCTGGCCAAAATTCAGGTTAAATAAACCTCCTGTTTTCCATACTTTGCCACTGTCTATTTTCTCCTTTTTAATTTCTTTAGTAGCACCTGATTGCAAATCTTTTACACTTTGATCCTGGGCAATAACGCTGGTGTAAATAACAATAAAGGAAATAGACAAGACGATTCTAATAAGAAAAGAGCTGTAGTTTTTTTTCATACAATTGTTTTAAAATTTATAAGCTGACAAAACAAATGGTTAACTAAACAACTACTATAATTATTTGATTTTACCGGGAAAGCTATTTTATTAACCAATATGTTTCGTTACAAATACATAATTTGTGGCGAAAATAATTTATAATATTTAAAAAAAAATCATGGAAGAGTTAATTCAAAAATTACAGGCAGCACATGGGCTTAGCGCAGAGCAATCACATGGAATATTGAATACCATTACAAGTTTTGTAAAAGAAAAATTTCCAATGGTTGCAGGTGCTATAGATAATATTTTTCAATCGGGGACTACGCCCGCCGCGCCTGGCACAACTCCGGCTGATACTCAAACCACAGCAACAGCTTCCGTGAGCGGCGATGGAAATTTTTTGGATAAAATTTCGGATTTTATTCCGGGCTCGACCGGTGAAAAAATCGAAGAATTTGCAAAGGATAAATTAGGTGGGCTGTTTGGAGGAAATAAAACAGTATAATTTGTTTATGGCAAAAAAAACCGGGAAAAAAATTCCGGTTTTTTTTGCATACTATTTCTTTTTAAATCTATTTTAATGTTTCCCGTGCTATGACTATCTTTTGTATTTCACTGGTACCTTCTCCGATGGTGCATAATTTACTATCCCGGTAAAATTTCTCCACAGGAAAATCCTTTGTATAACCATACCCTCCAAAAATCTGAACAGCATCAGTCGCAACTTTCACGGCAATTTCGCTCGAATAATATTTCGCCATTGCGGACTCTTTTGTTACACTTTCTCCGCGCATTTTAAGTTCACAAGCATGGTTTATTAATAATTCAGCGGCCATAATTTCAGTCGCCATATCGGCGAGCTTAAATGAAATTGCCTGGAATTCTGCAATAGGCTTTCCAAACTGGTGCCTTTCTTTTGCATATTGTAATGATGCTTCGTAAGCGCCTTTTGCTATACCCAGACCAAGCGATGCAATTGAAATACGACCGCCATCAAGCACGTACATGGCCTGCTTGAAACCATCGCCGACATTACCCATTCTCGAAGAATCAGGAATTCGGCAGTCGTTAAAAATCATTTCGGCTGTTTCGCTTGCCCGCATCCCCAGCTTATTTTCCTTTTTTCCACCTGAAAACCCTTTGGTATCACGGTGAACAATAAACGAAGTTGAGTTATCTCTTGTATGTGCCTCCCCGGTTCTGCAAATAACCACCGCTATATCACCACTTCTCCCATGCGTGATCCAATTTTTTGTTCCGTTAATTATCCATTCATTACCGTCTTTTTCTGCAACGCATTTCATATTCCCGGCATCACTGCCTGTGTTGGGTTCTGTTAACCCCCATGCACCAATATATTCAGCGGTTGCTAATTTTGGTAAATATTTTTTCTTCTGTTCTTCATTTGCAAATGCAAGAATATGACCAGTACATAACGAGTTATGAGCAGCAAGCGATAAACCAATAGAACCGCAAACTTTTGAAATTTCCTGGATGATATAACTGTATTCAAAATAACCTAAACCAGTGCCACCATATTCTTCAGGTACCAACACACCCATCATTCCAAGCTTTCCCAGTTCTTTAAATATGTGAACAGGAAACTCCTGCGCTTCATCCCACTCCATTACGTGAGGCTTTATATATTGGTTGGCAAAGTCTCTTGCACTTTGCGCAACCTGATCAGTAATCTCTGTGTTCTTAAAATTCATATCAATTAATTATACATGTTTGTTTAGTCATTTGCAAGGTATACTGAATTAACGAACTCAACCCGTCCGTTAGTTTTATTATAACGAAAATCTATGCAAAAACCGTATAAATTTATTTAACGGCCAGGTAGGGCGATATCTTATTGTATGCAGTTTCAGTTACCAACATAATCTTTTTAATTTCTTCAACCGAATTAAAATTTCCGTGTTGTTGCCGGTATTGAAAAATTGCGTTGGCCAAATTGTACCTCAAATAGGGATGCGCCTTCATTTCATCAATTGTGGCTATGTTAATATTTATTTGTTTCACATTACCGTTAACTATTGTCAATTTTGGTATGATTTTCCGAAAAGTTGAGTCAGGAAGAAGATACGTTTCTCCAACCTGTTCAATTGAATAGAAACCCCCAAGTTTGTTTCGAAATGCAATAATTCTTTGTGCAAGTTTACTTCCTATTCCCGGTAAACTGATAAATGCTGTAGTGTCAGCAAGGTTTACGTCAATTGGCTGAATAGTTTTAGCGACATAAGGTGAAGACATTCTTGGATATTCCTTTTTCTCAAAAGAAATATTTTCTCTGGCTCCATTTTTTATACTAACGTATGGGATTAAATGCTGCGCATCTGAAGGTGATAATCCCCATATTTTACTTATGTCTTCGGGCTTGTAAAATTTTCCACCTTTTGAAAGATAATTCTGAATAGTATGGATTGTTTTGTCTCTTAGGCCCAATCTTTTCCAGTCGGTAGCAGAAGCTGTGTTTGGATCAAAATAAAAAAGTTCTCCCTTTAGTGTTTCAAATTTTTTTTCCCCGGCCAAAGAATACTCGACATAAGAATCGTTCCCGGTATTTTTAGCATATTTATTGTTTTTTACGGAATCGCTTTTTTCAATATTCAATGCGTCAATTTCCCTGGAAAAGTTGCTATAGTTGTATTGTTTATGCGTTATAAACAGGGGATAGAAAAATTGAGCCAAAATAAAAACCAAAATAACGAACACAACGCTTATAACTCCCCTCCTTTCCTTCCGGGTAAAGTTTAGATAGTTTCTAACAAATTCCTTCCACATTATTTTTTTTACAGTAAAATACTCAAATAAATGAATTATTCAAATTAGTTAAATTTAAATGCTGAAAATAACAATGTATACGATCAATCTTAGAAATGCAGTTGCAATCCATCGTAAGCTAGTTGCCTCCCAGGCTTAAGTTCACTGTTGATTTCTTCGTATGTGCCAAGCTGATGACTAATATGTGTAAAGTAAACGTGTGGTATTTTCATTTCGTCTGCAATATCAATCGCTTCCTGCAAATTAAAATGCGACATATGCGCATCTTTTCGAAGCGCATTTATAATTAGTGTCTCACTTCCAATTATCTTTTGTTTTTCTTCATCGTCTATCCTATTGGCGTCTGTTATATATGTAAGCTTGCCAAACCTGAAACCCAGCACCGGCATTTGCATATGATAAACAAGGACAGGAGTTACCGGTATATCGCCAACTATGAAACTTTTATTAGTTATTGTGTGCATTGTTATATCAGGAATTCCGGGATATTTTTTATCGGCAAAAATGTAATTGAATTCTCTTTTTAACGCCTGCTGTGTTAATTCATTGGCATAAACATCAATTGACTTTTTTTGAAAATAATTAAATGCTTTTACGTCATCAAGCCCGGCAATATGATCTTTATGGGGATGAGTAAAAAGTACAGCATCTAATTTCTTTACACTCGCTCTCAACATTTGTGTACGAAAATCGGGCGTTGTGTCTACAACTAATGAAGTTGTTGCGCTCTCAACCAATATGCTGCTGCGTAGTCGCTTATCTTTTTCGTCCGGCGATGAGCAAACATAACACCCGCAGGCAATCATAGGAACTCCGCCACTGGTGCCGGTACCAAGAAAAGTAATTTTAATTGAGGGATAATTCACGCATTCAAAACTAAAAAATATAAAAGAGAATTTTTCGGAAAGATGTTCTTTACTTTTCTACTGCTTCGTTTTTCGAAATTACCTCTTCATACATTTTTTGGGAATCTTTCGTAAGCATATCGTAGTTAATATCTACAGATGGTATTAAATCCATCAGCGTATTTATTCTCCCTTCGGGATTTAAAAATTTATTGAGAACAACAACTTTTTTTTCTTCAAGAATGCAATAGCCACTTTGGAATGAACCTCTTTCGTAACGGACGATATAGCCGCATTCGTCTAAAATATTTTCGAGCTTTTTCAAGGTAGTTTGATTGTACTTCATAAAGGCGAATTTAATATAAATTAATCGAACTTCTTTACGCCTTAGGGAAATGACATTTAGTTAAGCAATACTTCCACTTGAACATTGATGATTGAATTTTGGGCGTTGAATATTTCAATTAAAAAACAACAATAATCAATATTGAACACTCAACATTCAAGGAAAAATCCTGGGGGTTAAGGCTACACCTTAGTACTCATTCGTATAACAGGAATGATCATTTCTTCAAGACTTACGCCACCGTGCTGAAAAGTATTGCGATAATAATTTGCAAAATGATTATAATTATTAGGGTAACATAAATATCCATCCTGACGAGCGAAAATGAAAGAAGAATTTACATTAGGAACAGGAAGGCCCGCCTGCCGCGGATCGCGAAATGCTAAAACTTCTTTGGCTTCGTAATTTAAATTGCGCCCATGTTTATAGCGCAGATTGGCTGTTGTTTGCTTGTCGCCAACAACCTTTTGCGGAGAATTTACTCTGACACTTCCGTGATCGGTGGCAACAATTAAATTCAATTTTTTATCTGCAATTTTTTTTAACGCCTGGTGTAAAGGCGAATGCTCAAACCAGGATGCAGTAAGGCTCCTATAACTTACCTCATCTGCAGCAAGTTCTTTGAGTACTTCCATTTCAGTACGGGCATGACTTAGCATATCCACAAAATTGTAAACGATAATACTAATATCATTACTCAACATGTTATGGATATTATCTACTAACTTTTGGGCATCCTGGTGATTGGTTATTTTTGTGTAAGAATATTTAAGGTCATCCTTACGCAACCTTTTTAACTGAGCTTTGAAAAAATCCTGCTCAAACAAATTTTTGCCACCTTCCTCATCATCATTCTTCCATTCAACAGGAAATTGTTTTTCAATTTCAACAGGAAGCAGGCCTGCAAAAATCGCATTGCGGCTATATTGTGTAGCCGTTGGTAAAATAGAATAAAAAGTTTCTTCTTCGTGTATGCGAAAGGTCTCAGCAAAAATTGATTGAATCGCTTTCCATTGATCAAACCTCAGATTATCGATTAACAAGAATATAGTTGGTACGCCACCTTTTTCAACATGAGGGAATACTTTGTACTTCATTAAAGTATGGCTCATTATGGGCGCTTGCGCAGCAGGATTTGTTACCCAATTGGAATAATTTTTTGAAATGAATTTAAAAAATTCAGTATTCGCTTCATTTTTTTGAGATTGGAAAACTTCCTGCATTTCAGGACTATCGCTTTTTTTCATTTCAAGTTCCCAATACACCAATTTTTTATAAATATCCATCCAACCGTTATAGTCAGGGTTATCATTGAGCGCCATAAACAAATCCCTGAATTGTTGTTGATATGCTGATGTTGTTTTTTCCGCAACCAGCCTCCTGTTGTCAACTATTTTTTTTAATGAAAGCCATACCTGGTTGGGATTAACAGGCTTTATCAAATAATCGGTTATTTGTGAGCCGATCGCTTCATCCATTAGATTTTCTGTTTCATTCTTGGTAACGAGAACTATGGGAATCTGCGAGCTGATCTCTTTGATTTTTTGAAGGGTTTCCAAACCGGTAATTCCCGGCATACTTTCATCAAGCAACACAACGTCCACCAAATTTTCTTTCACGTAATCAATTGCATCAAACCCGTTGCTTAACGATTTTACTTCATATCCTTTATTCTCCAAAAACATGATTTGGGATTTCAAACTTTCCATCTCATCATCCACCCACAAAATTTTTGCTGCTCTCATTTAAAAAAATTTACTGGTATTATGTAATTAATATAGGCTTAAATCATTAATTGTATTCGAATACAGATTCTTACAAATGTAATTTATTCCCTCCCCAAAAATTACCTTTGCAACACTGCTTAAGCATTTTAACAATTTAAAAATAGATGGCATACAGAAAAATAATTAATGACCCGGTTTATGGCTTTATTACTATTGACGATGAATTAATTTATGCCATTATCTCTCACCCTTACTATCAGCGAATGCGGCGCATTCATCAAATGGCGATGGCACAACTGGTTTATCCCGGGGCAGTTCACACTCGTTTGCATCATTCCTTAGGAGCTTACCATTTAATGTATAATGCAATAAATGAATTAAAGGGAAAAGGCATATCAATTTTACCTGCAGAAGAACAAGCTGCGAAAATTGCTATTCTTCTGCACGACATTGGCCATGGCCCTTATTCACATGCATTAGAACATGTTCTGATCAAAAATGCAAGTCATGAAAAAATATCTTTATTGTTGATGGAGAAAATGAATGTCGAATTTTCCGGCAGGTTGCAAATGGCAATAAATATTTTTAAAAATGAATATCCTAAAAAATTCCTTCACCAGTTAGTGAGTGGCCAATTAGATGTTGATCGTATGGATTATTTGACCCGCGACAGTTTTTTTACAGGCGTGAGCGAAGGTGTTATTGGCTACGATCGTATCATTAAAATGCTTACAGTATATAACGGTGAATTAATGGCGGAAGAAAAAGGGATTTATTCAATTGAAAAGTTCCTTGTTTCCAGAAGGCTCATGTATTGGCAGGTTTATTTACATAAAACTGTTTTATGTGCGGAAAAGATGTTGGTCAATATAATTAACAGGGCAAAAGTTTTAAAGGCGGAGGCACCATCTAGTGCTTTAAATATTTTTTTGCATAACGAATTTAGGGAGGAAGAAGTAGAAAGACACGTGGGCGATTTCTGTATGCTCGATGATTACGATGTTCTTTCGGCAATAAAAAGCTGGACACTTCATCCTGATGTAATTTTATCCTTTCTTTGCAAAGGGATCGTAAACCGCAGGCTTCTTAAAGTAAGATATTCTGGAACTATAATTGATAATAATCTTGTAAAAGAGAAAAAGCAATTAGTAATGCAAAATTTTCAAGTAAATAATGAAGAGGCGGGTTACCTGGTTTTCGCCGGCGAAACCGGGAACGAAACATATAGCGACCAGGATGAGCACATAAATATTTTATTTAAGGATGGTAGCATCAAAGATATTTCCGGAGTGGATAATGCTCTTATAAATCAAACATTATTTGGCACGGTAAAAAAATTTTACATTTGTTTTCCAAATGCCGGGCTATTATAGCTTAACTTTTAAATAAATAGATCGTCTGTATAAATAGATAAAGAGAATATGGAGTTTACCGCAATGCAAATATCTACCCTGATAAATGGGGAAATTGAAGGCGATCCTGTTGTTACAGTTTCATCTTTTGGGAAATTGGAAGGCGCAGAACCGGGCCAACTTGCCTTTCTTGCCAATCCTAAATACGAAGAATTTTTGTATTCTACCAAAGCATCTGTTATTATTATCAACAATACACAACTGGTAGAAAAAAAAGTAAACGCCACACTCATTCGTGTACCTGATGCATATTCAGCTTTCGCGGTTATTTTAAGCACCTATGAAAAAATGGCTAAAGCTAATTTAGCTGGCGTTCAACAACCCGCCTATATTTCCGATACCGCTATTTTGGGTGAAAATATTTTTATTGGTGCGTTTACTTATATAGGTAATAACGTCAAAATCGGTAATAATGTAAAGCTCTTTCCGCAAGTATACATTGGAGACAATGTTTCAATCGATGACGATTCTATCTTATTTCCGGGGGTGAAAATTCAGCATGATTGCATAATAGGAAAGAATGTGACTATTCACGCCGGATCAGTAGTTGGGGGAGATGGATTCGGTTTTGCTCCGCAACAAGATGGGAGTTTTAAAAAGGTACCTCAAATAGGGAATGTTATTGTTGAAGATAACGTGGAGATAGGCGCAAATGCTACAATTGACAGGGCAACGATAGGCTCTACTTTAATAAGATCGGGCGCAAAACTTGATAATTTAATACAGATTGCTCATAACGTAGAAGTGGGCAACAATACCGTGATTGCTGCACAGGCCGGAATAAGCGGAAGTACTAAGGTAGGAAACAACGTGATGATAGGCGGACAGGCTGGAATTGTAGGGCATCTACAGATTGCAGACGGAAGCAAAATTAATGCCCAGAGCGGCGTGAGCAAATCGATTAAAACTCCCAATACAGCAGTTACAGGATCTCCTGCATTTGATTATTCCCATGCTCTTCGCAGCCAGATATTAAATCGCAATCTTCCTGAATTGGAAAAGAGAATTAAAGAATTGGAACAGCTAGTAGAGCGCTTAATTAATGAGAAAGTAACCGGATAGGAAAATCTTTTTAAATAAAATTTTAGGACTCACCTCGCCATTGCAATTTTTGAAAGCAATAGTTTTCATACTTTCGTATCCATGGAGTCAATGAATGCTAAGGAGGAATATTTTCAACATACTATAAAGGAAGAAGTTGTTATTTCAGGGGCTGGCATTCATACCGGCCAATCGGTTAGCATGCACATAAAACCTGCAGGAACTAATTCAGGTATTAATTTTCAAAGAACGGACCTTCCAGGTAAACCAATCGTTAAAGCTGATGTAGACAATGTAATAGAAACCAACCGAAGCACAACTATTGAAGCCAACGGGGCCCGGGTTGGAACTATCGAACACTTGATGGCGGCACTTACGGGAATGCTTATCGATAATGTGCTTATTGAAATAGATGGCGAAGAAGTTCCTATACTTGATGGAAGCTCCCAGCTTTTCATTGAACATCTTTCAAAAGCAGGTATTCAAAAACAAGATGCTCAAAAAATATACTACAACATTCAGCATAATATAAGTTTTGTTGATGAAGATAAAAAAGTAGAGATGGTAGCTTTGCCCTATCACGATTACCGCATCAATACTCTTATCGATTTTAATTCGCCGGTATTAGGAACTCAGCATGCTGATCTAAGAAAAATAGGAGATTTTAAAAAAGAAATTGCACCCAGCAGAACTTTTTGTTTTTTTCATGAGTTGGAACTTCTCATTGCTAATGACCTGATAAAAGGAGGAGATATAAATAATGCAATTGTAGTGGTTGACAAGCCCGTAACTGAAGACCAGGTTGATAGGATTTCAAAAATATTTCACAAAAATGATGTGAAAGTTAGTGAGGCAGGCATTCTCAATAATCTCACACTTCGTTTTCCAAATGAGCCGGCAAGACATAAATTGCTCGATGTGGTGGGCGACCTGGCACTTGTGGGCTATCCTTTCAAAGCACATATTATTGCAAACAGGCCCGGACATTCTTCCAATATTAAGTTTGCTAAAAAAATAAAGGAACACATAAAGAAATATAAGCACAGGCAGGATATTCCTAAATACGACCCTAATCTCCCTCCATTACTTGATATACATGAAATAGAAAAGACGTTACCGCATCGGTATCCATTCTTAATGGTCGACAAAATAATTGAACTTAGCGATACTCACGTAGTAGCTATAAAAAATGTTACTTATAATGAACCTTTTTTCCAAGGCCATTTTCCAGGCAATTCTGTAATGCCAGGTGTATTGCTCGCGGAGGCGCTGGCTCAAGCTGGTGGATTTATAGCTATTCCCAGGAATTCACCAGACAAGTATGATACGTACTTTCTAAAAATTGAAAATTGCAAATTCAAACAAAAAGTAGTTCCTGGTGATACGCTTATTTTAAAAATGGAATTACTGCATCCCATTCGAAGAGGAATCTGCGAAATGAGAGGGACAGTATACGTTGGTGATAAAGTAGTTACTGAAGCTATATTAATTGCTCAAATAGTAAAAAGACCCCAAGCCTGATTATATGATTAGTCCTCTTGCCCATATTCATCCCGCTGCAAAAATAGGCAACAATGTAAAGATCGATCCTTTCGTTGTTATAGAAGAAGGGGTGCAAATTTGTGAAGGCACTCATGTGATGTCGCATGCGGTAATATTGAAAAATACAATCGTGGGAAAATCATGCAATATTTTCCCGGGTGCAGTTTTGGGAGCTATACCGCAGGATCTAAAATTTGATGGTGAAGAAACTTTTGTAGAAATTGGAGACCATACGACCATAAGAGAATGCGTTACCGTAAACCGTGGTACAAAAGATAAATGGAAAACTAAAGTGGGTAGCTATTGTTTATTGATGGCTTATTGCCACATTGCGCACGATTGTATTTTAGGAGACCATGTTATAATTGCCAACTCAGTTCAACTAGCCGGCCATGTGGAAATAGGCGACTATGCAATTCTTGGCGGTATGGCTGCTGCTATTCAATTTTCAAAAATTGGGGCACATTGTTATATTGCCGGCGGTACTGAAATTATCAAAGATGTTCCGCCTTATATTAAAGCAGGACGTTCACCATTAAGTTATGTCGGTGTAAATTCTGTCGGCTTACAGAGAAGAGGCTTTAATTCAGAAAAAATAAATGGCATACTCGAAATTTACCGCAATATATATATGCGTGGACTAAATATTACACAGGCTACCGAGTTTATTGAAAATGAATTACCAGACTCAGAAGAAAAAACTGAGATTATAAAATTTATCCGGGACAGCAAGCGTGGCATTCTAAAAGTATCTGCCAAAGAAATTACTGATGAAAATTAGTCTGAATAATCTTGGCAAACGCTATAACAGGGAATGGATTTTTCGTAATCTCACTTTTCAATTTTACATAAATAAACGTTACGCAATTACGGGACCTAACGGTTCAGGGAAATCAACATTACTACAAATTATTGGCGGTTCAACTATCCATAACGAAGGAGAAATTTCTTATAATGAATCAGAAAAAAGTGTTGGATATGAAAACATATTCAAAAGAATTTCTTTTGCTGCGCCTTATCTTGAAGTTGTAGAAGAGATGACCTTGACGGAATTCTTT
>Ga0134126_10007297_pt1 | contig 13874 bp, 10 predicted proteins | sample KB31752_FD_96881 | JGI IMG/M metagenome (GOLD analysis project Ga0134126, IMG submission 96881) | Terrestrial soil microbial communities with excess Nitrogen fertilizer from Kellogg Biological Station, Michigan, USA - KB3-175-2 | ecosystem: Environmental > Terrestrial > Soil > Unclassified ... | reverse complement strand
TTTCCGGGCTTCCCGGATCAGGGCAGATTTTTTTTTTGGCGGCAATTTTCCGACAACGGATTTTGGATGGACGCGGATTCTGAACAGCACTTCATTTTTAATGATGTTCCCCACTCCCGAAAAAATTTGCTGATCCAGCAGCACATCACAAACGGAACGGGAGGGATCTTCTTTCAGCTTCTGCCCGGCTTTCCGTGCATTCCATGATTCATTCAAAACATCGGAGCTGAAATCGTATACATTATTCAGGGGTTCGGTGATCATCATGACTGAACAGCTGTAGAAATTTATTTCCCCTTTTTTAAATTTCAAGGAGAGCCTCAAAGATTTTTCTTTCTGTTCGTTGATCAGATAAGTTCCAAACATGAGAAAATGAATGCGCAGGCTGAAGGGTTTAAAACAGATAATCAAATGCTTTCCCCAACTCCTGATCCCCGTAAGGGTCCGTCCGGGAATTAAAGACATATCAATTTTGGCATTTCCTGTTGCAGTTACAACCTTTTTGCCCACAAAGGGCAGCATGACCTCTTTCGCAATTACGATGGAAGGGCCTTCCGGCATATATTAATTTTCAACAGACTGTACAAATTATTTGCCAGCCTCATGGCCTGAGTTTTTCATACTCAGTATAATGAAGTACTATATTGGTTGTTCCGGATTTTCTTACAAAGAATGGAAGGGGGAATTCTATCCGGAGAAACTGCCGCAGAAGAAATGGTTTGCATTCTATAGTTCCAGATTCAATACACTTGAACTGAATGTGACTTTTTATCGATTTCCAACTACCGCAATGCTGGGCGGTTGGTTTGATAAGAGTCCGGAGGGCTTTCTGTTTGCCGTCAAAGCGCCGCGTTTGATTACGCATTATAAGAAGTTCAATGAAACGGAAGGTCAGCTCCGGGATTTCTACGGAACCATAGCGGAAGGCTTAAAGAATAAACTGGGACCGGTTCTTTTCCAGTTGCCCAAGCAATTGGTTTATAGCAGGGATCTGCTGGACAGGATTGTTCAGTCCCTGGATCCGCATTTCACTAACGCCGTCGAATTCAGGGATCCGGGCTGGTGGATTCCGGAAGTGGAAAAGAAGCTTGCAAAGAATAAGATCATTTTTTGCGGAATCAGCCATCCGTCGCTTCCCGATGACTTTATGCAAAACAGGAAAGAGGTTTATTACCGCTTTCACGGCGTTCCCAAACTATACTATTCTGAATATGACCCCGAAGTTATGCAGGCCTTTGCCAAAAAGCTGCAATCGCCTGATGTGCAGCATGCCTATATTTACTTTAACAATACAGCCAATGGATCTGCGATACATAATGCGGAACAGCTGAAGAGTCTGACAGATGACGGTTGACCGATCTCAGCTGCGGTTTTGAAACGAAAGTCCGTCAACTGTCATTCGTCAACCGTCAACTACCTTATTTTTGCACTTCAACAATCACTCATGTGCAAACGTTTTCCCCTTTTTTTGATCGTCCTGTTGCTCGGCTGCAGGGCCAATCCTTACCGGGCAACTAATAAGGTTTACAGGAAGCAGGTAAAAGATTTTACTCACAGGCTGAGGGAACAGCCACCAAACTACTTTCCCTCGCAAACAGGGGATTGGACCGGTACAGTGAATTTCGATATGCGGAAACCCGATTTTATCATTATTCATCACACAGCGCAGGATGGCTGCCCGATGACACTGCATACTTTTACTGTCAAACACTCAAAAGTGAGTGCACACTATGTGATATGCAAGGATGGGACTGTGCATCACATGCTGAATGATTATTTCCGTGCCTGGCAGGCGGGCTTCAGCAAATGGGGCCATAATACGGATATCAATTCCTGCAGCATCGGCATCGAACTCGATAATACAGGATTCGAAGATTTTACGGTGCCGCAAATTAATAGCCTGCTCCTGCTGCTGGATACGCTCAAAACGAAATACCGGATACCGCAGGAGAACATCATTGGCCACGGTGATATTGCGCCCGGAAGAAAAGTGGATCCCAACTGGCGTTTTCCCTGGCGGTTGCTGGCCGAACACGGATTCGGCGAATGGTACGATGATACAACCTGTGTGGTTGTTCCGGAAAATTTCAATCCCTATCAGGCGCTGAGGATTATCGGCTACAACCTCAGAGATACTGTGGCCGTCGTGAATGCATTCCGGCGACACTGGATGCAGGATACCGTTTACCGGCCCATGGACAGTATTTCCGATAAAATTTTATATAATCTTTCACAGAAATACCAATAGATCCGGATAATGCGATAAAAAAAACCACGTTGCGTGGTTCTTTTTTACGATGAGTACTGATATATATAGTGGGTCGGATCAGCTATACAGCAGAGGGGGCATGCGCGCCTTCCGCTATTTCTTCGATCATTTTTTTGTTGAAGGCTTCCAGATCGGCCGGACTGCGACTGGTAACCAGGCCCTGATCAATAACTACTTCCAGGTCCGCCCAGTTTACCCCGGCATTTTCAAGATCCGTTCGGATGGAAGGAAAAGAAGTCATGTTTCTGCCCCTCAGCATGCCGGTTTCAATTAACAATTGCGGGCCATGGCAAATGGCGGCCACCGGCTTTCCTTCTTCCAGAAATTGTTGCGCGAAATCCACACAATCGGGATTTGCGCGCATCTGATCGGGATTCATTACCCCGCCGGGAATCATGAGGGCATCGTAGTCCTCCGCATCCGCAACATCAATGTTTACGTCAACCGGAAGTTCGATGGACCAATGATCATGATTCCATGCTCTAACCTTATCCTTCTGCGGAGAAACGATCTGCACGGTGGCTCCGGCATCCAGCAGTGCTTTGCGGGGACTTGTTAATTCTGATTCCTCAAAACCATTTTCCGTAAGGATGGCAACTTTCTTACCACTTAACTTTCCCATACCCGTTGATTTTAATGATGAATAATGTTTATCCGGGAAACAGGTTCAAAAACGATACCAGCAGGTTCGGCATCTGTTAAATAACTATATCGTAATTTTAAACCGGATGAATCACTTATGAGTATTGAGCAAAAAAGACTGGTCGTTAATTCCTACAGAAAGATACCGCTGGAACAATGGGGGCCCTACCTGAGCGAACGGCAATGGGGAACAGTAAGGGAAGATTACGGACCTTATGGAGATGCCTGGAATTATTTCCCTTACGATCATGCCCACTTCAGACAATATCAGTGGGGCGAAGATGGCCTGGCTGGCATTTCTGATTTTTTTCAGAACCTCTGTTTCGCCATCGCTTTGTGGAACGGAAAGGATCCGGTATTAAAAGAGCGGCTGTTCGGATTGGGTAATAATCAGGGAAACCATGGCGAGGATGTAAAGGAATTATATTACCACCTGGATAATATTCCCACCCATTATTATATGGAATACCTGTACAAATACCCGCAACAGGCTTTTCCTTATGAACAGCTCCGGAACGAAAACGGAAAGCGCACCAAAAGCGATCCGGAATACGAGATCCTGGATACCGGCGTTTTTGACGACAATGAATATTTTGACGTGCTGGTCAGCTACGCCAAACAAAATTCAAAAGATATTTTCATCCGGATCGAAATTACGAACCGCTTTCAGGAAGCGGCCGATATAACGGTACTCCCTACCTTATGGTTTTATAACCGATGGAAGGATCATCCGGAAAAGAAACCCCGGATCAGCCAGCGCAATAAGAATTCAGTTAAGGCCGAACATCCACGGCTGGGCAGTTATTATCTCTATTTCCAGTCGCCCAGGGATAAATGGTACACCGAAAACGAATCCAACCAGGAAAAACTGTCCGGTATTCCAAACGAATCCATTTTTGTAAAAGATGCATTCCATGATGCGGTTATCCAGGGTAAAAATGCAGAAGAATTAAGGAAGATAAAACAGGGAACCAAGTTTTCGCCGGTTTATCAGTTTACTGTAGAAGCGGGAAAAACCCAAACGCTCTTTCTGCGCCTTTCCAGCAAATCCCTTGGCAATCCATTTACATTCGGATTTGAGAAAATATTTCAGCAACGCAAAGAGGAAGCTGATGCTTTTTATGATGAGATACTGGAGTCGCAGGATGATCCCCGTTTGAAACGGCTGCAGCGCCAGGCGCTTTCCGGTTTACTCTGGAGCAAACAATTTTATCATTACGATGTGGAGAAGTGGCTGGCTGGCAGCGACGGCATTACACCGGTAAATGCGGGGAAACTCGCGGGCCGGAATCACGACTGGAAGCACCTGAAAAACCAGGATATTGTTGCCATGCCTGATAAGTGGGAATACCCGTGGTATGCAGCCTGGGATATGGCTTTCCAGAGCATACCCATGAGCCTGGTAGATTCCAATTTCTCCAAAAACCAGTTGTTGCTCATCATGCGGGAATGGTATATGAAGCCCGACGGACAGCTTCCTGCATATGAATGGAATTTCAGCGACGTGAATCCGCCGGTGCAGGCCTGGGCCGCCCTGCAGGTCTACCGTATAGAAAAGGAAAGGACGGATTACGCCGATATCAGTTTTCTGAAGCGGATATTTCAAAAACTGCTGATCAATTTCACCTGGTGGGTTAACCGGAAAGATCCGAGCGGCAATAATATGTTCGAAGGCGGTTTCCTGGGCCTCGATAATATCGGGGTTTTTAACCGGAGCATCGAACTGCCCGGACAAATGCAGCTCGAACAGGCAGACAGTACGAGCTGGATGGGCATGTATGCCCTGAATATGCTGGACATGGCGCTGGAGATCGCCATGAAAGATGCCTCTTTTGAAGATACAGCTACTAAATTCTTTGAACAGTTCGTGATGATCGCCGAAGCGCTGAATGAACAGGGCATGTGGAATGAAGAGGACCGTTTCTTTTATGATACCCTGGCCATTTCCGGTTCTGCGCCCATGCAGCTCCGGATACATTCTATTGTGGGTATTACCAGCTTGTTTGCGGTTTCGATCATCGAAAAGAAGAAACTCGACAAACTGGTTGATTTCAGAAAGCGTATCAGCTGGTTTGAGAACTACCGGATGAAAAATAAAAAATTCTGGCCCAACGAAGAAAAAACGGATGGAGATACCATCCTGTTATCGCTCATTCCCCGCGAACGCCTCGTGAGCCTGCTCGGGAGATTGCTGAACGAAGAGGAATTTCTTTCGCCCGGCGGCATCCGGGCGCTTTCGAAATACCATGCTGAAAATCCTTATTCCGTTACGATTGACAATATTAACTACACCATTCAATATGATCCGGGCGATTCCACGTCGAATCTTTTTGGAGGCAATTCCAACTGGCGCGGACCGGTGTGGATGCCGATCAATTACCTGATCATTCAATCCATCCGGAAGTACGGCCTTTTCTATGGGAATGCGCTGAAAGTAGAATGCCCGGCGGGTTCCGGCAATTATCTCAACCTGGAAGGAGTGGCTGATTTTTTAACGCAACGGGTAATCAGCCTTTTTCTGCCTGATGCCAGCGGAGCCATTCCCCAGTACGGTAATTATAACTGGTTTTATCAAAAACCGGAAAATCAGGATCTGAATCTTTTTTATGAATATTTTCATGGCGACAGCGGGCAGGGGCTGGGGGCCTGCCAGCAGACCGGGTGGACGGCTTTACTGGCGGAACTGATCAATGAACAGCAGCGGCGGCTCAGGGAAAATATTCCGGCTGAAACACCGGAGATCACGGTGGTTACTTAAGTAAATAGTAAAAAGTAAAAAGGGAAAAGTAAAAAGGGAAAAGTAAAAAGTAGCTTCATTTATCATTATGGATAATATCAGTGAAGAAATTACGGCGCTTTTTGCTGCTTACCGGAAAGAGCATGTGTTGTCCGTTAAAAAGATTCCCCAGTCCGGAAGTATCCGGGTTTATTATCGTGTGCATACAGATAAGCAATCTTTTATTGCAACCTACGGAATCAATATTAAAGAGAATGAGAGTTTTATCCGGTTCAGCCGGCAGTTCAAAAGTAAGGGTTGCCCGGTGCCGGAGATCTATGCCGTAAATGAAGAAGGTACACTATATATCCAGGAAGATTTCGGCGATGTTTCGCTGTTGAATAAACTGGAGGAACATGGATATACCGACTATGTTTTTGATCTGTTTAAGCAGAGCCTGAAAAGCCTGGCGCAATTGCAGATCCGGGGAGATGAAGGTATGGACTATGAGAACTGGTGCCTGACGTCCAGTGAATTCGGGAAGCAGGCCATTCTCAGCGACCTGCTCTATTTCAAGTATTATTTTCTGGACACGCTGCAACTTCCGTACGACAAGGAAAAACTCATTGCCGATTTCGAAGGCTTTGCATCGGACCTCAGCAATGTGGATTATAAATATTTTATGTTCCGGGATTTTCAGAGCCGGAATATCCTGATCGAAAATGAAAAAGTTCATTTTATCGATTACCAGGGAGGCATGAAAGGCGCGCTGCAATATGATGTGGCGTCCATGCTCTGGCAGGCGAAGGCAGAGTTGTCGGATGAGTGGAAAAACAGCCTGCTGGAATATTATATGAATTGTGTGGAAGGAGAACTCGGTAAACCCATCGACCGGAAAAGATTTACCCAGCAATACCGTGGATATGTGTTGATCCGCTTAATGCAGGTTTTGGGCGCTTACGGATTCCGGGGGCTGTTTGAACGCAAGGCACATTTTCTCATCAGCATACCGCTGGGGCTAAAAAACCTGCGCGACTTTCTGCAAAACCATTTTACGGGAAGAGATCTCCCGGAATTTGAACGCGTGCTGAGCCTGATTGTGGAAGATCAGGTGATCCAGCGATTCGTACCGTTGCGGGCGGGTGCAGAGACCCCGCTGGTCGTTCATATCAACAGCTTCTCTTATAAAAAGGGCATTCCGGCAGACGCATCGGAAAACGGCGGCGGATTCGTTTTTGATTGCCGCGGCATATTGAATCCGGGAAGGCTGGAAGCTTTTAAATCTAAAACGGGCCGGGATAAGGAAGTGAAGGATTTCCTGGAGCAGGAAACAAAAATGCCGGAATATCTCAATAGTGTGTTCGATCTCGTTGATATTTCCGTGGAAGATTATATCAGGCGCGACTTCAAAAGCCTGATGGTGAATTTCGGCTGCACCGGCGGCCAGCATCGCAGTGTGTATGCTGCCGATGCTTTAGCGCGGCACCTGAAAAATAAATTCGGGGTGAAGATTGAGATCCATCATGTGGAACAGGAACTGAGGGACTGGAAGTATGAGTAAGCGGTATGAGATTTTACAATTGACGGGCCGGGGTAATTTCATAAGATAAACCGGAAAATTCAGGGAAATTGTGCTGAAGCCTTAAATGATCCGTTTGGAATCCTGTTTTATCTTAAATATTCCGTCCAGGCCAATACCACTCAACAGCAGGACAAAACATAAAACCGGTAAAGAAAACCTGCCGCTCCAGTCAACACAGAAGATGACAGAAGGGATTGAAAAAAGGAGCAGCCCTGCAAGCAAAAAATATTTCTCTTTCTGTTTGCGGAAAATGATCCTTAGGGCTCCGATGAATGCTAAAATATAATAGACCCCTGTTGTTGCAACCAGCAACAAATTATGTTTCGTTGAAAAATAATCACGGGTCATGGAGAATATTTTAAAGAAACGGTTAAAAAATAGCCGGATGGTCATGCCCGGATTCTCCAGCAAATAGGAAAATATGCTCATTCCTTCCTGGTAAGGAACTTTCCGGTATTGCAATAAATTTCCCGGGTAACCGCAAATCACATTTGCCTGAATATTATGAAAGGGATAGAAATACGCGGGGCTCTGCGTGAGGGATCGATCAATCACAAATCCGATTAACAGCAGGTAAACCGAACAAAAGATGAGCTTTCCCACATTTTTCCGGACAGAGATGAAAATCCAGTAACAAAAGGCGAGCAAAATGAACAGGAATCCGACAGGACGGAATGTGGGCAGCAATATCAGCAGGGCCCAGAAAATAATTCTATTTCCTTTAGATTTTTCCTGGGTCAGCAAAAAATAAAGAGCAATGATCAGCAGGCTGCTGAATGCGGAATCTGTGAACAATGCACTCACCCACTGTTGTATGATGAAACAGGTGGAATATAATATCCCGGCAATAAGGATAGCCTTCCGGGAGCGCGAGTACAGGCAAAGAATACGGATAAAATAATAAGTGGCCGCTGCGGATAACAGAAGCTGAATTATATACATGCTCTTTGCAGGAAATCCTGCCGTTCGCAGCAAAACATGTATCGCCGTGTAACCGGAATAAAAGAGATTGTACCAGCCATAATGGCCGCCCCCGCGAATCCATTTATCGGCCAGATCAATATATTTAATGGATTCCTCACCTGCATTTATTCCCAGGTAATAAAGTGAAAGCAGTTGGGTCAGCAACCAGCAGGCGCCTATCAGGAACCAATCAGGCTTTTTTAAATTTTCAGTTCCTTTTTCGGGGAGCATTGATAAACGGGCTGCGTTTTTTCTGAAAGATAAAGTGCCGGACATTACGAAAACAAAGTTTCTGCCACTGCTACCGCCTCCTGCCTCCCCACATCCACCAACTTCGAGCCGGAATGATCGAATCCCAGGATTTTATGGGCGGCAGCAAGCTGAAGATAAACCTCCACGATGGAAAACTTCCCCTGCTGTTTCATGAGCGGGAATATTTCAGGAGAGATAATATGGATGCCGCTGAATGCTTTTTCGTTCAGCCGGGAGGAAGGTTTTTCCAGGAGGAGATCCCCGCCTGCAACGTTTTTCTTATCATTTCCCGGATCAGATTTTTTGGGAATATCGCGCACCAAACGTTCTTCCTCTGTTTTTACGTTCCGCCAGCCGCGAAGCCGCCCTTCTTCATCGAAAAGAAAATACCGGGAAGATTTGCGGTTCGTTACGGCGAGCGTGGCTAAAGGCGAATGATGCTGGTGAAAGCTGATCAGGGAATCCAGCCGGAGATCGGTAAGGATATCCGCATTCATCACTACAAAGGGGCTATCGTTTAAAAACCAGGCCGCTTTTTTCAATCCGCCGCCCGTTTCCAGCACCTCATCCATTTCTTCGCTGATCGTGATCCTGCTTCCCCAGGCATCGTTTGTTTCAATAGCGTCAATAATCTGTTCTGCGAAATGATGCACATTTACCATTACTTCGAAAATACCAAACTGCTGCAAATAGTGAATATTCCGTTCCAGGAGGCTCTTTCCATTGATAAGTGCAAGCGCCTTTGGATGCCGGTCAGTCCAGGGTTTGAAGCGGGTTCCCAGGCCTGCGGCAAAGATCATGGCTTTCATAAGTTGGAAAGTTTTTATAAAACAATATTCTGCACCAGTTTACTTTTCTGCGGGTAGTCGGTGTTAAAATGCAGTCCACGGCTCTCTTTCCGGAAGCTTGCGCCTTTTACAATCAGGTAACCGGTAGTGATCAGGTTTCTGACTTCACAGAGTTGCGGCGAGACATCGGTGGTCTCATATAAAGCTTCGATTTCCTCGTGCAGCAGGTCGAGCCTTTTCATGGCTCTTTCCAGGCGGATATTGGTACGTACGATGCCCACATAATCACTCATGAGCAGCTGCAGTTCTTTAATGCTTTGCGTAATCAGGATCATTTCGTTCGGGGCCGTAGTGCCTTCCGCGTTCCAGTCCGGAATATTCTCATTAAAGGAAATGGATTCGATATTCTTAACGCTGTCCAGGTAACAGCGATGCGCGAAAACGAGCGCTTCCAGCAGGGAATTACTGGCCAGGCGGTTGGCGCCATGCAGCCCTGTGGACGCACATTCACCGCATGCATATAAATTCCGGATGGAGGTATGCCCCCATTCGTCTGTTTTGATACCTCCGCAACTATAATGCGCAGCCGGCGCGACGGGGATCATTTGCGTGGCTACGTCAATGCCAACGGACCTGCATTTCTCATAAATATTCGGGAAATGCTCCCGGAATTTATCCATGTCCATGTGGCGGCAGTCCAGGTACACATGCTCCGTACCGGTTTTCTTCATTTCGCTGTCAATGGCACGGGCTACAATATCGCGGGGCGCAAGGTCCTTGCGTTTATCATATTTTATCATAAACGCTTCTTCATTCTTATTGCGCAGTATGCCTCCGTCGCCACGCACGGCTTCCGTGATCAGGAAAGAAGGGCTAACGCCCTGCTGGTACAGAGCAGTCGGATGAAACTGGATGAATTCCATATTCTCGATCCTTCCCTTTGCCCGGTAAACCATACCGATACCATCTCCTGTGGCGATGACCGGATTGGTAGTGGTGCGGTAAACCTGTCCATTACCGCCTGTGGCAAAAACCGTGAGGCGGGATAAAATTTTTACGATGCGGTTTTCTTCCAGGTCGAGAGCATACACCCCATAGCATTCAATATCGGGGGTGGATTTTGTGACGAGGTATCCGAGGTGATGCTGGGTGAGAATATCCACGACGAAACAATGCTTGATGATTTCGATATTTTTTTGGGCCAGAACCGTGCTCAGCAGGGCGCGTTCCATTTCCCTTCCGGTTACATCTTTATGGTGAAGGATCCGGAATTCAGAATGACCTCCTTCCCGCCCACGCTTGAATTCGCCTTCCTCATCCCTGTCAAACCGGGCGCCCCATTCAATCATTTCCTGGATCCGTTCCGGGCCTTCTTTCACTACAATCTCCACCGTTCTGGGATTGCAGAGCCCGTCGCCGGCAATCAGCGTGTCTTCGATATGCTTTTCGTAACTGTCGTGCTCCAGGTCCGTCACACCCGCAATACCTCCCTGCGCATACTTGGTATTGGTTTCGTCTGCAATGGTCTTGGTAATCACCAGCACCTGCTGATCGGGACATGCACTGGCTACTTTCAGCGCATAGGTTAGCCCGGCAATACCCGAACCAACCACAAGGAAATCCGTTTTTCTTATCATAGTCTGGAACGCTTCCTAATAATCAATAGTAAACTCAAATTTTTCGGGATGCTCGAATACTTCCAAAAGATTGTACTGGATCACAACCTGTTTTTTGTCGGGAGAAAGTTTGGCCAGCGCATTATCTATTTTTTTTACCGCACGGGGTAAATTTATGGTCAGCGTGTAAGGGATGGAGATGCCCATATTCGAAACATCTTTGGTTTGGGCAAACTGGGGAGTCTGCTGGAGGTCCTTCCATTTCTGCTCATTTAATTTCCGGGAGATGAGTCCGTCGTGACTTGTAAAATCATAAATGGCATTGAACTGATTCATGTCCGGCCCGCCTTTATTATCTGCAGCATTATCCATGACACTATTATCCGTTTCCGCTGTGTCTTTTTTACCGGTCATGCCTTTGAATAGCTGCGTGAATCCGAGGTTTTGATTATTCATGGAATTATACAGCTTCTGCAGGTTGTCCTGACTGCTGAAGGGGATGTGCATATCGCTTTTGAAAACTTTTTGCGCCATGTCCAGTTTCATATGGACTTTCCCGTCCTTTACCAGTGCCTTGCTTTCGGCACTTACATTTTGCATCGTGTCCACCAGGTTTTTCATCAATACTGTAGTATCCAGGACTTTTCCGGCGGGTATTTCTTTTTCCATTTCTTCCTTACCCATATAATTCTGCATCACTTCCAGCAGCTTGCTCATGTCCGTATTAACGGTAAGGTCGCCGGCGCCACCCGGTTTGATATCGATCTGCTCCTGAATTTCAAAACAACCCGCCAGCAGGAGAACCAAAACGGCGGTGAAAAAATATCTAAGCTGCTTCATTTGTCATTTTTTAGCGGTGATTGACCCATTATCGAACGCGGGATAGTCGTCGTGTTGCGACGGACGACCGGTTAAAATTTTAAACCGAAAGGTACGTGTTTACTGCAAATCAAGCTGGTAACAGACAGTAAAACTTTGTGCGTGCCCGGGCTCCAGAATGCTCAGCCCCATTCCGTTATTAAGGCAGTCCGGGGCGGCGCTGAGGTTCTCGATGGCCAGGCTGTTCCTGTCGTCCGGCGAATAGATCTGCAGGTAGGCATAACCGGGGTCGGGGAAGAATGATAATGCTGCGCCGTTTGCGGGATTGAACAATTTACAAACCGCTTCACCGCCATGGAATTCCGGAAGAAAGCAGTGATCCAGGACCAGGTTGTCAATGCGGGAAGGACTGGAAAATGAATCAAAACGGATCTTCTTTCCGTTGGGAATGAGGTTTTGATCGAAAGCAAGCATTTCTTTCGCCTGAACGGTTAAAAACCAGTCATTCACTTTACCCCCCAGGCTGAAATAGGGATGCCAGCCATCGGCAACGGGTATGCGCCCGGAAGAAAGATTGGTCAGTGTTGTTTCCAGGAAAAGCCGGCCCGCTTGTTTTAATGTATATTTGACATTTATTTGATAATCGAAGGGATAGCCGGGATCTTCATGCGCATACCGGTATTCGAGGACCACCGCGGCGGAGAGTTCATCTGCGTGCTCCTGCATCACGGAAAAAGGTTTGCCGGACAAGAGGCCGTGTATAGCGGAGCCGTCGGTAAACTTATTTTTAAATTCGTAGTGCTTACCTTCAAATTCATACCGGCCCTTATGTGTCCGGCAGGGGAAGGGAGAGAGTTTGGCGCTACGGTAAAAAAGTGGGTGATTCATCCGGAGGTCGGAAAGATTTTTATAACTACTGATGGCCTGCAAACGCCCGTGCAGCAGGGGAATCGAAAATTCATGCAGCAAGGCACCGTATTCCGGTAGTATCTTTACCCGGATACCGGTTGAGCTATCGTTCAATTGCAGGAAGTGCAGGTCCTGTTCATCTGATTTGAAGATCGTAAATCGCATTGAATAAAAATTGATAATTTTCCTGATGGAAAAGCAGATTCGGAGGCAATTTCAACAATATTTCGGAAAAGACACGCTGATTGCTTCGGCACCGGGGCGGGTAAACCTCATCGGCGAACATACGGATTACAATGAAGGATTTGTACTTCCCGGCGCCATCGACAGAAATATCTACGTCGGCGTGGATTCCAATACAAACAAAATACTGAATGTTTACGCAGAACAATACCAGGAAAAATTCACCTTTCCCATTGATGATATGCATCCCGTAAATGGCTGGCCCACCTACCTCCTCGGCATGATTTATCACCTGCTTCCGCATAAACAACTTTCCCAGGGTATGGATGTGGTTGTGTCCGGGAATGTACCGGTCGGCGCCGGCATGAGTTCTTCTGCAGCGCTCTGTTCCGCTTTTGGCGTAGCGCTGAATGAAATTTTTCGTTTGGGTTTATCGCGGATGGAAATCGCACTCGCGGCGCAGAGGACGGAACATCAATTTGCAAACCTGAAATGTGGCATCATGGACATGTTTGCCAGTTTGCATGGCAGGGCGGGTCATGTTATGAAACTGGATTGCCGCAACCTCGAATATGAATATATCCCCTTTGATTTTCCGGATTACTGCATCGTGCTGGTGAATACGATGGTGAGTCATTCGCTGGCATCTTCCGCTTACAACGAAAGGCGTCAGCAGTGCGAGGAAGGTGTTTCTTTTTTGAAACGCTTTTATCCGGAAATCCATTCCCTGCGGGATGTAAAGCTGGAAGACCTACAGCATCACCGGAATGAAATAGATTCCCTCGTTTTTAAAAGATGTCTGTACGTACTGGAAGAAAACCAGCGTTTGCTGGAAGGTTGTGACTTCCTGGAAGCAGGACGGGTTACCGAATTTGGCAGGCTCATGTATGCCAGCCATGAGGGATTGAGCAGGGATTATGCGGTAAGTTGTGCAGAGTCGGATTTTCTGGTGCAGGCTGCCAGATCTTTTCCGGAAGTGAAGGGGGCAAGGCAGATGGGTGGCGGATTTGGGGGCTGTATCATTAACCTGGTGGAGAAAGAAAAGGCCGGCCATTTCATAAAAGCCATTCAGGAAAAATATGAAAACCGGTATGGTATAACGCCGGATAGTTTTATCATGCACATTGCTGAAGGA
>Ga0134126_10007296_pt1 | contig 13874 bp, 9 predicted proteins | sample KB31752_FD_96881 | JGI IMG/M metagenome (GOLD analysis project Ga0134126, IMG submission 96881) | Terrestrial soil microbial communities with excess Nitrogen fertilizer from Kellogg Biological Station, Michigan, USA - KB3-175-2 | ecosystem: Environmental > Terrestrial > Soil > Unclassified ... | reverse complement strand
ACCAACAGGACCAGGCAGCCATTCAGGTCATCCTCAATTATGTGGATTTCGGTATGAGTCCCGTGGAGGCGTTCAAAGCGCCGAGCTTCTCCACCGAGCATTTCGTCGGTTCCTTCGGCCAGGACCGCCCCCGATTGGGCAGCTTGTCTGTGCCGCACACCCTCCCAGAAAAAGTGCAGGCTGAATTAAAGGCTCGTGGACACCTGGTTACGGTCAGCCGCGAGGGAGTAGGCGGAGTCGGGCTCATCGGCATCGACCCCAAAACCAAGCAGGCGACCGCCGTGGGTCCGGCGGCCGGCAAAGTGGAATGAGCTTCTTTTTTTTTCGTGGATCGTTGGCGCACTTGTTGGACGCGGCGTCTTTGAACTGTCCAGTACTTCCTATTTCAGAGAGACCTGCGGATAACTCAGGCAAATCACCCGCGGAGCGAGCTGACCTGCCGCATTAATGACTTTGCCGACCGTCTTATTCTTGGGTGGCCATGGGTTCGGAGATTTTTGAATTGCGCTGTTCGCCGGAAACGAACAGGCCAAAACCGCAGGATTCGCGTATGCGAAGTTCGGGTTGCAGCTTCCTGAGAACGGGACCGCTGCTGTCCCCTTCGATCCGCCGGATAAGAAGTTCCGCTGCTTCGCTACCCAGTTGATGCTTGGGCAATTCAACCGTCGTCAAGCGCGGCCGAAACACTCCCAGCCAGGGATAATCGTCGAAGCTGACCAGACCAAAATCTTCAGGGCACTTCAACCCCATTTCTTCAGCGGCTTTGAGAAGACCGATGGTCATGAGGTGATTGGCGACGTAGATTCCGTCTGGCCGGTAAGAAAGCATGGAGTGTCCAGCCCGGAATCCGGATTCGATACGGTAATCGCCTTCTACCACCAACTCGGGTTCATAAGGAAGATTTTCCGCCTCCAAAGCGTCGCGAAACCCGCGCCAGCGCTCCTTGGCGTTGCTGACTTTCATGGGGCCGCTGATCAGGCCGATACGGCGGCGGCCAGAACGGGCTAGGTGCCGCACCGCCTCATAGGCGCCTTGATAATCGTCAGTTATCACAGCATCTTTGGTCAGTTCGGGGTAGGTACGCATTACGAGGACAAAAGGGATATTGACCTCTTTAATCATCTGGCGCAATGACGGCCGCAGGTCCCCTGAAGCCTTCGTCAGCAAAATTCCATCCACACGCTTGGAAAGCAACAGCTCCAACTCTCGCTCTTCTTTTTCCAGAATGTCATCGCTGTTGCAGAGCAGCAGATTGTAGCCGTGCCGCTGCGCGGCATCCTCGGCGCCCCGAACTACCATCGGGAAAAAAGGGTTGGCGATATCGGTCACGATCATGCCGATGGTCTGCGTCTTTTGCTTGATAAGGCTGCGGGCGATGAGATTAGGGCGGTAATTGAGCTTGCGAATCGCCTCTTCGACTCGTTGTCGGCGGGCCTTGCCAACATGCGCTTTATTGTTGATAACCGCGGAGACAGTGAATATGGATACGCCGGATTCGCGGGCAACGTCGGAGATGCTGGCGGCTTTCTTAATCTTCTTTTTGGAACTTCGGGGCGCCATATATTCTGAACGGCAACATAACAGAACTGAGCAAGATATTCAAAACGTTTAGCAGAGCACCCGATCAGACCTAGTCGGGATTTGGCACCACACAATCCAGTACTAAGGCGTCGACCTCATAACATGCATGGATGAACTGGCGCAGAGTTCGCCGGGTGGGAGCGAAGGAATCGAACTCATCAAGCGACAGACCATTTTCGTTGTAGGCACGTCCAAAATCCGGAAACTTTGCCAGCAAAGTTTCCACAATGTCCTTCGATACTGCAGCGTCGATCCGCGGACGTACTTGTATATCGCTGCTGTTAAAGCGAATCTGCCAAGAATAGGGAGGAGAAATGACGACGTCTCCACCGATGAATTCGCTCCAGTGCATGTGGTTCCTGAAGGCAGCGGAGAGAAGGCGCAGCCGATAGCCGCGTTCCTGGAAAAGTTGATAGGTTTTCTTAAATACCGCTACTCCGGCCCATTCCAGATAGCCAGGGTCGACGGCGATACTGTTTTTTTCCAGCAGAACCTTGAGCCAATCATCGAGTCGTCCGACCATGATCGTGCACACCGGTCCCAGGGTGGAAATGTCTTGGCCCTCACGCTCGCGACGATTGAGGCCACGCTCCACGGCTTGCGCAACGGCCACGCACTGCGGCAATGTGAAACACACCGTAGCGTTGATGCTGATGCCGCGATATGTAGCTTCTTCGATGGCAGCGATTCCAGCGCGCGTTACAGGAATCTTGACGATCATATTCGGTGCGAGCGCATTGAACTCGATCGCCTGCTTGACGATGGCTTGGCTATCACGAAAGAAACGTGGGTCCGTCTGTATGGAAAGCCTACCGTTTTTGCCGTGTTGCCGGTCGAAAATGGGTTTCAGCAATGACGCGGCTTTCACTGAAATTTCGCGCACCAGTTGCCAGGCGATGACATCTTCAGTAGCAGAAGGGAACTCTTGAATCAGCTCGCAAATACGCGGCTTCCACGCCGCAATTTCTTTTTTCAAGACGCCGAGGACAATGACTGGATTGCAGGTAGCTCCCACGGCGCCATGTTCAATCGAATACGAGAGTTCCTGCACCGAGGCGGAGTCATTCCACAGGCACGTCCGCGTGGTCTGCGTCATCTCGTGCAGCGGGCTTTTGTAGGACGATTCAACTGCCTGGGACACAAATCCTTTCTCAAACCATTTAAGCGTGTGTTGAACTCCCAATCGATACTTTTACGGGCCTGCATTCGAGATGAGACTGTTCGGAGGCAGCGGCGATTGCTAATGCCTGAAGGCCGTCTTCTCCGGTTACGCGAAGCGGTTGGTCGTTAAGAATGCGATCGCTGAAATCGCGAATCTCCGCAAGATAAGCATCCGAAAAGGTGCTCAGGAAGTGATCTGCGGTAGGCTGCAACCCTCCGTGGCTTGCCAGGAAAGTCACGGGAGTGCGATGCAGGCTGCCCACAAAAATGGAACCCTTCGAGCCGACAATCTCGGTGCGCACATCGTATCCATATACGGCTTGCGCATGGGATTCGATATTGCCGATGCCGCCTTGCTCGAATTTCACGTTAACGACGCTGGCGACCACATCGCCGAACTCGGTCACCTCCGGACGGATTGCGGACGTTGTGTAGGCGTGCACCTCGGAAACCTCATCCCGCATCATCCAGCGCGCCAGATCAAAGTCGTGAATGCTGTTGGTGTAAAAAAGCATTCCGTTGATGTTTGGCTGGTAGGCGGAAAGTGGAGGTCCGTCTTTGTCGCGGCCGAGAGACTTAAAAACGACAGGCGTTCCGATCTCGCCGGCCTCGATACGTTTCATCGCGGCGCCATACGCAGGGTCGTACCGCCGCATGAATCCAACCTGCATTCGCACGCCGGCTTTAGAAACAGCCTCCAAGCATGCCCGTGCGTCGGAAATATTCAGAGCCAGCGGCTTTTCGCAAAGCATGTCTTTGCCGGCTGCTGCCACTGCGTTGACCGCAGGCGCATGGAACTTGTCAGGAGTGGCGATAATCACTGCGTGCAGCCCTTTGCACTCCAGCATCGCTTCCAGGCTGCCGTAAGACTTGTCGATCTCGAGGTCCGCAGCGGTCTGGCGAGCGCGCTCCGCATTTACATCGGCGACCGCAACCAGCTCCGCCTGCGGCACAAGCCGACGCAGATTCTCGGCGTGACGCCGCCCCATCTCACCGACTCCGAGCACGCCTACTCCAAGTTTCCGCATCTATCCTCTTATTGTTGATTTCGGATTTTTCCGCGCTTCGTCAGGAGCTTGCACCGTTCAATTTGCCTACTACGCCGCGCAGGTATTTGAGGCTCGCAGCTACACTTACCGCTGGCGGAATTTTAGTTTCGCCAAATTTTACGTCCTGCTCTACAACCGACCACCCCGAATACCCGTTTCTCGCCAGCGTGCGAAAGAAGGCTGGGAAATCGATGTCGCCTTCGCCAATCACAGTGAACACCTGGTGCTCTATTGCCTCTTCGAAGGTCCACTTATTGCGCCGAGCTTCTTCGAGAACCTGCGCGTTGCAGTCCTTTATGTGTACAAAACGCAACTTGCTCTTGTACTTTTCAGCTTCCTTGACGGAATCTCCTTGCCCGTAAACACAATGGCCGGTATCGAGACATAAGCCCACATTGCTGCGGGAGGTTGCATCAAAAAACTTTTCACATTCTTCAGGCGTCTCGACGTAAGTAGCAACGTGAGGGTGGAAAACAAGATCCAGCCCAAACTCGTTCGCTACTTTCTCCGCATCGGCCACGATCTTGCCGACATGCTTCCATTGATCTGCGGTCAATACCGGACAATCCTTGTCATGGGCACGCCCTGAAAATCGGTTTCGCTCATCGGATTGGTCATCGGCCATAACAAGGAAGGGAGCCCCTAATGTCGCCAGCAGCTTACCGACTTTTCGGATCCGTTAATGACGGCGGCACCTGACGCAGGGTCGCCCATCTTCACCGGAACAAATGAACCCAGGAGTTTCATGCTGCGCTTGGCCAGTTGTGGCTCAAGAATATTGGGATCAGTGGGGAAGAATCCGTAGGGGCCGAGTTCGGTTCCGGCGTATCCGGCTTCCATCATCTCGTCGAGCATCCTTTCGTAGGGCTGCTCCCACGAGGGGCCGGGATAATCCAGCACGCCCCAGCTGTCCGGGGCGGAAGCGAATAAAAACCGCTGATTCATCTCAGGCATGTTCTACGTTCCTCAAAATTCTAAACGATTATAAATGGTCGATTGCGCCGCTTGTCAAGGTTTTGCGCTCGAAACCAGATAACTCTTCCACCCATGCGCGCAAGAATGCTGTTACGTCCGCTTACGTTTCGCTGAAATCAATAAGTTTGGCGCGGAGCGTAAACATCCGCGTGCGATAAGCGGCATACAGTAGACCGACGATCAACCATGCAAGTCCGGCGTATTTGGTCCACGGTTGCAAACCCAGGAGCAGGGCGAAACAGAAGACGCAGCCGAATCCGGGAATGAAGGCATCCCGCAGAAAGTTCTTTTTTGTCTCCGCTGAGGGAAGAAACCAGAAGTGCATGAGGGCAGCGAAATTCACCGCAGTAAAAGCCAGCAGGGCGCCAAAGGTCACAATCTCGGCAGACCTCTCCCACGGAACGGTGAGCACTGCGACGTATGCAACGACGCCGACGATCCACTCGTTATAAACAGGATTGCCTCGCTTCAAGCTGAGGTGGCCGAAAATCCTCCGCGGAATAACGTCGTCGCGCCCCATGCTGTAGAGCAATCGTGCAGCGCCGATGTGGCCAGCTAATCCGCAGGCCAGGCTGGAAACGAGGAGCACGACTCCGTAAAGAGCGAACAAGATCGGGCCGCCGACTATCCGCGCGACGTCCATGAATGCGGTTTCGTGATTTACCAGATTGGTGTAGTCGGGCCAGACACGTTGCGCGAGATAAACCTGTAAGCCGCTGAACAGTCCAGTAAAAACGCAGACCAGCACCGCCGCCAGCATGACGTTGCGTTTGGGATTCTTTACTTCTTCGGCCAGGATAGAGACACCGTCGAAGCCTATGAATACGAGAGCGGCAAACGAGGTGCCGGCAGCCAACGCCCGCAGGTTGAATGTCGCCGGATTGTATGCGGGCTGGATTGAAAACAAAGAGCCGAAGCTCTGGTGGAACACGATGTAACGAAATCCCTGCACCAGAAATCCGGCCGTGACCAGCATCATGAATCCCAGAAGTATTTCATTGGTGCGCGCGTTGAACTTGATGCCGCGAGTGGCCAGCAACGTGATGAACGCGACAATTGCAGCCGAAAGCACTGCAAATGGAATCTGGGGGACCAACCGATGGATGGTCAGGACAGCATAAAGTGCGTTCTGTATGGGCTGGAACAAGTACTCCAAAAACATCGCCCATCCCAGAATGAATCCGACGTGGGGATTCAAGGTGCGGCTGATGTAGGAATAAACGGAGCCCGATGCCGGATACACATTTGCCATGCGTCCAAAACTGATAGCAGTGACCGACATCGCGATCATGGCCAGGAGGAGCGTTGTGACTGCATGACCGCGAGATAGAACTTGCGCTTCGCCGAACAGCGGGACGGCGGCAATCGGTGAAGTGAGAATGATTCCGTAGTAAACCAGGTCCCACAAGCTCAGCACGCGCTTCAGATGAGGCGCTTCGGTGGCCAAAACTGGGGTGGCGGTTTGCACTCTGTCCTTTTGTTGTTAACGGAGGTTACTTAAAAGAAGTAGCGTTCCTTCTTGCGTGCTTCATCGTATTTTTTTCGCGCGGCTTTGACAGTTTCGCGCTCGGAGACTTCGGCGATGGGAACATCCCACCAGGATTCGTATCCCGGAACCCGATTGTCGAATGCGGTTTCAATCACGATCACTGAAGATCGGGGCTGCCGCCGGGCATCAGCCAGGGCGATTTTGAGTTCTTCGCCGGTGCGAACGCGGGTGCTCCACGCGCCAAGACTGGCGGAGTTAGCCGTGAAATCGACAGGCATCGGATCACCCTTATATTGATCTCCCTCGCGGTAGCGATATTCGGTGCCCATTCCGTCGTTGCCGCAACTCTTACTGAGTCCGCCGATACTCGAGAAGCCATGATTGTCGAGCAGAACGATGTTGAGCTTGTAGCCTTCCTGCAACGAAGTGACGATTTCTTGCGCCATCATGAGATAAGATCCGTCGCCGACCAGGACGTAAACTTCGCGCTTTGGGTCCGCCATCTTTACCCCCACGCCGCCGGCAATTTCATAACCCATGCAAGAGTAGCCGTACTCCATGTGATAGCCGCCCGGCCGCCGAGTGCGCCAGAGTTTGTGCAGGTCTCCGGGCATGCTACCCGCGGCGCAAACCATAATGTCGGAAGCCTCAGTGAACTCGTTGACGATACCTATGATTTCGCCTTGCGTGATCGGGGGATCTTTGCGGATGGCGTGAATGCGATCGACCTCTTTTTCCCAAGCCGAGCGAAAATCTGAAATCCTGGCAGCATAGCCCGCATTCACTTTGTATCCGGACACCACCTGCTGCAGTTCTTCGATCGTGACGCGCGCATCCCCAGTTAGCGCCACCGCCGCATGCTTGTACGCGTCGAATTCCGATACGTTTATGTTGATGAAGCGGACCGAGGGATCTTGAAACGCGGTTTTCGATGCACTAGTGAAATCGCTGTAGCGAGTTCCGATGCCGACGATCAGGTCAGCCTCTCGGGCCATTATGTTCGCGCCGGGAGTTCCTGTGACGCCGACCGCGCCTAGTTGTTCCGGGTGATCAAACGGCAGAGAACCCTTGCCGGCTTGCGTCTCGGAGACGGGAATCCCCGTGGCCCGCGCAAACTTCGATAATACTTCCGAGGCTTCGGAATAGAGCACGCCCCCGCCGGCGATGATCAACGGTCGCTCTGCAGCACGCACCCATTCCGCGGCATGACCCAATGACGTCGCATCGCACCGGTTGCGTGGAATGTGCCACACGCGCTTATGCAGGAACTCCTCCGGAAAATCAAATGCTTCTGCTTGCACATCCTGCGGAAGGCAAACTGTCACCGTTCCCGTTTCCGCGGGCGAGGTCAGCACGCGAACGGCTTCGGGGAGGGAAGTCAATATCTGCTCTGCACGCTCAATCCGATCCCAGTAACGCGAGACAGGCCTCAAGCAATCGTTGACCGAAATGTCCTGAGTGATTGGCGACTCCAGTTGCTGTAGAACGGGCGCAACGTTTCGCCGAGCGAAGATATCTCCGGGGAGCAAAAGCACGGGCAAACGGTTTATGGTTGCCAAGGCAGCGCCAGTTACCATGTTGGTCGCGCCGGGGCCGATTGAGCTTGTGCAGACCAGCGTTCTTAGGCGGAAACTGGTTTTGGCAAAAGCTGCTGCCGCGTGCACCATGGCTTGCTCATTACGGAAGAGGTAGTAACGAAGGCCGGGATCTTGTTCGAGCGCCTGGCCGATCCCGGCGACATTGCCGTGGCCAAAAATCCCGAGACATCCTTCGAAGAAGCGATACTCGCGACCATCGCGTTCGACGAACTGATTCTTGAGAAAGGCGATGATGGCTTGAGCGACCGTCAGCCGTTTTGTCATAGGCTTGCCATCACCAGAATACCTGTCATCTGGTTTTCTCCGAGAGGGAAGCTACGAAGCAACGCTTCGCCAGAAGCGTTTACTTCCAGACGAGAGGCAGCCGCGGGTCTGGGCCATTCCATGTTGAGCGAACCCAGGCATGGTTCTGGTCTTCGGTAACGGCCAATGCGCGCGAGGTCCCCGCCAGAAAATTCAGGTAGTACACGTCGTACCCGGGCCCTGCAACCACTGCATGATATCCGCTATGGACGAGGACGGCATCGCCGTCCCGGGCTCTCACCGTTTGCCCGTTGATATCTTTATCCGAATACAGATATTGAAAGGCGAAGCCTTCGGGTCGCGCCGTGCGGTAATAGTAAATCTCATCCTGATCGACTTCTTTCGGCGGATTATGAGTATCGTGCTTATGGGGAGGATAGCTCGACCAGTTTCCTCCAGGCGTATAAACCTCAATAACGACTAGTTTGTCGGCTGGGAAAGATGGGGGAAGCACGTCAACGATCTGTCGGGAAGCATTTCCGCCGCCTCGGAGGCTGCTGGCCACATCTTCTGGCGTGATCAAGCGCGGCTCCAGAATGGCTTGTGAAGGTACGCGGCATTCCGCAATTTCACACATTGTTTCCGCGGTGAATGAGGCCGCATTATGTGGCGCCAGGTATAGAGTGTAAGGCAGACCATCGAAAACATTCTTCCGCTTTCCGATCTTGTGCTTACCCTTTCCCCAGTCCGCCATGCACGTTCCACTGAGAAGCACGAAGGCTGCTTCCTCGCTATCGGTTGTGGCGCGAAGAACCTCACCCGGTTGCAGGCGAGTAACAAAAAAACTCATCCACTCCCATCCCGCTTTCTGGCGCGGCAGGTCAAGCAGCCTTCCTGCGGCGTGAGGCGGCAGGTTCGAGGAAGAGAAGACGATAGATGGTTCGCTCAAGTTATCTCCGACTGGGAATGCATTATTAATCTAATCGTTTTGAAAATATGACAAAAAGCACAGGCCCTTGTCAACAATCATTTTCGTTAAATCTTGACTAGGCCGGGCAACGATTGATATAAGGCAGCGTATAAACGTTTTTATATACTTCTAGCGGGAGTGGAGTGATGAGAACTGTTGCTGGAGTAATTCTGGTTTGTCTGTTTGCTGCTCCCACCTTTTATGCACAGGATGCAGCAGGTGCCGCCAGTCCCTACAAAGCAGTGACCGATCGGCTCCAATCGATCGTCAAGGTGCCGCTCTCCGGCTGCCGTTCTCATCAGGACGTGCCACATCCGGAAGATGCCGCCGTGGACGATTCAACGTGGACGCCGATTAAGCTCGGCGCGACTTTTACCAGCGGCGTACAGGTCTTCCGTTGCTGGTACACGGTCCCAGAAAAGTTGAACGGATATCAAACTCGTGATGCCACTTTGAAAGTTGCTTTCGAGCTGGAAGGCGATGGAATGACCATGCTGTCGGTCTTTTCCAACAACACCAGCATTTATCGGGGCACGTCAGACACGCTCGAACCGATTCTTCTGACCAGCAAAGCCCGGCCAGGTGAGCGCTTTCTGGTAGCGATGCGGATGGAGGTTGGAGATCAGCCCAGGAAACTTTCTAGAAGCGAAATTCTTTTGGCGGCTTCTCCCAGCCGTCCGGATCCTGAACTTTTGCGGATAGAAATTCTTTCGTTGCAACCGATTCTCAATGCCTATCCCGACGGGGATCGCCAGCAACGGTTCGACTCTGCGGTAAAGACGATTGACTTTTCCAAACTAGACGCCGGAGACCAGGTTGGTTTTGATGGTTCGCTGAAATCTGCGCAGGAAAAACTGCAAGTTCTGCAGCCTTGGATCAAGCAGTTTCGCATTCGGGCAGTGGGCAACTCGCATATTGACATGGCATGGCTGTGGCCGTGGACCGAGACTGTCGAAATTGTTCGCAACACATATCGTAGCGCTCTCAACATGATGGACGAGTACCCGGGCTTCACCTTCGCAGGCTCGTCCGCCCGTACCTACGAATGGATGGAGGAAAAATATCCGGAATTGTTCCAGGAGATCCAGCAGCGCGTGAAGGAGGGCCGGTGGGAAATCGTCGGCGGCATGTGGGTGGAGCCTGACTTGAACATGCCGGGCGGAGAGTCCCTTACCCGCCAGATTCTGGTCGGCAAACAGTACTTCAAGAGAAAATTCGGCGTCGACGTAAGGGTCGGCTGGAACCCGGATTCATTTGGATACACCTGGCAGCTGCCTCAGATCTACAAGAAGTCTGGTATCGACTACTTCGTTACGCAGAAGCTTTTATGGGCGCACGAATTCACCACGTTTCCTTACAAACTCTTCTGGTGGGAGAGCCCCGACGGCAGCCGTTTGCTTACCTACTTCCCGCACGATTATGGAAGCATGATGGAGCCGGTCTCGATGGCGGAAGACGTTTCCGTGTGGATGCCGTCGATTTACCACCAGAATTTGAAAGATCCCGAAATGATGTACCTCTATGGCGTGGGCGACCATGGCGGCGGCCCTACACGTACCATGCTCGATAGCGCCACCCAGCTGATGTCGCCTGACGTTGTATTTCCGAAACTTGAATTCAGCACAGCGAGCAGCTTTCTTGACGAAGTCTCAAGGCGGAACGACCTGGAAATTCCAGTCTGGAAAAATGAACTCTATTTTCAATACCACCGTGGCGTTTTCACTACCCAATCAGAAACCAAAAAGCTGATTCGTCAAACCGAAGAAAAGCTGTTGGATGCAGAAAAGTACGCATCACTGGCCCAGATTTACCAGCGGCGGCCGTATCCGCGGGCCCAGTTCACAGATGCATGGAAGGGGCTACTGTTCGACGATTTTCACGACATTATGCCTGGCTCCGGCATCGCCGTGAACTATCTTGACGCCAAAAGAAATCTTGAAGAGGTGGGCCGAGTAAGCGATGACGTTCTCGATAACTCGGTGGATCAACTTTCAGCCCGAATTGATACCCACCAGAACGGTGCCGCGATCGTGGTTTATAACTCGCTATCTTGGGATCGAAGCGACGTCATGGAAGTGGAGGCTCAGTTGCCAGAGGCGGCCGCCAACATTGCGGTCTTCGATGCAACCAACAAGCCTGTACCGTTTCAGGTTCTAGCCAATGATTCGCTGACTCATCGCGTTCGTTTTCTGCTTCAGGCCGGAGCTCCGGCCCTAGGATACGCGACTTACTATGTGCGGCCGGCAGCAAAGGCTGCGCCGGCTACTTCTTCGCTGAGAGCTTCCCAGACCCAGCTTGAAAATGAGTTTCTCCGAGTCACAGTTGATCCTCGAACCGGATGCATTACCAGTTTGTTCGATAAACGCACGAATCAAGAATCAATCGCAAAATCTGAAACCGACACGGGCGGCCCCAAGGATCGCCCTTGCGGTAATCTGCTGCAGACTTTCGTCGATAAACCCAAAGAATACGACGCCTGGAACATAGACGCCGACTTTGAAGACAAATATTGGAATCTGGACAAAGCTGATGAAGTGAAACTGACGGAGTCCGGCCCCTTGCGTGCCGTGATCCAGGTCAAACACCACTTTCAAGATTCGTCATTCGTGCAGAACGTCACCCTATATCCAGCGGCCACACGCGTCGATGTGAAAATGCAGGTCGACTGGAAAGAGAAACACATTCTTTTGAAAGTTGGATTTCCTGTCACAGTGCATTCCGACAAGGCCACCTACGAGGTGCCATTTGGTTCGATTGAACGGCCGACTACTCGCAACACACCTGAGGAAAAAGCGCAGTTCGAAGTCCCGGCTCTGCACTGGGCGGATCTCTCCGATGCGCAGCACGGTCTCAGCATTTTGAACGACAGCAAGTACGGATACGACGCGAAGGGCAACGTCTTACGATTGACACTGTTGCGGTCGCCAACCTGGCCTGATCCGCACGCGGATGAAGGGCATCACGAATTCACCTATTCCCTTTACCCGCACCGCGGAACTTGGCGCGACGCGGATACGGTGCAACGCGGCTATGAAATTAATTACAAGTTGCGGGCAGTACAGGTTCCAAACCACACTGGCACGCTTCCGCCGGTGCACTCATTTGTCAAGATCGGAGCCGACAACGTTGTGCTCACTGCGATGAAGTGGGCGGAGGATGAAAACGCGATGGTGCTGCGGTTTTACGAATGGGCCGGCAAAGAATCAGACGTGACAGTTGACTTGCCTGCGGGAGCACAGCAAGCCTGGGAGACAAATTTGATCGAGCAGCCATCGGATGAATTGCGGGTGACGAAAGACAGCGTCACTGTTCACACCAAGCCGTATGAAATCAAAACGATATCGGTGAAATTTACGGACGGGCGGCGTTAGGGGTCGCGGCAGGAAAGGATACCGAGTACATCCTTGCAACTGCAGAATATGGATCCGACCGCCGCCGGGGAATGAAACGTTTCCGCGTGCTGCATTTGAGCTTCCTACAGCCGTTCTAAACGTTTCGACAGTATTGCAAATGCAGCCCTTTATTCTCCACATACGGGTGTTCCAGGCTTTAGACCACACGCCCAGCTTGCTAATGGTTCCGAGAAATATTCATATAGCATTAATAATTGTTTTCTACGCCTGTCACCGTATGACTGACAAACCGCAATTTTTTGCAAAATCTTAAATTTGGGCTTGACTCCGGCCTTCATTCGTTGCTATAAGCACAAATTATAAACGTTTTGAAAACTTAAAAACTTACTGCAACAGAAAGCCCAAAGCTGGAGCAGCCCTCGGGAGGGGATTATGCGTTCGCGTCAACGAAAGGCTTTAATGCTCGAGGTAGTGTCCGATCCAGGTAAGTGGATATGTCGGCAGCTCTCCTTGGCTTGGATTGTACTGGCGATGGTCTGTGTCCTTAACGGGCTTGCGTATGCCAAAGTCGCCGCCGGTGTTTCTGGAATCGTCACTGACAGCAGCGGCGCAGTAGTCTCCGGCGCGACCATTCAGATGAAAGATCTGGCGACCGGAGTCGTGGAGACGCGGCAGGCAAACTCTGAGGGCTTTTACGCGTTCATTGATTTGCAGCCCGGACGCTACGACCTGGAGGTGAGCCAATCCGGCTTCACCACTTATCGCCAGACCGGCATTGTGTTGGATGTCGATTCCGCCAAAGTTCTGAACGTTGCATTGACGGTCGGCCAGGTGAACGAAAAAGTTGAAGTTTCTGGCCAGGCCGTGCAGATAGACACGGCCAGTACACAAAACGGTGAGGTCATCACCGAGCGAACCATCGTATCTGTGCCCCTGGTGACGCGCAGTTATACCGATCTGTTGGCGCTGCAACCCGGCGTGGCGCCGGTATCGTCAGGTCTCGCTGGGGGGCAGGGAGGCCAGTTCAGCGCCACCGGATTTCAATTCAACAGCGTTTCAGGCGATCTAAACGCGGGCAATTTGTCCGTCAATGGGCAGCGTGAGTCTGCGAATGGATTTTTGTTGAATGGAACCACGGTACAGGAGTTCGCTTTCTCGGGGACCGCGATCATTCCGAACCTCGATTCGATCGCAGAGTTCCGCATCGTTACCAACAACTTTGATGCCGAGTATGGCAACTACCCCGGCGGCCAGGTGAACGTTATCACCAAGAGTGGAACCAACAGCTTGAACGGAAGCGCATTTGAATTTCTGCGGAACCGGTCGTTCGATGCGACTCGCTATTTCAATACGACCAAAGATGTTCACAAGAAGAATCAGTTTGGGGTAACTCTCGGCGGACCGATCAAGAAGGACAAACTGTTTTTCTTTGGCGACTACCAGGGTAATCGCGTT
>Ga0134126_10007291_pt1 | contig 13876 bp, 12 predicted proteins | sample KB31752_FD_96881 | JGI IMG/M metagenome (GOLD analysis project Ga0134126, IMG submission 96881) | Terrestrial soil microbial communities with excess Nitrogen fertilizer from Kellogg Biological Station, Michigan, USA - KB3-175-2 | ecosystem: Environmental > Terrestrial > Soil > Unclassified ... | reverse complement strand
TAGTTGGAGGTATTTCCCAAATCACCTCTGTTCGCCAGGATCAGATCCGGGAACCCGTCGCCATTGATATCAGCGACGGCTAAATTTCGTGTCGGCCATTCGGTACGCCCAAATTCGGACCCAACGGTAAATTTGCCCTTTCCATCATTGAAATAAACCAGCTTCCGGTCTGGGTTGTCATTGCTCACGGCAATATCGGGGAAGCCATCCCCGTTGAAATCAGCCACGCCGCCGGTATACGAGCGGTCTGCTATCGTTCCCAGATCATAAGCCTTGCGGATGCCGCCACGCCCATCACCAAGCAGAACCCGGTCAATGATAGGCCAATGCCTACCCTTTACCAGCAGGATATCGAGATGACCATCGCCATCGAAATCGGCAAGACTTACATTTGCTGTTGTATCGGATATCGATTCAAGCAGTAAGGTATGGTCGAAGTTGGGAATGTTCTTCTGGGCAAGAACGTGCTGGGTCATACTACCCACAAGGCAAACAATAAAAAGACAAATTTTCATGGATTAGAAGTTATAGGTCCTCCAAGATAGCATTTTTCAGGATCGGACGGCTGTTGTCCCTTAGGACACCAATTTTTGGCCTGTGGTCAAAATTTCCCGGGAATCTACCCGGGTCTTTCTACCTTTTCCCTATGAAACCCACTCGCCTCCTCTATCTCCTCGCACTGCTCAAGCTCATCTTACCCTTTTTCCTGCAAAACCCTGTCTGGGGGCCTCACCGGGACGAGCTTCTCTATCTGGCAGAGGCGAGGCATATGGCCTGGGGCTATATGGAGGCGCCGCCTTTGCTCTCGGTCTGCGCCTGGCTGACGAACCTGCTTGGCGGCGCGATGTGGGCGATCAAAATATGGCCTTCGCTGTTCGGCGCGCTAACCTACATTCTCGTAGGCCGGCTGGTGCTCCACTTTGGCGGCCGTTGGTTTGCCCTGGTGCTGGCCTGGATGCCCTTCGTGACCGGCGCGTGGCTTAGGATGCAGTTTCTCTTCCAGCCGAACTTCCTCGACATATTCTTTTGGACAGCGATGGCCTATGGGCTGATCCGGTTTAAACACTCGGAAAAGTCCATTCACCTCTACATTGCAGGCATCAGCTTCGGCCTCGGCATGCTTGCCAAGTACACCATGGCCTTCTATGCCGCCGGTCTGCTGGCCGGCCTCCTCCTCGCCTGGGACAAAAAGATACTCACCAACCGCCATTTTTATTATGCCTTCGGCCTGGGCTTCCTGCTTTTCCTGCCGAACCTGCTGTGGGAGGCCGGCCACGGCTTCCCGGTGGTCTACCACATGAAGACTCTCGAAGATAACCAGCTTCAATACCTGAGTCCCTGGACTTTCCTCACCGACCAGATCCTGTATAATGTCGCCACTATCTTTACCTGGGTGACGGGCATCCTCTGGGCCGCCCGCATGAAGCAATACCGGTTCATTGCCTGGGCGTTCGTCGTCACACTCGCCCTCCTGATGATCGGCCACGGGAAAAGCTATTACTCACAGGGTATCTACCCGGTCCTGTTCGCATTGGGCGCTCCCCGGCTGGAGGCTTGGGCAAACAAATGGTGGAAATTAGGAATGATGGCGTTTAGCCTCTTCATTGGTATCCGTCTGGTCCCCCTTCTCCTTCCGTTCAAGGCCCCGGCCCCCCTGGCCGAATACTATGTCCATCACCCTTTGGCCCTTAAAGCGGGCTTCCTCCGCTGGGAGGATCTCCGGGACCATTCCTTGCCCCAGGACTTCGCGGATATGCTGTCCTGGGAGGCGATGACCGCGAAGGTGGCTAAAGCATACGCTTCTCTGGATAGCACGGAGAAGGCTCACACCCTGATCTTCTGCGACAATTACGGTGAAGCGGGGGCCGTGAACTATTATGGTCCGAAGTATCACCTGCCACCGGCCTACAGCGACAATGCCAGTTTCCTCTACTGGATGCCGACGGACTACGATCGGTTCGAGGTACTCCTCCTTGTCACGGATGACACGCACGAGATGCAGCACAAATTCATCAAAGACTTCCAATCGGTCCCGTTCGTGGACAGCATCGCAAACCCCTATGCACGCGAGGACGGCTCGCTGATCATTCTGATGAAAGGACCTGACGATGCGTTCCGGCAGGCATTCAGGGAAAAGATAGATCTGGACAAGCTGAAGACTACCGCGCAGGGAGCCGTACAAAATATGAAACCCAATCCCCTGGACAAAGGCGGCTCGATGCATTGAGCTTTTGGACTTTACCCACCACCTCCGCGGCTTTGAAGACTTGTACGCTGTTCAGAAAAGTCGAATCCCGGGCGGGCGAATTCCTGCCAAGCGAATCCCGGACCGGCGTTTGCGCCCACACGCGCGGCCCCGCGGACCAAAGCAGAATACTGACATAACCAAGTAGTTTCATGATGACAACAAAATAAAGCTGCCTACCCCTGCCTCAGGATTGCCGAACAGGAAGGCTATCTTATATTTGAAACCCGGAATAGCATCAACCGCCATCCGGGTAAGACCAAACCCATGGGGCTCGGACTAAAGAACCTCAGACAGCGGTTGTCCCTGTTGTACGGGACAGACTTCGAGCTGGAAACTGGGGACGACGGTCGATATTTTACGGCATTCCTCAAAATACCCTTGGCATGAATTTGCGCTGTATCATAGTGGATGATGAACCCTAGGCGGTGAACCTGCTGGAAGTGCTCATCGGCCAGACCACAGGGTGGCAATTGCTGGCAAAATGTCTGAATGCCTTGGATGCCATCGCCTTCCTGAAGACAAGCGATGTCGACCTCGTCTTTTTGGATATTGAAATGCCCCTGCTTAACGGGCTGGAGCTGGCTGGTTTGTTGTCGGCCGGCACGGCGATCGTCTTTACCACGGCCTACAAGGAGCATGCGGCAGAGAGCTATACCTTCAATACCATCGATTACCTGCTGAAACCCATTACGCTGAAGCGGTTTATCGCTTCGACGAAAAAGATCGAGAGCCATTTTCAAAACCTGTTGCCGGTGGGGCGAAAAGATGCGGAGGATGAGGACGGGTATTTCTTCGCGAAAACAGGCACCGAGCTACGCAAGCTCCTGCTTGCCGAGATCTTTTATTTTGAAAGCCAAAAGGAGTATGTGAAGATCGTCACCGCCAAATTCGAGATCCCCACCTATCGGCGGCTAAAGGATATCGAAGCCCAGCTGAAACCGCCTTTTATCAGGGTGCATCATTCTTTTATCGTCAATATCAGGCAGCTGAGTAAGATACGGGGTGGTTTTGTCTACATCGGGGAAAAACAAATTCCTATCAGCGATAAATTTCGCGATGAATTGATGGCTATTATCCAAAAAAGAACTTTTTGACCCTGCTTCGGCCTATTTTTGATCATGGCTTCTATAACGATCATTGGGCCGGGTGCTATCGGGCGGCACCGTGGCGGCGTGGCTGGCACAAGACAAGGCAAATGAGACATCGCGGGCAGCCGGAAAAGCCCGGCCAATTCGATCAACTCACTATATGCCGACCGCCTCGCGGGGCCTCCCGTGGAGATAGATGCCCGAACCAGCTGATGGTGACCCTGCTCAACGCAGGCCAGGCACTCGATTTGCAGCACCGATGTATGCGCTGCGTGTACACCTACCTCTTTGTTATGGCTTTTTGCTGTTTATGCCCGCCGGTCCAGTCTCAAACCGACGTGCTGATGAACCGCTATGATCTCCGGCTCACGGGCGCCAACCTCACTGAGACAACCCTCAATACAACAAATGTCAACGCCCGCCAATTCGGAAAGCTCTGGGCGTATCCGGTGAGCGGACAGGTATATGCACAGCCGCTGTATGTCTCCGGCGTTACAATACCAGGAGTGGGGATCAGAAATGTCGTCTACGTCGCGGATATGCACAACGATATCTATGCCTTCGATGCCGACGATCCGGGTCTGGCGAACAGCCCTTATTGGGTGCAAAGCTTCGGGCATTCCGTCCCCCTTCCCAATCCACAGATAGGCTTTCCCGGATACCCGGATGTGCTCGTCGAGATCGGCATCATGAGCACCCCGGCAATCGACAAATCCACCAACACCATCTATTTCGTCTCTAAATCACAAAATGGCGCCACGATAACGGACAGTATTCATGCCTTGGACCTCAGCACCGGCCAACCCAAATTCGGCGGCTCCCAACTTATAGCGGCCACCGTTCCCGGCTCGGGAAGTGGCGGATCGACCGTAAGCTTTGCGAGCCATACACAGAATCAGCGCTGCGCCCTGCTGCTGCTCAACGGCATAGTATATGTCCTTTATGCCGGCTATGGCGATACACCACCTTATAACGGGTGGTTTTTTGGTTACGACGCCGGCAATATCCACAAGCAATCCATACTGTTTAATCTGAATCCAAACGGCGGGTACGATGGCACCTGGATGGCCGGCGCCGGACCTTCGGTGGATTCGGCGGGTAATCTCTATGTGATCACCGGGACGGGGGAGTATGGTGCCCGGGACTATGGCGAGTCGTTCCTAAAGCTGGCGCCCGATCTGCCGCATGGTACACTTAAACTCATCGACTATTTTACCCCGTTCTCCAAACAATTCCTCGACTCGAGCGACGACGACCTGGGGAGTGCCGGAGCATTGCTCATCCCTAATTCCCATCTGATCGTTAGTGCGGGCAAAGAGGGGCTCCTGTATCTTTTGGACGCCGATAGCATGGGTGGGTATACGCCGGGTACCGACAACTCCGCCGACCAGGTTCTGCAGGAGATCGAAGCCTTTCCCGGTCAGCTCATGGGCACACCGGTATTCTGGGCAGACAGCGCCGGCAACTCCAATACCGCCCTCACCTATTGGTGGTCATCAAGTGATGTCCTGAAAGCTTACCGCGTCGACATTGCAAACCAGCAGATCAACCCGACACCATATGCCCAGGGGCCGGCATCCGAACAGCCTCCGCTGATGAACGGCATCCTGAGTCTCTCCGCCAATGGCAATGCCGCAGGCACCGGCATCCTTTGGGCCAGTTTTACCCTGGCGCCGGATAGTCTTTCGAGGGCGGGTGGGACCCTTACCGCTTATGATGCGAGTACCCTTGCCGAGATCTATAACTCCGGCCAGGTGGCATTTCGCGATTCCGTCGGCAGCTTTGCCAAATTTGTGCCGCCGATGGTGACGAATGGAAAGGTATACCTCGCGACCTTTTCCGGTACGGTGAATGTCTATGGGCTCCTGGCTTCGCTTCCCGCGGTGTATGGGTCGTTTACTGCTAACCGGGAGGACTCGATCGCGCACCTGCAGTGGACTACCACCAATGAGAACGATATCGCCTCCTTCATTGTTCAGCGGAGTCGCGACAGCATCCACTTTAACCCCATCGGCACCGTTCGGGGAAATGGGAATTCCAGCGTCACCCAGCACTACTCCTTCGACGATGATAAGCCTCTTGCCGGCGTCAACTATTACCGTCTGCAGGAAGTCGATGCCACCGGTGGAACGGGCTATTCCCCCATCGTCTCCGTGGCGATGGATCTTAACGCGAAGGCCTATCTGCAGGTATTGCCCAATCCTGCTCATAACGAGGTGACCGTGGTTTATAACGGCCTGAATACAGGCGACAACATCGGCATCGAGATGTACAATTCGGGCGGGTCCCTGGTCTACCGGCAAGACGTGATCGCGGATGGATCGGGCCGCATTACCATCTGGCGCGCGCCATTGATGTGTTCGGGAGTCTATTATCTCGTCGTGACATTGCCCTCTGGCGAAAAACACCAGTTACCACTTATCTGGGGAGGTTGATGTTGGCCGGCTGACCGGAAATGCTTATCATGCAGGGCAAAACCTATGCTATGAGCATCAAACCTTTCCTCTTGTCGGCGGTAGCCGTAGTTCTTCTTTTTTGTTCCGGCTGTGTAAAGAATCTCCCTGCAACAAATGTGCAGGCAAAAACTTCGGCCAAGGCGGCGACGGCCGCCAGCAGTTCACCCGCGACTTATACATTTAATCTCCCTATGCGGGTGGCCCAGCCTTTTACCTGGGGTGTCAACGGTCATCCATTGTATGGAGGGGTGTATGATATCAGTAATGTCCGTTGGCAGATGGGGCTTCTCAAGGAGCTACAGGCCCCCTGGTACCGGGTGGACTTTAACCCGAACTCGGACAGCAGCGGGATGTTTACCGCTTCTCCTTATGCGTCTACTGCGACGGCTCTTTTTGCCGCTGCTGCGGATAGCGGTGTCAATATCCTGCCGATCATCATCTGGGATAAAGTCCATATTTTAACACTTACCCCTGCCAATGCGTATGCGGACGGTATGGCAGCGGGGCAGTCTTTCATGACGATGTATGGTGGCAGTTTCCCTCAGCACTATTATGAAGTGGCTAACGAAGAGGACCTCCAATACGGGTGGGGTACCTGGGATCCTTTTACCGGTAATTTCAACTTGCAAACCGTCATTTGTAACTATTTCAAAGGAATGATCGCAGCGGTCAGGGCGGCAGATCCCCAGGCCAAGATCATCATCAATTCCGGTGGTAAACCGCAATTTTTCGGCTATCTGGCTAACCATCAGGTATCGTATGATATCATCGGGTATGATAATTATGACGGCGAGTCGGCCTTGTCCACCGACCTGGGCTCCCTGAGCAACTATGGCAAGGACATCTGGCTAACGGAAATAAACAATTATGTCACTGCGACCGACAAGCCTGGTAATACTGAGACAAGCGCGATCGATAATGAATTCGAGGCTTGCGATCAGCGAAATGTAAAAGCCATTTTTTTCTATGAGCTTTTGAATGAAGATGGAAAACCCACTATAGCCGGACATAATGAAGCGACGTTGGGACTTATCAAATGGAACGGGGGTTATACTCCTGATTACGCCTGCAAAAAGCCGGTGTTTCAAGAATACAAATTCAAGATCGAGGAGACGGATTTTGGCTGGTATGACTTCGCATATGCAACATTTGTATATTGTGATTTCCGGCAGCCGGACCCGGGCGGATTGGAGTTCTGGACGAACTGGCTAACCACCAACCGCAGTATACCCGAAGCTTTCAATATCATTCTGCCGCAAGAGAATTATACGCGCTGGGTCGACCAGCAGTTTCAGCTGCTCCTGGGTAGAGCGGCCGACCCCAGTGGAGAAAGCTACTGGTCACAACAGCTAGTCAACGGCGCATCGCGGGAGAGTGTGATAGAATCTTTCATAGACGGCGCCGAATTCCTGCAGGTGGCGGGTGGCACAGACGCCGGGTTGATCACCAGGGCGTATTCCGTACTGCTGAACCGCCAGCCTACGTCCGATGAGATGGCCCATTGGCTTCCTGGCCTCGAATCAGGCTCTATCGCTGCCTGGCAGGTAGCACAGGGTATTCTGGCGGGTACGGAATATCAAGCCGACTATGTTACTTACCTGTATAACACGGTACTGAATCGCGCGCCGGACCCGGCTTGCCTTAGCAATTGGGTGGGCCAGATGCAATCGGGGATGAACCAGCTGGATGTCTTCAAGTCACTCCTGAACGGTCCCGCGTTCTATCAGCAGGCGATAAAACAAGGATACGAACGCAATCATCCGGGATACACCTTTTGACCGTCTACTCTGCCCTCAGCCTTTTCGCCGGGTCGGCTGTCGCAGCTTTGATCACGTGGATACTCACGGTTAACAACGTGATCAGCAGCACAACGATGCCCGTCGCCAGGAAGATCCACCAGGAGAGCTCGGTTCTATACTCGTAACCGGCAAGCCAGCTATGCGCGAAGTAATAGGCAATGGGGATGGCAATGAACGCGGCAAGGAGAACGATCAGCACAAAATCCTTTGTGAGTAACTGCCATATGCTATAAACCGAGGCGCCCAGTACTTTTCGGATACCGATCTCCTTGGCGCGCTGTTCGGCTACAAAGGATGCCAGTCCAAAAATGCCAAGACAGGAGATCAGGACTGCCAACACCGCAAAGATTCCGGACAGCGTACCGATGCGCTGTTCGGCGGCAAACAAATGAGCGTATTCATCATCGACAAAGGTATAATCGAAAGGTGTTCTGAACATATGACGATTTGTTTGTCATATCGCCCACAAACCCGGAACCAGTTTTATAATAAATTGATAGTCAGATTAGAGTCATCCCTCGCGACAGGAGGGTGTTCGATATCGATACATTTCACCGCCCGTTAACACGCAATTGGCGTAACTTTAGAATAATTAATTATTAGTCTATGACTAATAAACTCATATTATGGATACCAATCGTCGGGGTGTTTGTCTGTCTGGTCAATTGGGATAAAGAGAACGGTATGGGTGCTTTCTGGGCCTATTATCAAGCATTCACGCTCATTCTTTTCATTTGGGTTATTGCATTTGTTCAATACGGGTAAAAGCGTACCGCCTTACAAACTCGCCTGTCGACTTTAAAGCCTGAAATTATTCGGGCAGGGTAGGGATTGCGGATTTCTATTGATGCCATTTTATCGCTTATATTCTACTGCTGAAAGCTTCAAAGGGGTAGGATTGTCGATTACCCATTTGACCCCTAATTCGCACAGCCGGGCAATGTCGCCCGATCTTCGTTTAACCTCATTCACGATCTTTTCGGCTTCCTCCAACTCTGTAGCAGGAAGGGGATTTCCTTGTTTTATATAGGCCGTGAAAGCATCTGCCATTTTTTTATACTCGCCATCCCAGTTAATTCCTCCATTACCCTCCAATTCACGGGCCATCTTTCCTGTAATTCGGATCACCTCGCCTTGTATAGTTTCAGCGGCGCCACTGGCAGGAACCAAAAGCTCCCAGAGATCCTGATGCTGTTTTTGCCAGGTGTCTGCGCTCGAGGTGATAGCGGATCTCCCATCGTGTAAAACGCGTGTTGCTATAGGCTCGACCGCGAATAGTTCGTATAATTCTCCCAATGCATTGCTAAATTCATCGACGGAATCTTTATTGAACTTGTCTCTCATGAACTCGAACTTTTTGCCGATCTCCATAACGGATTCCTTCATTCCCGGAGTAATTTGAGCCCCGGCGTTCAAGTATATTTTCGAAAGCTCAGCGGTTTTGACGATATCGATATTGCTACATGTCCTGAGTGCTTGTTCTAAAGGGGTATATCCACTTGAATTCAAAGTGTCGGTTTGTCCCCCATGTGCCAGTAAAAGCCTTGTATTTTCAACATTGTGGGAAGTCGCGGCGGCATGAAGGGGCGTGCCGCCCGATTTGCCTTTGGCTTGTACATCGGCGCCTAATTCCAACAAGCTCTCTAAATTGCCAAATATGCTCCGTGACCGGTTGTGAAGAGGTGTATCCCCGTAGGTGTCTTTGTTCTGTAGGTCAGCGCCTTGTTCAACCAGCCATTTTGCTAATTCGTGGGGACAATTATCATATGCCAGGGCGGTGTGTTTGCTGTATCCTCCGCGGGCATCGACCTCGCATTTACTAAAAACTTCCTTGAGCTCCTGCAAATCGCCTTTCTTCAAAAGTTCCTCGAAATCTTTGGGCAGTGTAGTTCTTATCTTTGCCATATTCATTGGTTTTCCCTTACTTCGTTCGGCTGGTCTTTCTAAAAGATTCGGACGATTTTACCTGTCCAAAAAAGCAAGCACCTTATTTATAAGCGCAACCCGCTTGTTCGTAAACGGATGATCCGTTTGCCAGACCTCATAGTCGAAATACGACTCGTTCGCCGATTTTAGGGTGGCCGCCAGCGCGCTATTGTGGGCATTCTCATCGAGCATAATGATCTCCTTGTTTGCCAGCGCTTTCGCGCCCAAGGCTAAATTGAAATAGTCTTTGTCTTTTAGTACCGGGTCGAATATTTCGTGAAACGAGGAATTTAAGACGAAGTAGTGTATCCCCGCGTCCGAACTGTTCATCATGTCATCGAGTTCCTTTTGTGTCATCACCTTTTTGAAATCGCCGTAAATATCCCAGGTCGATAAGGCAAATCCCTTCTTTATTTCGGGCAGTTCCTCCAATGCTTTAAGACATACGAAGCCACCCATGCTATGTCCGAATAGGGCGATATTCGATGTGTCGATCTGCAAAGAATCCGCGTGTTTCTTGCAAAAGCCCACTACATTGACCACGTCTTGCACGCAGTTCTTAAAAGCAAACCGGCCCTGGCTTCCCCATGAACCGCGGTAATCGAAATAGATCACACTCCAGCCATGCGCCCTGACCACCTGGGCAAGGTCGAGATTACGCTCGTTGCCCGGATAGCCGTGAAGAAGCAATAACGTTGGATGTTTTCCGGGCCCATTGGCCTTGTAAATGAATCCTGCCAAAAGCGCATTATCCGATGGGATGAACAGCTCCGTCATACTGGCGGGCGAGCTCTTATCCCATACGATGTCCCGCAAGACGATCGAGTCTGCCTGTGCAAGGGCATATTTTGGTCCTAACAAAATCGCGGCAAACAAAAACCAAAGACCGGGTGCCGAATTTCTTTTAGTGAGAATGGTCATGTGCGGGGGGGTTGTGCATCAAATATACGCAAGATCCCGATGCGTTTTGCCTGTTCTTCGTTCATGGGTTAGATCGTTGAGTCCGTTCGTTTCCAGCAAGCGCTAAAGCAATCCCACAATAAGCCAATGCTATCAATGCACTGACAGCCTCACCCCCATCCACTGAAACAGGCGAAGCGATCACCTTTGGAATATGGAGGATGATAACCCAAATAAGGATCATCGTCCCGAGAAGAGCGGCAAACAGGCGGACCCGGATCTTCAAAAGGATTGCAATCCCGGAACCGAGCAAACACGTGCCGGTAAAATAGATCCAGAATAGCTGGTAACCTATCCACGTGGGCATATAGCCGGTTGCCTCGTGTGCATATACGTAATGATCGACTCCAAAGCTGATGATGGCAAGGGCAAAAAGCACACGGCCGATCTTGCGGCCGGCAACTACCAATGCTCCCCCGGCCAGCGCGAGTTCTTTGGCCGCATTCTCCCAGGCGCCATAATGCATATAGATGGCGGATGTCGATAATTCGTAGGGGATAAAATAAAAACAAAAGATCAAAACCAGCGCCGCGGCTAACGACAAGCACACCGGCGCTAATCGTTTTCCCCATACGATCCAGGCGCCCGCCACAAAAAGCAGCGCCCCGGACAGATAGATCGCTGCCACATGATCGGTTAGCCACACATGGTGAGGCGGAATGAAATAATACGGGAAGTCCCGATAGTAAATGGTCAGCAGCCCCGTCGCTGCTATCGCCACGCCATAAAAAATGCGACCAATATGCGATAGAATGCCCATATTCTAAAATAGCGGAAAAATATTATATTAGCCACTACGAGACATAAAAAATATGAAGACAAAGGAAAAACACTTATCGCCACAGCAAGCCAAAGAGCTACTCGGAATATTGCGCACTCGCTTTGAAAAGAACAAACATCTCCACCAGGGTCTCCAGTGGGCTAATGTCCAGGCCAGGCTGGAAGCCCACGATGGAAAACTCTGGTCATTGAACGAAATGGAAAGAACCGGCGGCGAGCCGGATGTCGTCGACAGCGACAAGCACACCGGCGAGTATATCTTTTACGATTGCGCACCGGAAAGCCCCAAAGGCCGTAGGAGCCTCTGTTATGACCGCAAGGCGTTGGATGCAAGAAAAGAGAACAAACCGGCCAATAGCGTACAGGACATGGCTGCGGCTATGGGCGTCGAACTCCTCACCGAGGCCCAATACCGTGACCTGCAAAGCCACGGGCATTTCGATCAGAAGACATCCAGCTGGCTGCAGACACCCGCAGACATCCGGAAACTCGGCGGCGCCATCTTTGGCGATTTTCGTTATGGAACGGTCTTCATTTATCACAACGGTGCGGATTCCTATTACGCCGCCCGGGGCTTTCGCGGGGTGCTGAAAGTGTAAACGACTCGCGGCGTAACACGCGACGCCTGTCGCATCACACCATCATCCCACCCGACACCTCGATCCGCTGGGCATTCACCCAACGTGCCTCATCGGTACATAGGAATGCCACCACGCCGCCGATATCTTCGGCCACACCCGGGCGCCCCAGAGCCGTGACGCTGCTGACCATTTTCTGCAGGGACTCGTCATTCCTGAGATGGCCGTTCCCAAAATCCGTCATGATGGCGCCGGGGGCGACCACATTGGCGCGAATACCCCTCGAGCCAAGCTCTTTCGCCAGGTAGCGGGTAAACGTCTCCACCGCACTCTTCATCGCTGCATAGGCCGACGAACCGGGAACCGAGACGCGTGTCAGTCCGGAAGACACGTTGACGATACCCCCGCCATCGTTCATCAGGGGAAGAAGCTTTTGCGTTAAAAAATAAACCCCTTTGAAATGCACATTCAACAGCTCATCAAAAAAAGCCTCCGTCGCTTCATGGATAGGGCTGTAGCCGCCCTGACCTGCGTTATTCACCAGGAAATCGAAACGGTCAGCGCCGAAATGTTCAGCGAGTGTATCCTTCAACCGATCCACAAAATTGCCAAAGCTGGGTATCACACCGGTATTGAGTTGCAAGGCTGCCGCCTTTCTGCCGGAAGCCCCGATCTGGTCTACTACATGCTCCGCATCGGCAGCCCGGTTGTTGTACGTGATAATGACATCCAGCCCTTTGCCGGCGAGCCGTAATGCCATGTCCTTGCCCAGTCCACGGCTCCCGCCGGTGACCAGGGCTATTTTGTTTTTGTTTTCCATCATCCTTTCTTTTCTGCAAAGTTAGATTGCAAAGGCAGGACCGTGGTTGCGGCAATCAAAGTGTTATTTGCGAAAATCAAATAATGGGAGTCGTTAACGCTGTTTCAGCTGTGCATGCCGGATGCGGCTTAGGGTCTCGCGGGAGACGCCCAGATAAGAGGCGACCATATGCAGCGGCACACGATTAAAGACGTCGGGATAGGTGTTGATGAAATCCTGGTATTTTTCTTCGTTGGTGTAGCTGATATTCCCCAGAACGCGCCCTTGTATCGCGTTGATGCTGCTCGCCATCACTTCTTCCACATAGGTTCTGAGCGTGGGAATAGTCTCGACGAGCTCGATAAAATTTTCCTTGGTCCACAGGACCACCGTCGTATCCTCTATGGCATCGATATTGAACTTGGAGGGGATCTGATGATAGTAACTTTCGTGGTCGGTAGTCCAGACATTCTCGGCGGCAAACCGCATAGTGTATTCCGTTCCATCGTCTTTCCGGCTAAAGGTCCTTAGCAGCCCCCGGCACACGAAGATCTTATGCCTGGCGACTTCGCCTTCCCGCAAAATGAACTGCCGCTTGCGTATCTTCTTGATCGTAGAAAGACTACGGATGAACTGGAGATCATCAGGTGTAAGGGCTACCTGGGCCAGCATAAAGCGTTCAAAGATTTCGTACATGCGATAAATTTCGCAAAATTGTGTCAAATGACCTTGTTTTAGGGGGTGGTCCGGGTGGAAATTTGCAATAAATAACAAGATATGCGAATCTTTCTTACGGGGGCCTCGGGCTTTATAGGCTCCGCCATTACAAAAGAATTACTCAAAAGAGGTCATCAGGTTTTGGGACTGGCCCGGTCCGAACAATCCGCACAGGCGATCGCCGCCGCAGGTGCAGAAGTACATCGCGGTTCGCTGGACGACCTCGCCAGCCTTGAACGCGGCGCGGCTGCGTCGGATGGGGTCATCCACACGGCATTCATTCATGACTTCTCGAAATACAAGGACAATTCCGAAACGGACAGGGCAGCCATAGGAGCCCTAGGTACTCCGCTTGCCGGCACGGGTCGTCCCCTGATCATTACCTCCGGGACGGCCTTGTTGCAGCTGGGCCGGCCTGCCACCGAAGCGGATAGATCCGGAGTCGGTTCCGATCAAATTCCCCGCCTGGCATCCGAAGAAGCGGCATCTGCTGCCGCGGAAAAAGGTGTCCGGGTTTCGGTGGTG
>Ga0134126_10007290_pt1 | contig 13876 bp, 17 predicted proteins | sample KB31752_FD_96881 | JGI IMG/M metagenome (GOLD analysis project Ga0134126, IMG submission 96881) | Terrestrial soil microbial communities with excess Nitrogen fertilizer from Kellogg Biological Station, Michigan, USA - KB3-175-2 | ecosystem: Environmental > Terrestrial > Soil > Unclassified ... | reverse complement strand
AAATTACTAAAGAAAATATCCACTATTGTAAAAAGATACTGAATATCGTTACAGAAATGAGGCATTTGGAGGGATTAACTGGAGGGATTGCAGTTACTGAAAAAGAATATATGACAACAACATTTCTTAAAAACAAACAACTATTACCACAAGTTTTTTACAGTAATACTTTTGAAGTTGTAAGACAAGGCCAATATATTTTTGATACTTTTTGGGACAAAGCAATTCCTGCAGGTCAAAGAATAAAAGAAATTGAAGAAGGAATAGTACCAATAAAAACCAAAATATTGGAAAATCAAAACGAAATATATAATCATCTCAAAAAGTCAATTGAAAATTCTACTGAGAGAAATGTTTGCTCTTCAATAGGTGGGATGGATCTAGTTTATAATAATTTTTTCAATTTGTATAAGGAAATTATTGAAAGACAAAAGAGTGGAGAAGGAAATGGAATTAAATGGATTACCCATCTAGACAATAATAAAAACAACATTGAAGTAGTCAAAAGGTTTTTAAAAACTGGTATTCAAGTTAGGCATACAAAGAATTTACCATCAATGAATTTTGCAGTAGATAGTAAAAGCATTCAAGCTACAATAGAAAGAATGGACAAAGGTAAATTAATGAATAGTCTACTAGTTAGCAATGAGCCTGCTTATGTTAATCACTTTATGTTATTTTTCCAAGAACTTTGGGATAATTATGGAATAGATGCTACAGAAAGAATAAAAGACATTGAAGTAGGAATGGAGTATGATATTGAAGTAATTAGACATTCTGATAAAACTTTAGATCTTTATTTGGAAATTGTACAATTGGCTCAAACTGAAATATTGCTTATACTTCCAACTCCAAAGGGATTTATTCGCCAACTCAAAGCAATATTTTTGGCAAAACAAATATCAAGAGAAAGAAAAGTCAAAGTAAGAATATTAACACCAAGTAACGAAATGGTTGAAGAATGGATAAAGATTTTATTAGAAAATAAAATAGAAGGCAAGGATAATAATAATAATGTAGGCTCTAAAATAGAGTATTCTTTTTACAATCATGATGTTAAAATAAGATATATTGAGAAAATGTCTCACACAAAAGCCACTATTTTGGTGGTCGACGGGAAAGAATCTCTAGTTATGGAACTTAAAGACGATACAAAAGATACCTTTATCGACGCAATAGGATTAAGCACGCATTCAACCAGTAAGGCAAGTGTATTATCATATGTGGCAATATTTGAGAACTTGTGGAAACAATCCGAATTATATCATGAGATAAAAGAATCAAACGAAAAATTAAAAGCTAACGATATAATTCTTAATGATTTTATAAATATAGCAGCTCATGAAATGCGAAATCCTATACAACCAATTCTTGGATTGTCTGAACAAGTTAGAAAAAAAACATTAGATGATGAACAAAGGAAATTACTTGATGTTGTTATTAAGAATGCAAAAAAATTAAAACAACTTTCTGAAGACATATTAGATTTAGCAAAAATTGAAAGCAAAACATTATCTCTTTATAAAGAAAAATTTGATATAGTAGAACTATTATTAAATTTAAAAGAGGAATTTAAAACCGAATGCTATCAAAATAAAATACTAATAATTGTCTCTGCCAAAGGATATGATAATTATAAAGATGACTTTATGTTATATGCAGATAAAAAAAGACTAACTCAAGTAGTATACAATCTTATTAATAATGCAATTAAATTCACTTCCAAGGGATCTGTATACGTTCTTGCAGAAAAAAACACTAATAATAATGCTTTAATAATAAAAGTACAAGATTCTGGTATTGGTATTGATGATGATATTTATCCTAAATTATTTACAAAATTTGTTACCAAATCAAAGGATGGGAATGGATTAGGGTTATATATTTGCAAAAATATTGTAGAGGCCCATGGAGGTAAGATGTGGGCAGAGAACAATATGGATAGAAAAGGAGCAACATTTTCGTTTAGTTTACCTTTTGATAATCATTGAAAATGCATGCCTACCATATATTTAGATTATAAGACTAAAAAAATTTATCAAACATAAAAAGTAAAGAATGTATTTTAATTGGATTATATTTGTGACTTTAATATGTTACTATACATTATAGCGTCCATAGAATATTTTATTACATTTGGCTCGTTACCATCTTCTGATGCTATTTCTAATAATTCAAGTGTATGTTCAAGCCTTTGTGCAATATTTTTAATTAAAATATCTTTGTTTATTACTTTATTCATTAAATGATTATATCTTTTCAATAACTCTTCATAATGTTCAGAATTACTGTCACTCATTAGATATAAATATAAAATTCTACTTAATAAAAGTATTATTAAGTTATTCTATTATCAAAACTGTTCTTTATATTGAAATTGACTATTTAATAGATAGTAATATGATAGTGATCAATTACACTAATTATAATATTTGGTATGATGGAAATGGTCATTCTCATATTCGTGCATCCCTTGTTGGCCCAAGTTTGACTATTCCAATTATTGATGGCTACTTGATGATAGGAAATTGGCAACAAATTGTTTTAATGGAAATGGATATGAGACCAGGGAACGCACAATTGTCGTTATAATAATAGGTGAGTAAATTATATTAATCCATGTATAATATAAACATCAAGTAAAAAAAAGCCTATTTTATAATGGCATAGACATAATTTAAATATAAATTGAAAACAATAAGAAAAAAGCTAATATAACAATAAACTTTATACAAACTTTATTTTCAATAATTTTTACTAATTTTAAAAATTCAAAAATAGAGTCAAACAATATTTATTTTTTAACGTTAGATCGATTAGATTTTCAATTCACTTTCATTAATAAATATTTGTAAATTCCAATTAAAGAGAAGATAAAATTTCATATGAGCGTAGTCTTGCAGTATGATCATAGATATGAGATACAACCATAATTTCATTTAAATGAATTTGGTTTAAGAAAATCTCTATATCTTTTTTTACAGTTGTAGAGTCGCCAACAAAAGAATACTTTAACCTCTGATCCAATGCGTATTTTTCATGTTTACTACAAACGTCGTTGATATCATTAATAGGTGGGAGTAATGGTGTCTGACTGCCTCTAATCATACTTAGCGCTCGTAACTGAATTGATGTAAACAAATATTTTGCTTCTTTATCTGTATCTGCTAAAACTCCATTAACAGCAGCTATAACATATGGTTCTCTTAGGCTTTTGGAAGGTTGAAATTCTTCTCTATAAAGTTTAACAGCTGCATCAAGATATGTAGGTGAAAAATGGCTTGCAAAAGCATATGGTAAACCCAATACTGCAGCTAATTTGGCACTAAAAAGACTTGAGCCTAATAGCCAAATTGGTATATCCAATCCTTCGCCTGGAGTTGCTCTTACTTTATTATCAGATGCAGAATCATCAAAATAGTTTAATAGCTCATTTACACTACCTGGAAAATCTTCTAAACCATTTAGATTACGCCTAAGAGCCATGGCTGTCAACCTATCTGTTCCAGGAGCACGCCCCAAACCCAAGTCAATTCTGCGAGGATAAAGAGATTCTAGTGTTCCAAATTGTTCTGCTATGACAAGTGGACTGTGATTTGGCAACATGACTCCGCCAGAGCCTACTCTTATGGTAGATGTGCCTGATGCTATATAACCTATTAATATCGATGTAGCCGTGCTAGCTATTCCTTTAATGTTATGGTGTTCTGCTAACCAATATCGTTTATATCCCCATAATTCAGCATGTTGAGCTAAATCTAAACTATTTTTCATTGATTGAGCTGGGGAGCCATCAATATTTACCATCACCAAATCTAAAATAGACAATGGTATATTCAATTTTTTTTTACTAACATGCTGCATGCATATTATATATACTAAGCAGACGTTTTTAGCTTTCAAATCAACTTTAAATAAGGTGCTTTTTCATATTTTTTATAATTTGTAATTGAAATTGGATACATAACAAATATTTAAAATTCTTAGATAATGTTGTATGCAAGTTAACAATAAAAAAATAGTCCTTGTTAATAAATTAACATACATATATAATTATGTCTGGTTAACCTTCTGTTTTACTGAGAGTCAAATACTTTATATTATTTAAATAAAAGTATTATTTTTTTATATAGATCCTTAAAACTATCTTTAAAAGATATTAAATAGAACGACGTAATAGTTTTTATGGGCTCTGGAAAATATTTCAATAAAGGTGTCAAGACCTTGGATAATCCTAATGTTGGATTTGTAGTAAGAGAAACTCCTGATAAAATAGTGATATTTGGAGAGAAAAATAAACGATATGATGTTCCTATAACTGAAGTTCAACAAGTAGGTGCAAATGTTTTACTTGGTCTTAAAACATCTGATTTAAATAAATATTCTGTTCCACATGATTCACCTTTACCAACAAGCAAAAAAGATCCTTGGGAAGATGATAAAATACACATTGATTTTGCAAGTTATGAAGGAAAATATCCAAATACTTTGTTCAATAAAGGTGTAAGAGCAAAAAATGAAGATCACGTTGGTCATGTAATGAAAGAAACTAATGATAAAATAGTGATATTTGGTGAAGGAAATAATAGATTTGATGTACCTAAATCAGAAATATATCAAGTTGGTATGAATGTAATACTAAAAATTGATTTTCCTGAAATATTCAAATATCGTGTTGATAAAGGTAAACCACTACCAACAGGGGAACCTATACATGCAATTGTAAATGAGGCCTATCCAGAAGATTAGCATGACCCTTTTTTACTAATTTTTAATTTTTTTATTATACTGAGACATTTATAATAAATTTATATGTTATAATATTCTATTTATAATTTTTCTAAAGAATTTTGCTTTGATATTAATTTTTTATTCTTTAGATAAATTTGGAAAAATTTTTTCTATTTGTTTTTTTACATTTTTTGGCATATTAGGATCATCTATAATCATGTGTAAATTATCTCTATTAATACAAAGCCCCTCATTATTAATTTTGTAAAACCAATTGATGTCTGTTGGGCTTAATGCAATTGTTTGTTTTATACATCCTCTCATAGCACAATTATTTAGTTCACCTTTACTAAAACATACATGACCTGATGGGCATTCGTAAATCATATAAATCTGTATTATTTAAAGTATAAAAATAATAAAAATTCTATAACATTGATTTATGAATATAAATTAATGATCAATACAATATCACATTATGCATAATTCTTGAAAGTCTTTATTAACTCAACAAGAACGACTTTATAAATATTATACTTTATTATTGATTTGTTTGATTTACTATAGATTAAAAATTGCGATATATACTATATCTTAAATTAATATTAATAGTATTTTATAATAATTAGATTTTGATAATAATACATGATTTTGAAAAAGAAAAAGCATATATAAAATCATCAAAAATTCTCAATTATAATTCTACAAATTTATAAAATATTAATATATTATTTTATAAATACAATAAACTATATTCTTATTTTCATCATTTATTTAAATCCCAAAAAGTATCACTTTGTTTTGTTATTGAAATTCTTGCTAAAATTAATATTCTCTTTATATTTTTTCTTTAGTGTTTGATAACCGTTGAAGAAATAAAATATGAGGATTTGGATAAAGGATTTTTAGAAGTATTGGATAATTTGCTTCCTTCTCGAATTAATAATGATTTTGCTAAGGAAATATTAAAAGAAATAAAATCAAATCCTTTGCATAAAATATTTGTTGCAAAAGAGGCAGGAAATAATATTATAGTTGGAACAACTACTTTGCTAATTGAGCCTAAATTTATAAACAAAGGTATGAGAGTTGGTTATATAGAAGATGTGTCTGTGAGAAAAGGATATGAGGGCCTAGGGATTGGTCGACAGCTTATAGAATACGTTACCAATAATGCAACAACAATACAACAATGTAATAAAATAATATTATATTGCTCTAAAAAAAATAAACCATTTTATGAAAAATTAGGATACAAATTAGCCGAAGATACATTTATTATGAAATTAGAGTTTTAATTTATCTATTCGATTGAAGATAATGATAATGCTTTTTATTTATGAATAGGTTTAATGAATTCTCGAAATTGTAAAAAAGTATTTAAAAATTATTTTTTAGTTTGTATTGTAATAAGAACTTAATTATAATGACTATCAAAAAAATAGACAAAGTGCAAGCAATGCTAAAAGGCGCTGTAAAGTTACTTGCAAACAAAGGTTATTCGGGAACAACAATAAAAGAGGTAACAGAAGCTTCAGATATAAGTAGAGGATTCTGATACTATTATTTTAAAGACAAAGAGAAAATAACCACAAAAGCCTTATCTAGTAGTTCTTCTCAAATGGTGCAATCATATCTTGCAGGATTAAAAGGTAAATCAATTGAAGAAACAGTAAATAACGTAATTGATATGCATATAAAAAAGTTCGTTATAATCCTGATTTTTATCGTTTTTTATTTGAGATATCATGCCTTAGTAGATATAGTAAAAAAGTGTATGATGAATTTATTATATGTCAAGATAAAGTAATTGATGCAATAGTCAATTGGTTGGAAGATGTATTATATAAAGGGATTGTACATTTCAAACGGCTCTGTAAAGTTAATAAAAAATTTATTTTAAAAAGCGAATTATAAATATAATTTGAAAATTAAAATTGCATTTTTCTATCAGATTACATACAATTTAACAAAATAGTTGTATATTATTTACAATATTAAATCATAGGATTAAAAATATTCGTTAAAATCCTTAACTTTACAGAGCCTTTCAAACCAGGAAAAGCAAAATATATTGCAAAAATCTTATTATATGTAACAGATGGGGTTGCTTTTCCTATGATTGATAGACCAAATACAATAAATGATAAAGTAATATGAGATGAACTTAGAAACATTATGATTGGTATTCAAAATAGATAGCATATTTTTTTAAATAATCCAAATTATGTTGCTAAAAGAGGTTTGATTTTAGGTTATATATTATTAGTAAAAAATAATAATATTTGTCTTTGATTGTATTTTAATACCTCTAGTTTCAACTGTTTTTTTATCAATAGTAAAAATAAATTTCTTTGATATATTCATTTTTTGTTTAGACATTCATTACAAATCCATAAATTATTAACGTATTTTCCTTGTTTGATTATACCTTCTTTTGCTATTTCTGGTTCTACGTTATCAACAACTTGTGCACCGCAAACACTACAAGATGGTAATACTTCTTTAACCATAATATATTTTAGAAAACATTGACTTTTAAGAGTTTAATAAAATATTTTCCTAGACATTGATTAATATAATTGATTTTATGTTAATACTTAATAATATTAAATCTGTCTATATATGATAAATACAATTTAAAGTTGATAGAAAATATTAAAATATACTATTGATAATTCTTTTTCATTTTAATCTATTGATATTTGTTTTAAATGTTTTTTGTTGCTATTGCTTAAACTTTTTATAATTTCTAAAGCTAAAAATGCGCTATTCTCTTTATCTTTGATCTCTAACATAATATCAAAATCAATCGAATAATTTTTATGTATTTTTTTCATCTGATTATAACTATAAACAAAAACCATTTTGTTTATAGTTTTTGTATGTTTTCCTTTCCTTTCCCCGATGCTTTGACTACTATAATCTATTACGGGAAAACTGTCTAACGGATATTCCCATGTATTTGCAGCATATACCAAAGCATCTGTAATATTCTCTCCATTATTTAAACATTCATGATGAAATATATCTAATATAATTGGGATCTGTTTGTTTATTAATTTCTAAACAATCTTTTAATGTATATAGTCTGTCATCATTTTCGATTACTATTCTATTTTTCAAATTTTCATCCAAGTTTGTAAATATTTTTATAGATCTTTCTTTTGCAAATGATTTATTGTGATATATTCCCCCGATATGAATTTGAATTTTTGCATCAAAAGGTATATCAATGCTTTCTAATAAATCCGAATGATATTGTGCCCTAATACTGTTTTCAATAACTCTTTCATTTTTAGAGTTAAGGATAACAAATTGATCCTGGTGCATCGAGATTCGCATTTTGATATTATTTATATAATCGCCAATATTCTTCAAATCTTTTTTAAATACATTTCTCCAATTAACTTTGCATATTGGATGAGATGCAAATGGACTTATATCTTAACTTAATCTAAACAATAATATGTTATTATTTACATTAAACTCTAGTATTTTTTGAAGATGATTAAGATTGTTTTTAACAGTTTCGTTGAACCTTTTTTCTGAATAGGATTTTATTCTAAAGATAGATGGATTATTGTTTTTTAAAGTTAAATTTATGCATGGATATCCTATTCTCATTTCATTATATCCATCGTAACTATATTAAATATGAATTATAATTGAATTAATAGCTATTTTTACAAATTAATACTTTTTTCTATTATATTTTCTTTTTAAAATATTTGCAAAAATTCCAGTATTTTTAATAACTTTACGATAATAATATGCATGTTGTATTAATATGGTTAACGATAAAATTAATATAATAAAAAAAGATATTAAATATATCATCATTTCTCTCATAATAATTAATACGATCAAATTGTTTAAAATGTTTACTTAACGCTTTTTTCTATTCTAATAATATAAACTAAATATATATGCTTGCTAGTATATGTTATTATTATAAAATATGCAAAAGGATATCTCTGTATATTTGCATTTGAAAGCTAAATCTTGTTGAATTGTGTCAAGATTCCAATAAATCTAAAGATTGTTTTAGCTTGATTGCATTTATATTATATAATCCCTAATAATATTATTGAACTTTTATAATTTCTTTAAAAAATTAACCCCTAAAATAATGACAAAAATTGGTATATTATCTATTACACAAGTCCTGTTTATTATTATTAGCTTTGGTGTTCTAATATATCTACAATCGCAACAAACTCTATTGGGCAATACCATAAATATTGCTGGAAAAAATCGATATCTTACATCAAATTTACTTTATCAAGTTTCAGACTACAAAAGTCAATCATTTTCACAATTAACAATTCCTGGTGAAAAAAATCAAATAAATTATAAATTTGGTAATAATAGTATTTCAAAAATAAAATCTGCAGAACAACAAATTGATTCTAATATGATGGCTTTAAAAAATGGTGGAAATGTTTCAAATATTCAAATACCGCCTATTCCATCAGAATTTATAAATACATGGAATATTGTTTATCAGAAATGGATAAACTTAAAAAGCCTTTTAAACGATAACTTATATAATAATTCTTCCCAAGCAAAAATTCTATTTGATTTACCTTTTAATTCATCATCAAATTCTAATAACGGCAAAAATATTGATATAATACAAAAAGTCTATCCATTAGCTTTTGATCTCATTAATTCCTCGGATTCTTTGGTAACCCAATTAGGCCAATCTGAGAAAAAAAATATGGATGATCTAGTGATTTTGCAATTTGTTTTAGGAACAGTGAATGTTTTGTTAATTCTTTTTATATTATTTTTAGTAGGTAGGATTCTTAAACCAGTGTCTTTGTTAACTAATGCCACTTCTGAAGTTAAAAAAGGGAATTTGGATGTATCAGTTAATTATAGAGGTAATGATGAATTTGCATATCTTATAGGATCATTTAATTCTATGATAGAAACAATAAAAAGCGATATTCAAAATCAAACAGAATTATCAAGTCAGTTGAAGTTTTTGAATGCTCAATTAAAAATTGCTAATAAAGCCAAGGATGATTTTATTAATACAGCTGCTCATGAATTGCGCAGCCCTATTCAATCTATAATAGTTTCCTCTAGTTTACTCATAGAAAAAGTAAAAGACTTTGATCAAAGAAAACTGTTTGATATTGTCTATAGAAATTCAAAAAAATTAAAGATATTAATTCAAAATCTTTTGGATGTTCCTAAAATTGAGAGTAATTCCTTAAAACTAAACAAAGAAAAATTTTTTCTAAATGAATTTTTATTGGATATAATTAAAGATTATGAGAATACATATAGCTATTTTCATTATTATAAATTCCATTTAACAAGTTCAGAAAATGATGACTTTTTAATTTATGCTGACAAAAATAGGATTACTCAAGTTATCTATAACCTTGTAGATAATTCTATAAAATATATCACAGAAGGCGGAATAATTTCCATTATATCTAAAAAGAATAAAATAGATAATCGTAATAATAATAAAGCATTAGCACTAATTGCCATTAAAGATACGGGTAGTGGAATTGATCTAGAAATTTTACCACATATATTTACCAAATTTGCATCTAGATCCTCTCAAGGAACAGGATTGGGATTATATATATCTAAAAGTATTGTTGAAGCTCATGGCGGCAATATTTGGGCAGAAAATAACAAAGATGGAAACGGTGCTACCTTTTATTTCAGCCTACCTATAGACAATAACGACAGCTATTAACTTTAAAAATTGGGCAAGTGTTTGGTAAATACATTATTACATCAAAAAACCCTCAAGTGCAAGGTTCCTTTGTACATTTATACCTTATCAAAAATCAAAAAACTACTAAATTTATATAATATACCGGTATTGCTAAAATTCAAAAGAATCTGTTCTGAATCTTTAAGACTGATTTATATTACTTTTTTTATTAAAAACAGTTTTATATTATTATATATCTTTTTATAATTGTTGTTTGTTTTTTTCCAATATCTTTTAAAGTAATGATGATGAATAGATAATTTTGTACTGTATAATAATAAATTAAAATTGACTTAAATGGAAAAAGAATATATGTATGATATGTTTGTAGATAAAAATTTTATTTGTAATAGGTAGGTATTTATCACAAAGAAAAACATCAATTCATTAATAAATTAAATTTAAAAAAAAATTATAAATTTTTTTAATGGCTATTCTTATACATTTGCTTTATTATGCTAATAAATTCTTCGTCTGACATTTTCCTTTATTATCAAACCCTTGTTCTGCATCTATTACGGCAGCATATCATAGCTTTAGATTTTCAGTAGAGGTTACATCAAATATTACTTTGCAACTAATTGGGAGGCGATGCTTTTTCAATAAATCCTCTAAATTGATTCATAAGGTTCTTAATATCATGATAATGTGGAAAATTGGAATTATTCGATTTACTGTGGAGACTAGTTGAATTCCCATATTTGTTTGATTACATCTGCTCTTTTTATGCATTTTATTCCAAAAGGCTCAACTTCGTATAATAAAGATTCAGTTAGACCCTCTATTGCAAACTTTGCATTAACATCCGTAGACATAAATGGATGCCCAATTTTCCTTCAACAGAGTTTATATTGAAAATTTTGACTGACTTTGATTTCACATTATGGGTAAACCGTTTGAGTAACTCTAATTGTTCCATCGAATTTAGCTTCAAATTTATCTTTTATCATTAGTGGACAGGTCCTCTAAAGCACCAAGTAATCCTTAACCTGCATTATTTACAAGAATATCAATCCTTTTAGAATCATTATAAATATTTCTTATGATTTCTTTAGCTAAAGTATCGCATAAGTAATGCTAAGTTTGATTATTTTACTATTGATATTTTCTTTTTCTTTAAATGATCTTAAGGGAATACCTTTCAAAATTTCTCATTGTTGCAAGAGTCTCAAAACCCTTTCTTGCAAGAATTAACGAGGTTTCAAAATTTATTCCAGACGAGCTTCTTGTTACATCTGCAACTTTTTTGTTAGTTACCATCTTGTATTGTTTTCTTATTAAACCTTATATCAGAACAAAATTATGGAGTGTGTGTTTATCTATTTAGGAAATTGCTTTGTAATTTTTATATTTAATTTACTTAATCTTATGGTTTTTAGATACAATGATTCATTTTTTTATTAAAATTCAATTTTTATTTTAAAATATGTAAAATAGTTATAGTACATATATCCAAAATCTTGAAATATTAATTTCTTTAATTATAATATAGGATTAATATTTTTATGTCCACGGAAATATTTTTATATTTTGTATATGTTCTTTTAAGCTCTATTTTACTTTTATGGGTTTATCTCTCTATAATATCGATAAAATCTTTTTTTAAAATTAAATCATTAAAATCCGAATCTTCTGTTAACATAAAAAAAAACCAATCTATAATATCATTATCCCATGTTATAATATCAAAATTAATTGGCAATCTTTCTTTGTCTATAGATTATTATAACAATACTGATTCAATACAAAATAATTATTTTGCCCATCCATTTCCTTTACCTTTTGTAAGTGTTATTGTTCCAGCAAGAAATGAAGAAAGAGAAATTGAGCGATGTTTAATTTCTATATTACACCAAAATTATCCTTCATTTGAAGTAATTGCAATAGATGATTCTTCATCTGATTCTACTTTGGAAAAAATGAAAAAAATTAAAGAGAAAATGCCAGAACTTAAAGAAAAATTGACTATTTTATCTAAAGTAGACTATGATGAAAAACCTGATGATTGGTGCGGTAAAACATGGGTGTCAGAAAAAGCATTTGAAAAAAGCAAAGGTGATATAATTTTATTTACCGATGCAGATTCATATTATTCAAACCCTAATACAATCTATACTACTGTATCATATATGCTTAAAGAAAAACTTGATGTTTTAGGGGGATTGCCTTACTTGAGATTACAAGATTTGTTATCAAAAATTGTAATGCCTTTATGGAATTTGTTATCAATATTATTATCTGATGCTGGAAAAGTAAATGATCCTAGTAGAATAGACATTGCATTTATTTTGGGAAGCTTTTTTCTAATTAAAAAAGATGTTTTCGAAAAAGTAGGAACTTATAAAGTTGTAAAAGATGCTGTTCAAGAAGACTTTGATCTTGCCCTTATTTTAAAGAAAAATGGCTTTAGATTAAGACTTGTAAAAATAGATTCACTAGTTTCTGCACTATGGTCAAGAGATGCTTTAACTCTGTGGCAAGGAATCGGAAGAACAATAGTACCAGTGGCAGTAAGAAATATTAAAAAAGTGTTATTCGGACTTTTCAATATCTTTTATATGGCTATTTTGCCTTTTCTTATATGTGGGGTAATGATATATGGAGTTGTTGGGTTTAATTGGAATATTTCATACAGTTTGCTATATTACAGTATATTTTCTTGCCTAGTAGTTATTCTTGGTGCATACATCAAAGGATTAGTTCAGTACAAGGAAAAAAATCCATGGTATGCTTTTCTTTCTGTATTTGGATCAATGTTTTTGACCGTTATATATTTAATTAATATTTTACCTTTATTGATAAAAAAGCATAAAATTGTAAAATGGAGAGCACGAGAATACGAATTTAAAATGATTACAAAATAATCCTTATCTTTTTCAATTTCTTTTATCTCGTTAAAAAAATGGTAATAGTAATTAAAATTATAGTATTTATAGGAAGAACTGTTTTAGAGCCTTCAAAATTGTCGTTCTATATATAAAATGATACTGCATGACAATTGTATAAAACCAAGGTAGTTCTCAAACTTCTCTTCATATCTTGTAAACAGCTTTATGAATCTGTTATGCCATCATGCGTTGGTTCTCTCGACAACTCCTCGTTTATCTTTGGACGGGGAATATCTTTTTTGGTCAGTAATCTTTCTCAATTGACCTATTTCTCTTTTATATGGAATATGAGGAACATAACCTCGTTTGATGATTTCTTTTTTTATTGATTTGGAATGGTATGTTTTTATCAAGACATAGGTGCTGATAATGTTTTCTTACCTTGTCTTTTCTAAAAGATGATGAAGAACGTTGCCTGATAACTGAATCATCAATTACATCTTTGTTACTGCTTTTGCATCATAGGTGCTTACTGCTTATGATATAACTACAGATAATGGTATTCCTTTTT
>Ga0134126_10007289_pt1 | contig 13877 bp, 10 predicted proteins | sample KB31752_FD_96881 | JGI IMG/M metagenome (GOLD analysis project Ga0134126, IMG submission 96881) | Terrestrial soil microbial communities with excess Nitrogen fertilizer from Kellogg Biological Station, Michigan, USA - KB3-175-2 | ecosystem: Environmental > Terrestrial > Soil > Unclassified ... | reverse complement strand
GGATGCGGCATCTGGTCCGGCACAAACAAGATCTCCGGCGGATCGGGATTCATCATCGGCCCCACGCTGTGCGGACCAAACTTGCTCTGCCCCGTGATCACCGCCCGATGCACCATCGCCGTCAGCAGCTTCTCCGCCTCTGCCCGATAGTCATAAATTCCTTTGCCGTCACCCCAGCGATTCGACGCGAACAGCAGCGCCATGGCAAAATACGATTCCCCGTCCGGCGCCGCCCCCTCCGAGTTATGCGTCCCGTCCGTCTTGCAACTCCACGCAAAATACTCGTAACTCACGGCCTTGGGATCGCTGATGTACATGTATGTCTTTGCCCAGTTCCAGATCCCGTCGAACTCCGCCTTCTTATTCAATTGGACAGCGATCATCATCCCGTACGACATGCCCTCGGTACGAACATCGTGGTTGGCCCAGTCCGTCACGTACATCAGCGGACCGTTCGCGTTCTCGCCCGCCGCAAATGCAATCGCCTGCGTCTTTCCGTCACCGTGGAAAAGCTGCTGGAACGCCGCGTCGATCTTGGCGTGGATTTCCTTCTTCGAGTGCCCGTCCTCGGCAAACAGGTTGCGATACTTGCCCGTCGCAAACGCGCCGTATCCGTTTGCATCCGAACTCTGCGCCCCGGCACACGGCATCAGCCCCATGCCCGCCACCACAACGACCACCACCGCCACCCGGTCAATCCAAACCGCTAGCGTTCCCGGCAACCCATTCCGCCCAGCACCCATTTGCCAAACCTCCCCACGTGGAACCGCGTAGCCCACCGAGTATCGCCCGCCATCCCGATTCCCGGCAACCCTCACGACCCCATCCTGCTGCGCACGTGAGTTTGTCATCCTGAGCGAAGCAGGTGCGGCTTTTTGCACCTGCGGAGTCGAAGGATCCGCGGTTGCTTCTCGTCCTGGTACTCGCAAATCCATCCGATCCGCATGCTCCTCACGCCAGCAGAACGACAACACCCTCCGCACTCCGCAGCACCATGTGCCCATCGACTGCTTCACCTTCCCGATCCACATGCGTTCCGGCCAATACGATCCCCTGCGGCGCCGGCACTGACCTCTGTTGGTGAGTCATGTTGAGAATCACCTCAATCTCTTCCGCTCCGCTTCTGCGATACCGCAATACGTTTTGTTCAACCTGTATGGCGTGCAGTTCCCCGCTCACCAACGCAGAATGCGCCTTCCGCAAAGCGATCAATTTCCCGTAAAGCTGCAGCATCGAATGTCTGTCCTCCCGCTCCGCCGCCACATTCACCGCACTGTGCTCTTCCCCCAGCGGCAGCCACGGCCCGCCCGTCGTGAAACCGGCGAGCGGCCCCCGATCCCAGCACATCGGCGTACGTTCAGGATCGCGGCCCTGGCCGATGCCGGGCTCATTCTTCTCCGCCGGGTCCTGGACCTCTTCCGGCGCAATCGGAACGTTCGTCATCCCAATCTCTTCGCCGTAATACATGGTGAGCGTGCCGGGCAGCGTAAACAGCAGCATCGCCGCCACCCGCGCCTGCAGTTTTCCCACCCGGCTCGCAATGCGCGGTTGATCGTGGTTGCCCAGAACCCAGTTCGGCCACGCGCCCTTCGGCAGTGCGTGGTAATAATCGCGGATCACCCCAGAAACCGCGGCTGCCGTCCACGGGCATTGCAGAAGCTGAAAGTTGAAAGGAAGATTGGCGCCCTCCAGATCCTTGCCGTAATACGACATCAGTTGCGGAATCGGCAGGTAGATCTCCCCAATCAGCACACGATCGGAAAACTCATCAATTACTCCCCGCATCTCGGCTACAATCTTGTGCACCTCCGGCCGGTTCGAGTTATAAACCGGCAGCAGGCGATGATTCGAGGGAGTACCCGGAACATACCCCGGGTTTGGCGGATTATCGCGGAACTGATCATCCTTGATCATCAGCCACATCACGTCCACGCGAAACCCGTCCACCCCCTTCCGCAGCCAGAATCGCAATACATTGAACATCGCCTGCACAACTGCGGGATTTCTCCAGTTAAGATCCGGTTGTTCTTTCAGAAACGAGTGGTAGTAGTACTGACCCGTTGCCTCGTCGAATTCCCATCCCGACCCGCCGAAGTTACTGGTCCAGTTATTGGGCCGATCACGCCAGATATACCAGTCGCGTTTAGGATTCTCACGAGACGACCGGCTCTCCAAAAACCACGGGTGCTGATCCGAAGTGTGATTGGGCACGAAGTCGAGAATGAGGCGAAGCCCCCTGCGATGCACCTCTTCGAGAATCCGATCGAAGTCTGCCATGGTCCCGAAAAGCGGATCGATGCCGCAATAGTCCGCAATGTCGTAACCAAAATCCGCCATGGGCGACGGGTAAATCGGCGAAATCCACAGCGCGTCGACACCGAGTTCCCCCAGGTAGTCCAAGCGGCTCAAAATCCCCGGCAGATCGCCGATCCCGTCGCCGTTGCTGTCCTGAAAAGACCTCGGATAAATCTCATAAATTACCGCTCGCTTCCACCACTCCAAATCGTGCATCAGAACCGATTAGCTCCTGTAGTTGACTTGCGATTCGAGAGGCTCCCCTGATGATCAACGATCTCTGGTACAAGAACGCGGTCGTCTATTGCCTTTCGGTCGCCACCTACATGGATGCGAACGGCGATGGCGTGGGTGACTTCAAGGGTCTGGGACGTCGCCTCGATTTTCTCCAGGGCCTTGGAGTCACAGCGGTCTGGCTGATGCCGTTTCAAACTTCCCCCTGTCGCGATGACGGATACGACATCGCGGATTATTACAACGTCGACCCCCGCTATGGAACGCTGGGTGACTTTGTCGAATTCACCCACGGCTGCAGTCAGCGCGGCATTCGCGTACTCATGGATCTGGTTGTCAATCACACCTCCAATGAGCATCCGTGGTTCAAGGAATCCTGCCGCGATCCCAAGTCGAAATATCGCGATTGGTACGTATGGTCGGCAAAGAAGCCCAAAGACGCGAACTCCGGCATGGTCTTTCCCGGGGAACAGAAGACGACCTGGACGTGGGAGAAGAATGCGCGCGCATACTACTTCCACCGCTTTTACGACTTTCAGCCGGATCTGAACACGGCGCATCCTGAGGTTCAGGCCGAGATCCTCAAAATCATGGGCTTCTGGCTTCAGTTGGGAGTCGATGGATTCCGCATGGACGCCGTCCCCTTCGTCATTGCCAGAAAAGGTGCGGGGCAATCCCGTTCAGCCGAGCAATATGACATGCTCCGCTCCTTCTCGGAATTCCTCACCTGGAGAAAAGCCGGCGCAATCATCCTTGGAGAAGCCAACGTCCTGCCCAAGAGCGATCTTCAGTATTTTGGAAAATACGGCGAGCGGCTGCAGATGATGTTCAACTTCGATGTGAACCAGCATCTCTTCTATGCGCTGGCAAGCTGCGACATAAAACCGCTGATCAAGGCGCTTGAAAACACAAAGGCCCGCCCGGCGACAGCCCAATGGGGCCAGTTTCTCAGGAATCACGATGAACTCGATCTCGGACGCCTCACGGACGCGCAACGGGAAGAAGTGTTCGCGCAGTTCGGCCCCGACAAGTCGATGCAATTGTACGGACGCGGCATCCGGCGCAGGCTCGCGCCCATGCTGCATGGCGATCGCCGCCGGCTGGAACTCGCCTACAGCCTCATGATGACCCTGCCCGGCACCCCCGTGCTGCGCTACGGCGATGAGATTGGGATGGGGGACGACCTGCGCCTGCCTGATCGCAACTGCGCCCGCACTCCGATGCAGTGGTCCACCGAGCCGAACGCTGGTTTTACCACGCACCTGAAGCCGCCTTCGCCGGTGATTTCAGACGGCGCCTATGGCTTTCAGCAAGTCAATGTCGCCGCACAGCGCAGAGATCCTGACTCGTTCCTCAATTGGATGGAGCGCATTATTCGCATGCGCAAAGAGGTTCCCGAAATCGGATGGGGGGACTTCTCCTTCATTCTGCTCCGGACTCCCGGCATATTGGCCATGCAATATGAGTGGCGCAACAATTCCGTGCTCTTCCTGCATAACTTCATGCCGGAACCACGCGAGATCCGCTTTCGCCTGAGAGCAAACCACTCCGGTGATCGCGGCCAGTTGATCAATCTGCTGTCTGACGATCACAGTCACGCAGACAAGAACGGGCGCCACTCCATCGTGCTTGAACCGTATGGATACCGCTGGTTCAGAGTCGGTGGATTGGACTACGTCCTGCGCCGCTCCGACGTTTAGACGCTCGGAAAACCTCCGCATTTCGCGTCATTCCGAGCAGAGCGCCGGTTCACCTGTTCCGCCGCGCTACACTACGGCATGTTCAAGCTCGCCGTCTGCGGCTCTCTCGCAGTGCTTCTGAGCGCCCCCATAGCCATGCCCCAATCCGACCTCTCCATACCCGTCCGCGCCCGCGATCTCGGAGTCCCCTTCGACGGCGCCCCTGGACCCTTCAATGCCATCACCGACGTGCCCGGCGTCGAAGTGGGATTCACCACCCTCATCCACGGCGATGGCCCTCTGAAAGTTGGAGAAGGCCCCGTGCGCACCGGCGTCACAGCCATCCTTCCCCGCGGCTCAAGCGACACGCACCCCGCCTACGCGGGCTGGTTCTCGCTCAATGGCAACGGCGAGATGACCGGCACCGCCTGGGTCGAGGAATCCGGACTGCTCGAAGGCCCCATCGGCATCACAAATACGCACAGCGTCGGCGTCGTCCGCGATACCACCATCAAGTGGCTGATCTCGCACCATATGTCCCGCCAGCCGTGGGCGCTGCCCGTGGTCGCCGAAACCTGGGACGGATGGCTCAACGACCTCAACGGCTTTCACGTCAAACCTGAGCACGTCATCGCCGCGCTCGATTCCGCCAAATCAGGCCCCGTCGCCGAAGGCAACACCGGCGGCGGCACAGGCATGATCTGTTACGGATTCAAAGGCGGCACAGGCACCGCCTCCCGCGTCCTCGCTCAGCAGGATGGCGGCTACACCCTCGGCGTGCTCGTGCAATGCAACTGCGGCAGTCGCCGCCTGCTCACCATCGCAGGTGTCCCGGTTGGCAAAGAAATCCCCATCGAGACCCAGCACGCCGACGCCTATCCGCCGGGCATCGATGCGCGTCCGGGCAGCGACTCCCGCGGCGACGTCGGATCCATCATTATTGTCATCGCCACCAACGCGCCCCTGCTGCCGCATCAGCTCAAGCGCATCGCCCGCCGTGCCTCGCTCGGCCTTGCCCGCACCGGCTCAATCTCCGGTAATGGGTCCGGTGACCTCTTCATCGCTTTCTCCACCGCGAACCCCAACGCCGACGACGCCCCAGGCCCCAACCACGTCGAGACTGTTTCGAATGAGAAAATCAGTCCGCTGTTTGAGGCCGCTGTCCAAGCAACTGAAGAAGCCATCGTCAATGCCATGGTCGGCGCTAAAACCATGACCGGCATCGACGGGCACACTGTCCCCGCGCTGCCCCACGACGAACTGAAGCGAATCCTCAAGAAATACACCCGCTAAAGCGGCTGCGCGCCGGCTATTGTTTGTCTTTGTCGCCCCTCGAGAACAGCGGAATGTGGAACGGCTCCTCCCCAGGCTTGGGCTGTTTCTTCTTGCCCTTGCCGGGCCCCTCTGCGCGCACCAGCGTGCGCTGCGAGTTCACGCACTGCCACTTGTTATGCTGGCGCTCAAATACGTGTGTGAACACGCCTCGTTCATCCACCTGGTTCGATCCCACTTTATGGTGCAGAGAATAGGTGCCGTTCGCCACCGCGATATCGCCCAGCACGCGAATCGTGATCACCTTCTGGTCCAGGTGCAGCGTCTTATCCGGGTTGCTGATAGCGTCCGCAATCTCCTGGTTGCGAGTCGTAATGTCCCCCGACGCGGCAATCCCCACGTAAAGCGGCGACAGCACCAGTTCCAGCGAGAATTGGTCACGCGTGTTCACCGCGTTATCCCACGTATCTTCAATGTTCTGGAACTGCTGCACCTCTCCGGTCGAGGTCGATGTGACTCCCGCTGCCTGAGCCCCCGCGGGCGTCGGGTTCTGGGCGATCGCAACAACGGGGCATAGGAGCAGAACTGCAATGAAACAAAGAGATTTAGGCATCATCGGGCAAGGAACTCCCTCTCGCTAAATGATATCTCTTTGACTCCTGGAACTCTGCTTTGGATGCGCACAGCCGCGGTGCACCGCACCGTCCGCCAAGCGCCCCGCGCCGCATCTACAACAGCGTCGCGAGTTGTTCCTCCTGATGGATGATCACAACCAGATCCTCGATCGAGATCCACCCATCCTTGCGAAACTGCCCCAGCGTGCGCGTCACAGTCTCCCGGGTCGTGCTGGCCATCGACGCCATTTCTTCATGCGTCAATAACAGCGGAAACCGGAACTCCCCGTTCGGCATTTGCTCGCCGATCTGGTGGCCCAGATCGATCAGCAGGTGCCCCAGCCGCCCCGCCACCGATTCTGCCAGCGCAATCCGGCAGGCGTCCTGCAGAGCAAACCGGTACTCCTGGCAGATGCATTGCACCGCCCGCATCTGCGCTTCCTTGTGCGCGCGCAGAAAGCTCTGAAACCGGTCCCGCTCCACGGGCCTGAGCTGCGCGGGAGTCAGCGACTCCGCCGATACTTCATACATGCCGTGCGATAACACCGCGTAAAGCCCAAGCATCGAGCCAGGCCCCGCCACCCGCACAATCATTTGCTTTTCCTGCAGCCGCCCTGCCGTCAACTTCATATACCCGCTGCAGATCAGGTAAAGGCACCGGGCGTCGTCGCCCTGCACGAACAGCGGCGCCTGCGCCGGTAACGAAATCGTGCTTGTGGCCAACTCCAGATCGGCCAGCACCGCGCTTCCCAGGGAGCAGAACCACCCGGGACGGCGATTGGAACAGGCCGCGCAACCCGCCGGCGATTGCCGCGGAATATACCGCTGCCGGGGGTGAGCCATCATTTCTTGCACTGCGTCCGCCATAACGTTACTTCATTCTGCCGGCGCGGTCCTTCGTTTCCCAACGCCCCGTTTCCGCGAAGGCATTGCGTCTCCTGAACGCACTTCCGGCCCCGAGTAAATTTATCCCAGTACCACTATCCGCCAAATGCCGGTTCGCCGAATGTGACGACGCTCACGGTCGTTTTGGCCGCTGATTCTGCTCCGGGCGCCTTCTCCAGCCGGGAAACCCCGACCATTCTGCTCGCATCAAATCGCCAAGTTTCCCGACTCGCAATTCGTCTCACTTCCAGATTTTTCCCGAGTTTCAGACTGGGAAGTCAGGTCGAAGAAGCTCAAAGCACTGTGATAAACATCACGGAGACTCCGCCCCTCCTGAACTTAACCTCGACGTATGAGGTGATACTCCGCACAGTAAACACCGCATTGGGAATCAGAACGAGTCTTCGATCCGCAGCCATATCACGCGGTCGAAGTATGGTGCGAAGGGTTCAAATGGGCTTTTTCGATGCAAGGCGGGACTCATGCACAACCATTGGTCAGTAGCAAACATGCCGAATCGTGCGGTTCTGAAGAAACATCCGGGACTGCGAGTCTCAATCGTATTTCTGTTGGGCCTGCTCTATCTGGGCTCCCAGGCCTTTGCCGCACCCGGCTCAAAGGCAGCCGGAAAACAGGATGCGCAACCGGCCGCATCCGAATTCGTCGGATCTGAAACTTGCGCCACCTGTCACGAGGAAGTCGCCAAGGGCTTCGCCTCCAATCCGCACACCAAAATGGCCCTGATGCACGGCAAACAGGGCGTCACCTGCGAAAACTGCCATGGCGCGGGCAAGGCCCACGTTGACGGCGGCGGCGATGTAAGCAAGATCTTCAATCCCGGCAAGGCGCCGGCAAAGGAAGTCGATGCAAAGTGCCTGAGCTGCCATGCTGGTCAGCACGCCAATTTTGCCCGCTCGCCCCATGCCAAGGCCGGCGTTAGCTGCGTCAGTTGCCATAGTGTCCATCACACTGATGACAAGGCCCAGCTTCTCAAGGCCCCGCAGGCCACCCTCTGCTTCCAGTGCCACGGCGATGTAAAACCGCAGTTCAGCATGCCCTTCCACCACAAAGTGCTCGAAGGCGTGACCAACTGCTCCGATTGCCACGACCCACACGGAACGTTCAATCCCTCAAATCTCAAGACCACAGCGGCGCAGAACGCCATCTGCACCAAGTGCCACACTGAAACCGCCGGCCCCTTCGTTTACGAGCACCCGGTGGTCAAAACCGAGGGCTGCCTCTCCTGCCATTCGCCCCACGGGTCGCAGAACGCGCGCCTGCTCAACGTGGCGAACGTGAATACGCTCTGCCTGCAATGTCACTCCGTCACCAATATCTCGGCGTTCCCCCACGCTGTGGCGCCCACCGGCCCGGTGCACAACCAGGCAGCGCAATACACGCCGTGCACAAACTGCCATTCGCAGATCCACGGCTCCAACGCAAGCGAAGTTTTCTTCAAGTGAACGGAAGGAGGAGACCAAGATGAAAACGCGATTGTTTTTCAATTCTTTCGTCGTCCGCGCTTCCGTGTTTGCTGGAAGCCTCGGACTCGCCGCATTTCTTTCCCTAAGCGCCTCCGCGCAGGATCAAGCGAAACCCCAGCCCGCTCCGGCTCAGGATCCCGGTGCCGGAAAGCCGTGGGCAAACTACGACATCCACCAATCCTTCGACCTGGGCGGGCACATCGTGCTCAAGGATGGCAGCTCGGCCATGTACTCCACCCTCGTCAACATGGAAGCCGGTCCGCGCATCCTGAACCACACGCTCGAAATGCACGCCACACCGGGATCGAAGCACGCCTTGTTTGACACTCTCTTCGAGGATTCCACCGGCTACGGCGGCGATCCCTACTCGTTTAGCACGCTGCGCGCCTCCAGGGGCAAGGCATATGACTTCGTCGGCACCTTCCGCCGCGATCGCCAGTTCTTCGACTACAACCTGTGGGGCAACCCGCTGGTTCCCGGCGGCGCGCTCGCACCCACCTCCAACGGCTACACCTTCGGCCAGGTTCTCGATTCTCCGCATTTCTTCAATACCGTTCGCCGAAATACCGACCTGAACTTCACCTTCCTGCCTGTCTCGAAGATCAGCTTCCGCGTCGGCTACAACCTCAACATCATGCAGGGCCCTACGCAGAGTTCGATCCATCAGGGTGCCGACGCTCTCCTTTACCAATCGTGGCGCAACAGCACCCAGACCTGGATCGGCGCCATCGACTGGAAACCCATCCAGCGCACCACCTTCACCTATGAGCAGCACCTCGTGCAGTACAAGGGCGACACGTCCTGGCGGCTGACCGGCCTGAACATGCAGTTGTCCAACGGCACCCCGGTCACCATCGGCTTTGATGTGGTGGCCAATCCAAGCCCATCCAGTAAAACGAGTTTCTGCGGTTCACAGCCCGCGGTCCTCGACAGCACCACCAATCCACCCACGGCAAATCCATGCGTCAACGGCTATACAGGTTACTCGCGGTTCGCGCCCACGCGCACACTCTTTCCAACCGAGGAGTTCCGCTTCCAAAGCGCCGCTCTCAAAAACCTGCAGATGACGGGACGCATCCTCTACACCGGCGCCACCATGAAGCTCGACACCTACCGCGAGTCGTTCACCGGCATGGAGAGCCGCGTGACCGTACCGGCTCCCGCCGGGGCCTCACAATGGTGCACCACCTCCCAAGGCGTTCGTATGGATTGCCACATCGGCATGGCAGTCGCCGGCGGCGCCAGCGCAAAGCGCTTTGACTTCGGCGCCGATTACGGCTTCGTCTGGCAGCTTTCGCCGGCTTTCGCGATCAGCGAACAGTTCGATTTCCAGAACTGGCATCAACCCGCCCAAGCCACCTTCAACACCATGGACTTCTACGGCGCGTCCATGATCTCGCCGGTGGACGTCACCACCGGGCCGGATCTTGCCAGTGTGAACAGCTCTCTCGGCCAGAAGATGGCCACCAACACCCTGATGGGCGAGTGGGAAGCATCCGGCAAGGTGCAAATCGGCGTCGGTTACCGCTTCCGCCAGCGCACCCTTGCCAAGCTGCCGCCCGATCCCACCGACCCGAGCTACAGTCTCACCATCCACGAGAACGCGGGTATTCTCGACGCCGTCCTCCGGCCCTCTCGCGATCTGCGTATCAACGCGAGCACTGAGATCGGCTGGGATGACGCAGCCTACGTGCAGACCGACCCGCGCCAGTTCCAGCGTTACCAGGTCCGCGCTACTTACAAACCCAGGACATGGGCCACAGTCTCCGGTTCGTTCACCGATCGCGAAGGCCGTGACAACCAGTTCCTGATCAACTACCGCGCGCATCATCGGGCGCTTGCCGGCAGCACCGCCCTCGCGCCGAATGAGATGTTCTCCTTCGACATGAGCTACGGCTACATCGACGACTTCTCCACCGTCGTCAACTGCTTCGACGATTCCGTGCCGCCGGCAACGGGCGTCACTCCGATGCCGGTCGGCTTTGCTTGCGGCAACGCCGTCAATGCGGCCGGTGCCGCGCCTGTCGTCTTCTTCGGCAACAGCTACTACGATGCACCCACCCAGTACGGCTCCGCTGCCCTGGTGTGGACGCCCAGCAAGCTTTTCCGCGGCGGCGTCGGCTACCGCGTCAACGATGTGTATGGCGCCACGCAGCTTCTCAATCCGCTCGCGGTTCCAGGCACGCTCCGCTCCCGGTATCAGACTCCGTTCGTGAACATGGCGTATACGTTCACCCCGGCCTGGACCGTCAAGGCGGACTACAACTACTACGGCTACGGCGAGGACGGTCCCGCGGGCCCAACCGCGCCGCGCAACTTCCACAGCAACATGTACACACTGGGGATGCACTACCAGTTCTGAAGCGCGATGGGGGCGATGATGCCCAAGCACGACCCCGTGGGCAGGCGGTTCGCCGCCGCCCGCGGAACATGCCACCGGGCCCACGTCCCCGGTTCTTTTTGAATCGGAGTGTGCCCCTCGTAGACGCGCGTTGAAAGGAGTCTCGAGAGTGAAAAGAACAATCAGAGTGGCGGGAATGGTCCTGCTCGCAGCATCGGCGGTTGCGCCCGTGCTCGCGCAGAGCGGTGCCGACACCTACAAGGCAAAATGCGCCATGTGCCACGGTGCCACGGGCATGGCAGACAGCGGAGCGGGGAAGGCGATGAAAGTAAAGCCGGCCACCGATCCCGATGTGAAGAAGATGACCGAAGCCGAAATGATCGCTGCGGTCACTAACGGTATGGGGAAAATGCAGGCGTTCAAGGGCAAGCTGACTGACGACCAGATCAAGCAGTCGGTCGGATTCTTCCGTACGTTTGCAAAGTAACTTTGATCCGCTTTTTTTGTGGACTTAGATTGCGTGGGCCGGTAACACGGTGGCTCCGTTTCGGCGACTCGTGCCAACAGCCCACGCATTGCTGTCAGTAGCACGACGGTACATCACAAACTGGGCAGGCAACTCGTGGTAGCCGGCCGGTTTTATTCAAACCAAGGAGAACGCAATGACAAAGAGGATTCGGTCTCAGGTGGTGCTGGCCATGGCGATCGCGGTTGCCGGCACTTTGGGTTTCGCCCAGTCTTCGGGCGAGGCAACTTACAAGGCAAACTGCCAGAGCTGCCATGGCACAACGGGCACGCCGAACGCCGGAATGGCCAAGATGATGGGCATCAAAGCCGCTTCGGAGTACAAGGACAGCGCCAAGGAGCAGGAAGACGCCGTCAAGAACGGCAAGGGCAAGATGAAAGCCTTCTCCGGCAAGCTCACCGATGCCCAGATCAAAGACGTGGTCGCCTATTTCCGCACCTTGAAGTAGGATTCCGAAATAACGCAGTTGAACCTGAAGTGAAGATCCACGGCCCGCACAGGGCACCTCCTGGCTCCCGTTTGCCAGGCAGGCGCGATGGAGCGGGCCAGTTTCATGCAGTGATTCCGGGGAGGTCACTTGCCTGTGTTCGAACGATTCCGTGAAAATTGGGTTCGGCCCGCTCTGTTCTTCGGCAACAACCCTGTCAGTCTTCTCGGAGGCGCCATCACCACCGCCTCCGGCGTAACCATGATCGGCTATTGGCTCTTCGAGCTGATCGGACGTCAAAACGACAACCCATACCTCGGCATCATCTTCTTTCTCATTCTTCCCGCGATATTCATCCTGGGGCTCGCTCTCATTCCTGTCGGCATGTATCTGCGGCGGAGGAAATTGCTGAAGGCCGGAGCCATTCCAGCCGCATTTCCCAAAATCGATTTCAACGACCGCATGTTCCGCCACGGCATTGACATTGTTCTCGTGGCCACCGTGGTCAACCTCCTCATCGTCTCCGTGGCCAGCTACCGCGGTGCGTCCTATATGGATTCCCCCCAGTTCTGCGGACAGTCCTGCCACGTCATGCATCCCGAATACGCCGCCTACCAGGTCTCCGCCCACGCGCACGTCACCTGCACGGAATGCCACATCGGCGCGGGCGCCAGTTCCTACTTCGAGGCCAAGGTGAACGGCACCAAGCAGCTCATCGAAGTCACTCTGCGTCCCATCCACGGCGTCGCCCCCAGGCTCATTCCCACATATCCCGAGCCCATTCCATCGCCCGTGCGCAACCTGCGCCCGGCCCGCTACACCTGCGAAGGCTGCCACACACCCGCCAAGTTCATCGGAGAAAAGCTCCTCGTCAAATCCAACTTCGCCGACGATGCGCAGAACACCGAAACGCAGAGCGTCGTGGTGCTCCACCTCGGCGGGCGCGATTCGCTCTCCAACCTGCTCGGAATCCATGGCGTACATACGGGGCACATCGAATACATTGACACCGACGACACCCGCACCAATATTCCCTGGATTGAGCGCACCAATCCCGACGGCACCAAAACCGTCTACACGTCTTCAGCTCTCAAGGGTGAAATGCCCAAGGGCGAGCGCCGCGTGATGGATTGCATTGACTGCCACAACCGCGCCGCGCACACCATGCAGACTGCGGAGGACGCCATCAACCGCGATATGGCCGACCGCGCCATCAGTCCCGATCTGCCCTGGGTTCACAAGGAAGGGCTCGAGCTGCTCAAGGCCAGCTACGCCAGCACAGCCGAAGCGGAACAGAAGATCCCCGCGGGCCTCGAAGCGTTCTACCGTACGCAGCATCCCGATGTATACGCCGCGAGGGCAAACGACATCAAGGCCGCGGGCGCAAGCCTGGTCGGCATCTTCACGCACAATGTATTCCCTGAAATGAAGGTCACCTGGGGCACGCATCCCAACCACATCGGGCACATGAGCTACCCCGGATGCTTCCGCTGCCACGACGGCGACCACAGCACCAAAGACGGCAAGCAGACCATCACCAACGACTGCGCCGCCTGCCACAACCTGCTGGTCGTCGACGAGAAAAAGCCCAAGGTCCTTCAGGACCTCGGCATTCAGCAGTAAGCTCTCACCGCGCAGCAAGCTCTCACCCGCTGCGCGGCAGGCTCTCACGTCGTCCGCCCAGTCAGCTAACTAAGCTGGTAAAAGACGACAGCGCCGGGCGCAGGCCTGGCGCTGTCTTGCCTGACTCGCTTTACTGAGGCTGCGTGGTTGAAGGCGGAGTCGTCGGCTCGGGCTCCGTCGGCTGCTCCGAGCCCTGCTTCGCGCCGTTGGCTGCGCCCTTCGTCGTGTTCTTCGTCTTGTTCCACGCCTTCTTCGTGCCGCGCTTGGTGGAGTGGTACGCATGCTTGGTTCCGTGCTTTACGGCGCGCCCGGAATCCTTCGCTGCATTCTTGCTCTCGTGTCCAGCCTGCCGCGCGTCCTGCTTCGCCTGCGAGCCGTTGTCCTGTGTGGTTGTGTCCTGGGATGGCGGGGTTTGCGTCTGCTGACTCCATCCCGAGACTGGTACGCACATCAGCGCCGTCCCGAGAAGCATTGCCGGTACATGCCAATTCGTCTTC
>Ga0134126_10007288_pt1 | contig 13879 bp, 18 predicted proteins | sample KB31752_FD_96881 | JGI IMG/M metagenome (GOLD analysis project Ga0134126, IMG submission 96881) | Terrestrial soil microbial communities with excess Nitrogen fertilizer from Kellogg Biological Station, Michigan, USA - KB3-175-2 | ecosystem: Environmental > Terrestrial > Soil > Unclassified ... | reverse complement strand
GTTTCAGCTTCGCGGCCAAAAGGCGAAAATTATCGATCGTGTCAAAACGGACGGCGCGTCAGCTCGATCGCTTGGCGGACACACGAAAAGCCCAAGAACCCCAGCCCCACGGCAGCGCCCAGAGGGAACCAGCGCAAGATGTCCGGACCGCCGAGCGTATAAAGCCCAACGACCAGCGCATAACCGCCCAAGCCAATCGAAACGACGGCAAGAACCAGCCAAAAGATAGGTCCCCACATGAGCAGCCCCATCTCCAACCCGGCAAAGCCCAGGCTACCGGATTGTCCACACTCCTTTTGGCAGGAATAAGGCGACGCGCGTGCGACGCTTCGATCGACAGGTTCCGGTGGCGGGTGGGGGCTCATTCGCGTGCCTAGCCCGCAGCGAGAACAACCCGCCGGTAGGACACCGCTTCGGCGATATGGAGGCGGCGGACCGTGTCGCTGGCATCGAGATCGGCGAGGCTCCGGGCGACGCGCAGCACGCGGTGATAGCCGCGCGCCGAGAGCCGCATGCGCTCAGCCGCATCCTGGAGGAGCTTGCGGCCGTCGGGATCGGGCGCCGCGATCTCCTCGAGCAATCCGCCATCCGCCTCGGCGTTGGTGCGGATGCGCCGATCCTCCGGCAGCCGCGCGAAACGCGCCTGCTGGCGGGCGCGGGCCGCCGCGACACGCAGCGCGATGTCGGCCGAGCCTTCGGCCGGCGGCGGCAGGGAGAGGTCGCTCGCTTTCACCGCCGGCACGTCGATATGAAGATCGATGCGATCGAACAGCGGGCCGGAGATTTTCGATTGATATTCCTGCGCGCATTTCGGCGCCCGGCCGCAGCCTTGTGCCGGATCATCGAGGTAACCGCAGCGGCAGGGATTCATCGCCGCGACGACCTGCACCCGCGCTGGATAAGTCACATGCGCGTTGGCGCGCGCGACGACGGCGCGGCCGCTTTCCATCGGCTGGCGCAAAGCTTCGAGCGTTGCGCGCTGGAACTCGGGCAGCTCATCCAAAAACAAAACGCCGAGATGTGCCAGCGAGAGCTCGCCGGGCTTGGCGCGCAGACCGCCGCCGACCAGCGCGGCCAGCGATGCGGAATGATGCGGGTCGCGGAACGGCCGCCGGCGGATCAGCTCGCCTTCGCGCAGCAGCCCGGCGACGGAATGGATCATCGAGACTTCGAGCGCTTCGCCCGGATCGAGCGGCGGCAGGATGCCGGGGAGCCGCGCCGCGAGCATCGATTTACCGGCGCCGGGCGGCCCGACCATCAAGAGGTTATGGCCGCCCGCCGCGGCGACTTCGAGTGCCCGCTTGGCGGTTTCTTGGCCTTTGATGTCTTTCAGATCGAGCGCCGAGCCGCGCTCGGCGGCGACGCGCGGTGCCGGCGGCGAGAGCAGCTGCGTGCCCTTGAAATGATTGATCAGGGCGAGCAGCGAGGGTGCCGCGAGGATATCGAGCCCGCCGGCCCAGGCGGCCTCGCCGCCCGATGCCGCCGGGCAGATCAGCCCGCGGCCTTGCGCCAACGCGCCGACGGCGGCGGGCAGCACGCCGGCCACCGGCAGAATCGAGCCGTCGAGGGCGAGCTCTCCCAAAGCGACGTAATGCTCGATCTCGTCGGCGGGTAATACCTCCATTGCTGCCAGCAGGCCGAGCGCGATCGGCAGATCGAAATGGCTGCCCTCCTTGGCGAGATCGGCCGGAGCGAGGTTGACGGTCACGCGCCGCGCCGGCACGGCAAGACCCATCGCAGCAAGCGAGGCGCGCACGCGCTCGCGCGATTCCGCGACCGCCTTGTCGGGCAGGCCGACAACCATGAAAGCGACCATCCCCGATGTGACCGTGACCTGCGCCTCGACTTCGAGCGCGTCGATGCCGAGGAAGGCAACGGTGCGGATACGTGCGACCACGCTCCACCCCCTATATGTTCTAGTTTAGGGGAGCGCAGTGGCGCTTGGCGAGTACTTAGAAAACGACTGCTACGAGCTGCCGTGCTCGGCGCTCTCGGATTGCAGCTGGATGTAGTTCTCGAGCCCGGTCAGCCTGATCAGCTCGAGCTGCGTCTCGATGAAATCGCGTCTTCCTCATTGTCGAGGATGTCGCTCAAGAGATCGCGGGTGGCGAAGTCGCGCACGCTCTCGCAATGGACAATCGCCGCCCGTAGATCGCCGAGCCCCTTCATCTCGAGCTTCAGATCGCATTCGAGAACTTCCTGCACGTTCTCGCCGATGAGCAGCTTGTCGAGATCCTGCAGATTGGGCAGGCCTTCGAGAAAAAGGATGCGCTCGATCAGGCGATCGGCGTGCTTCATCTCGTCGATCGATTCATGGTGCTCGTGCTCGCCGAGCTTGGTCACGCCCCAATTCTTCAGCATCCGGGCGTGGAGGAAATACTGGTTGATCGCGGTGAGCTCGTTGCGGAGGATCGTGTTCAGGTGCTGGATGACCGTCGCGTCGCCGCGCATCTGCTGCCTCCGCTCTTATCGCTTTTTCGCGACCCGTCGACCGCCGGAGAGGGCGCCGGCTCAGGCCGCGTGGATAGGCTCGCCGCCGAATTCACGCAAGATGCCCTCGACCAAGGGCATGCATTTGCCACAGCGGGGCTGCGTGCCGCAGGCCCGATAAACGCTGAGGGTCGAGCCGTCTTCGCAGCTCGCGGCGGCCTGGCGGACCTGGCGCTCGGTCAAAGCATTGCAGAGGCAGATATACATTGCGACTACCCGGACTTTTCTGCGAATGACTCGCAAGAACATAGAGGCCGGGAGCCGCAAATGCGAATCATTTTCACACGTACGTATTGCCGCAGCCGGACAGCCACCTACTCTCAATGATAGCATTCACACTCAACTTTCGCGTTTTCCCTCCCGCCCGATCTGCGCCGTGGAGCTCGAGACGCAGCTAGCTTGCGGCGGTTTGGGCTCGGCAGCCCGCGATGAACAGCGCCACGGACTTCCTCGCCCACTCGTCGCGCTCCTGCTCGCTTAGCGGCGTGCCGAAGCCCATCGCGCGGCGCAGCGGGATGGACAAGACCATTTCCTGGAACTGCATGGCGGCAAAGCGGCAATCATCGAGCACGACATGCCCGGCACGGCGCTCCTCTTCGAGCAGTCCCGCGATGCGCTCGATGGCGCGCATCGCGCCTTGCTCGATCGCGATCGCGACGAGCTCCGGAAAGCGCTCGGCTTCAGCCAGCAGCAAGCGGCGCAACGCCAGCGCCTCGGGCGACAGCGCGATCGCGAGCATGTGTCTCGACAAGCGCGCGAGCACGACGTCGAGGGCAGCCGGCGGAGCGAAGGCGGCATCGAGCTCCGGGAGCCAATGCTGCAACAAGCGCCGCACCACCGCACGGTAGAGCTCGGGCTTGTCGCGAAAGCGGTGATAAAAGGTCCGCTTCGAGATGCGGGCGCGAGCGGCGACGGCTTCGATGCTCGTCGCACCGAAGCCGCGGCTCAGAAAGAGAGCAGTCGCGACGTCGAGGATCTTGTCGCCGAGCGCGGCGGCCTCAAGCCGCGTTGGCCGGCCGCCCCTGCGGACCGCGTTGGACCGGACCGCGCTGCCTTCGGTTAGCGCCAACCGTCTCGATCCCAGTGGTGATGATGGTAATAGCCGCCACCGCCGTAATAGCCGCCGGCTGGATAGACGACGCAGCCGCCGAGGGCACCGGCGAGGGTGAGGACGGCGATAAGGGCCGCGAAGCGGCGCGGCTTCGAGCGGGTATTCGTATCGTGGGTCATGACGACCTCCTGATGTCTACGGCCGCCCCGAATGGCGCGCGGCTTCTAAAGGAGATAGGCCGGCACGTAATGAAACGCTCCAGTACCGTAGCATTAAATATTTGTCACGGAAAAGGTTGCGCCAAGCAAACGTTTTTCCAGCGAAGAGCCCTTTTTCCGATCTAGGACGCAAGGAAGGAAAAATGACCGTTTCTCGCACCATTCTCGCTTTCGCCGCAGCTGTGGCGATCGGCCCGGGCATCGTCTCAAGCCCCTTCGCGCACGCGCAATCCGGCAACCAGACGACACCCCCGGCGGCGCGCAGTGCCGCGCCGATGAGGCAGACGCCAAGTACGGTATCCGAAAATCTAAAGCCGCGCAGCGACGCGCAAGTCGAGGCCCGGATCGCACAGCTCCACAAGGAGCTGAAGATCACCAAGGATCAGGAGAGCGATTGGAACGCGCTGGCGCAGGACATGCGCGACAACGGGCGGGCAATGTCGAGCGAGATTCAAGCGCGCAATGGCACCAAGCCGATGAACGCGGTCGACAACCTCAAGAGCTACGCGAGGATCGCCGACACCCATGCCGATGGTCTGAAGAAGATCGTGCCGGATTTCGAGAAGCTTTATGATTCGATGTCGCCGGAGCAGAAGAAGACGGCGGACACGGTTTTCAATCAACGCGTCAATCAGCGCGTGCGCACGACTGCTGCCCCGTCTTCCGGTAACCATAGCTGATCGCCGTAATCGAGGGGACCAAGATGAAAAGCAAAATCCTGCAAGCCGCGCTCATTGCTGCCACGGTGTTCGGCGTAAGCGCGCCGGCTTTCGCCGATCGCGACGATTGGCGTGCTCACGAGCGCCGCGAATGGCGGGAGCATGAACGTCATGAATGGCGCGAGCGTCATCGCGGCGTCATCTATCGCCCGGGCTATGTTTATGCACCCCCGCCGGTGGTTTATGCGCCGCCACCGCCGCCGCCGGTCTATGCGGGTCCGTCTTTCAGCATCAACATCCCGCTGGGTCGCTGAGCAAACACTCGGCGCGCGTGAAAAAAACCGGCTCCGCGAGGAGCCGGTTCTGTCTTCTGTCTGGCCTTGTCGCGCCGCCGGCTTTGCTCGCTGCGCACGCGACCAGCAATTCAAGGCGAAGTATGCTCGATGAAGCGCTGCGGTGCAGCCTCGCCCCATTGCGACTGGAATGCCTCGTGCGCCGGCATCGAATTCGAGCCGTTGCGGATGTTCAGCACATCGCTATCGGCCCAGTGTTCATGCACGCGGCCCCACGGATCGGACCAGTAATCGAAGACTTGGCTGCCGAGCAGGTGCCGGCCGATGCCCCACATATGCTCGTATTTGCCGATCTTCGCGAGATATTCGTGGCCCTTCATCACATCGTCGAAGTCGTGCACCTCGAACGAGAGGTGGTTGAGTCCCTTCTTCGGGAATTGGATGCCGAAGAAGACGTGATGATCGACGAAATCATCGCCGCAATCGCAGCGATTGAACGAGCCGATCACATTCTCGGGCTGTCCTGCCCAGACATCGTCGGAGCAGATGAAGCCGAGCGTGTCGCGGAACCACTTCAGCGTGCCCTTGAGATCAGGCGTGGTCATCACGCCATGGCCGATGCGTTTCACCTGTGACGGTCCGGCGCTGATGCGATAGAGGTCGCCGGCGCGGCGATATTTCTCGCTGCCCCAATTGACCACCGGTGCCTTCACGGGAAGCGGGTCGACCTTCTCGAGGCCCCAGACCACTTCCACCTGATAACCGTTGGGCTCGCGCAGGCGGACGCGCTTGCCGCCGCCCGGCTCGTCGAGCGATTCGACGGGGGAGGCGCCTTCGGTTTTCGCCAGCTTGTGAAGGTCTTCCTCGCTCGCGGCGTGATAGGCGAGACCGACGAAACCGGGCTCGCCGAGCTCGGTGACATGCAGATGATGGACGGGGTCGGTGCCGCGCATGAACAGCTTGTCCTTGGTGCGAGCGGCGCGGACCATGCCGAAGTTGAGGAGGAATTCCTCCTGCTTATCGAGATCAGGCGAGCGCAGCCGTCCCCAGGCAATGTCCTTTACTTTGACGACAGGCATTGGGTCCCTCCCATTTGATGCTTGGGGCGAGGATACACCCGCGACGGAGAAGGAGCCAGCGCGTCAGCTGCGGAGGGAATTGCGCCAGCGCCGCAAGGCGACTTCGAGATCATCGGCGAGGCGCCGGCGGTCCTCGCTGCCGAGAAAAGCGCCAAGCCGGACCGTCTTGCCATGCGATGAGAGCAACAGCCGGCCGCGGCCTTGTCGGTTCTCGTCGAGCGTGATGCGCAGCCAAGTCGGCTCGAGCTGCCAGGTTTGGCGCTCGCCATGGATGCCGACACGCTCGACATCCAGCGCATGCTGCGTCAGGCGCAAACTTTCGCGCTGACGAGCGCTGCGGTAGCTCAGGCGAAAGGCGAGATAGAGCAGCGCGATGTCGAGGCCGAAGAAGCCGGTGACCGGCCACGCGCCGGCGAGCACAAATCCGAGGCCGCTGCAAAAGCCGAAAACGGCGAGCCCCAACATGATCCAAGTGAGGCTGCGCGGCGGCAGGCTGCGATACGGCGCCACCGTTGTCGCGAAGATCACCTTATCGGACGGGGCGTCGGACATGAGCCGAACCTAGGCCTCTGTCGAGGCAAGGGCAAAGCCATCCACAGACAAAAAGAGACGGACGATTCTTGCAAATCGTCCCTCTCTCACTTTTAGGCAATCGCTTTAATAGCGTTAGGCAATCGCTTTAGTAGCGATAGCGGTAGTAGTCACGATAACGCTCGCGATAGTTGGGAACGCAACGGCCCCACACGAGCCGGCCGAAGCGGTCGCGGAAACGATCGCGATGAGCGTAGGGCCCGCAGCCGTCGGCGACATTGATAATCGCGCCGTTGGCATTATCCGGCCGTGCCGGCGCCGGCGCCGCGAAAGACAGGCTGCTGAAGGTGCCGACGATCATCCCGGCCAAGGCCGTGCCGATCAGGATCTTTTTCATCGCTTCCCTCCGAAGCTGTTTTTACCTCAGTGGTAGGTGGGGAGCGTCCGGCGCGGTTGCGGGGCGGAACATGGGCAAATCGAGGATGAATTGCGCTGGATTCAGGCAAAGCTGCCGGTAGGATAAATCCATGAAACCGGCCCAAATCGAGACGTTTTTCCGCCTTCTCACGAAGGACCGGGCGATCCCCCGCACCGAGCTCGAATACATCAACCCTTATACGTTGCTGGTTGCGGTTGTGCTCTCGGCACAGGCGACGGATGTATCGGTCAACAAGGCGACCGAGCCGCTGTTCAAGCTTGCCGACACGCCGCAAAAAATGGTCACGCTCGGCGAGGCGCGGCTCAAAACCTTCATCAAGACGATCGGCCTCTTCAACACCAAAGCGAAGAATGTCATCGCACTTAGCCAGACGCTGATCGAGAAATACGGCGGTGCGGTACCGAAGACGCGCGAAGAGCTCGAGGCGCTGCCCGGCGTCGGCCGCAAGACCGCGAATGTGGTGCTGAACGTCGCTTTCGGTGAGCCGACCATCGCCGTCGATACGCATATCTTCCGCGTCGGCAATCGCACCGGTCTCGCGCCCGGCAAAACGCCGCGCGCCGTCGAGGACAAGCTCGTCCAAGTCGTGCCGAAGAAATACATGCTGCACGCGCATCACTGGCTGATCCTGCACGGTCGCTATATCTGCGTCGCGCGCAAGCCGAAATGCCCGGAATGCCCGGTGCGCGAGGTTTGCGAATACAAGGCGAAATCGACGCTCGATGATTTCGGCCTCGCGAAGCCGAAGCCGGCGGTGAAACCCAAGCGCGTCGCAAAGCCCAAACGCGCCGCGAAAGCGAAGCGCGCGGTCCGAACCGCCGCTTAGATCCCAAGCACGTCCTTCATCGAATAGAAGCCAGGCTTTTGGGCCGCGAGCCACTGCGCCGCCGCGACCGCGCCACGCGCGAAGACACGCCGGCTGGTGGCGCGATGCGCCAACTCGATCATCTCCCCATCGGCGGCGAAGATGACGCGGTGCTCGCCGGCATTGTCGCCGCCGCGCAACGTGGCGAAGCCGATATCGCCGCGCCGCCGCGCGCCGGTGATGCCGTCGCGGACGCGCTGGCCCTTGGCCGAAAGATCGATCTTGCGGCCCGCAGCCGCGGCTTTGCCGAGCGCGAGCGCCGTGCCCGAAGGCGCATCGACCTTGTGGCGATGATGCATTTCGAGAATCTCGATGTCGTAATCGTCGCCGAGGCGGCGCGCCGTTTGCTCGACGAGGGCAAGAAGCCAGTTCACGCCGAGACTCATATTCGGCGCCCAGAGCAGCGGCGCGTTCTTGCCCGCCGCGGCGAGCGCCTGATGGCCCTTCTCGTCGATGCCGGTGGTGCCGATGACCAGCGGTTTCCGCGCCTGCGCCGCAAGCGCGACATGCGCGAGCGTCGCTTCCGGAATCGAGAACTCGATCACCACATCGGATGCGGCAAAGAGCGCGGCAACATCGCTGCCCGCGGCAAGCCCGACCGCGCCGATGCCGGCGAGCTCGCCGATATCTTTGCCGAGATCGCGGCTCGATGGTGCATCGACGCCGCCCGCGAGCCTGCAACCTGAGGTCGCCGCGACTTCGGCGACAAGCATCCGCCCCATACGTCCGGCGCAACCCGATATTCCGATGCGAAGCTCGGCCATGATGATTGGTCCTAAGAGAAAGGCTCAGTGGGCGTAAATATACCGCAAGGTCGTGCGGCCGACACCGTTTAGCGCGGCTTCCGAGCATTTATCGGGCGTATCCTCGGTGGTGTTGAACCACGGGTCGTATTCAAAGCCGATCACCAGGAAAGAGGGGATATGCGCGTCGTTAAGCGCAATCTGGTCGTCGAAAATCGGCAGCGTTGTCGGTTGATTGTTGAAGAAACCCGGCGCGAAGGTGCGGCCGATCTTCCAGTAATTGTCGATCTGATCGGCGGCATAGAGCAGCGAGGTTTGCTCGGGCTGGAGCTTCATCTCGCGCCAGCACACCATGTCGAAGATCACGGCTTGCTCGGGTTTCGTTGCGGGATAGGTCTCGGCCAGGTGCTCGGTGAAATAGGGCGAGCCCAGCGGTTGCCAATGCGGATCGCCGGCGCCCAAGGAAATGGGACCTTCCTCGCCATCGAAGAAAATGAAATCGACGCCGATGCCGGGGGGCGTCTTCTGCGCCTTGAGTGCACGCGCGGTCTCGAGCAACACCGCGACTCCCGAAGCCGAATTATTTGCCCCGGGCATCGGCGCGTCGGGATGCTGCTTGTCGGCGTAGGCGCGGATGATGCTGTCGTAATGCGTCGCGAGAATGATGCGTCGCGGCGCCTCGGGATACAGCGGCGCGATCACATTGGCCATATGATGCGTCTGCCCCCCGATAGTCGAGACCCAGCTCTGCTCGCGCGCGGTAACGCCCAGCGACTTCATCTCGGCTTCGATCATGTCGATGGTCTGACGATGGCCGGGCACATCCATCGCGCGCGCCCCGAAGCCGAGGAGTTTCACAATATCGGCGAGGGCGCGCTGACCTTGCCATTGCGCGACATCGGGTTGCGGGATTTGACCTGCCGCCGTGCCGGCGATGACGAAAAGTGCGGCTGCGAGGGCGGCGAATTCAATGCGCATAGAGATATCGAATCAATGTGCGCCCGACGCCGGCAAGCGCGGCAGCCGAGCACTTGTCGGGCGTGTCTTGCGTCGTGTTGTACCAGGGCTCGTAATCGAAGCCGATCACCAGGAAGGCAGGGATATGCGCGCGCACGAGCGCAACCTGGTCATCGAAAATCTCCGCAGGCGTCGGCTCCGTCGCGAAGTAGGCGGGCGCGAATAGCCGGCCGGCTGTCCAGAATTTCCGTACCTCATCGCCGGCGACCTGCAGTGAGCCCAATTCCGGCCGCAGCTTCATCTCGCGCCAGCACACCATGTCGAAATCGATGGCCTCGATCGGTTTTGCTCGCGGGTAAATCTCTTCGAAATGCTGCGCGAAATAGGCCGAGCCGATGGGCGTGAAATCCGGATCGCCTTCGCCCAGCGATCGCGCGCCTTCCTCGCCGTCGAAGAAGACGAGATCGACGCCGAGCGGCGGCGGCGCTGCTTGCGCCTTCAGGGCGCGCGCTGTCTCCAACAGCAGCGCCACCCCCGAGGCGGAATTGTTCGCACCCGGCATCGGCGCCTCCGGATGCTCTTTGTCGCGATAGGCGCGGATGATGCTGTCGTAATGTGTGGCGACGATGATGCGCTTCGTCGCGCTCGGATAAAGCGAAGCGACGATATTGGTGATCGGATGCATGGTGCCGTCGGCGGCCACATCGGCTCTTTGGAGGCGCGGCTCGCTGCCGAGTGCGCGCAATTGCGCCGCGATGAAAGCGATCGTCTGTTGATGCCCTGGGGTTCCCCTGGCGCGCGTGCCGAAGCTCACCTGCGTTACAATGTCCGCCAGCGCGCGCTCGCCTTGCCATTGCCCGATATCGGGCGCCGGGGCTTGCGCTGCGGCCGGGGCGGCGAGGGCGAGAGCGAGCAGCGCCGCCGCGACGTGCCGGCGCATCGTTAGCGCACCGCCTTCGGCACCAGCAGCAGGCTCAGCGCGCAGAGCGCCAGCACAGCCGCATAGACATAGGTGATCTCGCGCGAGCCGATGGTCGGGATAAGCCAGAACGTCGTGAACAGCGTCCCGAAAATATTGCCGATGGTCGAGATGCCGTAGACGAGGCCGGCGATCCGCCCTGTCTCCTCCGTCGAGCGCAGCAGCAGCCGCACCGCGACCGGCGAGAACGTGCCGAGAAACGACAGCGGCACCAGGAGCAGGCAGGCGGCGGCGGTGAGGATGCCGATTGGGCCGTAACCCAGATCGTTCATGATTCCGCTCATCAGCGGGTCGGCCGCGAGCGGCACGAGCGCGAGATAGGCGGCGGCGATGATGCAGGAGGCGGCGATGACGCGCGGGCTCGGATGGCGGTCGACGACCGCGCCGCCGGCGAAATAGCCGATCGTCAGCGCTGCGAGCACGGTCGAGATAAGCCCCGCCCAGGTGCCGATGCCGCCGCCGAAATACGGGAAGAGATAGCGGCTGCCGAGCATCTCAAAGCCCATCAGCACGCTGCCGACAAAGAACGCGTTGGCGAGCAGTACGGCTTGCACCGCGCTGCCCGCTATTGGCTGCTGCTCGGTTGCGGATCGGGCCATTTGCGATTGTGGTTCTCGATCGCCTTTAAGGCTTCGACCGGCGCGAAATCATCGGTCAGCACCTTGGCGCCGGCATCGAGGGTCCCCGCATCGAGGGCGCGGCGTTGCGCCAGCATCGCCGGCAGCTGGTAGCGCAAATTGAGCTCGAGCTGGCGCTGCTTCGCGCTCTTTCCAAGATCGGACGGATCGCGCGGCGGGCCGTCATAGGCGACGGTCACGACATTCCCTTCGGCGACATAGAAATCGGTCTGCGGAAAAACGGCTGCGATGGTTTTCACCGCGGAATCGAACAGCATGGTCGAGGGCTCGACATTCTGTCCGACCGCCCCGGCTGGCGCGAGGTGGTCTTTGACGAGCTGATAGAACTCCTTCGTCAGCAGGTGAAAGGGCACGAAGGGTCCGCGATACGCATCGATCAGGATGATGTCGTACTTGTCTTTCGATTGCTGCAGGAACAGCCGCCCATCCTGATTGACGAGGTGGAAATTCGGCTCGTCCTTGATGCCGAAATATTTTTTCGCCAGCGCAGCGACATCGGGATCGAGCTCGACCGATGTCACGGAGACGCCCGGCAGGAAGCGATGCAGATACCAGCTGGTGCGCCCACCGCCGAATCCGATCTCCAGGATCGCATGCACGTCCTTCGGATAGATCAACGTCGCCGTCATGTAGCGGGTATAGGCGACCGGCAGATCGCGGTCATCTTTCGAATTATAGATGCTCTCGGTGTAGATCTTTCGGTTGTAGCCGAAAGTCATCGCGTAGTAGTCGCCCTCTTTGTAGACGTAGATGTTATTGTAGAGCGACTCCTTCGACTCGACGAGTTGGCGCTCGTCATCGGCGCGCGCGAGCGGCGCCCACAGGATACCTGCCGCAACGAGCGCCGCGCCCCATCGCGCGAGGGATGACCAAAGCTTCATGATTGGCGCCGAAACTGGCCTGCTTCGCCGATTCCGTCAAGCCGCGAGTGATCACGTTTTCAGTCCTTCCCAGCGCAAGCGCCTTCCTTTACACCAGCAGCATGGCTCTGTTGCGCTCGGCCGCGACCATCGGCGGCTACACCATGGCAAGCCGTGTGCTGGGGTTCGTCCGCGACATCCTGACCGCGGCTTTCCTCGGCGCCAGCCCCCTGGCCGATGCCTTCTTCGTGGCGCAGCGCCTCCCCAACCTCTTCCGCAGCCTCTTCGCCGAGGGCGCCTTCTCGGCGGCCTTCGTGCCGCTCTTCGCCGGCATGATCGCGCATGACGGCAGGTCGGTCGCTAAGCGCTTTGCCGAGGACTCGCTTGCGGTGCTGTTGACGGCGCTTCTCATCTTTCTTCTCTTCGGTGAGATATTCGCGCCCAACCTGCTTGATATCCTGGCGCCGGGTTTTCGCGCCGACTCGGATAAGTTCGCGCTGACGGTCGGGCTGACGCGCATCACCTTTCCGTATCTTCTCTTCATCTCGCTAACCGCACTGCAAGGCGGCATCCTCAATTCGGTCTGGCGGTTTGCCGCGACGGCGGCAACGCCGATGCTGCTGAATATCTTCCTGATCGGCGCGCTGGTGCTGGTGCGGCCGATCTCCGGCCAGGCGCTTGCCTGGGCCCTGAGCCTTTCGGGCTTCGCACAATTCCTCTGGCTGATGGTGTCGTGCCACCGCGCCGGGCTCGGCCTCTCGCTGACGCTGCCGCGGTTAACGCCCGAAGTGAAGCGCATGTTGAAGCTGATGCTGCCCGGCGTCTTCGGCGCCGGCGTGACGCAGCTCAACCTCGTGGTATCGACAGCCGTTGCGTCTCTGTTGCCGACGGGAGCCGTCTCCTACCTCTACTACGCCGACCGGCTCGACCAGCTGCCGCTGGCGGTGGTCGGCATCGCGGTCGGCACCGCGATCCTCCCCTCGCTGTCGCGCCAGGTGCGGCTCGGCGATGATGAGGGTGCCAAGCACACCCAGAATCGCGGGCTCGAACTCGCGCTCTTCCTAACGCTGCCGGCCGCGGTCGGACTCGGCGTTGCCGCCTGGCCGATCATGACCGTCCTGTTCCAGCGCGGCGCGTTCGGTCCGGTCGAGGCGAATGCCACGGCCGCGGCGCTCGCCGCTTATGCCGGCGGTCTGCCCGCCTTCGTCCTCATCAAGGTGATGACCCCGGGCTTTTTCGCGCGCCACGACACGGCGACGCCGGTCAAGGTCGCGATCGCGGCGATGGCGACGAATCTGGTGCTGACCGTCGGCCTCGGCCTGGTGCTGCCCTTCCGCCATGTTGGCGTCGCCTCGGCTACCTCGATCGCCGGGTGGGTCAATGCGCTGGCGCTGATGGTGTTGCTGCATCGCCGCGGTCATTTCACCCTGGACGCGCGCTCGCGGCGGATCGTGCCGCGGATCGCGGTGGCTTCCCTGGGCATGGGGGTGCTGCTCTGGCTGATGAACGAGCTGGCCGCGCCGCTTTATGCGAGCGCTTTCATCACGCGATCGACGGCCCTGCTTATCGTCATCGCGATCGCGATCGCCGCGTTCTTTGTTCTGGCCGTGCTCTTCGGCGCCGCCGATTGGCGCGAGATCAAGCAGCGCTTTGGCTTGCTCGGCCGTGCACGATCCAGTCAAACTTGAAGGGGCCAAGCTTGACTGATCCGCCTCCGGCTGACGATAAAGCCGCATGAATCGGATTTTTTCCGGCGTCCAGCCGACCGGCAACCTGCATCTCGGCAATTATCTCGGCGCGATCCGCAATTGGGTCGCGCTACAGAAGCATTACGACTGCATCTTCTGCATCGTCGATCTGCACGCGGTGACCGTGCCGCAGGACCCGGCGCAACTCAAGGCGCAGACCCGCGAGGTGACCGCGGCCTATATCGCCTCGGGTATCGATCCCGAGCGCTGCATCATCTTCAATCAAAGCATGGTCCCGGGTCATGCCGAGCTCGCCTGGCTCTTGAGCTGCCTGACGCCGCTCGGCTGGCTCAACCGCATGACCCAATTCAAGGAGAAGGCCGGGAAGG
>Ga0134126_10007287_pt1 | contig 13880 bp, 16 predicted proteins | sample KB31752_FD_96881 | JGI IMG/M metagenome (GOLD analysis project Ga0134126, IMG submission 96881) | Terrestrial soil microbial communities with excess Nitrogen fertilizer from Kellogg Biological Station, Michigan, USA - KB3-175-2 | ecosystem: Environmental > Terrestrial > Soil > Unclassified ... | reverse complement strand
GATCTGGCGGTGATGCGTTTCCACGGACACAACAATGCCGAATGAGAAAGCAAGTCGGTGCAGCGCCGCTTCGCTTACCTATACTCAGACGCCGAGCTCAATGGCTGGGCGCCTCGGATCACCAAACTTGCATCTGAAGCGCAGACAACACACGTTTGATAAACAATTGCTATCTCGACTACGCGCAGCGCAACGCTACACGCCTCACAGAGTTGCTCGCCGCAGCTAACCGATGAAGGTTTGCAACGCTTATCGCTGCCCTGGGGCGAGTCGCAGAGCGCCTATTGACTGGGTTGCCGAGTCCATAGCACGCTGACAGCAGTCCGCGGTAGTTGATCGCGTGTGGTGTCCGGGAAGAAGACGCCCTGCACCCGGCCCGAGGCGACAACGCGTTTCCTGGTCACATCGCGATTTCTTACCCTATCTGCCCGCCACCGGTTCACCGTCCCGTTACGGCCTTGTGCATCGTCACCCAGGACGGCTCGAGCCGCCATCGGTGGCGTTCCTGTAACGCCCCGCGGCTGGTGCGGTCTGAGATGTCCATGACCGACCACTACGACGTCATCGTGATCGGCTCCGGTGCGGGGGCGGCACGGTCAATTCGTAGCCCGAAGACATCGGGTTATTTGGCCCGTTCTGCGCAGCGGCGCAGCAGTGGCGTGATGCGATAGTTCACGAGCTCGCGCATGACCAGCGCGGTGTTGGTGCGCTCAACGCCAGAGATGGCCAGGATCTGGCCGGCGATGCGGTACAGGTCATCGGCATCGGCTGCAACGACGTGCACGAGCAGGTCGGTCTGCCCGCTGACGCCGTGAACTTGCAGCACTTCCGGGATATCCGCGAGCGCGGCGGCCACCTCATCCAGTTGGCGTTGAGTGACCTGGGTGGTGATGAAGGCGGTGAGCGGGTAACCGAGCATCGAGGGCGGGATCTGGCGCTCGACTGAATCAAGCACGCCCTGCTGCTCGAGCTTGGCGAGCCGGGCGGCAACAGTGTTGCGGGACAGCCCCGTGTGGCCGGTGAGCGCGATAGCCGTGGCGCGGGGCTGCTCGACCAAGGCGAGCAGCAGTCGGGCATCGGTCGGGTCAATGCACTTTTCGTTAAGCACAATGCTCACCTTCAGCGGACCGTGTTCGGGCTGGAATGTGCGTTCTGCTCAATATTGCCGGGCCAAGTTGTGCAGCACGTCCCAAGATGCTGGAATATCACCCTGTTCTGCACACACTTACCATGCTGAGGCTGGTAGCACATGACCAGCATCACTGCTGTCCAACTGCGGCCACAGACCGACCCTTTCGGCGCTCTGGGGGAGATCGAGCGCCGGGTGCTGTGGCTGTCGACGGCGATCGTGCACGAGGCGAACCACCTGCGACCCACCCGGTCCGGCCTGAAGGTGGGCGGTCACCAGACCTCCAGCGCGTCAATGGTGTCGATCATGACGTCGCTGTGGTTCAGGCATCTACGCCTGCAGGACCGGGTATCGGTAAAACCGCACGCCTCTCCGGTGCTACACGCGATCAACTACCTGCTCGGCGAGCTCGACGAGAAGTACCTGACGACACTGCGGACCTTCGGCGGGCTCCAGAGTTACCCCAGCCGGTCCAAGGACCCCGACCCGGTGGACTATTCGACCGGATCGGTGGGCATCGGCGCGACCGCGCCGATCTGGGGCGCGCTGGCCCGCAGATACATCGAGGCAACCGTCGGCGGCGCCGGCACCGGGCGGCAGTACTCGCTGCTCGGCGACGCCGAACTGGATGAAGGCGCGGTGTGGGAAGCGATCCTCGAGCCCAGTGTCGCGGAGCTGGGCGAGATCGTCTGGGTCGTGGACCTCAACCGGCAATCGCTGGATCGCGTCGTGCCCAATATCGCGGCCGGCCGGCTGCAGGGAATGTTCGCCAGCGCCGGCTGGCAGGTGCTCACCGTCAAATACGGGCACCTCCTGGAAGAGCTGTTTACCCGGCCGGGGGGCAGCGAGCTGCGCACGCGCATCGACCAGATGTCCAACCCTGAATACCAGCGCCTGCTCCGCTGCATCCCTATCCAGCTGCGAGAACGGCTGCCCGGCGGCAGTGCACCGGTCGCCGCCCTGATCAGCGAGCTCGACGATCAGACGCTGACCGCGGCGGTCCGCAACCTCGGCGGTCACGACCTGGCTGCCCTTGACCAGGCATACGCCTCCATCCACGACACCCGGCCCACTGTGATCTTCGCCTACACGGTCAAGGGATACGGGCTGCCCACCCAAGGTCACCCGCAGAACCACTCCGCGCTGCTGACCACCGAGCAGATGCGGGAGCTGGCCAGCCAGCTCGGAACCGATCCTGCCAACCCATGGAGCCGGTTCGCGCCCAGCAGCGACGCGGGCCAGCTCTGCGCCGCCACCGCGCGCCGGCTGCAGCGACCCGCTCACCCCCTCCGCACGGTGCCCGCACTACCGGTGGACATCGGCCGCACGCCGTCGGGCACCGCGTCCACGCAAGCCGCGCTGGGCCGTGTGCTGCTCGACCTGACCAGAGAGACGCCGGAGGCCGCCAGGCGGGTGGTGACGGTCAGCCCGGACGTCAGCTCCTCCACCAACCTCGGCGGCTGGATCAACAAGGTCGGCGTGTGGTCCGCCGGTGATCGGGTCGACTGGTTCGCTGATGACACCGAAACGGTTCTGCACTGGCGGGAGAAGCCGACCGGCCAGCACATCGAGCTGGGTATCGCCGAGACCAACCTTGCGGGCCTGCTCGGCGAGCTGGGGGCGACCTGGAGCCGCTGGGGGCAGCCCCTGCTGCCGATCGGCGTCCTGTACGACCCGTTCGTGGAACGGGCATTGGAACCCTGGTCGTTCGGCATCTACGCCGGTGGCCAGTCCATCCTCGTGGGCACCCCCTCCGGCGTGACCCTCGCGCCAGAAGGCGGGGCGCACCAGTCGATCACCACGCCGTCCATCGGCATCGAGCAGCCAGGCTGCATCAGCTACGAACCCGCCTTCGCCATCGACGTGGAATGGACGCTGTTGGCATGCCTGGCCCAGCTGGGCAAGCCCAGCGGCACCTCGGCCTACCTGCGGCTGTCCACCCGCCCGGTTGACCAGACCCTCGCCGCCGTGCCACCCGACCCCGCCGCCCGCGAGCGCCGGAGGCGACAGGTGGTCGCGGGCGCGTACTGCCTGCGCCGCACGCAGAACCCGCAGGTGACCATCGCCGCGATGGGGGCGATCGTCCCGGAGGCGCTCACCGCCGCCGAGCGCCTCGACGCTGCCGGCACCCCCGCGGACGTCATCTGCCTGACCAGCCCGGGCCTGCTGTTCAAAGGCCTGCTCGCTCGCCAAGGCCACACCGACGCGCCGACCTGGATCCTGGACCAGACGTTCCCCACTTCCCGCGCCACCCCGCTGGTCACCGTCCTCGACGGCCACCCGCACACGCTGGCATTTCTGGCCGCCATCAACCATGTGCCCAGCACCTGCCTCGGCGTGACCCGGTTCGGGCAGTCAGGGTCGCTTGAGGACGTCTACCGCTACCACGGCATCGACGCCGACAGCATCGTCCGCGCCGGGCTCGACGTCGCCACCGGCTAACGCCGCCGCGACGTTCCGCTCATCACGCTTTCCACCCCAGCCCGCACCAGGTTGTCGAGGTCGCAACCGGTGTCTTGAGCACTGCGAAGCGCTCGGTGACGCGCAATGATGGCAGAGGTGAGTCGTGCACGTGGCCGGGATCGATTGCGTCGGGGCTGGCTGACGAGAGCGGAATCGAGAAATGCTGCCGCACTTCGAACAGGAACGCGTGCCCCGCCGCAGTCAGCTGCACATGATATGTCGTGCGTTCCAACAGCGCCTCGCCGAGCTCCCGCTCCAGCCGCTCGCTTAACACCAACTGCACGATATGTTCCCGGGCGGCCGCGCGCCTTGGCTCGACGAGCTCACCCACCGCGGAATTCCCTGGCGTTACGGCACAGACCACCCCAAGGATCTCCTGCGCCCCCGAGGTTGGCTCACCGACGTCACACTATTGTGTACCCAGGAATCCGGTGCGGTCGCTGGTCTCGGCCCGACGCGCCTCGCGGGATTATCGTTGATGCCTGAGGGGTAAACCGCGGTCGTAGGCGAGCAGCAATGGCTGTGACTTCAACTGCCAGCATGCACGTGGAGTTCCCGCCGTCAGGACGCTTCTCAAACCACCCTGTGGTCATAACCAGTGGAACATTGGGACGGCTACGGCTCAGCGTGCGCTGGATCAGCTTCGATCTGCGGGATGGATCGAGTCGCGTCCCGGGCGACCTTCGTCGTGGCGGCCCGGGAACATTGAGGCCTTCAGCTTTCTACGTTCAGGCGCATTCGGCGGCCGCGTCACGCACAACCTGCCACCCTCGGTACGCTCGGCTGGTGAGCAGCGAGGGGCAGCAGCTGCCGTTCGGACAAAACGGACAGCGCCCAGATCGGCATGAGGGCCTGTCCCTCAAGTTCAAGACGCCACATGACAAGCTCCCGGGGACCGAGGATGCGCGCAAGTTGGGTTGCACATGCAGGGACCCGGCACGTGTCTTGTCGAAGGGAGCTGAGCTACGCGCTGGTTGGCTACGCGACCTCGTCAGCGACGATTGCCCGCTGCATGAGGTCGTGATCGTCAAGGACGACGCGTAGCTTCAGTTTGACCGTCGGTGGCGTACGTGTTGAAGACCAGTCTCCGTCACCCTGACTAACCTGGCGGACCTCATCGATCCGGACATCCAGTCCGGACGAGACACTGACAAATCCGCAGTCCGAGCTCGAAGGCTGCACCCGGTCCGCAATGCCAACATGGATCGTCGTACGGTTGCCGGTCGACTTCGCGATTGCGTGGCAGTAAATTGCGTGGCAGTAATCAGACCTCAGGTCGGCGAAAGTGTGCCTGGGCTTTGACGCGTAACCCTGCCAACTTGCCTATCTGGCCATACGAAGAACGCGTGGAGCCTGTGGAGATGCGGTCCCGCCCTTCTAACCACGCTGACGCCGTTTGGCGTGGCGAACTAGGGGACAGCTCATCGGCGGTGCGGAACAGGCGGGTCAGCGCGATGAGTAATAGTGGGTATTGACGCCGCGCACCGACAGGGCCGCAACTCCACGACGTCGCGCCCACGCCTACATGAAATGGTCGGCGTCTTGCGCCGGAGTGGTTGGTGGCTCAACGCCAAGATGGCCGAAGGACCACCCGGAAATCTCGGATAGCCGTCCCCGCCAGTGCATCCCGGCAGCAGGCAGTGGGCTGACGCCGGCAGCTACTACCCGGGCCTGGCTCAGGTGGATGTAGATCGTCTGGTCCTGCCGGGCCACAAGATGCCGGTAGCGGTCCGGGAGACCCTCGATCACCTCTCGCGCAGCCCGACGCTCGGCGTGGTCTTTCGCCACTGACTCGGCAGCGCCCTTGAACAGCCTCGCCCAACCACCGTGCTCATCGTCGATGCAACCCCCGACGTGCACGACGAACGCGGCACGGGCGGAATGCTCAACCTCGTTGAACCACTGCCAGTCAGGGATGATCGTTCCACTGATGACCAGGCCAGCCAGCGTGAGCACGACACCGGGGCCGCCGTCCTGGGGCTCGGTGAGAGCGTCGATCGCCCCGACCATGGCTTGCAGCGCTGGGTCAATCTGCGGCACATCCCAGTCCTGGGCCATGCCACAATTATCCACCCACCGCGGCCGGTAAAAACAGCTTCTCGGCCCACTCCGCTGACAGAATGGCCTAGCATCGCGCGCAGGTGGATGCCGGGCTAGCCCTACTTCCGTTGCGGATGACGGCGAAAGGTCACGTTCGCGCCGGCCAATGAGGTGGTGTACCAACGCATATCGCCGCTCCAAGGATTGCCGTCGCTTAAGCGCTTCTTCAGCACGCCAGCCCTGGGGACCCCACTACACCGTCACAGCGCGATCGACCACCGCTTGAGCCAGGTCCGAAAAGTCATCGCCGTCGGGACCCACAAACCAGGGTGGTCGCGATTCAGCCAGATCAGGTTGCGCTTGGAACCAGCCGGTCACCGTCTTTGCCTGGTAGCGCAAGGGCGGCGTCATCAAGGGTTACGCAGGCGGCAGCCCAGCGGCTCGACCAGCACCGACAGGTGCACAGGAAAAGGGGCCCGACCGAACGGCCGGGCCCCAAAGAGGAAATGAACCTGTCTTGATTCCGATGTACGCCAAAACGTCGCGGCGACCACCTCCATCTCGACTGTTCCTCAACCTCCTGTGTTTCCCTTGTGTACCTGCCCTGCGCTGCCTCTGCGAACGCTTGCTGGACTGCCCACTGATGTTTGTCGGGGCATTTTGTAACACCCACAAGCAGCGCTGTCAAGCCGTGCGCCACTGCCGTTCACGCGCCCCGCACGAACCGGTCACGTTTCTAGCGTCTGTGACGGCGCTCCGACCCCGGTCGTCACCGTGCCAGGTCGACAGCATCTCCAAATCCGCGAATGCCGAGGGCCCTCGGTGACGACCGATCGCGCTGCCTGCAAGAGCTGTCGATTGTGATGACAACTTCAGAGGCCGCGCGACCATGCCGGCGCCCCGCGGGTACCGGTGGTTTGTCGATGAGACGTACGTGAAGGTCGCTGGCCGGTGAGCCCTTAGTATCGGGCGATTGACCAGTTCGGCCAGGTCATCGACGAACGGAGTCGCGAGGCGGTGCCGGGCAGCGACGTCGATGGCAAGTTCGTAGTGGCCACGGCTGAGACATCTGGACGAATGCGTGTCCCGCCTTGATCGCCTGTGCTGACTGAAGCCATTTCAGACCGCGCATCGGCCGCAGCCGGGAAGCCCGGAGCAGGCAGGTACCAACGCGCTGCCACCATGATCTGTGAGCGTCGTTGCGGTGCTCCTGGGTGGAGGACCACCAGGTTCGGTGTCGGTGACCGTGCGCAAACCAACCGGCTGCGCGTGCTGCTGCGCGCCGGGGATGACACCGACCGCGGCCTGGCCCGCGCCCGCCTCAGCGACGCCGTCCGGCGCCGGGCTGGCCCGGCGCCGCCAATCTGCAGCCGCCAGCAGGCCGTGCGCCACTTGCCCCGATCGCGCGACCGCTACTTCTTGTCGGCGCGGCCTTGGATGGCGTCGAACACCGACCCGGCGCGCGGGGTCTGACCCTTTTGTTTCTTGTTCTGGTCCTGTTTCGGCTTCTTGGCCTCGCGGCCGCCCTTGTTCTTGCCCGCCATCACTGTCTCCACTCGGTCAGGTCGTCGGTTGGTGCGTGCGGGAGCGCCATCGGCTCCACGGAGCGGTGGGTCCAACAGGCCGACCTGCTCACCATGCTCCAGTCCCGACCAAATAGCGACCATCGATCCAGGATTCGGCAGATGCCCCGAGTTCAGGGGCCGGCGTTCGCTCCTGTGAACGTCGCGGTCTTGATCTGGGGATAACGCTTGACCGGAAGGTTGGTGGTACAGCGCCGAAGCGAGCACCGCGCCGTAGACTCTGCCGCCCGGACCAATAGTCGACGGTGACCTATCACTGCCGACCATCCTGCCACACCCCGTCTACTGCGGACGTGTTCTCACAATGGCTTCGGCTACGGCACTTATAGCGTCGGCCACTGCCAGAGTGGCGTGCACTTGCGCTTTAATCAATTCCGTAGATTCCACTTCGGCGACCTCGGAACCCGAGCCACCATCACCGATGATCGTCTTTGCCATACCAAAATGGTAGTTCTGCATTATCCACTCCCGCGTCGATGGATTGGTGACGTGATGGGCCTCGATGCCCGCTCGGCCGGGAGATCTTCCACGCCACGGGAGAGTCCGAAACGCAGATACCAGCACACCGCCAAAGTGATCACCTCTCGCGGGAACCGGAATGCCGCAAACGCCGAGGACACGACGGGCGAGCTGAGGGCGAGCTGCTCTCATGTCCCAAGCACGACAACCGCCGCGCCCCCATCCCCCGGACGCAACAGTGCCTCCGCCGCGGTCATATCAATTGGCCGTCGACCTTGACCCGAACCATCGGACCCAGCAGCCTCCGCTGAACTCACGGTCGGCATCTGAACAGCACACGGGCCGTCGTCGACCGTGCCCGCCTTCCCGCTAACGCATCAGCGCCTCACAACATCCAGTCTCCGCACGCGCCGGGGAGGATTGAGACTTACCGGCCAGTCTTGACGTGCGCAGAAATCCCACGATCCGGTTCACCATGGGCGGGGAATTCAACGTGTTCGGACCATCAGACCGGGCGGATGTTCTCGGCCTGTAGACCCTTCTGGCCCTGGGTGACGTCGAAGGAGACCTTCTGGCCCTCCCGGAGTTCCCGATATCCCTGGGCCGTGATATTCGAGTAGTGGGCAAAGACGTCCGGGCCTCCGCCCTCCTGTTCGATGAAACCAAACCCCTTTTCGGCGTTGAACCACTTCACTGTACCGGTCGCCATGATGCTTTCCCTCCAGCCTGCACAGACTGCGCTCGGCCCGTTGCCAGGCAGCCATCTTCCCGATGCACCTTACTGCCATCCGGGGTGACGCACCGTGCGCGCCGCTTTAGGGCACACGGCTTCCTCGACTTGACCACGTCCAGGCCGAGGGTCGACCGGCAATCTAGTTAGCCGGCCTGGCCTGCGTGACGGTGTGGGACTCCGCTGGAAGGCTAGCCGTGGCGTCCCGGACGCGGTCTTGCAGTGATCGATACTCCTGGTGACTCGTCAGCCTGGTTTTCACCTTGAGGTCGAACATAGCTGGGGTTCGCCACGGTGATGCCCAGTTACGGTCCACATCGACGGTGGTCTCTTGCTTGATCACGGCCATCCGCTGGCGCAGCTGCTCCAACTCCTGCCGCACCGCATCCACGTCGCCTTGGGCCTCCACCCCATCCTGGTGCACGTGCTTCACGGTGCTGTCATGTGCCTGGTGAGCGCTCTCATCGGGTCGGTCGCCGCCGTGGGTAGCCCGGGCATTGGCGTCAGTTTGTTCGTCGAGCAGTTGTTGCCGGGTCTTGATCCTGTCACCCATGGTCATGGTGATGGTCCTTCCGATCGGGGATGTGGGAGATCGATCTGTTCAGTGGGACCCGTGTGTCGGGGCAACGACGCGCCGGCGCCGACGACGTCGCGGGGGGATTGTCAAAGACCCGGTCGGGGACCCGGTGGTGCGGGCGCCACCTTCGTTGTCCGGGGAGCCTCGGCTTTGGCCGCAGGGCATCCGGGGGCCAGCAGGAGCATCGCGGTCTGTCGCTGTGATGCCGATCGGATTCCTTCGGAGTAGCCGCGGTAACGCGTGTCATCATGCCGGGGGACGGGCGCGGAGCTCGTTGAGCAGCTGCTCGCGTAGCGTCAGGTCAGCGGCGGCTAGGGCGATGAGGGCCCGTACCAGGTCTCCTTTGGCGACCCGGCGGCCGAGCAATCGCCGAATGTCCACGGCGAGCTGGTCGAAGCCAATGGCCGCGTCGGGATCGAGCAAAACGGTGAACTTGCTGGGTGGGGCGGCTTCGGCGGGTGCCGGCGGCGAGGCGCCGTGCGAGGCTGCTGCCGCAGCGGGATCCAGCTGGTCGTGCAAGTCTGTGGGCCGCCGGGTCACGGGCTGTCCTTCCTCAAGCGCGGTCGTAGTCCTGGTCGTCAGCGAGGGCGACTGCCGTAGGTCAGAACATAACTTCTAGGAAATCGGCGAGGTGGACGTAGCCGGCGGTTGGAGGTTTAGCGTTATGCCGCCAGTCACGCAGTCCCCACCACCAAGCCGCGGTCACCACATCGGGTGGACAGCGGCCCCTTACAGGGTTACCACCGGGGAAGCTCATCGCGGTGGCGTCGGCAGCGGGTGGGCGTCCCGGGCGCGGTGTAGCAGGGCGGCGACCACGCCGATGGTGGAATCCTCCCGGCCGGTGAGCCAGTACAGAGTTTGCCGTTCGTAGTCGCTGACGTCGATACCCTCCAGCGGTGTGAGCAGCGCGGCCAGTCCGTCGGCGCGCCGACGATCCCACCACTGGTGAATATTCTCGTTCGTCCCCTGCTCGCCAGCGATGTCGCGCTGGTCGTAGGGCGGCCGGACCCGCACCGGCGCATTGGTGATCGGTCCGTGGACAGTCGGATACTTCATCTCCTCAGTATGCCGTCAACCCGTCAACCCGTCAACCCGTCATGCCGTCAGCTGCCATTCGTCGCCGTGTAGAGCTGGCTTTAGGGCTCATCACAGATGAGGGTGTAGCGGTCGGCGGCGCGTTCGACAGCGACACGGCAACCGGCATGATGCCGGCTGCGCACCGCGTCGCCGGCGTGCTAGCGTTCCGGCGATCGTGATCCATCGGCAGGAGGTGAGACCCATGAATGCAGTATTCGCAGTGGGTGCTCCCCTGCAGTCCACGATCGCGCGACTGAGGTAGTCGCCACCGGGAGCGCCCGACAGGCAATTCGCGAAAGGCGACTCCCATGAACACAACACCTTCTTCAACTCTGCACTTCACCTCGACGACGACCTCCGATGGCATCGCCGAGCGCACCTTCACGCTCGGCGAAATCAGCGGCGTGCTGTGGTCGCCCGAGTCGGCCGACGGCGCGCCCCGGCTCCTGATGGGTCCCGGCGGCGGCCTGCAGAAGTATGCTCCAGGGCTCGTCTCCCAGGCCCGCCGGGCGGTGGCGGGTGACGGGCCGGACGACGGGTCCGCTGGCGCCGCGAGCGACGCGCCAGGGCGCGGCGACCGGCCGAGGTCCGACCATGATCAGCCGCAGGTCGACGCCACAAGGCGGGCGCGCGCCGCGGGCGCGCGAGCGTTGGTCCTCGGTGGTGGCGGATCGACAGGCAACGCGTGGCTGATCGGCGTCGTCGCCGGCCTGTTCGATGCCGGGCTGGACGTGACCACAGCCGACCTGACCATCGGGACGTCAGCCGGCTCGACGGCCGCGGCCCAGATAGCTGGCGCGACCCCGACCGAGCTGCTTGCCGCCATCCTTGCCGCTGCCCCCCAGCAACGGACCGGTCCGGTCGGATCCGACCGAGGACGCGTTCCGATCAGGCCGGTGGCGGACCACATGGAGAGGATAAGCAAAATCATCGCCTCCGCTGAGGATGCGGCTGACATGCGCCACAGAATGGGCGCGGCTGCACTCGACATGGATGCGGCGTCGGACGGCTCCTGGCAAACACAGTGGCGCGCCACCGTCGCCTCGCGGCTGCCCAGTCAGCACTGGCCGCAACGAACGGTGCTCATCACGGCGGTCGATGCCCATACCGGTGACCCGGTCGCGTTCGACCGCCACAGCGGAGTCGACCTGGCGGACGCCGTCGCCGCCAGCTGTGCCAGTGGCCTTCCCTACAGGATCGGGGATAACCGATACATCGACGGCGGCTACCGACGAAACGAGAATGCCGATCTGGCAGCCGGATACGGTCGGGTGCTGGTGCTGTCACCCTTCGGCGGCAGATCACGGCATCCCCTGGACTGGGGCATGCATCTCGCGGCGCAGGTCGACGAGCTACGCGCACGCGGCAGCAGAGTCGAGACGATCTTCCCGGATAGCGACTTCGAGCACATGTTCGGCGTCAATGCGATGGATCTGTCGCTGCGTCCGCCCGCTGCTCGAGCTGGTTACGACCAAGGCAGGGCCCTTGCCGAGCAGCTCACCCAATTCTGGCGCTGACGTCCACGAAACCAGTCGACTCGGTAGGCGTGACGACACCTGCTCATGCCTCGGATGGCCGATGGGCGCGACGTGCCTGACGCTACCTTCGCCTGCCCTGACCTGACCTGACCTGACCTGACCACGTTCACGCGCCTGGACAAGCTCGGACTTGAAGTCATCGGGCAACGACTCGAGCCAGATTGCGCTGTCCTCGCGTGCCGAGTCGTCGATCCCGACGACTCGGCGGGCTGGTGTCGTCGGTGCGGACGCGAAGGGGTACCGCACGACAGCGTGACCCGGCGGCTGGTACACGAGCCGTTCGGGTGGCGGCCGACGACGCTGGTGGTGGTGGTGGTGGTGGTTGGACATCGTCTGATTGCAACCTGCTGATAGAAGTCACATGGCGTCGGCCCGGAGCGCCACATCTGCCGAGTTGCGAGCACCCTCCTGGTCTCATCTTAGCCTCATTCATCGGCATTCGAAATCAATGCGCCTACGACGCTCGCCACGATTCGAACGTGGGTCCCGCGTCGCGTCCTCAGCCTGAATCCACCGTCTGAATTTGACTGATCGTTTCGGGTCGTTCGGTTGATCTTCGCTTGGGGGTGTCCGATTGCGGGCGTGTTGGGCCTGCCGGGCTCTCATCCGGCTTGTCCACGTTCTGTGTCGGGTCGGGCCCCTTGGGGCGGGTGCGTCAGGGTCAGGCGGCTAGGGCTGGGGGGCCTCGGTGGGTGGCCTGGAAGGCGCCGTGCCAGGCGTCTTGCCAGGGCCATGCTTCGGGGAGGTGCCAGGTGATGTGGTCACGGCCGCTGCGGGCGGGGCGGGCGGCGACGCAGATGAGCTCGGTGCGGATGGTCGCGCCGCGGGCCACGGCGTGCCGGGCCGAGGCGAGGGTGCCCAGCGCCCGGGTCAGCGCGTGTGTGGTGAGGGCGAGTTGGAGCCAGGCGGCGTTGGCGTTGAATGAGCTGGAGGGTAGGTGGGCCAGCGGGCCGTCGATCACATCAGCGAAGACCTGCTCGATAACGGCGTGCCCACGGTGGTGGGACTCGGCTTGGAGGAGCTCAAAGGGGCTGTCGGTGAACGTGGCGTGATACCGGTAGGTGCTAAACAGCTCACCTTGGCCCTGTGCGGTGGCTTTCGGGTTGAGCCGGCGGACGCGCCGCACGATCAGGCGGCCCTGGGTGCGGTGGGCGCGGCGGGCGGCGAACGCGGTGTAGGACACCTCGGCGATCTCGGCGTCGGAGATCCAGGTGGCGGTGTCGGCGTCGAAGATCGCGTTCGGGTACTTGATCGCCACCCAGGTGCCCTCGTCGATGGTGCTGATCGCGTGGCGCACCTGGGGGTCCATCCGCACGGTGACCGAGAAATGCGCTCCGGCGCGGCGACAGGCGGCGACGAACGCCCCGGCGTAATAGGCGGAGTCGGCCCGCACCACGATCATCCCAGTGGCCCCGGCCTCCCGGGCGGTGCCGATGGCCTCAGCGACCAGGCTGGCCGCGCCCCGGGCGGAGCCGGCGTTGCCGCCGCGCAACCGCGCGGTCGTGACCACCGGCGCCGCCACGGGGCTCGACACCGCGGCGACCAGCGCGTTGAGGCCGCGCACCAGCAACGACTTCGACGCGATCTTGGCGTGCCCGAACGCCGCACCCTGCTTGGTGGCCCCATACACGCGGCGCTGCACCGAGTCGACATCCACAAACGCCAGCGCCTCGGCGCCGGGCAGCACCGGCGTCTGCGCGGCCAGCCGAGCCAGCACCCGACGATGCACCGCGGCGAGCTGGCGCACGTTGCCATGAGTAAAGGCCCGCAGGAACGACCCCAGCGTCGACGGCGCGCGGATCCCACCGAACGTGGCCGGGATCGCGCCGTGGCGCAGCAGATCCATCCCCTCGATGCCATCCGCCCCGGCGATCATCCCGGCCACCAGCGAACCGATCTTCACGCCCGGGTTCGCGCCGACCTTGGCGGCCACCCGCACATGCTCGGTGACCAGGTCCTCCAAACCGACCTTCTCGGCCAGCCGCACCGCGGGCACCAGCCCGGCGTGCGACACGAGATTCCGATCATCGAACCTCGCGGCCGTCTTCGCGGCCGTATGCAACAATCGCATCTACGAAGTGCCCTTTCGGCAGTGAGTTTCGGAGCGTCAGCAACTCCGATTTTCCCAGGTCAAAGGGCACTTCTTCTGTTACGACACGCTCTGAGTCACAAACTGGACGGTGGATCCAGGCACAGTGCTCAGTACTACTACGACGATGCTCGCAGTGCTGCCCATGATGCTCAGAACGTCGAGCTGGTGACCTATGTCTTGTGCACGCTGAGT
>Ga0134126_10007286_pt1 | contig 13881 bp, 10 predicted proteins | sample KB31752_FD_96881 | JGI IMG/M metagenome (GOLD analysis project Ga0134126, IMG submission 96881) | Terrestrial soil microbial communities with excess Nitrogen fertilizer from Kellogg Biological Station, Michigan, USA - KB3-175-2 | ecosystem: Environmental > Terrestrial > Soil > Unclassified ... | reverse complement strand
GTCCGGGCGCCCCAATCGAAGCCGCCGAGGATCGCCTTCTCGATCCTGAGCGCATCCATGAGATCGACCACGTCACCGGCCAGGGCGGCGGGCTGGCCGTTTCGAACGGTATCGCCGGCAAGAAAGCGCGTCGAGCCGTAGCCGCGCAGATACGAAACGATCACCCGGTAGCCTGCCGACGCGAGCGCGGGGGCGACGTCGACGTAGCTGTGAATGTCGTACGGCCAGCCGTGGAGGAGAATGACCGGCCTTCCCCCGTCGGGGCCCGCCTCCGCGTACGCGACGTGGAGGAGGCCGGCCGCGACCTGCTTGAGCGGGCCGAACGACGTGTGGGCTCCCGGCGTGATCGCCGGGATGCTCGACGCCTTGGCCTTGCCGGCCTGTGCGGTCACGGAGCCGATGTCGCCCAGCTGGACGGCTGCGATGCTCATCGCCACGGTGCGGACGAAGTGACGGCGACTGGTCCTCATCTCGGTTGCCTCCTCTGTCCGTGTCCGTCATTGCACCCGACCTCGCAGGACTTCGCAAGCCGCCGGTGCACGATGCCGCCGCGATCGCGGACGAGACGAAGACGTAATGCGGGACGGCGCGGTTCCGGCGTACGGTCGAATCTGTTCACCCGATCGCGACCGGCGGGGTGGACGGCCGGAAGGTCGGCCGATCGCCCGTGGTATGCTTCCTCGCCGTCCGCCTGAGGAGAGGCAGAGCGGACGGGGAAGGGTGAGCGCGGCATGTGGCGCGTGCTGGCGTCGCTGCTCCGCCTCTTCGGGAGGCGCACCGTGCCCTGCCCGTCGTGCGCGCGCCCCATCGAGCGCACGCGCCTGAAGTGCCCCTACTGCGCGACGTGGCTCGAGTGAGAGCCGAGGGAGACCGGTCCCCGAACCGGCCCTAGGGAAAGCGCGGCGACTGGTACTCGCAGAACCCGCTGAAGAGCGAGTCCGGCGCCACGCCGTGCCACCACCCGCCGGTCCGGATGCAGCGCTCCGCGAGCTCCTCCTGCGTGTAGGCGGGCGGGACCGGCGGCCCGGTGGCGCACGCCGCGAGGGTCAGCGCGGCCACCCCCCACGCCGCCGCGCGCAGGAGAGTCAGGCCGTCACGTCGGACCACTGGTCGCGGATCTTCAGCACGTCCCGCGTCCGGGAGCACACGTCCACCGCGGTGGCCGCGAACACGCGGCTCACGTTCAGCATGTCGGAGATGCTCACCGCCTCGCCGCCGATCCCGAGCCCCCGGCTGTCTCCCTGGCCACGATAGCGCAGACCGCCGGGCCCGAACACCACCGCCTCCATCGCCTGCTCGCGCATGATGCAGCTGTCGTCGCTGTAGCTGGCGAGCGGATGCGTGCAGCGCTCGTAGGGCCCGATGAGGGACTCGAAGTGCTGGCGGCAGGAGGTGTAGACGTGGGAGTCGGCCGGAGTCGTGTTGGACGCCTTCGAGAGGAAGATCTCCATCTCGACCTTCAGATCCGGGTCGCGGGCCTGGAGCTCGTCGAGGAATCCGCGCAGCTCGCGCTCCGCGCCGAGCACGGTGTGCCCCAGCGGCATGCGGAAGTCGATGTAGGCGCAGCACACCGCGGGCGACGCCCACGGCTTGTAGGGCCAGCCCGCCTCGATGGCACCGATCGAGAAGCCGGGGGTGTAGACCGAGTCCTCCTGCACCTGCGTGTAGCGGGCGATGCGCGGATTGAAGTCGCGCTCCAGCGCGCTCAGCACGTCGAACATCTTGGCCATCGCGGTCCGGCCCTTGTCCGCGAAGCAGGCGCGCACCATGTCCCCACGCGTGGTCAGCTTGACGAAGAGCAGACCCAGGCGGCTGCGCAGCACGCCCATGTGAGTGGGCTCCGGCACCAGCGCGTAGTCCGTGATGTTGCCCCGGCTCAGCAGGTGTCGGGTGCCCACCCCGCCCCCGTTGTAGGCCTCGCCCTCGTAGGTGCGGAGCAGGCCCTTGACCGGCGCCTTCTCGATCTCGCCCGCCACCGCCGCCACCACGAGATCGCCGCGGAGACGCACGCCGGCGGCCTTGACCGCGAGGGCGGCGGCGACCATCGCCGCGACGCCACCCTTCATGTTGTAGGCCCCGCAGCCCAGCACGTGCCCGTCCTTGACGAAGCCCTTGGCCCGCGAGGCGGCGCCGTGCGGCCCGGTCATCGGGTAGTCCTCCGCCTCGATCCCGGTGATCGAGGTGTCGAGGTGCCCGTTGAACATCAGCCGCGGACCCTCGCCCTCGCCGCGCAGGATGCCCACCGCGTTGGCCCGGTTCGGCCCGACCTCCTGCAGGCTCGCCTCGAGGCCTCCGGCCGCCATGTAGTCGGCCAGGAACGTCGCCAGCTCGCGCTCGGATCCGGTCGGGCTCGGAATGCTGACGAGGTCGACCGCGAGCTTGGTCACCACGTCCTGGTCGATTCGGCTGAGGGCTTTGGCGGTCGGGTCGGGGGCGGCCATGGGAGACCTCGCGGTTGGGGGTGACCGAGCCTTGGCTATGGGGCCTTGTATACTACTGACATACTAGAGGCGCCACGGTACCCCGCTCACCACCCGTTGTCAACGTGAGGACTGCGATGACCTCCCGGCCTGTCACCGGTCGCTGGATCGACGGCGAAGCCCCCACCTCGCGGTTCGCGTACCTGGCGTCTCCCGCCGTCGACCCGCCCGCGGGCGGCGTCCTGCTCCTGCACGAGGCGTTCGGCCTGAACGCGGACATGCAGGCCCTGGCCGGGCGGCTGGCCGAGCGGGGTCACGCGGTGATCGTGCCGGACCTCTACTGGCGGGGCCCCGATCGCCTCGCCGGCTACGACGAGCGCGCCAAGGCCATCGCCATGCTGAAGACCCTGCCGGACGAGCAGGTGCTCGAGGACGCCGCGCGCGCGCTCGATCTCCTGCAGCGGGAGACCCGCGGCGCCCCGCTCGCGGCGGCGGGCCTTCGGATCGGCGGACGCTACGCCCTGCTGGTGGCGGCCCGCGAGCCGCGGCGCGTCCGGGCCGCGGTGTCCTACTACGGCGCCGGCATCGACGGCGGCACGATCTCGCCTCTCTGGACGATCGACGCGCTCGCACAGGTCCAGGACCTTTGCACGCCCATGCTGCTCTTCTTCGTGGGCGACGATCCGACCGTGCCCCCCGCCGAGGTCGAGGCGATCGACGCCCGGCTCCGCCGCGCCGCGGCCTCCTACGAGATCGTCCGCTACCCCGGGGTCAAGCCGGGCTTCGTGTTCCCCGGTCGCGACACCTACCGCCCCGGGGAGGCCTCGGACGCGTGGGATCGCATGGGGCGCTTCCTGGACAGCGCGCTGGCCAATCGGGTTGGCCGCGAAGGCGGGTGACGACATCCAGGCCGTCGCCTCCTCCGGACTCTCGAAGTTGTCGACCTGGAGCTCGACGCGGTTGCCGTCGGGATCGGCGTAGTACATCGAAGTGGTCGGGCCGTGATCGATCGCGCGGTAGGGCCGGATACCCCGCGTGGCCAGCCGGCGGTAGGTCGCCAGCAGGTCCTCGATGGATCCGAAGGTGAACGCCACGTGATGCAGGCCCGGCGCCGCGGGCGGCTCCTTCGCCCGCTCGGCGTCACCGTAGCGCGTGAGCTGGGGTCCAAAGTCGACGAACGCCACCCGATGGTGCTCGTCGTCGTAGGTGATGAAGCCGAGCTGGGCGTTCTCGAACGTCACGTGAGCGCCGAGCACCTCGCAGTACCACTCCTGCATCTCGGTCTTGCGGTTGGTCTGGAACACGACGTGGGACAGCTTGGTCGGGCGCATCGACCTCCTCCTGGAAACGATCGGCTCGGCGCGCGAGCCTTTCGTGATCTTGCGGTGCCCGCCGGCGTGCCGCGCGTCGATCAGACGCAAGCGCGATACCATCACGCGGCGTGACGACGAGACGCAGGGTTACGAAGTCCTCGAGGAGGGCGCGCGTCCCGTGCTTGGTCTTTCGCCCGGGCGTTGTGCCCGGAGTGGATCGCGCCCCCTGTCGCTCGGGCGCAGCGGCGCGGCGCACGGCCCCGCGTCAGCCGAGGACGCGCTCGAGCGGGGTGGCGGGCTCGCCGACCGCGGTGGCGACGGCCGGGTGCACGATGCGACCCCGCCACACGTTGGCTCCGTGCGCCAGGGCCGGGTTCCGTCGCAGGGTGGGCTCCAGGCCCTGGCCGGCGAGCGCCAGCGCGTAGGGCAGCGTCGCGTTCGTCAGGGCGAAGGTCGAGGTGCGGGGCACCAGCGCCGGCATGTTCGCGACCCCGTAGTGGACGACGCCCGAGACCAGATAGGTGGGATCGAGCAGGGTGGTGGCGTGGATGGTCTCCACGCTCCCGCCCTGGTCCACCGCCACGTCGACGATGACCGAGCCCTCCTTCATCGAGGCGACCATCTCCTTGGTCACCAGCACCGGCGCCCGCGCCCCGGTGATGAGCACCGCCCCCACCAGGAGATCCGCCCGCCGGAGCACCTGGTCCAGGTTGTAGCTGTTGGACATCAGCGTGATGACCCGGCCGTGGAAGAGGTCGTCGACCGCGCGCAGGCGATCGAGGTTGACGTCGAGGATCGAGACGTCCGCGCCCAGGCCGAGCGCGATGCGCGCCGCGTTCACGCCCACCACGCCCGCGCCGACGACGACCACGTTGCCGGGCGGCACCCCCGGCACGCCGGCGAGCAGGATGCCGCGGCCTCCGTGCGCCTTGGCCAGGTAGAACGCGCCCTCCTGCACCGCCAGGCGCCCGGCCACCTCGCTCATGGGGGCCAGCAGCGGCAGGCTGCCGTCGGCGCGCTGGACCGTCTCGTAGGCGATGGCGATCACGTCCGCCTTCTGGAGCGCCCGCGCCAGATCGGGGGCCGCGGCGAGATGCAGGTAGGTGAAGAGGATCTGAGCGGCCCGCATCCGGCCGTACTCCTCCGGCAGCGGCTCCTTCACCTTCAGGACCATCTCCGCGCGGGCCCAGACCTCGTCGACGTCCACCAGGCTCGCGCCCTCGCGCACGTACTCCTCGTCGCGGATGCTGCTGCCCTGCCGGGCGCCGCGCTCGACCAGCACCTGCTGGCGAGCCTCGAGCAGCGCCCGGACGCCCGCGGGCGTCAGGGCCACCCGCTGCTCGCCCGGCTTGATCTCCCGCGGCACGCCGATGATCACGCTGCCTGCATCCTGCCCTCCCGCCGCCCGCCGGTCAAGGCGGGATCGGCAACGGCTGTGCTAGCGTAGCCCGGATGCCGCCGGACCTCTCGTCGGTTCGGTCCCTCCGGGTGCGGCTCCTCCTGCCGCTGTCCCTGGTGCTGGCGGTCGTGGCCATCGGCACCGTCGGCTATCACTGGCTGTGGCGCCACGTCGGCGGCACGTGGATGGACGCGCTCTTCATGACCGTGACCACCATCACCACCATCGGCTACGGCGAGATCAAGCCGCTCACCACCGCCGGCCGCCTGTTCACGATCGTGCTCGCGGTGATCGGTATCGGCAGCATGTTCTACACCCTCGGCGTGGTCATGGAGTACCTGGTCAGCGTCCGGCTGGCTGATCCCGTGGGGAGGCGTCGCATGGAGCGTCAGATCGTCCAGCTGTCCTCGCACGTGATCGTGGCCGGCATGGGCCGCGTGGGAACGCAGGCCGCGCTGGAGCTGCACGGGGCGGGCGCCCCGTTCGTGGTGATCGACGCCCGCGAGAGCGCCATCCAGCTCGCGCGGGAGCGCGGCTACCTGGCCCTGGTCGGCGACGCCTCGCGGGACGAGGTGCTGGCGCAGGCCGGCATCCGGCGCGCCCGCGGCCTCATCGTCACCACCGGGGACGACGCCACCAGCGTCTACGTGGTGCTCTCGGCGCGGGTGCTGAACCCCGAGCTCTACATCGTGGCCCGCGCCACCGACGAGGCCGGCGTCACCAAGGTGCTCCGCGCCGGGGCCAACCGCGCGGTGAGCCCCTACGCGATCGGCGGCCACCGGCTCGCGCACCTGATGCTGAGCCCGGCGGTGGTCGACTTCTTCGAGACCGCGTTCCGTCGCGGCCAGGACGCGCTCGCCATCGAGGACCTCGCCCTGCCCGCCGACAGCCCCTGCGTGGGCCGGACCCTCGACACGCTGGACATCCGCCCCGCCACCGGCGCCACCGTGCTCGCCATCCTGCGGGACGGCAACCCGGTGGCGAGCCCGCCCGGCGACTTCGCGCTGGCCGCGGGCGACCGCCTGCTGGCCCTGGGGACCGGCGACCAGCTCCGACGGCTCGAGAAGATGATCACCGCGGGTGGGGCCGGCGCCGCCTGAGCCGCCCGCTCACTCCATGAAGGCGGCAAGATCCGCCGACGGCACGCCGCGGTCGACGTAGCCGAAGGTGCCCTTCTCCTTCACTTCGCGCGCCGCGTCGAGCAGCCCGCTCATTGCCGCGCGGTAGAGCGAGGTGGCCAGGCTGATGCGCTTCACGCCGGCCGCGGTCAGCTCCGCCACCGTGAACGACTTCCCCTTGATGCCCACCATGAAGTTGACCGGCTTCGAGACCGCGCCGCACACCGCACGCACCGCGGCCAGATCGGGCAACCCCGGAGCCATCAGCACGTCGGCGCCCGCCTTCTCGAAGGCCTGCAGCCGTTTGATGACGTCGTCCAGGTTCGGGTTGCCGCGCAGGAAGCTCTCGGTCCGGGCGGTGAGGGTGAACGGGAATCCCGCCGCGCGCGCCGCCTCCACCGCCGCCGCCACCCGCTCGGTGGCCTGCCCGTGATCGAAGAGGGGCTTCTGCTTGTCGCCGGTCGCGTCCTCGACCGAGCCGCCCACCAGCCCCACGCCCGCCGCGAGGCGGATGGTCTCGGCCACCACCTTGGGCTCGTCGCCGAAGCACTTCTCGAGATCCGCGGACACCGGCAGGTCGCTCGCGCTCACGATGACCCGGCAGTGCGCGAGCGCCTCCTCCCGCGTGACCTTGCCGTCTTTCCGTCCCAAGGTTCCGGCCTGCGCGCCGCTCGAGGTGGCCAGCGCCGGGAAGCCGAGGGCGGCGAAGATCCGCGCGGAGCCGCCGTCCCACGGGTTCGGGATCACGAAGGCGCCGGGCGCCTCGTGCAGGGCACGAAACCGGACCGCCTTGTCGCTCTGGCTCATGGGCATGACCGCTCTCCTCGGACGTCCGGGCCAGGCCCGGTCTGGGGTTTCCGCAACCGCGCCCTCACTCTACTCGCGTCGCGCCGCCGGTCAACTCGTCCCTCCTCCCCCTCTCCCCCGAGAGGGGGAGAGGGCAGGGTGAGGGGGCGGCGTCGCTTCAGGCCCCCGACACCCCGGGCGCCCGCCGATCCGCCCAGGGCCGCGCCGCCTCCAGCTGCCCCGCGAGCTGCAGGAGCGTCGCCTCGTCGCCGAAGCGGCCCACGAACTGCACGCCGATCGGCAGCCCCTCCCGCGACCACGCGAGCGGCACCGACATGGCGGGGTTGCCGCAGGAGTTCCACAGCGACGTGAAGGCGATGGTGGACAGCACCGCCTGGCTGTAGCCGGCCGCATCGAGGGTCATCATGTCGATCACGCCCAGCCGATACGGCGGCCGGCACATGGTGGGCGACAGCAGCGCGTCGTAGCGCTCGAAGAACGGCGCGACCTGGCGCCCGATGCGGTGCATGATGCCGATGGCCCGCGCGTAGTCCGCGGCCCGCGCGGTGTGCCCCTGCATCGCGTGGCTCCAGGTGATGCGCTCCACGTCCGTCTCCTCGAGCGGGCGGCCGAGCGCGGCGGCGCGGGCCTCGAGGGTGGCGCGCAGGTTCGCGCCGATGACGACGTAGGTCGCGGCGCCGAGGGCGGCCACGTCCGCCTCGGGCCGCGCCTCCTCCACCGTGTGTCCGAGGCTCGCGCAGAGATGGGCCGCATCGCGGGCCGCGGTCTCGCACTCGGGATCGACCGTCTGGCCGTTCCACGGCCGCGTGGTGAGGGCGATCCGCAGGGGCCGCGGCGCGCGTCCGACCTCCTCCAGGAACGGTCGCGCCGACGGCGGCGCCCAGTAGGGATCGCCCACGTCCGGTCCCGCGGTCGCGTCGAGCAGCGCCGCGCTGTCCCGGACGCTGCGGGTCACCGCGTGCGCCACCGAGGCGCCGCCCCAGCCCTCGCCCTGGTCGGGCCCGAGCGGGTTGCGCGCCCGCGTGGGCTTGAGCCCGAAGAGCCCGCAGGCCGAGGCCGGGATGCGGATCGAGCCGCCGCCGTCGGTGGCGTGCGCCATCGGCACCATCCCCGCCGCCACCGCCGCCGCGGCACCGCCGCTCGAGCCGCCCGCGCTGTGCCCGGCGTTCCACGGATTGCGGGTGGGCCCGAAGAGCCGCGGCTCGGTGGTGCTGGCGAGCCCCAGCTCCGGGGTGTTGGACTTGCCGATGATGACCAGCCCCGCGCGCTTGAGCCGCCGGGTCAGCTCGCTGTCGTGATCCGGCACGAAGTCCTTCCAGAGAGCGCCGCCTCCGCTCGTGACCGCGCCCGCGTAGTGCGCGCCCAGGTCCTTCAGCAGGTACGGCACGCCGGTGAACGGCCCCGTCGGCAGCCCGGCCGCGATCGCGGCCCGCGCCTGATCGTAGAGGCGGGCGACCACCGCGTTGATCTCGGGGTTGCGCGTCTCGACGAGCCCGATGGCGGCGTCCAGCACCTCGGTCGGGCTCACCTCGCGGCGGCGCACCAGGGCCGCCAGGGCCGTTCCGTCGTGGCGTGCGTACTCGTCAGGTCTCATCGATCCTCCGGGGCACGTGGAAGATTCTGGACATTGTGGCGAGGCGGGGCGCTCCGTAGCATGCGGGCGCGATGATCAAGACCGGACGCATCGAGTTCTACGACCGGCCGACGGCCTGGGGTCTCATCGTGGGCGACGACCAGGAGCTCTACGTGCTGCGGGGGCGCGACGGGCGCGCGGCTTCGCCACGGGTGGGCGAGCGCGTGTCGTTCGAGGCCGGCGTGGCGCCGGACGGCAAGCGCGCGGCGGAAGTGCGCCTCGTGAGCCGCGGGCTCTCCTCGTTCGGGCGGGAGATGACGGTCGGCATCAGGACCCGGCCGTGATCAGGCCCCACCGATGATCTCGGGCACCACCGCGAAGCCGCGGGTGCGGATGGCCTCGTCGACCTGGATCTGGCGACGCCGCTCCGCGCGCCGGCGCTCGCTGGCGGACTCCTCCTCGTGGTCGCGGCGCTGGCCGTGCCGCCGGTCGAGGATCACCGTCACCGGCTCGCCCGCGTACTCCCGCTTCAGGTAGTCGTAGAGCTGGATGTTGTGCCGCGCCACCACGAAGAGGTGCCCCATGTGGAGCAGCTCCTCGGCCGCGCGCGAGAGCCAGAAGCGCATGTCCATCTCACGCAGCAGGCCGAGCGCGGTGGCCAGATGATCCTCCGCGCGCTCTCGGTCCCCGGCCAGGCGGAGCAGCCGGCCCATCCCCAGGTGGGTGCGCGCCTGGAGCGGCCGCATCTCGAGCTCCTCGGCGATCGCGAGGGCCTGACCGAAGTAGCCCTCGGCCTCGCCCACCTCGGGCGGCTCGGCCACCGCGGAGAGCTCGCCCATCAGGCGCAGGGCCCACGCCTGGTGGCCCCGCTCCTTGTGGCGCAGGGCCAGCTCGTGGGCCCGCTGGGCCACCGTGCGCGCCCGTTCGAGCTGCCGCGCCGCGGCGAGCCCCTCGCCCAGGTTCGCGGTCCAGAGGGCGAGGTAGGCGCGGACGCCGAGCTCCTCGGTGAGGGAGACGCCGTCCTCCAGGAGCCGCAGCCCCTCGTCCACCCGGCCCAGCAGCACGAGGGTGAGCCCGAGCAGGGAGGAGGGGATCGGCCGCCACACGTCGAGGCTCTTCTCGCGGCAGGCGTCGAGGCTGCGCTGCAGCGCGGGCAGAGCCCGCTCCAGCTGGCCGCGGCGAAGCCAGGCGAGACCCGCCATGGTGCGCGCGATGGTCTGGGTGTAGGCGTGCCCGCTCGCCTCGCCCGCGCGCTGCGCGCGGTCCAGCGACAGGGCCGCCGCGTCGAACTCGCCCAGCTCGGCGAGCGTGAAGGCGAGCCAGCCGCTCGAGGTCACGTAGGAGACGCCGGTCTGCCCGCCGGGCGCGTCGCCCTGCACCAGCTCGAGCGCCTCCACGTTCTCGCGCAGGATCGAGTGGGCGCGATGGTAGAGGCCCTGGGCGTGGCAGCTGTAGCCGAGGTAGCCCCGGGCCAGCGCCTGCAGCCCCACGTCGCCCGCCGCATCCCCGATGCGCAGGCACCGCTCGCCGTACTCGATGGCGAGATCGGGCTCGCCCTTCAGGTAGTGGTAGTTGATCAGGTAGGTGTAGACGCGGGCCAGCCGCTGCTCGTCGCCGAGCTTCTCGGCCATCGCCTCCGCTTCCTGCGAGAGCGTCAGGACCCGCTCGAGCTGTCCCGACTGGAGCAGCGGCGAGCGCAGGTCGAGCCGCAGGTCGATGGCCAGCTCGGTGGACGGGCGCCCCTCGGGCAGCCGGCCGAGAGCGGCCATGGCCTGCTCGAGAAAGAGCACCGCCTCGCGGTTCGAGGAGCGGCCCGCGGCCTTGATGCCGGCCTGCCGCAGGTACGCCACCGCCTTGGCCCACACCTCGCCCCGCACCGCGTGGTGGGCGAGCCGCTCGAAGTGCTCGGGGAGCCGGTCGGTGTAGAGCTGCTCCATGGCCTGCACCACGCGCGCGTGGAGAGCGCGGCGCCGGTCCTGGAGCAGGCTCGAGTACGCCACCTCGTGGGTGAGGGCGTGGCGGAAGGTGTACTCCACGCTCGGGAAGAGGCTGATCTCGTACAAGAACTCGCCGGCCTGGAGGAGGGCCAGGTTGCGACGAACCACCTCCTCCGACATGTCGGCGATCTCCTGCAGGAGCGCGAGCGAGACGTCCTTGCCGATGACCGCGGCGGCCTGCAGGAGGCGCTTGGCCTCGATGGGCAGCCGGTCGATGCGGGCGGCCAGGACCGCCTGCACGGTGGCCGGCACCTGCACCTTCTGGACTTCTCGGGTGAGCCGGTAATGTCCCCGGCTTCCCGCGAGCACCTTGGTCTCCGCGAGCGTGTGCACGCTCTCTTCAAGGAAGAACGGGTTGCCCTCGGTGCGCTCGATCAGGAGCTGCTTGAGCGGTCCCAGGCCCGGATCGTCCCCCACCAGCGCGCGCAGGAGCTCGTCCGCGCTCTGCGGCGGCAGCGGGTCCATGCGGAACTGGGTGTAGTAGCTCTTGCGCGCCCACGCGTGCTGATACTCCGGCCGGTAGCTCACCAGGATCAGCGCGCGCGCCAGCGGCAGGCTGTCCACCAGGCTGTCGAGGAACGCCTGGCTCTCCGAGTCGAGCCAGTGCAGGTTCTCGAACACCGCGAGCACCGGCTGCACCTGGCCTTCTCTCAAGATGAGGCGCTTGACCGCGTCGAGCATGCGCTGCCGGCGCTGCGGCAGGTCCGGGGTCTGCCACTCCGCGTCGTCGACCGGCACGTCGAGGAGCTGGAGGAACGCGGGCAGCGTGGGCCGCAGGTTCTCATCGAGGGTGAGCAGCTTGCCGGTGACCTTTTCGCGAACCCGCCTCGGGTCGTCCCGCTCTTCGAGCTGGAAGTACGACTGGAGGAGCTCCTTGACCGTGAGGTAGGCGGTGTTCTTGCCGTAGGAGGTGGCCTGCGCCTCCAGCATGAGCCAGCCGTGGGCGCGGTGGGAGTGGGTGAACTCCCAGAAGAGGCGCGACTTGCCCACCCCGGGCTCGCCCGAGACGGCCACGATCTGCCCGTGGCCGGCGGAGGCGCGCGCCATCGCCTGGTGCAGGCTCTCCACCTCGGCCTCGCGGCCCACGAACGGGGTGAGCCCCCGCGCGGCGCTGGCCTCGAGCCGCGAGTGCACCTGCTCGGTGCGCACCAGCTCGAACACCTCGACCAGATCCGGCATCCCCTTCACCGGCACCGGCCCGAGAGGCTTCACCTCGATGTAGCCCTCGGCCAGGCGCAAGGTCTCGCGCGACACGAGGGTCGAGCCGGGGCGCGCGAGCTGCTCCATGCGGGCGGCGAGGTGCGTGGTCTGCCCGATCGCGGAGTAGTCCATGTGCAGGTCGCTGTCGATCGCCCGCACCACCACCTCGCCCGAGTTGAGCCCCACCCGGATCTGCACGTCCACGCCGCGGCCGCGGCGCAGCTCCTCCGCGTACCAGCCCACCGTCTGCTGCATGCGCAGGGCCGCGTGGCAGGCGCGCACCGCGTGGTCCTCGTGGGCGAGCGGGGCGCCGAAGAGCGCCATGATGCCGTCGCCCATGACCTGGTTGACGGTGCCCTCGTAGCGGTGCACCGCCTCCATCATCCGCTCCAGCACCGGATCCAGCAGCCGGCGCGCCTCCTCCGGATCACGGTCGGCCAGGAGCTCCATCGAGCCCTTGAGGTCCGCGAACAGCACCGTGACCTGCTTGCGCTCGCCCTCGAGGGCGTGGCGCGAGGTCAGGATCTTCTCGGCGAGGTGCTTCGGGGTGTAGGTCTGGGTCGAGGGCTGCCGCTCGGCCGGCTCCGGGCTCACCGGCGAGCCGCACGCGCCGCAGAACTTCTTCTCCGGGGTCAGCTCCGCGCCGCAGCTGGCGCAGGTGGTGACGAGGCGGCTCCCGCACTCCTCACAGAACCGGGCGCCCTCACGGCTCGGCGCCTGGCAGCGGGGACACTTCACCTCGGCCCTCCTCGGGGACGGAGCGCTTCAGATGGGCGGTCCGCCAAGAGTAGCCCGGCCGGACGGGAGGGGTCAAGGGCCGGAGCGGGCCCGATCGCCCCCGCCCGCGGGGTCACCGCGGCTCCTCCGGACCCAGCCGGTAGCGTCGGACCTCCGCCTGGACATCGCGGACGAGATCGCCGTCGAGCTCGATCCGCACCTCGTGCCGCTCCACGTCCCACCGCCGCACCGTCGAGAGCCAGACGAAGATCCGGCGGGCCTCCGGCACCAGCCGGCGCCCCCGATAGATGAGGATGGTCCGGCCCGAGCCGGGAAACTGGTCCTGTCGCTCCACCTCGGTCCCGCAGAGGCGGATCACCTCCTCGCGGGAGGTCTTGCCGGGCACGATGCGCTCGAGAACGTCGCGCGGCAGGATGACGCCCTGGTACACCTGCCGCCCCCCGGTGCGCCAGGCCCCGAGCTGGACCCGGGCGCCCACCATCCCGATCGCGCGCGCCAGCCCCCGCCCGAGCAGCGGCCCCATCGCCTGGCCCAGGACCAGGAGCAGCAGCGGCGCGGCCACGAGAGCGGCGGCCTGGGTGCGGGAGAAGTAGCCGAACTGCACCGCGAGCTGCTGCGGGGTGATCCCGTCGGAGCGGTCGAGGAAGAGCGAGACCAGCTCGGTGGTCTGCATCGTCTCGCTCAACCGGCGGATCGCGGTGGGCGGGTACACGTCGTCGATCTTCAGCCGCTCGGACTGGGGAAACTGCACCACCAGCTCGGCGGGCGCGTCGGCCAGCCGCACCACCCGGTCGCGGTGCGCGAAGTACATCGGAAACATCGGTCGATCACGCACCTCGTGGAAGCCGATCGCGACCCGGTAGTGCGAGCCGCGGACCAGGCGCTCGGCCCAGCCCGCCTTGAGCAGCTTGATCAGCCCGGCGCTGTCGAGGGAGAGCTCCATGAGCCAGTTCCGGTCGACGAGGCGTGGCGTCCACGGGATGCGGATGAACGTGGCCGGCGGGCTCAGGCCGAGCGAGCCGGTCTGGACGAACGTGACGAAGGGCGCCCCTCCGGCCACCGTCTCGACCGCGCCGGTGTCGCCCAGGTTCCGTGCCGCCAGCTTGACGTATCCCTCCGCGGTGATATCGAAGCCCTGGTCGGCCACGTAGCGCGCCAGCGCCGCATCGGGCTTCTTGTCGGAGGCGGTGCTCACCACCTCGCCCGGCCAGAGCAGGTACAGGTCCTGCGCCACGTCGGCGGCGGTGCGGTTCGGCGGGAGCTGAAGGCTGAAGCTCACCACCACCGGCACCGGCCCCGTGCCCTCGCTCACGGTG
>Ga0134126_10007284_pt1 | contig 13883 bp, 12 predicted proteins | sample KB31752_FD_96881 | JGI IMG/M metagenome (GOLD analysis project Ga0134126, IMG submission 96881) | Terrestrial soil microbial communities with excess Nitrogen fertilizer from Kellogg Biological Station, Michigan, USA - KB3-175-2 | ecosystem: Environmental > Terrestrial > Soil > Unclassified ... | reverse complement strand
GTTTCTATTCTAGATCGTATAGCAGCATGTACTCGGAAGCTTATGAAATACGGAGACTTGCAGGAGCTTGCAAAATTTTCAAAAAACTATTTAGAAGGCCTTGATCGCTGACTACCTCAAGTCGTAACATTCGCATCTGAGGGGTTTGTGGTGCTACGCATCGCCATAGAAGCGGTGGTTGCCGCGACCGCTATCGTCGCCATCTGGTACCTTCTGTTCTCCCGCTACAATCGGCGCCGAGGAACGGTGGTTCTGCATTGGGTGGAGGCAGCCTGCGCCACCCGGGGGCGTCTAGTAGAAACCCGATGGTTGAGCGCCAGCAGCTTGCAGGCGCACTTCAGCTTTGCCACGCATTGGTTTGAAAACGCAAGGATTACCATAAAACTCATTCCCCGTCCGATTCCCATCCAATGGGCGATTTGTTTGTGGCGACGGCAAAAAGAGACGCTGACATTTGAAGCGGACCTCGACTACTCTCCAAATTTCCGTCTGGAGATTTCACGCCATCGCTGGCTGACGCAACGGCCTAAAGAGATTACAAATCCCGAGCGCAATTGGACAATTTCCAGGCCGGGTCCTGTGGTGCTCACCACCCGCACTGAATGGACCCACGAACTTACACCAGTGGTGAATACGCTCATGACGTCTCGCGGACACAGCCTGATGACGGTGCGCTTCCGTCCTGATTCTCCTAATTTAGCGGCGACCATTCCGCTGGAAGCGTTATCCGATGAAGAAGCCACGGCGGCGTTTCTGAATGTATTGAGAGATCTGGCTTCAGGCGCGTCCGCGTCGCGACATTAGAACTGCTGCGGAGAGCCTCTGTCGCAAGCCTTTATTACTCGATCTAGACGTTCACATTTGAGATCGCAAAAGCGGGAAGCTTCCTGTCAGCCCACTTCACTTCTTCGACTCGGCCGACGATCAAAACCCATGCAAAAGCTCCGCAGATACAGATGGCCGCGGTAATGGCGAATGGGGCCAAGAATTTTCCGGTGTGTTGCAGAACAAATCCGGTGAGTGCGGGACCGGTCACGCCTGCAAAGTTCGCGAAGCCGTTTTGCCAGCCATACCACTTCCCCACCGCAGCAGATCCAGCCAGGGTTTGGGGGAAGGTATAGAGGCCGGGGCCGGTCATTCCACATCCAAAGCCGGCGGCAAGCAACCAGGGAATAAAAGAATTTGCGCTAGCGAGCGCGCATCCGAGCAGGCCAATGGCTGCCATCGAAAACCCGATGACCATCGCGGATTTTCGTACCAGGGTTGGAGTGTAGCCGCGAAGAATTGCGAAATCCTGCAGCCAGCCAGTGCTGATTGCTGAAAGTGCGTCAACCCCGTAACACAGGCCTGCAACCAGAGCCATGCGCTTAATTGATAAATGACGTTCGAGGACCAGGTAAGAAGGCAGCCAGGTAAGCAGAAAGTAAAAAAGATAATTGGTGGCGAAGTGACCGGCGCTAGTGCCCCAGAAAGAGCGCTGGCTCAGAATGTCCCAGAAGCCGGGACCAATTTTGCTTGCGGCACGCGAAGGACGATCGCAATGGGGCATCCACTTCACCCAGGCCGGAAGCCATAACAAGCTGACGAGTCCGACCGCAATGAACACCGGACGCCAGCCAAAATCGGCCATCAGAAATCCGGCGCCGATTGTGCCGATGACGTTGCCCCACTTTAAGCCTGACATCGCGCAACCGCTGGCGAAGCCACGATAGTGTTCGGGTAAATTTTCCGCCAAAATCTTCGAGCCGCAGGGCAAGGCGACGGATTCGCCAATGCCGAGAATGAAGCGGATGATGAGCAACAAAACGAAGCCGCGCACTAGCCCGGTGGTGGCCGTAGCCGCAGACCAAAGCAAAAAACCGCCAGCCAGAATCCAATTCGCGTCGAGGCGATCGACCAGCCAGCCGATCAAAAACTGCATGGCGGTATAGGTGAAGAAAAATGCCGAGAAAAGAATTCCGAGTTCTGAGTCAGAGAGATGAAAGTCGCGCTTGATCAGTGGACCCGCGACGGAAATATTTCCACGATCGACGTAGTTAATGATGAAGCTGACGGTCAGCAGGAAAAGCGCCGGCGCGAATTTTAGTAACGGCCGCGATTCGGGTTTCTCACTCATGGAAACGCCCGTGGCATTTTGCGCTTCGCCCGGGTGGAATGCAAGGTGTGTTTCTTAAGAAGAGCCAAAAGCTTTTAACCGCAGAGATCGCAGAGGTAGCGCAGAGATCGCAGAGAAAATCCAATGCAGACTCGAAGTCTTTATGAAGTGTCCGCCTTCATATTGGGGTTCTCTGCGCTCTCTGGTATTTCTCGGCGTTCTCTGCGGTTAAAAGCTTTTGATCTAATCCCGATCCTTGAAAACGCGTTGCGGATCGATGACTATAAAGACACCGCGGCTGCGGGCGAGGACGGTGCCCTTTTCGTCGGTAATTTCGGCGATCCGCGTGAGCCGCCGCCCACGTTTGCTGATCTCTCGTGATTCAACTCTCAATCGTTTATTCAAGGGCACGGGCCGGCGATATTCGACGGTCATGCGCGAGGTTGCAGCGATGACATCACGCAGCTTGCTCAATTTGCTCATGGCATCATCAAGGATGGTGGCAATGATTCCGCCGTGGCAGTGACCGGGCGGTCCAGTGTAGCGTTTGCTCAGCCGGAAACGCGAGACGAAATGATTGCGCTCACGATCCAGAAAGAACTTCAAATGCATGCCATGGGGATTGTCCTTCCCGCAGGCAAAGCACAGGTTCTTTTTCACGGGATGCGACTTGTTGCCGTGTCCGCCGGCAGGAGGCTTACTGGCCATAGATGAGGAATTCTATCCGACGGCTGAAACCTAATGGTCTAAAGTAATATCTAAGACGCTTTAGAGAGAATAGAAGTCACATCCCCGCAGGGCGGAGTCCTGCAATATTTACGGAGGAACAGTGAAACGTATCTCAAGTGGGTGGTCGCTGATGGCGCTGGCTTTCGGTGGTGTAATGCTGTTCTCGGTTTCGAATCTTGCCTGGGGTGCAGAGAGTCCGGGAGAGGCCACATTCAAGTCCAAATGCGTGCTTTGTCATGGCGCCGATGGGACCGGCAACACTCCATTGGGAAAGCAACTGCAGGCCGCCGATCTTCATTCTCCGGATGTGCAGAAACATACCAACGCGGAATTGCACAAGATCGTACACGATGGGCAAACGAACATGCCTGCATTTGCCGATCAACTGAGCGATGAAGAGATCACCCAAGTGATCAAATACGTGCGCACATTCAGAAAGTCAGGAAAGAAGTAGTCAGTTCGAAGTTGAAGTATGCCGGTTATTTCTCCGCCAGTCCCGATTGAAGAATCTAAACGCCGCCACGGCGGCGGTGGGGTGCATCCTCCGGCACGGGGAGGAGGTGGAGACAATGGCCCGGGCGACGGCTCATTCAACTACGGCCGCCGACTCCATCGCGCACGGCTCGCGTTGCTGCTGGCGCTGAGTTCGGTTTCCGTGCTCTTCGTTACCCTGACCGTCTTATTTGTGCTGATGCGGCACGGTGCAGGGATACTGGACGCGCATAGCGGAAATTTTGTGCGTGAGTGGATTCCCATCGAGCTGCCAATCGGTTTGCTGATGCTGAACACATTGGTCCTGCTGGCTAGCAGCATTACTATTGAGATGGCCAGACGATCAGTAGCACGCGAAATGGTGTTGGCCCCGGTGCGATCGATTCCTGGTATCGCTCTCGACCGGGAGTTTGGAATTCCCTGGCTGAGTATCACAATCGCGTTGGGGCTGCTGTTTTTGTTTGGTCAATGGGCGGCGTGGAGAGCGCTGGAAGACCGTGGATTCCATGTGTTCTCCGGCGTACCCAGCCCATTTTTTTTCATTTTGACCGGGGCACATGCGATTCACCTGGCTGGCGGCCTCGCAGTTCTATTTTACGCGGGGATAATTTCGCTAATACGACGCAATATTGAGCATCGCTGCATTGTAGTCGAAGTAGCTACGTGGTACTGGCATTTTATGGGCGTCCTTTGGATATATATCTTCGTATTGTTGTATTTAGCCAGATGAAGTTCTACAAAAACTCAGCAAAGCCGATCTAAAACCCTGCGCCCCTGATTTATCGTCATCCATTGCCTGGCCCCCGATTCCACCTCAATTACAATAGAAGATTCAGCCAGCACAGCCGAAGCTCTTAGTGTGCTTTGGCGTTCGGATCACGGTGAGCACTCCTGAGTCTATGTCTGAGATTTCCAATGACAGCATCGTGGTGCGTGGGGCACGCACTCACAACCTCAAGGACATCGATTTCGAGATTCCGCACAACGCGTTTACGGTGGTGACCGGAGTTTCGGGATCGGGAAAATCTTCGCTCGCCTTTGACACGATTTACGCTGAGGGACAACGAAGGTATGTGGAATCGTTGTCGGCTTATGCACGGCAATTTTTGGAGCGCATTGAGAAGCCGGATGCTGATCACATTGAGGGCATCGCGCCGGCGGTGGCGATCCGGCAAAAGAACACTACGCGAAGCCCGCGCTCGACGGTGGGAACGGCAACCGAGATTTACGACTATTTGCGGCTGCTGTTTGCCCGCGTGGGAAGGACTTACTGCAGTCAATGCGGTGCCGAGGTCAAGAAAGACACCGTCGATGAGGTAGCCGAGCGGGTGCTGGCTTTGCCGGAAGGCACGCGATTGAATGTTTTATTTCCGCTGCAGACAGGGGCTGAGGTGAGCGCTCCGCCGGTTAAGGACCGAAAAAAGAAAACTGTCGCTTCCGGCTTGGCTGATGCGGTCAAGACCCGATTGTTTGAACTGAGGCAACGCGGGTTCAACCGGCTGTTTCAACATGGAGAAGTTTACGAGTTCTCGACTCCTGAGTCGCTGCTCAATATCAATTTTGCAGAGCCAGTGTTCCTCCTTGTCGATCGGCTGGTGGTTTCAAGTGGTGGGCGGGCGCGAATTGTAGACGCGACGGAGATCAGCTTTCGAGAAAGCGGCGAAGTGCTTTTTCAGACTTCGGCAGAGAGCGAACCCGCGCACCAGTTTCGATTTTCGCAACGCTTTGAATGCAAAACTTGCGGTACGCGATACGCGGAGCCGGAACCAAAATTGTTTTCATTCAATAATCCATTTGGAGCCTGCCCACGTTGCCAGGGTTTCGGCAACACTATCGACTTTGATCTAAATCTGGTTATTCCGGATCGATCAAAGTCACTCGATGAAGGCCCGATTGAACCGTGGACCAAGCCGAAATATCGGCCTTATGCCACTGAGATGAAGCGCTTCGCCCGTGCGGCGGGAATTCCGGTCGACGTTCCGTGGGCGGAGTTGAAGGCGGAGCAGCAGCAGGCGATCATCGATGGCCATAAGAAATTCCCAGGGGTGCGCGGGTTCTTTGAATATCTGGAGCGCAAGAAATACAAATTGCATGTGCGCGTGTTCCTGAGCCGGTACCGCGGGTACACGGTTTGCTCAGAATGTTCTGGCGCGCGGTTGCGGCTGGAAGCCCGGCAGGTGAAGGTCGCAGGCAAGAATATCTGCGAAGTGTGCTGCATGACAGTGGAGAAGGCAGCGCAATTTTTCGCTCAAGTGAAACTGACACGTGAAGAAGCGGATATAGCGGAACGCCTGCTGGATGAGATCCGCACCCGGCTGCAGTTTCTCATGGACGTCGGCTTGGAATACCTGATGCTCGACCGGCTGACCTCTACGCTTTCTGGTGGCGAGGCGCAACGAATTCAGCTTGCGACTTCGCTTGGGTCGAGGTTAGTCGGGACGCTTTACGTTCTAGACGAGCCATCGATCGGGCTGCACAGTCGTGACACGCAGCGCTTGATTCATATTCTTCATGGCTTGCGCGATCTGGGGAATACAGTGCAGGTGGTGGAACACGACCGTGAAGTGATGCGCGCCAGCGACCGCATCCTGGATCTGGGACCGGGCGCAGGTGAGCACGGTGGAAAAATCATCGCGACCGGGACTTATGATCAGATCACGCACACGCCGGGGTCGCTCACCGGACGCTATCTCTCGAACGAACTTCGAATTCAAGTTCCAATCAATCGCCGCAAACCGGGACGGCAGAAGATCACGATTCGAGGCGCGCATGCCCACAACTTAAAGAGGCTCGATATCAGCGTCCCGTTGGGGATGCTGGTGGCGATTACGGGCGTCTCCGGTTCAGGGAAATCAACACTGTTGCACGACGTTCTGTATCAGGCACTGCGAGCGCTGAAGAACCAGACCAATGGCGCTGAGCTGAGCTTTCCTTTTCTCGAGGAAATCACCGGGGACGAGTACATCGACGATGTTGTGCTGGTCGACCAGTCGCCGATTGGAAGAACGCCGCGATCGAATCCCGTGACCTACATCAAGGCGTTTGACGGAATTCGTGAATTGTTTGCGGGTACACCGGAGGCCCACAAGCGCGGATATTCCGCTGGACACTTTTCGTTCAATGTCCCAGGAGGGCGGTGCGAAACCTGCCAGGGCGATGGGACGGTAGTTGTCGAAATGCAGTTTCTCGCAGATGTGGAGTTGATTTGCGAGGAGTGCAAGGGAAAGCGATTTAAGCCTGAAGTGCTCGAGGTCCGATATCGAGGGAAAAATATTCACGAGGTACTCGATATGACGGTGCGCGAGGCGATGCACCACTTCGCGAATGCTCCCAAGGTGGCGGACAAGTTGCGAATGCTGGATGAAGTCGGATTGGGCTACTTGCGGCTAGGACAGTCGGCGACAACGCTATCTGGCGGCGAGGCGCAGCGGGTCAAACTTGCGGCGCATTTGCAGCCGGCGACGGCAGCCAGGCGCAGACCGGAATTGCGGCGACGAACGCTCTATATTTTCGACGAGCCGACGACGGGATTGCACTTTGACGACATCAGTAAACTACTTTCGGCCTTCCGGCGTCTGATTGAAGCAGGGGGCTCGATTCTGCTGATCGAGCACAACCTTGAAGTGATCAAGACCGCCGACTGGGTGATCGATCTGGGACCAGAAGGCGGCGAGCGCGGCGGACGGGTGGTCGGAGAAGGCACTCCAGAGGAAATCGCCGGGCTCAAGAAATCCTACACCGGGCAGTTTCTGGCGCAAATGCTGAACGGGAATGAGGCTTCGCGTTCGAATGGACACCAGTAGATCAGCCAGACCCGCGCGAGCTTTGATCTTTCTATTTGCATTTTCATTTACATTGCCCTGCGCCGTTGCGCAAACTACCGGTAAAACCGTCCGCCATCACAGGGTCGAAGAGCAGGACCCGGCTGCAGCTATGCTTACCGAGGCGGAGAGCGATCTTGACAAGCAGAACTATGCGGGCGCGGAGGCGCTGCTCAAAAAATACCTCGAAGCGCACCCGGAAAATTATGTCGCGTGGTATGACCTGGGTTTCGCTTATCACCAACTGGGCAAGCGGGACGATTCGATTGCGGCTTACCGGAAGTCGGTGAGTGCGAAGCCGGACGTGTTCGAGTCGAATTTAAATCTTGGTTTAGCGCTCGCTGAATCAGGAGATCCAAAGGCAGAACAGTTCTTGCGAGCAGCAACTAGGCTGCAACCTGCGTCGAACGGCACACAGGGGCACACGCTCGCCTGGCTGGCGCTGGGACGTCTGCTCGAAGCCTCCAAGCCGGACGAAGCTATCGCCGCATTTCAGCAGGCGGCGAGCCTGGACCCAAAAAATCCTGAGCCCCATCTCGACGCGGGTTCCCTGCTCGAAAAGCAGCAGAAGCCTGTTGAGGCCGAAAGAGAGTATCAGCAGGCGCTTAGCATTGCTCCAGATTCTTCCGATGCGCTGATCGCGCTCAGCAACTTATATATGCGTGACAAGCGATTCGATAATGCGCAGGCTTCGCTTAGGAAGTTGGTCGCGCTTCATCCTAATGATGCGGGCGCGCACTTCCAGTTGGGGAGAATGCTGGCCATAGCGGGAAAAAACGAAGATGCGGCCAACGAAATGGAAGCGGGGTTGAAACTCGATCCCTCTGATCGCAAGGCTCAGCGCGACTTGGCCGACCTGGACGCCAACTCCGGAAAATATGACTCGGCACAGCAAATGTATTCCGCACTGATTACCGAAGATTCTAACGACGCTGACCTGCACGCGGGGCTCGGCCGGGTGCTGATGAAACAGAAGAAGTTTCCCCAAGCTGAGCAGGAGTTAATCAAGGCAGCCGAACTGAAACCTGGTTCAGGGGAGATTTATGGAGAACTCGCGGTGGCGGCAAACGAGAATAAAAATTATCCGCTTGCGATCAAGGCTGCGGACCTGCGGGCCAAATATCTTCCCGAAAACCCCATGAGTTATTTTGCGGGCCACCGCCTACGACCACCTGCGTGACGCGAAAGATGCAGCGAAGTATTATCATCAGTTTTTGGAAGTGGCTGGAGGCAAATATCCTGATCAGGAATGGCAGGCTAAGCACCGGCTAATTGCAATCGAGCCCAAGAAGTAATGCGAATGAAAACGAAAGTTCTGACAACTCTGATTTTCGCGCTCGCTGCGGGATTGCTCTGTTTTGCCAGGCAAGAAGAAACTCTTCCACAATTAATGGCCAGGGCCGACGCAGCATCTTCCGGACAACAGGCTGATTTGTGCATGGAGGTTGCCGAACGCGAACTGAAGCTGGTTATCGAGGGTTATAAGGCAAACAAAACTGACGAGGTCCGAGACTCGCTGAATGAAATTGTGAAATATGCGGACAAAGGACATTCGGCGGCAATCCAATCAGGAAAGCGACTCAAGCATACCGAGATCAAGTTGCGCCAGATCTCATTGCATTTGCGCGACCTGAAGTTCAATGTAGATGTGGATGATCAGCCGCTAGTCCAGGCGGCGGTAGACAAGCTTGAGGACTTCCGCACTGAAATACTGAAGAAGATGTTCGGACCGAATGGAAATGATTAGAAGAGTGCTTGCAGTTGTTTTCTCGCTCATGATCGCGATGAGCGCATTGGCGCAGGCCCAACATCGCGATCCGCTGACCGAAGGCGAGATTGATAAGATCCGCGATTCAGCCCAGCTCCCAGATGTTCGTCTGAAACTTTATGTGGAGTTCGCGCGCGCGCGTCTCGAAAACATTCAGAAGATCCATTCCGACCTCAAAGCAACCGATCGTGAAAAGCAAACCCGCGATGCGCTGCAGGATTTTCTGGACGTGTATGACGAGTTGAATACTAATGTAGACACTTTCGCGGACCGTGGCTCAGACCTGCGCAAAGCACTGAAGCCGGTGATTGAAGCCGATACCGAATTTGGAGCAAAGCTTCGCGCCTTCAGGGCATCGCTCTCCAACCCACAGGAAGCTCGCGACGACGAATTCCTGATCGGCAGCGCCATTGATGGCGTGGACGAGGGTGCTAAAGATCACCGCGATCTGCTGGCCGAACAGGAAGAGACCTTCAAGAACAAGAAGAAGCAAGATCATAAAGAGAATGCGTCCCGGCCCAACTGAGCCTCGTGCTAGTCTGATGAAAAATGCGCGACGGCCTCACAGAAGTGTTCCAGCAATCCTACCGTGAACTTAGGCCTCGTTCCGAGGTCCCCGACCTGCGCGCGGAATTTTTCAGCTTCGCCAACGTCAATAGCACAATCCGGCTGCGGGAAGGAAAGCTGCTGGTGCGAGTTTCTGACCTGTTGGAGGGCGCCCCTGAGTATGTGCTCCGGGCAATCGCGCATATCCTGCTGGCGAAAATGTTTCGCAAGCCGGTGGACCGTGAGCACGCTACCCGTTATCGCCGGTATGTCTCGTCGCAGCACATGTCGCGGAAGGCGCACCTGGTACGCCAGATACGCGGACGCAAGCGCATCGGTCCGGCTCGGGGGCGAGTTTATGATCTCGAACACATTTTCGAAAAGCTGAATACGCAATTTTTCCATGGACTGCTGGCTCGGCCGCAGATGACTTGGAGTTCAGAAAGAGCACGCAACCGTCTGGGGCATTACGATCCCGCGCACAACGCGATTGTGATCAGCCGGGTTTTTGACCATCCGCGAGTGCCTGCATGCGCCATCGAGTACATCGTTTATCACGAGATGCTGCATTTGAAGCACCCGGTGCGGTTGCGCGGCAGCCGGCGATGCGTGCACTCGGCGGAGTTCCAGGCGGAAGAACGCGAGTTTCCTCAACTCGATGCAGCGAAGAAGTTCCTTGCAATTCTATAGTTTGACGGGTCCATACTGCGGCGGATATTCTTAATACATATTCTTAGTTGCAACTGAGTTGCAACTTCATATTGTCACTGGAGAACCCTTTTTGCTGCAAGCATTCATTATCACTTTGCGCGAAGGTGTGGAAGCTGCACTCATTATCGGGATCACGCTCGCCTATCTGAACAAGATCCAGCGGCAGGACCTACGGAAATCGGTTTTTGTTGCCCTAATAGCGGCGTTTATCACCAGCATCGGAGTGGCCATTCTGCTGTCCCGTTTCCAGTTCAGTGAAGACCTGTTCGAGGGCTGGGTCATGCTGGCGGCTGCCGTCTTCGTTGTGACCATGATCATTTTCATGATGCGAACGGGACGCAAACTTAAGGGTGAGATAGAAAGCAGACTGGGATCGCTGGCAGGACGCGGTTCGCAACTGGGAGTTTTTCTTTTCGTATTCCTGATGGTATTGCGCGAAGGCGCAGAGACGGTGTTGATCTTGTCGGCGGTCACTCTGGAATCGAGCGCGTTGCAAAGTTTTCTCGGCACTTTGCTGGGAGTGCTGGCGGCAGTGATCTTTGGCGTGATGTTCGTTAAAGGCACGGTAAAAATCAACCTGCAGAAGTTTTTCCGGGTCACCACGGTGATTCTGTTCCTTGTTGCTGCCCAATTACTGATCTCGGGATTGCACGAATTGTCGGAATATGGCGTACTGCCTTCGTCCAAAAGAGAGATGGCGCTGATCGGGCCCATTGTCAGCAACGAGTGGTTCTTTTTTGTGACGATTTTGGCTTTGGCGGCAATGATGGTGCTTTTCGAAGCTCGGCGCCGGCAGCCCCAGGCATTGCCGGAATCCGCAGCTGAAAAGCGCAAAGCATCGTGGAGCGCGCGGCGGGAACGAATGTGGATGACGGCGGTCTTCGCCAGCTCATTTATTTTTATCGTGCTGGTAACCGCAGAATTTATCTATGCCAAGAGCGTGAACACACTTTCGACCGCAACCCCGGTCAGCTTCATAAACGGCGCGGTGAGTATTCCGATGGCACAGGTTTCGGATGGCGACCTTCACCGATATCAAGTGCGGGAAGGCGGGACAGAAGTACGGTTCCTGCTTTATCAAAAGCCGGATGGAAAGGTGGTTGCAGTTTTTGATGCCTGCGAGATTTGCGGTCCGGTGGGGTTCTTCAAAGGCCCCAATGGATTGGTCTGCAAGAACTGTGCGTCCCCGATTAATTCGCAGTCGGTTGGAACCGCCGGTGGGTGCAATCCGATTCCCCTACAATCGACGACGGATGGAAGCGCCATCGTGATTCAGGAAGCTGACTTGGCGGCGCGGGTTAAAGTGTTTCAGCGATAGTTCTCGCGAAATTATTGACAAAGCCAGAGCTTTTAACCGCAGAGATCGCTGAGAAAAGCCAGAGACCGCAGAGAAACTTGCTGGTCGAGGACTGGCCAGATCAATTTTCAACTATGTTTGTAAGACTTGTTTACGAATCTTTTCGGCGGCAGACGCGGCGCAAAGTGCTCATGGCAGTTGCGGTCACGCTGGGGGCAGCGGTTTCGACCGCGATGATTGCCATAGCCATCGACATTGGCGACAAGATCAGCCACGAGTTGCGGAGCTATGGCGCGAATCTGGTGGTTAGGCCCGCGGATGACAGTCTGGATGTGCAGATCGGCAGTGTGAATTTGAAACCCGCAGACGGCGCGACTTTGAGCGAAGCTGACCTGCCGAAAATCAAAGGAATTTTCTGGCGCAATAACATCACCGGATTTGCGCCTGAGCTGCCCGTCAACGTGAAAATTGGCGGAGCAGACGTTACGCTGGTGGGAACTTATTTTGCTAAGACAGTGAAGTTTGGCAAGCAGGAGTTCACAACCGGCGCGCAAAAAACTTTTCCATGGTGGAAAATAAGCGGTAACTGGCCGACAGACGATTCGGATCGGGTGCTGGTGGGAGAAAAGCTGGCAACTCAGCTTGGAATAAAAACTGATGGGAAAATCCGGATCCATGGCGCAGATTACCCCGTCGCCGGAATTGTTTCGACCGGAGGCGCAGAGGACGACGAGGTGATTGCGCCACTAAGCTTGGCTCAGGCAATTACCAGGCAGCCGGACGCTGTCAGCAAGATTTTTGTCAGCGCGGTCACGAAACCCGAGGACTCTTTTGCGCGGCGCAATCCCGATTCTCTTACCCCGGCAGACCGTGACCGGTGGTATTGCTCGCCGTATCCGCAGTCAATTGCTTATCAATTACAGGAAGTAATTCCGCACTCTCATGCCGAGCAGATTCGGCAGGTGGCCCAGAACGAGGGCAATGTGCTCTCGCGCATTGAAGGATTGATGCTGCTGATTACGCTGGCGGCTTTATTCACGTCCGGCCTGGCGGTTTCGGCGGCGATGGCGACCGCGATGTTCGAGCGCCGGCAGGAAATTGGGCTGATGAAAGCGCTGGGCGCGGGCGATTTTGCTCTGTCCGCGATTTTTGTAACCGAGTCTGTACTGCTAGCCTGCGCCGGAGGCCTTGTGGGCTTTGCCGGAGGGACTCTGCTGGCGCGCAAACTTGGGCAAACAATTTTTGGATCTGCAATTACAGTTGAACCGGTGCTGCTTCCGCTGATCCTCGCTCTCGCAGTGGTAGTCACGTTTGCGGGGAGCGCGACCGCGATTCGGCGCGCCGTGAAATATGATCCGGTGCATGCCCTCAAAGGCGAAGCATGAAACAGCGAAAGAGCACGGGCTCTCCAATGTTTCTCCGCATGCTGGGGCGCGCCGCCTTTCTGCGGAAGCGGACAGCGCTATCGGCATTGTTTGCCATCGTTGTCGCGGCAGCCGCATCAACCGCCATGTTGAATCTGTTTGTTGACGTGCAGGGCAAGCTGCGAAAAGAATTTCGGGGATTCGGCGCGAATATTGTTGTGGAAGCGAAAACTGGCGGGAGTTTTTCGCCAGACGATTTGCGACGGATCGAATCTGCCGTTGCCGGCAAAGGGCTTGCCGTTCCGTTTGCTTATGCCGTGGCGCATACCACAAGCGGTGATGCCGTTGTAGTCGCTGGAATTGATGTCGAATTGGCGAGAGAGCTAAACCCGTGGTGGCAGGTTTCGTCGTGGCCGAAAGGTCCGGGTCAGGCTCTGGTTGGTGTCCGCGCAGCTAAACTCCTTGCCTCTGATAACCGGCCATTTGCGCTCACGTATCAAGGACGCGCAGTTCACTTGTCCTCCGCGGGAACGGTGCGCACCGGAAGCGGAGAAGACAGCCGCGTGTACCTGTCGATGCCGGAGTTTCAAACCTGGACCGGGTTGCAGCCGGCTGTAGTCGAGATCGCCGCTTATGGATCTGCGGCAGAAGTAAGTTCCCTATTGTCCAATCTTCGGCGAGCTTTGCCCGCTGCGGACGTTCATCCGGTACGGCAAGTCACGGAAGGCGAAGCCAACATACTAGGGAAGACTCGCTCGACTCTGCTGTGGTCGGCGATATTTATTATTTGCACGGCAGCACTGTGCGTGCTGGCTACACTCACGGGGTGGATTTTTGACCGGCGGCGGGATTTCGCGATCATGAAAGCGATCGGCGCTTCTGACCGGTTGATTGCGGCATTCGTGGCCGGTGAAGCGGCAGCGCTGGCCTGCGCAGGAGCGTTGCTGGGATTCGCAGCCGGAATCGGCATTGCGGCTTGGATTGGGCGAGTAAATTTTCACGCTCCGGTTTCCCCGCGACTGGATGTTCTTCCGCCGGTGCTGATTGGATGCCTGCTGGT